>Ga0315907_10006027_pt1 | contig 12986 bp, 12 predicted proteins | sample LakEriMetagenome_3_FD_203525 | JGI IMG/M metagenome (GOLD analysis project Ga0315907, IMG submission 203525) | Freshwater fungal communities from buoy surface, Lake Erie, Ohio, United States - Buoy 12 MA123 | ecosystem: Environmental > Aquatic > Freshwater > Lake > Lake biofilm | place: USA...
AAAAGCTAAGTCATCAACAATCGAACTGATGTCTCTGCGTAAATATCCATCTTCGTCGATGTTTCCAATCAGGTATTCTGCAATGGGAAATTCTTCTGCTTTTATATCACGGAGTGCAAGCTGACTAATTAACTGTTCTTGAAATCCTTGTCCACCTGCAAATGGAATTTCTTTGCGTTCATCATCGGGACTGTAATTGTTCGCCGCCATTTTATATGCTGGCGTTTCGTCATCATCGATGTAAGCACTTAAGTCGAAATCTTCTCGGTTTTGATCGGCATGCGCTTCTTCCTCACCGTCGTTCGAATCGCCAAATGGATCATCGGTATTGGGCTCATCCGATGAATCGTCTTTGTCGGCACCCTCTTCTAGCGCAGGATTAATCTCGAGTTCTTCCTTAATTCGTTGTTCCAAAGCAACGGTCGGAACTTGCAACAATTTCATCAATTGAATTTGTTGAGGAGAAAGTTTTTGTAGGAGTTTTTGTTGTAAACCTTGCTTGAGCATCGTACTGCAATGTTAATGAATTTTAATAAATTAGGCTGCAATGATTGAGAATCATGGCTGTTTTTAGGTTCTAGTTCAAAATAAAACGATTGAGTTGAAATGTTGTTACGTGGATAAAGAAATTTATGATTCTTCATTCGAATTCGATCAAAATCACTATTCAGGTATCCTTTAATTTCATCTTTGCGTATCTATATAAAATGAACTCCCTTTTTTTAAATACCAACAAGCGCTTTTTCAAGATATTGCTGGGGACACTTTTTATAGTGACACTAACATCTTCTTATAAATCAACAAAGAAAGATGTTGCCAAAGATTTTACTCAAAATTTGAACTATACCGTTTATGTGAGTGGCAGCAAGAGAGGAACACTTCATGCTCAGCTAATTAGATCTATCGATAAGTCATTTAAAATTCGTCTCGAAACCAATATCCATTTCCCTTTCACCAATGTATTGTCGCTTATACAAGTGAATTATACTGCTTCAGGATTAGAAAGTGCCTCTTCGTTCAAGAAGATTAACAACCATGTGAATGAACAAATCAATTTGCAAAAAACAAATGGCGGTTACATTCTTACCAATGACGCAGGACAAAAAAACCGAATTCTAACCCAGATTCCATTCAGCGTTGGACGATTATATCACCACGAGCCCCTTGGAATGAAAGAGCTTTTTTCGGAGCGTTTGGGCGCGTTTGTTCCAATAAAAAATCTTCGAGAAGGAGAATACGAATTGATTCAGCCTGATGGCAAAAAGAATGTTTTCGTTTACCGCTATGGAATTTGTACCGAAATGCGCACCGAAATGATGGCTTGCAATGTTCGGTTTGTGCTCTCGGAATAATTAAAACTCTAGGTTTTTGGGTGTTCTCGGGAAAGGAATTACATCGCGAATATTTCCCATTCCAGTAACAAACAAAATCAAACGTTCGAATCCTAAGCCAAAACCACTATGAGGAACGGTTCCATATTGACGAGTTTCTAGATACCACCAAAGACTTTCGCGGTGAATGCCCATTTCATCGATACGCTGACTTAATTTATCGTAGTTTTCCTCACGTTGCGAGCCACCAATAATTTCTCCAATGCCAGGAAATAGAACGTCCATAGCACGAACCGTTTTCCCGTCTTCATCTTGCTTCATGTAAAAAGCTTTGATGTCTTTCGGATAATTGGTTAAGATTACAGGCTTTTTGAAGTGCTTCTCTACTAAATAACGCTCGTGTTCACTCTGAAGATCGACTCCCCATTTCACTTGGAATTCGAATTTCTTACCACTTCTTTCGAGAATCGAAATGGCTTCGGTATAAGTGATGCGTTCGAATGGTTGCTCCGAAACAAATTTCAGTTTTTCGAGCAATGCCATTGGATTTCGATCCTCTTTCTTCATCTGACTTTCTTCTTCTAACAACCGTTTTTCTAAGAAGGCAAGATCATCGGCGCAATGCTCCATGGCATAACGAATGAGGTATTTGAGAAAATCTTCCGCCAAATCCATGTTGTCTTCCAATTCAAAAAACGCCATTTCGGGTTCAATCATCCAGAACTCAGCTAGGTGACGAGTCGTATTCGAATTCTCTGCACGGAAAGTTGGTCCAAACGTGTAAACACGCGAAAGTGCCATGGCAGCCAATTCCGATTCCAATTGACCAGATACCGTGAGGTTCGATTCTTTCCCAAAGAAATCCTGAGAAAAGTCTACAGAACCGTCTTCGTTTTTAGGTGGATTTAATGAATCGAGTGTTGTAACACGAAACATTTCCCCAGCTCCCTCAGCATCCGAACCGGTAATGATGGGAGCATGAATATTATAAAAGTGGTGTTGGTTGAAATAGTTATGAATAGCAAATGATAGCGCGTGACGAATACGAAGTACCGCGCCAAATGTGTTAGTTCTAGGACGAAGATGCGCAATTTCACGAAGAAATTCGAGGGTGTGTTTTTTCTTCTGAAGCGGAAATGTTTCGGCATCGGCTTCTCCCAAAATAGTTATGTTTGATGCGAGTAAATCAACGGCTTGTCCGGCTCCTTGAGACGCAACAAGATTTCCGATAACGCGCAGACTGCAGCCTGTTTGTACTTTTTTCAGAAGTTCTTCATCAAACTTCGAAAGATCGGCAACAATTTGCATGTTATTAATTGTGGACCCATCGCTCAGCGCAATAAAAGCAATGTCTTTATTTCCACGTTTGGTTCTTACCCAACCTGAAACGGTAATTTCTTGATTTTCGGGTGTTGTTAAAAGCCAGTCGGCAATTCTATTTTGATTAAGCGCACTCATTTTAAATGAAATTGAATCGCAAAAATAGTTCTTCGAACGGAATACCGCTAATAAAAAGCAATGCGAATACTTTATAAAAGTTTCAAATGGGCTGTATGGTGTTTTCCATGCCAGCTATACAAGGCGCACAAATATGCTAATGGGCGTGTATATTGGTATTGAGGATGTGTAAATGGACGTTGGAAATCGGCTTCATTTAAACTTTCAAGAACTGCAGTAATATGATTGTGAATACTGTCAATCATAGAAAGCGAAACTTCGATTGGAAGCGAGTAGTCGGTTAATTTGGCCCATTCCTCTTCGATGTATGGCTTTACCGTTGGATTTTCTTCCGTAAGTGTTAACTTGATTCGAATCAAGGCATTCATGTGTGAATCGGCAACATGATGAATAACTTGGAGGCCAGTCCAGCCATCTGGTCGATAAGGAGAATTGAGTTGATGCTGACTAAGTGATTCGGCAATGGTTCTAAATTCCAATGGAAGATTTTTTAAATCTTGAATCCAGCCTTTAATTGAATCCATGGAATAAGATTCGGGAAGTTTGAAATTTCCAATAGGATAGCGTAAATGTTCCATTATTCTTTGACTTGTTTAGCTTTTGGCTGGATGGTGATTTTGTAATTTTTCGAAAATGCTTCCTGAGCACTTTTGAAGTCGGCATTGAATTGGGAACTAAGCATATCAATTTGTTTATAGAGCATTTCAAGCCGCGCTTCATCTCCATCCGAATACAAACTATCGGGTTGAGCCAATATTTTTTCGGCTGCCTTGTATTCTTTGTTTAGCAGATTCTTATAACCATTTAACATTTCCAGAGCCGCAATCTTATAGGTATCATCTCCATTGAATGAATCCATCATTTTCACAGCCATGATTGAGTTATTTATCTGATTGCTGAGTTCGTTATGTCGGTATTGCATTTCCTTTTCCACATAAGAATCGAAGGCATCTTGCAATTTATCGGCTTTTTCTACAACTCGAATTTGATGAACAACCAATGAGTCATTATAAACCTCAGGCTTTACATGATTTCTATTGCAAGAACCCAATAAGAGTATCGCAACTAGAATGACTAAAAGGATTTTTCTCATGCTATTTAAATTAGTTGAATGCTACAATTCTTGAAAGTGGTAGTCTCACAATTTTCTTGTAAAAATAGATTAAAGAAATTTTTCAAAAGCGAATTCCTGAATGGCTTTATAGCATTCTTTCTCTTGTTCAAAAAAACCCGCATGTCCACAATTTTCAATTACTACAAGTTTTGCATTAGGAACTTGATTGCTCATTTCTACGATACGTTCAAGTGGAATTAAGAAATCGTCTTGTCCTGCTATGAAAAGGATCGGAATTTTTAAATCTCTCAGAATATGAGTGCGATCTATTCTATTTCGCATTCCATGAATAGCAGCAATGATTCCTTCTTTAGGTTGTTTTGCAGCAATCTTTACCAATTTGAAAATTCGTTTGTTTGCTTTAAGTCCACTTCGTTCAAAGAATAAGTTGGGAATTACCGAGGTGATGTACTTCATTTTGTGCGCATCGGCAGCTTTCATGGCTCGCTCTCGATCGTTTTGGCGTTCTGCAGTATCGGCAAACGAAATGGAGCTGAATAATACGAGTCCTTTTAAGATTTCTGGATACGATTCAGCGAGGGCCAATGCAACATAACCGCCCATTGAATGTCCAACAAAAAGAGCCTTTTCTACTTTCTCGTGTTGAAGAACTGCATACACTGCTTCGGCCATAAACTCCATGCTGTGCGAATCCGAAAAAACAGACGATTTGCCATGCCCGGGAAGGTTTATTCGAATTACGCGGAATCGGGCATTAAGCTTCCGCGAAAATTTCTGCCAGATTTTAGCGCTTTCCATGTGACCATGAATAAAAACGATTACCGGACCTTGACCTTCTATTTTATAGTGTAAAGTACCTTTTGAAAATGCAATCTGCATAAGCCGAATTTCGTGATGCAAAATACATTTTTTCAATATCGATTTTCAATAATGTTTAGTTGAATTGTATGAAATAGATAGAATCGTTCAATTTTATAAAAACGATTTTTATTGCTTGTGAAAATGCTATAGGTTAACGTCCTTTGCTGCCGGAATTAAAAATTCCATTTTTAAATTAATCGCTTCATTTACAAGACATGAACAAAATTAAAGTTGCAAATCCCGTAGTTGAGCTCGATGGGGATGAAATGACCCGCATCATCTGGCATTTTATCAAGGATAAATTAATTCTTCCATACCTCGACTTGGATATTAAATATTACGACCTAGGAATGGAGTGTCGCGATGCCACCAACGATCAGGTTACCATTGATGCTGCAGAAGCCATAAAAAAATATAATGTTGGAATCAAATGCGCAACCATTACGCCCGATGAAGAGCGTGTTGTGGAGTTTGGTTTAAAGCAAATGTGGAAAAGTCCAAACGGTACAATCCGAAATATTTTGGATGGAACTGTTTTCCGCGAACCCATCGTTTGCAAAAATGTACCTCGTCTAGTTCCAAATTGGACAGCTCCAATCTGTATTGGCCGTCACGCTTTTGGTGATCAATACCGTGCTACCGATTTTCGTACAACTGGAAAAGGGAAACTAACGATTAAGTTTGAAGGTGAAGATGGGCAAGTAATCGAGCACGAGGTATATAATTTCAAAGGCGATGGTGTTGCCTTAGCAATGTACAATACCGATGAATCCATTCGTGGTTTTGCGCGTGCATGTTTCAATCAGGCAATCAGCAAAAAATGGCCACTTTATTTGAGTACCAAAAACACGATTCTTAAAAAATACGATGGTCGTTTTAAGGATATTTTCGAAGAAATCTATCAGGCTGAATTTAAAGCCAAGATGGATGCTGTGGGCATTACATATGAGCATCGTTTAATCGACGACATGGTTGCATCAGCGTTGAAATGGAACGGGAATTTTGTTTGGGCATGTAAAAATTACGATGGTGACGTACAAAGCGACACCGTTGCTCAAGGTTTCGGTTCATTAGGTTTGATGACTTCCGTGTTGGTTACTCCAGATGGAAAAACCATGGAAGCAGAAGCGGCACATGGAACAGTTACACGTCACTACCGCATGCATCAACAAGGTAAAAAAACAAGCACGAATCCTATTGCAAGTATTTTTGCTTGGACTCGTGGTTTGGAGCATAGAGGGAACTTAGATGGAAATCAAGAATTAATTAACTTCTGCCAAACATTGGAAAAAGTGTGTGTGGATGTTGTAGAAAGCGGAAAAATGACCAAAGATTTGGCTGTTTGTATTTATGGCAATAAAGTGAGCGATGATCAATATCTTCATACCGAAGATTTTCTTGAAGCATTGAACCTTGAATTGCAAAAACGATTAGGGGCATAATTTCGCTTCATCATTATAATTGAAAAGCCCCGTGAATGGGGCTTTTTTGTTTTTGGGAATCCTGCACAACAAAAAGGGCGACACATTGGTCGCCCTTTGCATTTTGAAATCTTGTATTATTCAACAATTAATCGACGACTAACAATAGTGTTGTCTAAGGTTAATTGAATCAAATAAAGTCCAGCTTCGAAATTACTGGTGTTTAATTGAATTTCAGATGCACCATTCATTTGTCCATAGTTGCGAGATGCAACAGTGCGACCGTTTACATCAATCAATTTCAACGTAACATTTTGCTCGTTCTTTAATTGAACCTTGATGGAAGTAAATTCATTTGCAGGATTTGGATAAACTGTAAGATTCGCATCAACTTGATTTTGATCCGCGATACCCGTTGCAATAGAAGTCCCTGAAACAAATCCATTTGCAATGGCTTCTGTTAATGTTGCTTTGCCTGCATTGTCAATTAAGCCTGCTGCATTTACTAACATACCTACAATATGCATTTGGGTTTCGTCCCAAGTTGAAGGAAGAATGAAGCTTGCATTGATTGTATGCGTTTCTCCGGTATTGATTGTTGCAGGGAATGCGATATTTGTTCCTGAAAAAGACGGGGCGATTGCGCGCGCAACGTGATCGTAAACCATCTGAGAAGCAGGCACTGGATTACTCAATAGCTCATACCCACCCATAACTCCACTTGCTCCACCAGCATATGCATTCGATTGGTTGTATGTTGAACCTGTGCCGGTTACATCGTCTTCGGTAAGAACAATAGCAAGTTTGAAATTATTATTGGCTGCTGTTTGAAAATTAGCCGAAACAGAAACATCTAAAACACGAGAAGCAGCATCCCAATTGGCTCCATTTGTAATGAACGCACTTGGAGCTAAAACAACATGATCTAAAAATGCTACTTCCATTTCGGAAGGATCCATTTCAGTTCCGCGATCAACCAAAGCACTTGGATAACCACTAACCGTTAATGCTGCATCATATTCTGTTACGGTCATTGGATCGGCATTGTGAACCGCAATTCCTGCCCAATGTCCAGGATATTTTAATTCCATCATATCCATGAAAACAGCACCACGCGGACACCATTGGCACCAAGTTCCTGTTCCTTCTTCGCCAACTACCATTTTCCCAAGTGCTGGAGTTATTGCATTTATGACGATGGAAGTTTGATCATCACCTGCGTCGCCGTCAACAGTTCCGTTTACATTGCTAATGGTTGCAGTCATGGTATTACTTCCTGCAACCAAAGACAAAGTGGAAGGCATCGAAAGGGTTGTTGTTGCTAATGATGCGAGATTAAATCCTGTGAAATCGTTCGAGATAGTTGTACCATTATAATCTACGGTTATAGTTGCAGATGTAATAGCCTCAACTCCTAAATTGCGAATAGTTACATTCGGTGTAACAGCAGTTCCTACTAAATTTCCTTGGCTATATGAAACCAAATTAGCCGCTCCGTTTACAGAAGGTAAAGTATAAGGAGTAACGGTGTATTGGAAATCATCTATGAAAAATCCTGAACTAAATGGAGTGTTTTGATCTACCGGAAAAATATCGATGGATGCAATTTGATTTTCAGGATTTGCAAATGAACCAACAGAAACATCATCAATAAAAACTTCCCAAACGTTTGTGTTGAAATTGATCTCCATTCTAAAATTAAACCACTGATTTTGTGTATAGGTTGAGGTAAAATAAAGTCCTGATTGGTTGAGTATAATTAAATCTCCATTATCAGCAAAGTTACAGTCCATGGCCCAAACGTCTCCAATGGTTACATTTCGTTGAAGATTAAAATATGCAGCTTTACCAGTTTGTACTTTGATATTAAACTCTAAAGAAATTTGCCCTGTATTTAGAACCCCGAAATTGTGAACCAAATCGGCAGGCCCACCTCCTGATACAGTTGATACAAAATAAAGTGAATTGGCTCCAGATAATGCTTCTGCATTAGATACTAGAACATCTTCGGTTCCTCCAGGTGCATTGCTCCAGGTTGTCCAAGCTCCAGCGCTTTGTGGACATAAATAAGAACCCGCAGTATACGAGTCGAAGTTGTCTGAAAACGTTTGCCCAATTGCAAAAGAGCTAGCAAAAATTCCCAACGTTAGTAAACATTTTTTCATAAGTATTTTTAATTATTTGATGCAAAATAGGATTCTTAATTGAAAAACTAGCATTTTGAGTGCATATTTTAAATATCATAGGTTTTTGAAATAGAACTTAACATTTGATGTCTTTCACCATAAGTTGAATTGTCATGGAATTATTCCAATGATTTTCATCTAATGTGTAACAAATATCTACTGGAATTTTTTTTGAGACGGGTAATAGCATATCGGCCCGACCAAAAGCAATTGCATCCATAAATAATTGATTCTGTTTTCCAAACGTTGCTTTTAAATGAGTTGCCCCAACAATTTTAGCAGTTCCATTGTCAATTAGATTTCTGGTTAAGAATACAGGAGCCATGTTTCCAGGCCCAAATGGAGCAAATTGTTTGAGTATCCGATAAAATTTAGGGTTAATATCACTCAATTCAATTTCCATATCAATCTCCACTTCTGGAGTTAACGACTCTTCCTTGATGGTCTTTGAAACAATCTCTTCAAATCGTTTTTGAAACGCCTCAACATTTTCCAAGGGCATTGTCATACCCGCTGCAAACATATGACCCCCAAACTGTTCCAGTAAATCGGAGCAAGCTACTAAAGCTTCGTGAACATCAAATCCTTTTACCGAACGCGCACTTCCTGTTGCTTTTCCATTTGATTCTGTAAGAATAATTGTTGGCCGATAGTATTTTTCCATCACCCGGGAAGCTACAATTCCAACAACTCCTTTGTGCCATTCTTTTTTAAATAGTACGGTCGATTTTGCGGATCTCAATGCAGCATTCGAATCAAAAAAAGCAAGTGCTTCAGAAGTCATTTGTTGATCAAGATCCTTGCGTCTGCTGTTTTGAACATTAATCTGTAAGAGTATTTGTTCGGCTGTGGCATTGTCTTGGGTAATTAGCAGTTCAACCGCTTTTTTACCATGATCAATTCTTCCTGCGGCATTAATTTTTGGAGCCGCCGAAAAAACAAGATCTGAAATACTGAATTCCTTATCTGGATTTTTCTTTGAGCCCTCTTTGCCACTGCTCAATAACATGCGAATTCCTGGACGAGGATTGGTATTAATTTGTTGCATTCCGAAGTATGCGAGGATTCTGTTTTCTCCCACAATGGGAACAATATCGGCTGCAATGGATGTTGCAACCAAATCGAGCCATTGTTCCGAAATATCCGCATTGGGAATCGATTGTTTCAGGGCTTGAATGAGTTTGAATCCTACGCCACATCCAGAGAGTTCTTTAAAAGGGTAGGGGCAATCGCTTCGTTTGGGGTCGAGAACTGCAACGGCAGCGGGAAGAGTTGCACCAGGAATGTGATGGTCGCAAATGATAAAATCTATGTTTTTGCTTGTGGCATATTCAACTTTATCGATAGATCGAATACCGCAGTCGAGTGCAATAATTAGTTTGCAATTCAATTCTTCTGCCTTATCAATTCCTAAAAATGAAATGCCGTATCCTTCCAAATGCCTATCGGGAATGTAGAAATGGATTTTCCCAGGACAAACATTTCGGAAATATGAATACATCAGCGCAACGGCTGTCGTACCATCCACATCGTAATCGCCATAAATAAGAATGTTTTCTTGCTCTTCAAGCGCTGCTTCAATTCGAGCAACAGCTTTATCCATATCCTTCATTAAAAAGGGATCATGCAACTCGCTTAAGGAAGGACGAAAAAAACGTTTAGCCTCATCATAATCAGCAATTCCCCTTTGAATCAACATTTTAGATAAGCGAGGATCGATGCTCAATTGTTCGGCGAGCGTTTGAATGGTTGCGTCATCAACTTCGGGTAACATTACCCAACGTTTGGGGGTATATTGGGAAGACATAGATCATGAATTATATAGCGTGAGGAGAAGATAAAATTCTCTCTTGGAAAACCTTCAAATTTAAGTCTGTTTAAACTCTCTTACTTGGATTTAATTTTATTTGTGGTGGAAACTTATTCACCAGCCTGTTCAAAAAAATAGCGGGAAGATTTGTTTTAAGCTGCATGTTTTTCAAAAACCACCAAACAATTTCAATTAGTTTGAGTTGATTTGCACCATGAAATCTAATTCGGTGATCGTTATCGGTTCGGGCATTGCAGGAATAGCGTCTTCAATTCGCTTGGCATGCAAAGGCTATGATGTAACGGTAATTGAAAAGAATTCAAATCCCGGAGGAAAACTCACAGAATTTACGCAGTCTGGTTTTCGTTTTGATGCGGGGCCTTCCCTGTTTACCTTACCCAAACAAGTGGATGAACTTTTTGAACTAGCTGGCGAAAATCCACGAGTTCATTTTAACTATGATCAGCTACCTGTTGTTTGCCATTATTTTTGGGACGATGGTACTTTTTTGGAAGCATCAGGAAACGAAATTGAATTTGCGGAAGAGGTTGAAAAGGTTTTACATGTGCCTGCCAATCGCGTTACTGATTATCTTAAAAAGGCTCAATTTATTTATGATACAACAGCTCCTGTTTTTCTTCATCGTTCTTTACACAAATGGAGGAATTTTCTAAATATCGAAACACTGAAGGGCGTATTGGCAAGTCCGCGTTTGGGCATTTTTTCGAACCTTCATCAACAAAATGTAGCGCAGTTGGGTGATCCTAAATTGGTTCAATTGTTTAACCGATATGCAACCTATAACGGGTCAGATCCCTACCAAGCACCAGCTGTTTTGCAGAGTATTTCGCACCTCGAATTTGGACAAGGTGCTTGGTTTCCAAAAGGAGGAATGTCGAGTATTACAAATTCTCTTGTTTTATTGGCAAAACGCAAAGGCGTGAAGTTTCTTTTGAATGAAGAAGTGGATGAAATCATGACGGAAGGGAAACGTGTTGTTGGGGTAAAAACGAATCAAAATCAATATGCAGTAAATTGGGTTGTTTGTAATAGCGATGTTGTTCCAGCTTACCGAAAGTTGTTGTTGAAACATCCAGCACCCGAAAAAATTCTTAGTCAACCGAGATCGAGTTCTGCACTCATTTTTTATTGGGGAATTGGACGTATTTTCAATGAATTGAACATGCATAACATTTTCTTTTCGAACGATTATAAACAAGAATTCAGTTTCATATTTGAAGGAAATAAAATTTCAAATGATCCAACGATTTATGTGAATATTACGTCGAATATTCAGAAAGAAGACGCTCCAGAGGGTTGCCAAAATTGGTTTGTGATGATTAATGTTCCCGGAAACAAAGGACAAGATTGGGATACTTTGATAGCACAGTCCCGAAAAGACATTCTTCAGAAACTCAGTTTTCGATTAGGACAAAATATCGAAGCATTGATTCTCAATGAATCTATTTTAGATCCAAGAAGCATCGAATCGAAAACCTCCTCGTTCCAGGGTTCTTTGTATGGAAGTAGTTCCAATAATCGTTATGCTGCATTTTTACGCCACGCTAATTTTTCATCACAAATTTCAAATCTCTATTTTTGCGGAGGAAGTGTTCATCCTGGAGGAGGCATTCCACTTTGTTTGCAGTCTGCAAGAATTATTGCCGACCTAATTCCAAATGCATGAGTCCTTTTGCTAAAAAAATCCCTTTTTTAACCAGTCCAATGCATGGGGCTTATGTGCTTCTGCTATTCCACGCAGTGGGTATTATCGGTTTGATTTCGAGTTATAGCAATACGTTTCGATTGTTGACGCCTTTTAATTTGTTATTGTCGGCATTTATCTTAATTGCTTTTCACAACAAATACGACTGGAAATTTTGGAGTTTATTAGTAATATGTTTTGCCACGGGATTTGGTGTAGAATGGGTTGGGATTCACACCGCAATCATTTTTGGGCATTATAGTTATGGAGAAACATTGGGTTTAAAGTATGCAGATGTTCCCATTATCATTGGACTTAATTGGTATATTTTAGCTTATATCTCAACCGATTTAAGTGCCAGAACCAAGTTGCCATTGTATGTGAAAGTTATATTAGGCGCGCTTTTCATGACAGCAATCGATTATCTCATAGAACCTATTGCTATTCGTTTCGGATTTTGGTATTGGCATTCAGGACAAATTCCTTGGAGCAATTATGTAGGTTGGTTTGTAGTTTCACTTCCTTTGCAATGGATTGCACATCGGTTTAATTCCGGAAACAATCCCGTAGCTTTGTGGTTATTATTAGCTATGACATTCTTTTTTCTGACTTTGCATTTTATATAAATATGACTTGGCTAATCAATACAGGCATTGTCATTGCCACATTTTTTTTCATGGAGTTTATGGCTTGGGCCACTCATAAATTTGTGATGCATGGATTTTTATGGGTATTACACCGCGACCATCATGAGCCACATTCCAATATTTTTGAACGAAACGATGCATTCTTCCTCATATTCGCAATCCCAAGTTGGTTGTGTATTATGTTTGGAATGATGCATGGAAATGATTTCAAACTATTTATAGGAATTGGTATTGCCGTTTATGGCTTTGCTTATTTTCTTGTTCATGAAGTTTTTATTCATCAAAGGTTAAATTGGTTCAAACGAAGCGATAATCGCTACTTAAGAGCCATTCGAAAAGCTCATAAGGTACATCATAAAACCCTAGGGAAAGAGCATGCCGAATCGTTTGGGATGCTAATTGTTGCCCGTAAATTCTTCAAAGAACAACAAGGTGTTTCCAGATAAATTTCTTTACCTGTTTTTGATGCTAGCCAGTTTAGCGTATCCCTTG
>Ga0315907_10006028_pt1 | contig 12982 bp, 17 predicted proteins | sample LakEriMetagenome_3_FD_203525 | JGI IMG/M metagenome (GOLD analysis project Ga0315907, IMG submission 203525) | Freshwater fungal communities from buoy surface, Lake Erie, Ohio, United States - Buoy 12 MA123 | ecosystem: Environmental > Aquatic > Freshwater > Lake > Lake biofilm | place: USA...
AGGATTGGTCATTTGATCTAGTCATTCCTGCAGTCAAGATTGATAGTCTTGATGAATTAGAAATGAAAGATTATGACTTTCTAGTTGAAGAAACTAAAGACGCTCAGAAGTTCTTGTTCCCTAATCTTGCTGAAACAGAGGAAACTGCACAAGACCCAAAAGCGCCTACCGTGGACTCCAAAGACTAAAGTGGATACTGGAAGGTAATCACCCGCATGAAGCGTTTGATTACCCAACAGAGCAATGGTATTACTACCAAATGGCTGACCGTTTTGGTTGGACTCCAGATCAAGTAGATAATTTGCCAGCAGAAACAGCAGATTGGTTATTAGCGATAGCCGCAACCGTTGAACAGGTTAGGGCAGATAGGTCAGGTTAATAATGGCAGGTGCTATTTACATACCTAACCTGGCGCAAGTTCTTGCTGGAATTGAAGCCACGGAAAAACAAATAGATTTTGCGGCTAAATTTGCAATTAGCATGGCTGGTTATGAAGTAGAACGCCTGGCTAAAAAGAACGCCAATGGGCCTACGCACAAAAGAGGAACGCCGCGTATCCCTACTGTTGGCCCTAACACAATTACGGGTAACTTAAAAAGATCTATTTACTCACAAACCCGCATTGGCTTTGGTACATACATTTCTGAAGTTGGCGCAAGCATGGAGTATTCAAGACAGGTAGAACTTGGTGGCGGTAACTGGCCTAGCGGTGTTTCATATCCTTATTTAACGCCTGCCGTAGAGTCATTGAAAAACAGTGGAAAATTATCAAGAACCTTTACAATGGCTTTTGCATCTATGTTGAAGGGATAAGTTATGTCATCTACTATCCCACCAGTTTTAGTGCAATTAGTTGCTGATGTAACGCAACTCAAAGCAGGTTTAGTTCAGGCTCAAAACTCTCTTAAAAACTTAGATGACACTGTTCAGCAGTCTGGCAACGCTATGAATGGTTTTATGAACAAAATCAAAGGTGTTGGCGGCGCTTTGGGTATTGCTTTTGGTGGCGCGGCTGTACTCAATTTTCTTAGAAGTTCTGTAACTGAAGCAAACGCGGCTTCTGCGGCGCAGGAAAGATTGCGCCAGTTGCTTTTAACCACGGGTGGGGCAACAAATGAATATGTAGATCATCTTCTTGAACAAGCCGCCGCGCTAGAAAAAGTTGGCGTAGTTAGCAAGAGCAACATTGTTGTAGCCCAATCACAATTAGCCACATTTGATTTAACGGGTGACACAATCAAGACGCTGACACCTGCCATTTTGGATTATGTAACTGCTGAAAAAGGAGCCGCCGCCACATCTGATGATTTCAGACAGATGACAAACGGTTTGGCGCAAGCGCTCAATGGTAACTTTGGATCTCTTACCAGGGTTGGCTTTGTGCTTGATGATCAGACTAAGAAACTTATTTCTAATGGTACTGAAAGCCAACGCGCCGCCGCAATCGTAGATGTTTTGAATTCTACCTATAAAGACTTTAACGCTTCATTGCGTGATACAAACCCTATGCAAGTTGCTATGAATGAATTGGGCAACCTTAAAGAAGATCTAGGCGCGGCATTATTGCCAGCCTTAGAAAAAGTAAGCACTTTTGTTTCTGACACATTTATACCTGCACTAAGAAAATTTGGCAAATTTATTGCAGACAATAAAGAAGTAATTTTAACATTAGTTACAGTATTGACGGCGGCGTATGTCGCGTTAAAAATTTACAACGGTATTTTAATAGTGGTTAAAGTTACTCAGCAACTTTATGCGGTAGCAACAGTTCTTATGAAAGGCGCGCAACTAGCGTCTATTGCTTCTACTAATGGCCTTGCCGCTTCTATGCTGGCTCTCAACGCGGCTATGAGAGCCAACCCCATTGGAATAATTGTTACGGCACTGGCGCTTGTTGCGGCTGGTTTTGTTTACGCATGGAACAATTCAGAAACTTTTAGAAAAATGGTAATTACTGTTGCTAAAAGTGTCATAGTTCAAGTGGCGCTTGTGATCCGCATATTTGGAGAACTTGCTGAAGTAATCCTTAAAGTTGTAAGCGGCCCTATGAGGTTATTGCTTAAAGGTCTAGCGCTATTAAAAGTTCCTGGCGCACAAACAGCACTAGATGGAATTAATAATGCTATTGGCAAAGTAGGAGAATTTGCTGAAACAACTTCAAAAAAGGTTTTAGGTTTAATAGCAACTGCTGATAAATTAGGAAACAAAAAAATCAAACTACCTGGTTTCCTTACTGGTGAAACAAAAACAGGAACAGGATCAACAGGCGGTGGTGGCGGTGGTGGCGGTGGTGGCACTGGCACTGGTTTGACTGATGAGCAAAAAAAGAAACTTAAAGAATATAAAAAAGATGTATTAGGTATTTACAAGGATATGAATGAAGCGATCCTTGACGCTAAAGAAAATTCCGCTAAAGAACTTGAACAGCGTGATGAAAGGATTGCTTCTGCAAAATTGCGCTATGACGATATTATGGCAGAAGCACAACAAGACCGTGAACGCGCAGAAGCCAGCGCAAGAAAACGCAACACAGAAGTTCTTTTACAAATTGATAATGAGTACGCTAAGAAAAAAATAGATTTAGAAAAAAATAGAGATAAGCAACTTGCAAATTTGCAAGAAGCCGCTACCAAAAAGCGTAATGAACTTACAAAATCCGCGTCTGAAAAAGAACGCTCAATCATTCAAACATCTATTGACCGTTTGCGTGATGCTTTTGCTTCTAAATTAAGTTTTAACCTTGCTGACTCTTTTGATCTGACTGCATTTACATCTAGTCTTTCAATCAAAACTGCGGCTGGTTGGACTACCGCTTTTAGCACAGCCGCCAAAAAAGGCACTGATAAGTTACTGGCAGATCTTAAAGAGAAATTACAAGGCGCTAAAGATCTCCAGGCTAACGCCGCAAAGTTAGCGGGCATGGGCTATTCCCAGACATTTATTGAAGAAGTAGTTAAGAATGGGCCAGAAGCAGGTAACAAGATTGCCGCCGCTTTGCAGGCCGCTTCTCCTGAAGCCACTAAAGAATTGCAAGATCTTTACGGTCAAGTAGAGAAGATTTCTGAAACTGGCATGGATCAATTAGCCGCCACAATGAACTCTGGCGGTAAGTTGGCTACCCAGGAACTTATGACCGCTTACAGCCAGGTTGCTATTGATCTAAAGCAATCTTTGTCAGAAGTGGACACAGAACTAAACAAGTCTTTGGCTGAGTCTAATTCTGCTTTTTCAGAAGCATTAACTGAAGCCCAGGCTACCCGCACTGAAAAAATGGCGGCGGCTATGACAGATCTTCAGGAAGCGCTGGCGGCGGCTAAATTACGCTTTGATGACACCCTTGCTGAAGCAACTAAAGATCTGCAACGCTCTTTGTTGCAAGCGCAAAAAGATTATGAAAAAGCCATTGATGAAATTGAAAAATCAACACAAAAGAAATTAGATGATCTCAAATTAAAATTAAAAGAAGTTGCAACTGCCATGGCGGCTCTGGGTGCATCACAAGCATCTTATAGTGCTATGCAAAACGCACCAGTATTTACGCCTAGTGTTACTGCCAGACTGCAACCAGGAGATAAAGGGTTTATTGGGCCAGTGGCAAACACTACACACATTACAAACAATGTTACAGGCGTAAACATGACTGACCCTACTTCAACCGCCGCAGTCATTACTAATGGCATTAAATATGGAACAGCAGTAACGGTAAGCGCATCTACAATGGCGGCCTATGGTCAAAAACCAACAAGTTCAACTTCTGTTAGCACTCAAACTGGAGTTAAAAATAAATTGAAAGCAATGGGTTTTGAATAATGCCACAAGTAATTACTACTTATTCTCTTTCATTTAACGGTCAAGTATTTGGCGGTGTTGGTTCTCCTTATCAAGTTATGAGCATTGATGGGCTAGAAGCATTGCCTGGTATCCGCAATCAAGATGATAACCGTGGCTACGCAGATGGTATGTTTTCAGGCCGTGACTTCCTAAGCGGGCGCACCGTTTCCATAATTATTCAGATTTTGGGTAATGCAACTGGATCTGCCCAGGCTAATTACAACACCCTTCAAAGAGCGCTTTTACCGCAGTCTGAAGGCACTACCCCGCTTTACTTCATTATGTCTAACGCTGAAGGTGAACAGGTCTTAAACGCCCGTGTACGCGGTCTAACGGCTACCGTAGATCCTAACTACACCTATGGCTACATTCTGGCGCAGGCTACTTTTTTTGCCCCTGATCCCCGTTACTATGACAGCAATGTTCAGACAGCATCTTTGGCTTATACCCCGCCAACAGGCCGCACTTACAACCGCATTTACAACCTTGTTTACGGCGGCGGTTCTACTGAAATTACAACAACCATAACTAATAACGGTTGGACTGACACCTATCCATTAATTACATTAAATGGCCCAATTATTAATCCCATCTTAGGTAATGAAACAGAAGATCTTGAACTCAACTTTCAAGTATCGCTAACAGATAGTGACACCCTTGTTGTTGATTTATACAATAAACTAATTACATTGAACGGCAACCCTGCCCGCAATTTGCTTACAACTGGACAATGGTTTTCTGCTCAACCAGGAAACAACCTTTTCTACCTAACAGGTAACGCAGGTAGTACAGTTACAGGTGTAACAGGGGCAACCGTTGAATGGCAATCGGCTTACATTTAGGAGAATAGATGACACTAAGAACACCGCCCAGTTGGTTGCAGAATGGTTCTCACCCTGCTGAGAATGACCGTTTAACAACTCAGGCTCTTTGGGCTACCACAGGTATCATCAAGAGCGACTCTTTAGCCGTTACACAAAACTCCCCTACGGGTCTTTCTATTCTTGTTGCTTCTGGTTGGGCCGCAATCGTTGGTACAACGCAAGCAAACATGGGTACTTATGTTGGTTACAATGACGCAACTGTTGTTCTTTCTATTACAACAGCAGATCCAACCAACCCACGCATTGACCGCGTTTGCCTAACTGTTAATGATGCTTACTACACAGGCGCACTTAATAACGCAGTTCTTCAAGTAGTTGCAGGAACTCCTGCGGGATCTCCTGTTGCACCAGCGCTTCCTGCTAACTCAATTTCTCTTGCAACCGTAGCCGTTGGTGCGGGTGCTACTGCTATCACTAACGCAAACATTACAGATACACGCGTATTAGTTACAACAAACATTCCTGAAAGCGGTGACATTTCTTCAGTAACCGCAGGCACAGGTTTGAGCGGTGGTGGATCAAGCGGCGCTGTAACTGTTTCATTAGATTACAAAGCGGCAACAACTTTAACGCTTAACGCTCAAACAGGAACTACTTACACAACGGTGGCGGCTGATGCTTCCGCTAAATTTGTAACGCTAACAAACGCTTCTGCTATCACTGTAACGGTTGCGGCAGGATTGTATAGCGTTGGTGAACAAATTAACTTTGCGCAGATGGGCGCAGGTCAGGTTACTTTTCAAGGAGATACAGGCGTAACTATTGTTTCAACTGGTGCGACTGCGGCAACTCCTAAATTACGCGCTCAGTATTCAACAGCCACAGCAATCTGCACAGCATCAAATACATGGATTGTTGTTGGTGATATTTCCTAATGAGCCGTCAAGCATTAACACCTACAAATACGCCAGCAAGCGCAACGGCTATATCAATACCAACATTGCGCACTGGCGATTTGTATTACAACACCACGCTAGGGCTTCAAGTTTACAACGGCACTGACTGGGTGACTGTTGGCACTTCAGCCGCAGTTACAGAGATAGATGCGGGCGTGTTTGATAGTATTGCTCCATATCAGGGTGGCGGCGTAAGCGACACCGCTACACAGACTTTTAACGGGGGTACTCCATAATGCCAGTTGTAACGCAAGTTCAAGTACGCCGTGGCACTGCTTCCCAATGGACTTCAGCCAACCCAACACTTGCTTCAGGTGAATGGGGTTTTGAAACCGACACACTTAAAACAAAAATTGGCAATGGATCAACAGCGTGGAATTCATTGGCTTATGCCACTGGCTCAGTATCTATTTCAAATGTTACTGGTCTTGGTACAGGCGTAGAAACATTCCTTGCAACACCTTCTTCTGCCAATTTAGCATCAGCCGTTACAGATGAAACAGGATCAGGCGCGCTTGTGTTTGGCACAAATCCAACACTTACATCACCGCTTATTAACATGGGTATTAACGCTCAAACAGGAACAACTTATACGCCTGTTCTTGGTGACAATGGCAAATTAGTAACGCTTAATAACGCATCTGCAATTACGGTTTCTATTCCTACAAATGCTTCAGTTGCTTATCCAACAGGCGCACAAATTTCATTTGCATGGATCACAGGCGCAGGCCAGCCGACAATTCAAGCGGCATCATCAGGCACAACAACAATTCTCAGTACAGGCGGCACAAGTACCGCGCCAAAATTGCGCGTAGCGAACAGCACTGCAACATGTGTAAAGATTGCAACAGATACATGGATAGTTATGGGTGACATTTCATGACACCAGTATTAGGAATTATTGCTTCTTCAAATCAACAAGGGCGCGGTGTTGCTGTTGGATCTTATGACGCTTTGGCTTCAGTGACATTATCTGCTTCTACTTCAATAATAACTTTTGCTGGTATCCCTAGCAATTACCGTCATTTGCAAATTAGGGCTTCATCATTAAATTCAGGGCAAGATACTCTTTACATTTCTTACAATGGTGACACAACAGGTTCTAATTACCGTGATCATCAAATGGGCGCTAATGGTTCAAGCGTATTTGCTTATTCTAATGCTGGTGTAAATGGATTGGGAGCGGGTATCGGTCTTGCAAGTCAAACAACTCCAGCCGCAAACATAATTGACATTTTAGATTATTCTTCAAATGTAAAAAATACAACTACTCGTTCTTTTTGGGGTGTAGATAGAAATGGGGCTGGTTCTGTCGGTATATATTCAAACCTTTGGAATAACACTTCTCCTGTAACAAGCATAACTTTTAGGGTCGGAACATATCCTTTTCAAACAAACACTTCTTTTGCGCTTTATGGGGTGAAATAATATGGCAACTAATACTTATGTAGCGCTAGATAAAATTACAGTAAGCGGATCATCAACTAACACAGTTACTCTTTCTGCAATACCTCAAACTTACAAAGATCTAGTTATTGTATGTGCAGGAACACAAGCGTCTTTAACTGATATGGCTATAAGGTTTAACGGTGACACAGCAGGTAATTACAGTAAAACTTTATTTTATGGTAATGGGTCTGCAACTGGTACTGCTAATTACACTACGGCTAATCAAATTTTTGTAACTTATCAATCTACAACGCAAGCAAATACGCTTATACACATAATGAATTACGCCAGCACTTCAGTTCAAAAAACTGTTTTAGCAAAAGGTTCTGCTACTGGTACTGGAATACAATTAAACTCTGGCGCATGGCGTAAATCTCCATTAGAAGCAATTAATTCAATAACAGTTTTTCCTGCTAGTGGCGCTAATTTTTCAGATGGTTATACTGTGTCTTTATATGGAATAACCGCAGAAGCAACATCACCTGCACTTAAAGCATCAGGTGGCACTGTTTATGCTGATGATCTTTATTATTATCATGTATTTGGATCAACAGGCGTATTTACTCCTAACCAAACAATTAGCGGTCAATATCTTGTTGTAGCAGGCGGTGGTGGTGGTGGAAGCAACAATACTGCCGCAGGCGGCGGTGGTGGTGGTGGCTATCGTTCAGCAATGACAGGACAATTATCAGGCGCTAATTCAAGCCCTGAAACTCCAGTAAGTTTAGTTTCTGGAACAAATTACACCGTCACTATTGGTGGCGGCGGTACTGCTGGTAATTCTTCTAATGGTGGAAACGGCACTGCTTCTTCAATTATTGGCGGTGCAGTTTCTATTTCTGCTACGGGCGGTGGCGGTGGCGGTTATGGTAATGCTTCTGTTGGCGGTTCAGGCGGTGGCGGTGGTGGTGGAACTGGTGCTGGTGTAACTGGTGCGGCGGGAACATCATTGCAAGGTTTAGCAGGTGGTAACGGCTTACAAACATCTTCTAATTATTCTGCCGCAGGCGGCGGTGGTGCTGGCGCTGTTGGATCTAATGGCATTAGTCAATTTGGTGGAAATGGCGGCGCTGGAATAACATCAAATCTTTACGGTGTTGTGACATTTGCTGGCGGTGGCGGTGGTGGTAATACAAATGATGCGCCTGGCCCTGTTTCTATTGCTGGCGGTGTTGGCGGTCTAGGCGGCGGTGGTAATGGCGGTAGAGGATCTAGCACATTTGGACAAACAGGATTTGCGGGAACCGCTAACACAGGTGGCGGTGGCGGTGGCGGTGGAACGCACACAGGAACTTTAGTTTATCTTGGTGGTGCAGGTGGTTCAGGCATTGTTATGATCAGATACTTAAAGGCATAAGGAGATAGATCATGCCAGCAAATTATGTTCTTATTCGTGAAATTACTACTAATGCACCTACCACATCTGTAACTTTTGCTAACATTCCGCAAACTGGGTACACAGATCTTAAAATTGTTATGTCTGTCAGAGTTGCGCGCACAGGAACTTTAGCAGACTCTATTGGATATAGATTTAATAATTCAACAACAGGTTATTCACAAGTTGTTTCGTACGGTAATGGTTCATCTACACCAAGTTCTTTTACTTTATCTACTTTTACTCCTGCTGGAGAAACTTGGGGCCGTTTAGATGGTGGAACAATTAACACAGCAGACACTACTGCAAACACATTTACATCTATTGACATGTATATTCCTAATTATACAAGCAGTAGTAATAAATCTTTTACATTAGATTTAGCCTCAGAAAATAACGCTACTACTGCTTACATAGAAGCAAATGCTGGTCTATGGTCTGATAATTCTGCTATTACAAGCATTTCATTCAGGGATAATAATTTAGGTGCGCTTGTTGCAGGTTGCACATTTTCTTTGTACGGCATAGCCGCATTAGGAAGTACACCTGTAAATATCCCAAAGGCTTCTGGTGGAGATATTATTACTAATGATGGTACTTATTGGATCCATACATTCCTTTCATCAGGTGTGTTTATTCCTAATCAGGCATTGACTTGTGATGTGTTAGCAGTAGCAGGTGGTGGCGGTGGTGGGTCATTTGGCGGCGGTGGTGCTGGTGGCTTTAGAACCGCAACTGGTTTTTCATTACCGTCATCTGCATTTTACGCAGTAACAGTTGGCGCTGGTGGAAGTTCTAGCACTAGCGGTTCTAATTCTATTTTGCATACTATTACTTCAGCAGGTGGCGGCGCTGGTGGTGACTATTCCAATACAACAATGAACGGTACGGCGGGTGGTTCAGGCGGCGGCGGTGGTTCTAGGACTGGCGGTGGTTTAGCGGGTACTGGCGGTGCTGGAAATACACCTTCAACTTCACCGTCACAAGGTAACAATGGTGGTTTAGGAGATAACACAGGAAGCGGCGCAGGCGGTGGCGCAGGCGGCGGTGCTGGCGGTGTAGGCGGGCCGTTTACTGGTGCGTTTAATAGTAGTACCGCAACAGGCGGTACAGGTGGAGTAGGTACTGCTAATTCATATAGTGGTTCTAGCGTTAATTACGCAGGCGGTGGTGGTGGTGCTGGTTACAACACTGCTGGTACGGCTTCATTTGGTGGTGGCGCTGGTGGTAGAGGACTAGGATCAATTTCACCAACGGCGGGAACAGTTAATACTGGTGGTGGTGGTGGTGGTGGTTATGCCAACACAGGCGCAACAGGCGGTTCAGGCATTGTTATTGTCCGTTACACTATGGCATAAGGAGAAATAGATTATGGCGCATTTTGCAGAAATAGATGAAAACGGTGTAGTGCTACGGGTGCTAGTTGTACCTGACGCGCAAGAAAACCGTGGGCAAGAATTTCTTGCTGATGATCTAGGACTTGGTGGCACATGGGTGCAAACCAGTTACAACGCTCGCATAAGAAAAAATTACGCAGGCATTGGCATGGTTTATGACAATACCCGTGATGCGTTTATTGCTGAACAACCTTTTGCTTCATGGACTCTTGATGAAGAAACTTGCCAATGGGAAGCACCAAAGGCTTACCCTAATGACGGCGTAATGTATATGTGGAATGAAGAACTAACAGATTGGCAGGCTATCGTAAATGACTAATGAAACTCCTATGAAACTTGTGGTTGATCTTGCAAAAGGCACACAAGAATATATCCCGCTAACTGCTGATGAAATTGCACAGCGAGATCAAGACGCGGCGGCTCATGCTGAAGCGGAAGCAATCCGCAAGGCTGAAGAAGAAGCAAAGGCTGACGCTAAATTAGCGGCACAGGCTAAATTACAAGCACTTGGTTTAACAGGCGAAGAAATAGCCGCTATTACTGAGTAACATAACGATATGGCTGTAACAACCTATCGTTATCTATTTGTAGATCTTGCTTCAAATACGATAATTGCGGAACTCCCCCTGACGGGTGTTGCTTTTACGCAACAACTTAACCAGGCTGGAACCTTTAGCGGGCATCTCCTTTTGTCAGGAATTAATGCCGCGCAATTCAATGTTGATGCGGCAACTATCCCTGGATATTGCGGGCTTTATGTAGATCGCAATGGCATCTTGGTTTGGGGCGGCGTTATATGGGGCCGCACATACAACAGCACAGAACAAAGACTTACCTTTAACGCCCGTGAATGGATCTCATATTTTGAGCGTAGAAGAATTACGCAAACAGTTGATTTTGCTGGCATAGATCAGTTGGTAATTGCTAAGACTCTTATTGAAGATGCACAAGCCGCGCCCTATGGTGACATTGGCGTTGGTTACAACACAGAAGGAGAAACAACTTCTGGCGTGTTAGTGGATCGCGTTTATTATTACTATGAACTAAAGACAGTGTTCAACGCTATCCAGGATCTATCACGGCAAGAAGATGGTTTTGATTTCCATATAGATGTTGAATATGACAATATCACGGGGCTTCCTAGCAAAAACTTTAACACTTACTTTCCGCGCAGTGGTACTCCTTACAGCGAAACAGACCCAGAAGCAGTTATGTTTCAATTCCCTGCTGGAAACATTATTGAATATGAATACCCTGAAGATGGATCTATTGCCGCTAACACTATCTACGCTTTGGGCGCTGGATCCAATGAAGGTAAATTGATTTCTATTGCGCAGGACACAACTAGATTTGTTGATGGTTGGGCATTGCTAGAAGATCAGGCTAACTATTCAGATGTGACTGATGGTGATGTGCTTGCAAACCTAGCCATTGCGCAATCAAACGCGGTTTCATACCCGCCAACAACTCTTAAAATAGTAGTGCCACCTTATGTTGCGCCTGAATTTGGTTCTTATGAAGTTGGTGATGACGCAAGAATTCTAATCCAGGATAACCGCTTTCCTGACACCCTAGACGCTATTTACCGTATTGTAGGCATCTCAGTACAGCCAGGAGAAGATGGCCCAGAACGCGCCACGCTCACACTCACACAAGGATCAGGTGAAGCGTAATGGCCTACATCAATCAACCAGATGATCTACGCAGAATGTTTCAGGATCTTGATAGCCGCTTGCGCAAAATTGAAACCGCTACCCGCTTTACCGCGCCAGATGTATCAACTGAACCTACTTACCCGCGCACAGGGGATATTATTTTTGACAATACACCAGATCAAATGAAGTATTGGAATGGTACTGAATGGGTTGTATTTGCTGATGATTATTTAGGCGTACCTAAAATTGCTTTTACTTCTACTTGGACAGGTACAGGACTGGCTTTTACAGGCACACCTGCTACTGGATTTTATTCAAGAGTTGGCAAAATGATCTTTTTTACTATTAGAGTTAATTGCACAACCGTAACTAATTTTGGCACAGGTGATTACTCTCTTACATTGCCCGCAGGTTTAACACCGTCTATCCATAATGTTGTTAATGGTGGGCTACATCATACGGCTACGGGCGCGCACTATATGTTAAGCATGGATATTGTACCTAACACATTAACAGCAGAACTTTATTATCCACAATCAAATGGCACTATGGCGCGCATGGATTTCAACAGCCCACATACATTACAGACCGCAGATTTCTTTTATTTTACGGGTATGTATTTCCTTTCCTAAGTTATTATTAATACATGACACCTACTGAATGGCTTGGAATTTGCGTTGCCGTAAGCACCCTTGTGGGGTCGCTGGCAATCGCAGTGCGCTTTCTTGTAAAACATTATTTGTCAGAACTTAAACCCAATGGTGGTAGCAGTTTAAGAGATGAACAAAATAGGCAAGGTGACACAATCAAACGGTTAGAGGATCGCGTAGATGAAATTTATCGCCTGCTTATTAATCGCTCTTAGCCTTACAGGGTGCGGGTATCAGGGGTGGGTGCGCTATCCATGTCAAGAATATGAAAACTGGCAAAAACCTGAGTGCAACCCGCCGCAATGTGAAGCAATCGGGCAATGTACAAAAGACATACTTCCAGAAGTGGACACAGCCAATGGCTAGACGCAGATTTACACCTGAAGAACTACACGCCCGCTTAATTGTAACTATTGGGATTATCCTTGCTGTTGTTTTTGCAGGCTCAGTGTTTTCTTTGCTTTATGCGTTGTTATTTATTACACAGCCAATGGCGCAAGCCCCTAATGATGCGGCGTTTATTGATCTGGTCAGTACCTTGTGCGTGTTTCTTACGGGTACACTGGCTGGAATACTCAGCGCAAACGGTCTAAAATCTAAACCAAAACCGCCACAGGAAGGTGAAACTGATGACACAAAGAAATGACTTCATTGAAGTTGCTAGGGCAGAAATAGGAACTATTGAAGGCCCTAAAGATAATGAAACTAAATACGGCAAATTCACTAAGGCTAACTTTTTGCCATGGTGCGGATCTTTTGTTATGTGGTGTGCCAATGAAGTTGGCCTAAAGATCCATAATTGCGTTTCAACTCTTGCTGGTGCTACCGCATTTCAAAAAGCGGGC
>Ga0315907_10006040_pt1 | contig 12974 bp, 12 predicted proteins | sample LakEriMetagenome_3_FD_203525 | JGI IMG/M metagenome (GOLD analysis project Ga0315907, IMG submission 203525) | Freshwater fungal communities from buoy surface, Lake Erie, Ohio, United States - Buoy 12 MA123 | ecosystem: Environmental > Aquatic > Freshwater > Lake > Lake biofilm | place: USA...
GTATAGGTAGGTAGTGGATAGTAGTCCTGCCCAACTGACTTAACCTCGTAGCAATATAGCTGAATTTCATCTGTACAGGTGATGTGATAAGGCTTAATAACCTCCGTATCTATCCTGGTGCTCCAATCATCAGACAAATAGTAGTATCTTTTGCATGGTGATACCCTTACTTTCTCAGGTGATACGTTCTCAATCTTAATGAGCTTTCTTTTTTCACCAAAATACAGCTTGAAATATACTCTATTGTGGATGATTAACTGCTTTGTAACAGCCTTAACAGTGTGTTTTAAGTTAGCTTTCTTTTCAAAGCTATACATCTCTAGTTTCTCCTGTGGTGTAAGCTTGTCAGTGGTAAGGTTAAACCCTCCACCAATCACAGCGTTGGTCTTAAAGTCCACAATGGCTCCGTGTAGGGGTGAGCTGTAGTACATTTGATTGAGCATTTCAGGATAAAGGTTGCCCTCACCAAATCTCACCCATGACTCCTGAACGTATCTGCCATTGATGTATGGCAATGTCAAGTTACCTCTCCCTACCGGTAGGAATGGGGTGCTAAATGATTGATAGCCCTCCACCATTTCGGGGCCTTTTGGTTTGCTGTTAAATAGTCTTTCGTACCAAGCCATAGTTAGTCATATATTGATGTACCTGCAGGACCACTTACAACCATTCTACCCTCTTCAATAACTACTCCTGTAGTTTGTGCTATTGTCAAAGGCAAAACAAATGCAGTTGAGCTCTCATATACCTGGTATGTGTACTGACCTTTCAAGAGTGTTATATCTGTAGGCTCATCAAGAGTAAACAGATTGTATCTTTCAGGGTAAGCACTTGTATCAGCAGATGTGAAGAGCTGTGGTGTGCTTGTGGTATTCATTTCATTGGTGAACACAAATAAGTAGTGTGGTGTTGTAACCGTAGTGACCTCTGAGAGGGTCAATACAAACTGATTAATAACACCTTGATCTAAGTATATCACACCTATATTAAATTAGACTTGTCAAATGTTCATAAAAAAAGCCCCACCATGTGGCAGGGCTCTAATATAGAGAGGCAGGATTTTATACGATAATACCAATTGCAGCAAGTGCAGTAGGGTCAACCTCGTATGCTAGGTACTCATTCTCAGCTACCAAAGTAACAGAGTATTTAGAACCATCAGCACGAGCTGTTCCTGAACCCTCACCTGTAGCAGATACCTGTAAGTATGGGAAGTACCAAAACTTACCATTAGCATCCAATACTACTGCAGCTAGGTATTGCTGTCCTGAACCTAAGATTTTAATAGCACGAGACTTGTCAGCCTCTCTGCGGTGGAACATTAGGTTAATAGTTTGAGTCACAAAAGAGCTACCATTGACCAAGTCAATAGTGCTATCCTCAGTGAAGTTAGAAGTGTTGCGTTTAATGTAGTAGTTTTCAAACAATACAGGAGTAGTCTGAAGAGTGATAGCTGTGATAGTCCAACCTGTACCCGCTGATGGGTCCGCTGGAGTGATAGAAGCTATCTCATCTTGTTGGTTAATCCAAATACCGTATATACCACCACTGTTATTGTCGCATGATTTTAAGATGGCTTCAAGAGCTTGACAAGACATAGGTTAAAAGTATTAAAGAGCCCCCTTGGTAGAGGGCTCGTGATTAATTATTAAGAATAGAATACGATCTCCGCAGGGTTAACAAAGTTAAAACCAACTTTCATGTTAGCACGTGTACGGATGTAAGGCTCAGCTACAGTGTCAGCTAAGTTAACAGCACGTAGGTCAGAAGAGTCACCCTCAGCATCAAATGCATAGATAAGGTTATCTTTCAAAGTCCATACAAAAGTGTTGTTAGACATACCTGGACAAACTACGATTTTGATACCTAAGAAAGTCAAAGACAAATCCTGAGTGATGTATGCTTGAGTGTTACCTGCAGCAACTCCTAAACGGTAGATGTTAACCAATTGAGTAGGCATGTACAATCTTAAGTCAGCTGTACGAGTAGCAATAGTTGCAGGAAGTAAAGCAAATGCAGCAGACAATGCAGCCTCAAGAGCTGTAAAGTTAGCAATAGCACCTGTACCACCATTGATAACACCTGAACCTGGAGCACCTAACAACTTCTCATAACCATCACACAAAGCAAGTGTAGGGTTTAATGAAGCTGTGTCACCTTGCCAACGGATTGACTCGATGTCACCATTGATTTTGTTAGCCATCTCACCCCAATAGAAAGACATGAAAGATGGAACAGAGAAATCTCCGTTAGATCCTTTGCTCATTTGAAGAGATAAGAAAGATTGCTCTAAGTCAAACTGACAAATCTGAGCCATTGCAGACAATGCACAAACGTCAATCTCTTTCGCATCTAAGTCATCATTAGGAGCTGAGAAAGAACAGCTAGATGGTTGTAAGATGTTACCGAAAGTAACAGTTGCTAATTTAGTTTTGTACTTGATACCTGGCAAAGCTCGGTAGTTATCAGCAGTATCCTCAGACAAATATGCCTTAGAATAGAATGCCTCAGGGTTTGCAGCCAATAAGGCTGTTGGGTCGATTTGCAAATCGAATTTTAATTTACGCATGATTATTTGTTTATGAATTTGTTTACACTAGAAAATCTTTGCTGTGCACTCATGGCCACAGCCTCACTCACCACCTCATCCTCTACCTCTGCAGATAGGATCTCTTCAACTTGGTTTCTCAAGTCTGCAATCATAGCCACTACTGCATTCATGTGCTCATCCATTGCAGGCTTAACGATAGCAAGGATAGCCTCTGCATCAAGCACAGGGTCAACTGCCATTGTCTCTTCTTGTACTGTCTCTTCTTCGACAACAGTATCTTCTAGGGCTACTTCCTCGGAAGCCTCTACTTTTTCAACCTCACGTATCTCAATAATCTCTCCATCTTTTACAACGTAGATTTTATCCTCGATAGTGTGTTCTCCATCAGGTAACTTGTTCATGTTTATATTATTTGTTTGTTGCTCTTTTAACTTCATGCCAAGGTACCCCTCAATAGAGAAGCCTATCTGCTCCTGTGATACTAGCTCAGCGTAGTATTCCTTATCAGTTACCTGGGCCGTTACCATCAATGTACCCTCAGGTACTTCAATACCAAATGATGAATAGGCCTTGTCCTCCATTGGAGTGTCAACTATCCATGCCTCAAGGACATAAGCAGGTACAGTCTTAGATTGGTCATGCTCAAGATTAAACAAATCTCGGTTAACCATCTGCTGCATGAATTTACCATGTATCTTCTCAATCTCCTCCTTAGTAAACTTGACATTGTACTCCTCTTTGCTATCCTCATCAAAGCGGTAAATTTCCATAGGTATCAAAGCAGGTGCAGTGATACGGTACTTTAATTCATCTGAGAAAAACAAAGGCTTAGCCTGTGAGCTGAATGCCATACCCTTTACTTTGATTGCAGGAGTAGCTGTGAAAGCTATCTGCTCAATGCCAAGGTCCTGACCATCTTCTGCATACTCAGGGTCAATGGTTATCTTGTAGGTAGGAATGTTTTTAGAAGCCATACACCTATATTAAAAAAACTCTATATTTGTTCAAAAATTAGAACATGATAACTATCTTAAATAGGGAGATCCCTAACCAAGTAGATGAGCTCAGCATTGAGCAATTTGAAGCCATCACTGATATTAACAATGATCCTAACCTTGACCCCATTGATAAGCACCTCAAGGTGTTCGCTTACCTTGGGATACCTGAGTCTGAGTTCTGGGATTATGATGTGGCTGACTTCATTGATATTGTTAAAAACTTTAACACAATGGAGCAGAAAGATTTTCCTGTAGTGGAAGAGCTTGAGCTTGAGGGGTACCTATACAAGGCACAAATGAGGTTAACTGTACGTGACACCAAGATGATTGAGAAGATTGCACTGCACAAAGAGAAAGGATATATCTCTGAAATGTTAGCGGTGATGTTCAAACGGGAGGACCTTACACCCACTGAGCACTATGCAGATGCTCACATCAAGCAGAAATCTAGACTTATCAGAAAGATTAACGCATCAATAGCTCTACCTTATCTCATGTTCATTGCAGAGAAAATTGCTAAACAAGTAAAGAATGCACCTACCCAATCAGTGGAGCCAAGTAACGCTTGAGCAATACATTGAATTCAGTAAGATAGACAAATCACAGGGAGCCTACTACTACAATAGTGAGGCTCTCTCTATCTTGTTAGATGAGCCCATTGAAATCATTGAGGACATGGATGTGGATGAGATGAGTGAGCTTGTCAAAGCCAATCAATGGTGTGCCTCTGAACCATCTAAGAGATACAAGCATGAGGTGCTTGGGATGAAGTTCAAACCATTCAACAAGCTTACCCTCTATGAGTTCATTGACCTGGACTACTACTTTACTGATAACTACATCACTAATCTTGATAAGGTATGTGCTATCTGCTACCGGCAAAGCAAGGTTAATGAATGGGGTGATGAGGTCCTTGAGCCGTATGAGTTTGACTGCACCATTAGAGCTGAGCGGTTCCTTGACCTACCCATCACAGATGTGTATGGCATTGTGCATGAGTTCCTCAAGTACAGGGATACATTCCTTAAGAACTATGAAAATCTATTCACAGGTGAAGTGGATGAGAACCTCAGTGAGGAGGAACGCAGGGAGCTAGATCCTGAAGAGGTCAAAGAGATAGAGCAGGAGCAGAAGCTTGCTAAGTGGTCATGGGAACAAACCATCTACGGCCTTACCAATGGGGATATAACAAAGAGTGAAAAGGTAGGAGCACTACCTCTCATCTATGTGTTCAATATCCTGTCAATGAAAAAAGAGTTAGACATCTAACGGGAAGCCAGGTGTAAATCCTGCAGGAGGGTCAACTGCCTCAAATGTGTACACAATTCTTTGCTGTCTTTCAAGCACCTCAACAGCTTCTATTAATGGATACTTTTTAGTTAACCATTCAGTGTACTGCCTGTATATATCTGCAGTGATACCTGCGTTGTTAAGCTCATCTGTAAACTGTGCCACATAGTCACGAGGGGTGATCACTCCACCATTCCAAAGAAACGCACCATTGTTAAGAAAGATAAAGTAGTACATGGCTACTATCTGTATCTCCAATTTTTGGAAGCCTGTAATCTTAGCATTGATACGGATACTTTCTACAAGTGTACCCTCACCATCTACAATGTCATTCCTAAGTATTCTCTTGAGTATTGTAGCCATCTTTCTCCTAGTAGGATATAGCACATTAAACTCCCCTGTGTTTGCGTATCTAGCCATTGATTAATTCTTTATATATATCCATTGTATCATCTACTAGAATGGTACCCTTATCCGTTTCTACATTTATCTGAGTATCACTAAGCACTTCAATGGGTCCTGTGATGGTGTACTCTATGTCGTTGTAATTAAATTTAATCATACTTTAGAACACTTAATTTTAACGTCTTAGTTACATCTAGCGTTGTTGAGTTATATAATGCTACAAATAAATAATTATCCACTGCAGGATTAAAGGTTATTGCCGCTGTAGTTTGCGATGTATAGTCGTGAAAATTAGCTGCACTTACAGGGATGGTATATAAAACTGATGTGCTATAATGGGGGTCACGCATGATGTGTGTAAAAGTGTTGTTTGATAAAGTAGGTGACTGCCCTATTTGTAGTGAACCTGTTATGGTATTGCTTGTATTAATACCTAAACGAGCTATACATGTACCCGTTCCTGATATCTTTCTGATTTTTGCTCTAATCATTAAATTTTGACCTTCCGATATTGTACCTGCAGGTATTAATACAGAACCCGAAATAGTACCTGTTGTAGTTCCGGATACAGTAGCTCCTACTGAACTACCTATACTTGTTATTCCATTAATGCTAACATTACCACTACCTAGCAATGAGTTGCCATTCACTGTCTTTATGTTAGTGCCTGATACTAGAGTATCCTGCTTAGCATTCAATGCAGTTTGCAAATCAGTCTGAGCTGATAGCGTTCCTGTGATACCTCCCCAGGATGCACTACCCCCACCACCTGATGCTGCAATAATCTGTGCCCCGGTAATAGCTGTGTTGACAGGTACACCACCAACAATAGAGGTGCACTCTATTAAGTCAGTAGGCTGTAGGTCACCGGTATGTGCAGGCAGGTTAGGTCTCCAATCCCCCCACCAATTAGTTGTGCTCATACCTATATTACTTTAAGCCTCCAAAATGTTTAGAGTGGTACAGCACAATCAGTCCAATCATTCACTGTCAGTGTGATGTTCATGACATAGCCTGCAGCGTAGTCAAGTAGATCATTGTTCAATGCCTGGAATGATGGTAGCCCTACCACGTCAAAGCTGTAGTCATTGCTATCCATGTAGTAAACATACAGGTCATTGAGTATCTGCTGTGTATCACTTAGGATAGTTATGATGTTAGCCCTATCTTTTTGGATGATGTCAAAGCAGTAGATGTCAAAGTTAAACTCACTTGTGTTCTCAGTAGGGTTAACTGCTACAGGAACCACGAACACAATAGGATACTTCTCATCCTTGGTAGCAAAGTTAAACAGCTGTTCCTTGAAGTCACTGCCTACTTTCTTAACCTGCTTGTGGTTCGTATAGAACAGCTCAATGTGATTGATGATTGCTTGTAGTGAGTTCATTATAATTCAGCGTTTTTGTTAATCTTATTAATCTTGTTCTGTACGTTGGTGACCTGTGTCTCAGATACTATAGCAGTCACGGTCATAGAGCTCTCGTTAGATGTGCCACCTGCACTCATTGTACCTCCAGCATTAGCTGAACCAAACAGCTGTGCCGCCTGTGGTACCTGTTGTGCTACGTTAGTACTGCTAGCCTCTGAGCTACCACCACCACCACCACCTGATGGGGTACCGCTACCTCCTGATGTAAGTATCTGCTTTGCCTTAGCAATGTTGGTAGCAATCTGAATGATACCACTAGCAAACTGAGCCACACCTGCAAGACCTGCAGTAGGAGCATTCAATGGGTTAGCTTGTGATGCAGCAACTAGAGCAGAGATAGCCTTTGCTGTGTCAATACCTATCTGTATCAATGCCGATGCCTTGTTGAACTTCTCTAGTTTCTTTTGGTCCTTGATAAGCATACCACCTACCTCACTAACTCCTGATACTATCTGCTGAGCAAAAGCTAGCTTAGCATCCCTTTCTTTTTGTGCGTTCTCTATCCTCTCAAGTGCATACTTTTTCTCAATAGCTTTCTTATCCTCTTCAAACTTAGCAGTAAGCTGTAGCTGTGCAGATGCATTGTCACCTATGACCTTTCTATCTGCCTCAAGTTTTTCCTCAAGAGATCTAATATCTTTCTCTTGCTGTGTAGCGTTTAGGTTAAAGATTAAATCATCTGCAGCTTTCTTAGCCACTGCTAACTTATCAGCATCTTCTTTTACTTTCTTAGCTGCCTCATCTGCATACTTCTGGTCAATGGCTGCCTTGTCCTTTCCAAGTTTATCAAGTAGTAGCTTTTCAAGTTCAGCATTCCCATTCGCTATCTCCATCTGCTTGTCAAACTCCTCAGTAAGTTTCTGCTTGTCATACTCAGCCTGTGACATGGTCAGCTTATTCATGAGTTCAAACTGTGCATCTTCTCTTTTTATCCTTTCCTCATTCTCCTTGTTAGCAATATCAGCAAGCCTCTTAGCTTCAGCCTGTGCTGCTTTTATCCTAGCTTCACTTTCTTTCTTATGAGTACCTGTTTTCTTTTGCTGTGATTTGTTTGTTATCTCGTTATCTTTCTCTAGCTTGAGTGCTGTCTTAATTGACTCTTCAGCCTCTTTTTGAAACATCTCAGATATCTTGTTTTGTCTCTTCTCCTCCTCTTTTATTCTTTTTTTCTGCTTGTTTTCTATTGTATCTCCTAAGTCACCAACTTTCTTATCTATGATGTCATATACTCCACCAAAGACTTCAGTAGCTACCCTGTTCTTTTTCATCCATGAAGTCAACTTGTCTGCTGAAGTTGTTTGGTCTTTAGTCTTTGCTGTGATTGCCTTAGCATCTGCCTCTGCTGCTTTCTTAGCAAACACCTCAGCTCGAGCTCTTGCCATAGTAGCCTGAATGTATGCCTCAGTCTTAGATACATACAATCTTTCAGCTTCAGCTAATGTACTGGCTGCACCAAAGGTATCACCTAGCTTAGCGTTGTACGTAGCAAGTGCCTCCTCCTTAGAAATCACTCCTTGCTTAGCCAAGTCAAATGCTGTAGCTACCTCATTAGTTACTAGCAATACATCAGCAGTACTCTTCTCTACTGCCTCATTGGCTGCAGTGTTAGCCTCTTGCATAGCAACAAATTCCTCAGACTCTGCAGCAGCTATACCTAAGCTCGCACCAAATTCCTTAATAGTTTCAATCAATGCATCAAACACAATGCCTGCTGCCTCTGCTGCCTGGTCAAGGTATCCTAGCTTATCCGCTAACATCACAGTGATGGCAATAACTCCTGCAATGACTGCAGCAATAAGATAGATGGGGTTAGCTAATAGGGTCTGACCTAATGATAAAAATGCTTTACCAATTGAGCCTATAGTACTTGTCAATCCTTTGAATGCCTTGCTAATATCATCAGGCTTGATGTTACCCATTGTCTTAGCAAAGACTGCAGCTTTCTGAGATGCACCCTCAAAGTCTAAGCTCATAAGGTCACCCTTGATAGCACCAAAGCTGTTAGATACTGCCTCAAACTTGGAGCCTGTAGCAAAGACAGCTACCTGTTCATTGGCATCTTTTATTTGGTCCTTAAGTTCACCTGCACGCTGTGCAAGTTTGAGCATGCTATCAGAGTCAGTAGCATTAGCTATCTGACCTTGTAGGTCTCTGAGTTCTGCCTTGATGGCAGCAATGCCACCTATCTTTAATGGTATTTCTACTTCATTCATGTTATGGCTTGTAATATCTTATTTCAATAGTAGTGTTAATTAGGTAGTTATCTACAAAGCCTACCCCTATCTGTGTGGTATATACATCTATAGTATTATTTGTTGGCGTGTACTGAGCACTGATCACCCCGTCAAATGTTACGTTGTTAATCATTACCGTTAGCTCACTGCCTAGGATAGCACCTAGCTCCCAATTTTGTATGAAACCTAAATACTCTCCTGGGTTATTCCGTACCCATAGTATCTCTCCAAAGCTACCCTCTTTTACATCTGCAGTAGGGTCAGCTGTTCCTGTTTGGTTTAACACTGCTGTGTACTTGTAGTACGGAGGGTCAACAGGTATGCCGTTCATACGGCCCCTCACCACTAGGTTATCAGTGACTATGCCATCATCCTCAACACTGTATCCCTCAGTGGCTACCATGACTCTAAGTCCACCCGGTACAATGTTACCCCTGTTCACCACCTCACCCGATATACCACCACCATTCAGAACATTGCTGTTCATGCTCTTGGTCTTCACTATGGTGTGGTTGCCTACCTGCTGAATGGCTGAGATGTTTGGAAGCCCTACACCTGGTGTTGTACCTGCTATACCCCAAGGGTTAACAAATGGCATGAAGTCCACTTCATTGTCAATACTGATAAGCTCTACCTGTGTGAGCTGATTGCCATTGGCATTGTAGTCTATGACCCTGTTAATGTTCCACCATGAGTTATCAATGCGTATCTTATCATTGAGCTCCAAGGCTTGGATGTCATTCTCTTTCAGATTAAAGAATGCACTCAACATCTTACCGTTGTTAATCTGCCCCATGGTCCTCCTCCAATACCTGTTATATAGGTTGTTATCGGTTAGGCTTAAAGGGGAGTAGTAGTAGAATGCACAGGTAGCAAAGTTGATGTCAAAGGTAGGGGTCAACGGATTGTCAAAGTGACCAACGTATGGATAGGTAGTAACACCTTGCATACCTGTAGTACCATAGTCATAGATGTGGAATGGGGAGCAGGTGCTCAATCCTATATCCGCTGTGCTGTCATACAGGATGCGTAGGTTAGTCTTAGGTGCCTGCCCTGCAATCATTGGAACGTATGCACCAAAGGGTGTCTTGATGATTGGAGTAGGTCCAAACAATATAGCCTGTGTAGTGATGTCCTTGACATACTCGTTATCAAAGACTACCTCTGCCTGTCCGTATATCTGATTGGTTGCATCCGTATAGGTTTGGTTAGGGCTGTCCTTATCAGGGCTATATGTTAGGATAACTTTCTTACTTGTGAGCTCAGGGAGGAATGACAGTGACTGCTCTCTATCCTTGGCTAGCTTCAATGTCCAATCTACCTCTTTGCCTGCATCATAGTAGTCATCCCTGTGGATGAGGTTGAGCAGGTTAGGCTGTGACTTGTCTACCTCAGCATATAGGTTGTACATGTTGAAGATAGCTTTGATGTAGTCACTCTGCTTAATCTTACTAGGCACATAGTCATTCACATCAATGGTTCCACCAATAGCCACAATGTTATTGCTAGGGGTGATGCTGATGTTAATGCTAGTGATCACTGCCTGTATCTTAATCTGACCTGATGCACACACTGGTCCTGATGCTGAGCCTGTCCTCCACATTGGAGCTGATGCGTTTGTTACAGGTGTTGCTATCCTTGGCACCTTGATTGCTAGCCTACCTTGAGATAGCTGTGGTAAGTTCTGAGCAGTCAATGCCATGTTAGTCACTACAGTCTGAGCTAAGATAGTAGTGGTACCATTGGCCAATGTTGTAGGAGTTTGCACCCCATAGGTAACTATTGGGTTACCATTCAATGGTGCAGGGTTCGTGTATAGGTTAGTAGTGAAACATACCACACCATTCTGAGTCAATACTAGCTGAGGCTGAAAGAATACAGGAGCAGATATACCTGCCATTCCTGCATACAACGTTACCCCTGATGTGTTAACTAGCCTTAGCTCATAGCTTATAGTTACACTGTAGTCATACTGCTGAGCATTCGCTGAGCTGATATTGAATGGTGTACTATACACACCTGTCACAGGGTTGTAGATGTTCTGAGGGTCCTCAGTCTCAGTCCATGCTGTTAGTGTCTGAGGGTTCTGAAATTCAGCAGCACCTGCAAAGAATGTACCGGTGTAGGTACTTGGTCCTGCTGTTGCCTTGACCGTGTAGTCAGCATAGTCAAAGTTATCAGTATCTTCATTGTATGGAATGATCAACCTGTCAAAGCGGTCATCAATCAACGTAGGCCAATTGTACTGAAAGCCTGAGTCTGCAAAGATACGGTCTAGGTAAGTCTTAGCAAAGATAGCAGGCTTGAATTCCTGTGTGCTGTAGAACGCATCACCACTACCTGGGAGGAAGTACTTGAAGCCATCTACCTCAGTGTTGTTAAACCTGTTCACTACATTGAATGCATCGTAGGTATGGTTGAGGTCACTGAAGTCTATATCGGTAAGCTCAAGGTTATTAATGGCTGTAAAGAAGTCAGCCTTGTTATCCTTGACCAATACCTCATACTCAACGTGCTCCTCATACCCATCAGTGAGTTGTACTTTCTTAACTGAGGTAAGCTGTAGGCTTGCATCCTCCATGACAGGAATACCATCCTGGATAACTGAACAGGTAGTCAAGGCATTGACATTGAATGTACCTGCAATGATGTTGACATCATAGTAATGGTTCAGCAGGTCGTTGTTATTCTTACTGCCTACCAATGTGATAGTCTTGGAGAAGTTACCCTTTCTCTGTGATATATCCCTGATGTCTCCTACCTGAAAGTTCAAGGGGAATGATGTACCCTCCTTTACCTCAAGGTAGCCTGTAGCTAGTTGTATCTTAACCATTCACCATGTCGTTGTTAGCAAGCTTAATAGTAATGCTCTGCTTAATTAGGTTCTTATTCCGTTGCTTGAATTTCTCAAAGGTAGAGGTCACAATGTTACAGCTCACATACTCAGTGCTTGCAGGTACATCACAGCTCTCATCATAGTTACTAATCTTGAAGTAGGTGTAAGGTGAACTTACAAGCTCAGTGAAGTACTGTGCCATCTGCTCATTCATCCAATTGGTATTCAAGTCGATGGTGTTCTCTACACTCACATAGCTGTTGATGTATCCTCTATCTGTGAGGTCATAGGTCCACTCACTTGAGTCAATGTATCCTGCTACATCTTGATTGTACTGCTCACGTGTCACGTTACCATTCTCATAGTATCTGCCTGTGAATGCAAAGCTACCCCATGAACCAAAGCGGTCCAGGAATATAATGCTGTACTCTTGGCTTTGTACTCTACGATCTATGTTCACTCGGTAGGGCTGTGTGACCTGATTGCTATTGTGCTCATAGTAGAACTCATACCATTGAGTGGTAGGCTTAATCAATGGCAATGCACCTGATACCACAGTCAAGGTGCCTGAGTTGTTCGGACCTACAGCGTTACCTGTTACGTGGTCAGTGGCTGATACGTTCTTTTCAAATATCTCGGCAGCATCATTGGTGAATATAATCTTGTGTGTACCTGGTCCTGGTCCTCCATAGACTGCGTTCATCCACAAGTCCTGAGACAAGGTAGCATAGAACTCCTGAGCAGGTAGTGTAGTAAGAAACTTATCTGATGGTGAATTGAGAAAGTAGTCAAGGTGATTGTAGCTAGGCCATTGAGTCCAAGGGATAGCACCATTGAACACATACATGTTTAGCTTAGTAGCTATGTCTCTTGTAATGGTTCTCCTCCCATCTGCATAGGTGATGTCACCATCCTTGTTCACGTTAACTATCTGAGACCATAGGCTATTAACTACGATGTATGTAGGGGTAGCCACAAGCACACTGAACAATCCCTCAAGGTTTGGATTGACTGCACCTAGTCCTGTCTGAGTGATGACTATCTGGTCACCCACTGCAAAGGTGTTAGCTACGTTTATCTGTACCCTCCCTGCATAGGGTGAAGTGGTGTACTGAGTTAAGGCCGATGTGTATGAGGTAGTGGTTAGGTACTCTTCACCTACCTTGACATCATACTTGTAGTGACTGTTGGGTGCATCGTACACTGTGGTGTTGAATGGCTCAAGGTCAAA
>Ga0315907_10006041_pt1 | contig 12974 bp, 7 predicted proteins | sample LakEriMetagenome_3_FD_203525 | JGI IMG/M metagenome (GOLD analysis project Ga0315907, IMG submission 203525) | Freshwater fungal communities from buoy surface, Lake Erie, Ohio, United States - Buoy 12 MA123 | ecosystem: Environmental > Aquatic > Freshwater > Lake > Lake biofilm | place: USA...
GCGTCGGCCGCCGGCGCGGCACCGCCGACGAGGCCCGCGGTCTCCCGCAGGCCGGGCACGTCCCAGCGCGCTTCGCCGTTCGCCGCCGAGACGGCGACCAGGATGTTGTCGAGCGTGACGACGTGGACGCGACCGCCGGCGATGGTGGGCGCCGAGCGGGCCGGGCCCCGGATCCTCGTGCGCCAGACCTCGCGCCCGTTTGCGGCGTCGAGCGCCACGATCTCCGCATAGCCGGTGGAGACGAAGACCCGCCCGTCCGCGAAGGCGATCCCGCCGCCGCGGACGTCGTCGCTCTCGGTCCGCGAGGCGGCGGAGGCGGTCCAGACGCGCCGTCCGGTCTGGGCGTCGAAGGCCGCGACGTCGTAGTCGGAATCGACGACGAACGCCCGGCCGGCCGCGACGACCGGCTGCGCCAGGAGGAGACGCGCGCCCGACGAGCCCGTTCCGGCGCTGGCGCGCCACGCGATCCGCGGATCGGCGGCGAGCGGCGCGTTGCCGCCCTCGTGGTCGGCCGAACCGCCGGGCTGCGGCCATTCGGCGAAGCCGGCCGGCGCGGGGATGGCGGGCGGCGTGCCCGCGATGGCGGGATCGGGACGCAACTGGCCCGAGGCGGTCAGCACCGCGACGCGCTCACCCGGCAGCGGCGGCTTCGTCGCCTCGCCGCAGGCGGCGAGGGCGAGCGCGGCGACGATCGCCACGGCCAGGGACCGGCCGCGGGTCATCGCGCGCCCCCGTGGACGTCGACGAGTTGCGCCGCGCGGGTCCGCACGCCCTGCGGCGTCTCCGCATCCTCGGTCAGCGCGCGCCAGATCTCCAGGGCGCGTTCCGGCCGGTTCTGGCGCAGCGCGAGGATCGCGCGCATTTCCCGCACGGAGAAGCGGTAGGCGTTGGCCGTCGCGTCGAGGGCGGCGAGACGCGCGTCGAGGGCCGCGGGATCGCCGCCGTCGATCTGGTTGAGGACCGACAGGAGCGTCGCGAGGTCGCGCCACGCCGGGGCGAGGTCGCCGGTGCGGGCGAGACCGTCCCACACCGCGATCGCGGCCGCCGTGTCGCCGGCCTTGGCCCGGGTCGCGGCCTCGTTGAACCGTGCGAGCGCGGCGCGCCCGGGGTCGGCGCCGCGGGCGAAGGCGGCCATCGCGTCGGCGGTGCCGGCGTCGGCCGTCGCGGCGCGGTCGATGAGCCGGGAGAGCTCCGCCGTCTGCGCCTCGGCGCGCTGGGTCTCGAGATTACGCCAGACCGACCAGCCGGCGACGCCGACGACCAGAAGCACGACGGCGGCCGTCGCCAGGAGACCGTAGCGGTCCCAGAGACGCTTCCACCGGTCGCGGCGGATGTCCTCCTCGATCTCGCGAATGAAATCGGTACTCATCGACCCCCGTCCGCCGGCCCGGCCGCGCAGGAAACTGACCCTGTGAAAGCCGCGCGGACCTTAGTGAGGGGGCCCGTCAGGGTCAAGCGAGGAGGGGAGTGGACGGCGGAGGGGGGACCGGTCACAATCTCGTCATCTTCCGGCGCGACCGCGCCGCCGCACCTCAGGACGTTGATGACCGAGGTCCTGCACCTTTCCGACTTCCGGCGCCCCGGCGGTCGCCGCGTCTACTTCGACCGGACGGAACTGACCCGGCTCCTCCAGCTTTACAGCCAGCGGGTCGCCCGCGGCGAGTGGCGCGACTACGCCATCGACCACACGCCGGGCGCCGCGCTGTTCTCCGTCTTCCGCCACAGTTACGACCGGCCGCTCTTCGCCGTGAGGAAGTCGACCGGCCCGGGCGGACGGGTCGTGGAATACGCGCTGGTCGTGGGACGCCGGAAGGTGCGCCACGCGACGTCGCTCGTCGACCTGCTCGACGCCTTCGAACGGTCCCCCGAACTCCTCACCGACGGCTGAAGCCGTCCACGGGCGCCCGGGTCCGTCGGCGACCGGGTGCCGGCCGCCGGAACCGGGGTGGCCGGGACCGGGGAGGCGCCGACGGCATCGTGCGGGCGGCTCGGACGGCGCTTCGGCCCGACGACGGCACCCCGGCGCGAGAAACCTCGCAATCGGGCTCGATTGGTGTAGATTGATGATTGGCAGCGAAGCCTGCCGTCCGCCCGTGCAGAAGGCATTCAGGACGCCCCGACCGTGGAACCTCCCGTCCGAGCCGTACCGCTGCTCCCTCCGCCCCGCCGCGCGGACGGAATGGACGGTGTTCGCGCCACGCGCCGCCGGATGGGTGGCCAGCGCCAGAACCGGGACGATCCGTTCGAGGTGTACGGCTCCACTGGCGGTGGTGGCGGATACGCCGACATCGAGCGTTTCGACCCGTTCTACGAGCCCGGTCTCGGCATGCGTGCCGGCGGTCGTGTGCTGTTCACCGCCCAGCGCGAGGGGCAGGAGGCCGGCAAGGGCCTTCACTGGGAGCCCCACGGGATGGCGACGTCGGCCTATGCGCAGACGGCCATGCTGACCGACTGGTACTGAGGCTCAGGACCTCTCCCCCCGCACCGCGTCGAGGATCGCACGGGCCGACCCGGTCGCAAGGATCCGGGCCGCGTCCGCGGCCTGCCGGCGTCGCCAGTTCGGGTGCTCGTCGATGGTCCCGGGCAGGTTGGGCTGCTCCGTCTCCCCCGCGAGGTCCTCGAGGCTGACCATCAGGAGCCGCCCCTCCGACCGCGCCAGATACCGGTAGATCGCCGCCATGAGGTCGGGCGTGAGCGGCGGGGGACCGCCTTCCCGGCCGACACCCTCGGTCACCAGCCCCTCCGCTTCGAGCGCATCGAGCAGTCGGAAGCGGTCGAGGAACCGCTCGTGCCCCTCCGCGAGCCGGGACGCCTCGTCGGGATAGAAGGAGAGGCGCGCCCGCCACGCGAGGTCGCAGCCGTCCCACCAGCCGGGCAGCGTCGCGAGGTCGTGGGTGGTCACCGTGACCAGCGCCTCCGCCGGATAGGCGGACGGCGGCAGGAAACCCCTGGCGCCGTCGCGCTCGAACCAAAGGACCCGGTAGGACAGGATGCCGGCAACGCGCATCCGCGGACGGAACCCATCCGGCACGGTGCCGAGATCCTCGCCGATGACGAGGCAGCGGTTCCGGTGGGATTCGAGGGCGACGATGCGGACGAGGTCGTCGAGCGGATAGCGGAGATAGGCGCCCTCGGAGCCGGGTCGCCCCGTCGGGATGCAGAAGAGGCGGGTCAGCGCCATCACGTGGTCGATGCGGATGGCACCCGCGTTCCGCATGGCCGACCGCAGCCCGGCGACGAAGGGCGCGTAGCCCGCCTCGCGCAGCCCGACCGGCGACAGCGGCGAGAGGCCCCAGTCCTGGCCCAGCGGGCTGAGGAGGTCGGGGGGTGCCCCGACCGAGACGCCGGACAGGACCACGTCCGGCCGTCCCCAGGCCGATGCGCCGTCGGGATGTTCGGCGACGGCGAGGTCGATGTAGAGCCCGACCGGCATTCCGGCCGACAGCGCCCGGTCCTGCGCCGCCTTCAGCTGGCCGTCGGCGATCCACTGGAGCCAGATGTTGCGCTCGACCGCGTCGGCGTGCGCCCGCGCGAAGGCCGCGACGCCCGGCTCGTCCGGGTGGCGGTGGCCGTCGGGCCAGCGCCGCCAGGACCAGAGCGACGGGTCGCCGCCGTAGAAATGGGCGTGCAGCGCGTCGAACAGGGCGAAGCGGCGGAGGTCCTCGCCGCCGGCATCCCGGAAGCGGCGGAACGCGTCCGCACGGTCGCCGCCGCGGGCGAGATCGCCGTCGCGGAACGCCCGCCAGAGCGCGTCCAGCACCGGCCGCTTGCGCCGGACGACCGCGGCGGTGTCCACGAAGGGCCCTGCGCGCTGCGCCGCGAGCGCGTCCGAACCCTCCGCGGCCAGCGCGCGCGCGGTCGGGTCCCACGCGAATTCCGGCACCGCCTCGACGTCGACGTAGGCGGCGTTGAGGAACGCGCGGGTCGAGGGCGAATAGGGGCTGATGTGACCCGGCTCGGCCGGGAAGAGGGCGTGCAGCGGGTTCAGCCCGAGGAGCGCCCCGCCCTCCCCCGCCACGCGGACCGCGAGGTCGGCGAGGTCGGTGAAGTCGCCCATGCCCCAGTTCCGGTCCGACCGCAGGCCGTAGAGTTGCGCCGCCACGCCCCAGAGCCGCCGGCCGGGCGCGAGGTCCTGCGGCTGCACGCAGCGCCCGGGCGCCACGATCAGGAGGCCGTCGGCGGTCTCCGTCGCCGTTTCGATCCGCAGCCGGTGATAGCCCCGCGGCACGGTGACCGGCAGGGCGAGCCGGCACCGCACGCGGACCACGCCGTCGATCGACCGCCGCGCCTCCACCGGCAGCGCCGCCGCGCCGAAGGCGCCCGTTCGGACGCTCCCGTCCTCCCCGGTCAGCGTCCAGGTGCCCTGGGTTCCCTCGATCACGTGGAGCGTGACGGCGGGTTCGGACGCCTCGTCGACGACCGTGGTGGCGTCGAGCGGCCGCACCCAGGCCCGGCGGTCGAGCAGGGCGAGGCTCGCGGCCACGGCGGCATCGTCGCCGGCCGGAAGTCCCATCGCGGACAGGATCGCGCGCAGCGTCGCCCCGGGCACGACGGTCCGGTTGCCGAAGATGTCGAACCATTCGGGTTCGATCCCCGCGAGTGCCGCCAGCCGGTCCAGTTCGGTCGTCATCGGTTCGATCCTTCGTCGGCCCGTCCCGCGGCACCTCGGCCGAGGCAGCGCAACGCCGCCCGCGACCGGGGGGTCCGCCGTTTCGGATCAGCCCTCCCCGGAGCCGTACGCATAGGCGTGGACGGTCCGCGGGGGAAGCGTCACCACGCCTCCCGGCGCCACCGGGCCGTGCCCGGGCGCGCCGTCGTCGATGGCGGTGTCGAGCATCGGCGTCCAGACGCCCCCGCCACCGGTCGGCGGAAGCCGGACCGCGACCGGCAGGGCGGCGCCATTGATCACCACGGCGACCACGTCGACGCCGTCCGCATCCAGCGTGGGGGCCGCGAGACGGAGGGCGAAGGTCCGCAGGTCGGGTGCCGCCCACGTCTCGGGCGTGGCCAGCCGGCCATCGGCGTCGAACCAGTCTATGTCGCGCAGGCCGTCCGCGCCGACCGGGGCGCCGTGGTGGAACCGGTCGGACCGGACGGCGGGGTGCGCGGCACGAAGCCCGACGCAGCGGGCCACGAACGCGGTCAGGGCCTCGTCCTCCGGCCGCCGACGGTCCCAGGCGACCCAGCTCACGGCGTTGTCCTGGCAATAGGCGTTGTTGTTGCCGCGCTGCGTGCGCCCGAACTCGTCGCCCGCGGTCAGCATCGGGGTGCCGTGGGACAGGAGGAGCGTGGCCAGCAGGTTCCGGCGCGTGCGATCACGGGCGGCGCGGATCGCCGGATCCGCCGTCGGCCCTTCGACCCCGTGGTTGTCGGAATGGTTCGCCTCGTGCCCGTCGCGGTTCCCCTCCCCGTTCGCCTCGTTGTGGCGGTGGGCGTAGGAGACGACGTCCTCGAGCGTGAACCCGTCGTGGGCGGTGACGTAGTTGACGCCGGCCCACGGTCGCCGTCCGCGGCGATCGAACAGGTCGGCCGACCCGGCCATCCGCGCGGCGAGGTCGGGCGCCGTGCGCGCGTCGCCGCGCCAGAACCGGCGCGCGGCGTCGCGGAACCGGTCGTTCCATTCCGCCCAGCCGGGGGGGAACTCGCCGAGCCGATAGCCGCCCGGCCCGATGTCCCAGGGCTCCGCGATCAGCTTGCGACAGGCGAGGACCGGATCCTGGCCGATGGCGTCGAGGAAGCCCGAGCCGGGATCGAACCCGTGCGCCTCCCGCGCGAGGGTCGACGCGAGGTCGAAGCGGAACCCGTCCACGCCATAGTCGGTGGCCCAGTGGCGCAGGCTGTCCATGACCATCTGCAGGACCCGCGGATGGCCGAGGTTGAGCGTATTGCCGGTGCCCGTGTCGTTCACGTACCAGCGCGGCTCGCCCGGCTGGAGCCGGTAGTAGCTGCGGTTGTCGATCCCGCGGAAGGACAGGGTCGGGCCGAGGTGGCCGCCCTCGCCCGTGTGATTGTAGACGACGTCGAGGATCACCTCGATCCCGGCGTCGTGGAGCGCCCGGACCGTGTCGCGCACCTCCGCCGGGTCGCCGCCGGTCAGGTAGCGCGGGGCGGGCGCGAAGAAGCCGATCGTGTTGTAGCCCCAGTGGTTGACGAGGCCGCGCTCGACGAGGTGCCGCTCGTCGGCGATCGCCTGGATCGGCAGCAGCTCGACCGCCGTCACCCCGAGGCGGCGCAGATGCGCGATCACCGCGGGCGTCGCGAGCCCGCCGATGCGGCCGCGTCGATCCTCCGGCACGCCCGGGTGACGGATCGTCAGGCCCTTCGCGTGCGCCTCGTAGATCACGGTCCCGCTCCAGGGCCGGTCGAGGAGCCGGTCGAGGAGCCGGTCGAGGGGCCGGGGCGGCGGGTCGGCGAAGGGGGCGGCGACGATCGCCTTCGGCATGTCGCGGGCGTTGTCGCGCCGGTCGAAGGTGAGGTCGGCCTGCGCCGTGCCGACACGGAAGCCGAAATGCGCGTCCGACCACCGGATCTCGCCCGACAGCGCCCGGGCGTAGGGGTCGATCAGCAGCTTGTTGGCGTTGAACCGGTGCCCGGCCTCGGGATCGTAGGGGCCGTGGACGCGATAGCCGTAGAGCTGCCCCGGGGCCACGTCCGGCAGATAGCCGTGCCAGACCTCGTCGGTCCATTCGGGCAGCGCGATCCGCTCCGTCTCCGTGTCGCCCGAGGGATCGAACAGGCAGAGTTCGACCCGCTCCGCGTGAGCCGAGAAGAGGGCGAAGTTGACGCCGGCCCCGTCCCACGTCGCGCCGAGCGGATGCGGGCGGCCGGGGAGCACGCGGCGGCGGAGGGCTGCGGGGGTCATGGCTCCGGACCACCCCGGTTCCCGAGACCTGCCGATATCAATGCGTCAGCGCCCATCCCGCCCGTTCGCCCGAAATTTCGCATCGCAGCATAGCACGCCGTGAAAGCGGGACCGCCAGCATGCGGCTCACCCCTCGCGTTCGAGCACCAGCGCGCCCAGCGGCGGCAGGACGAGGTCGAGGGAGAAGGGGCGCCCGTGGTGGGGGCGGTCCGTCGCCTCCGCCCCGCCGCCGTTGCCCACGTCGGAGCCGCCGTAGAGCGCGGCGTCCGAATTGAAGCGTTCGACATAGCGCCCCGCCTCGGGAACGCCGACGCGGTAGCCCGTGCGCGGGAGCGGGGTGAAGTTGACCACGACGACCGCGAGCCCGCGCCCGTCGCGCCCCCGCCGCAGGAAGGCAAGGACGGAGCTGTCGCTGTCGTTCGCCTCGATCCACTCGAACCCCGCCGGCTCGCAGTCGAGTTCGTGCAGCGCAGGCACGGAGCGGTAGAGGCGGTTGAGGTCGCGCACGGCGCGCCGGACGCCCTCGTGCAGCGGATCGTCGAGGAGATGCCAGTCGAGCGACCGGTCGTGGTCCCACTCCCGCTCCTGCCCGAACTCGCCGCCCATGAACAGCAGCTTCTTACCCGGATGGGTCCACATGAAGGCGAGATAGGCGCGCAGGTTGGCCGCCTTCTGCGAGGGATCGCCGGGCATCCGGCCCCAGAGCGAGCCCTTGCCGTGCACCACCTCGTCGTGGCTCAGCGGCAGCACGAAGTTCTCGGAGAAGGCGTAGAGCAGGCCGAAGGTGAGGTCGTGGTGGTGGTAGCGGCGGTGGATCGGGTCCTTGCCGATGAAGCGCAGGGTGTCGTGCATCCACCCCATGTTCCACTTGAACCCGAACCCGAGCCCGCCGAGGTAGACCGGCCGCGAGACGGCGGGCCAGGCGGTCGATTCCTCCGCCACCGTCATCACGCCGGGGTGCCGGCCGTAGGCGAGTTCGTTCATGCGGCGCAGGAAGGCGATCGCCTCCAGGTTCTCGTTCCCGCCGAAGCGGTTCGCCACCCACTCGCCCGCCTTGCGGCTGTAGTCGAGGTAGAGCATGGAAGCGACGGCGTCGACGCGAAGCCCGTCGACGTGGAACGCATCCAGCCAGTAGAGGCCGCTGCCCAGGAGGAAGTTCGTCACCTCCGGCCGGCCGTAGTTGTAGATCAGCGTGTTCCAGTCCTGGTGGAAGCCCTGGCGCGGGTCCGCGTGCTCGTAGAGGTGCGTGCCGTCGAACCGGGCGAGGCCGTGGGCGTCGGCCGGGAAATGGCCGGGGACCCAGTCGGTCAGCACGCCGACGCCGGCCCGATGGCAGGCGTCGACGAAGGCGCGCAGGTCGTCGGGGTCGCCCATCCGGCTCGTGGGCGCGTAGAGGCCCGTGGGCTGGTAGCCCCAGGAGCCGTCGAACGGATATTCGGTGATCGGAAGCAGCTCGACATGGGTGAACCCCATCTCGACCACATGGGCGACGAGATCCTCGGCCAGTTCGCGATAGGAGAGGTAGCGGTTGCCGTCGCCACGCTTCCACGAGGGCAGGTGAACCTCGTAGATGGAGACCGGGGCCGAGCGCCAGTCGGTCGCCGCCCGGCCCGCCATCCAGGCGCCGTCCTGCCATTCGTGCCGGGGCGGCGCCGCGACCACGGACGCCGTGGCCGGCGTCCGCTCCGCCCGGAAGGCGACCGGGTCGGCCTTCAGCGGCAGCATCTCGCCGCCCGGTCCCTTGATCTCGAACTTGTAGCGGGCGCCGGGGCCGAGTCCCGGCACGAACAGCTCCCACACCCCGGCGCCGTGGCGCAGGCGCATGGGCAGGCGCCGCCCGTCCCAGGCGTCGAAGTCGCCCACCACGCTGACCTTGCGCGCGTTCGGCGCCCACACCGCGAAGGCCACGCCCCCCACCCCCTCCACCGTCCGCGGATGGGCGCCCAGATGCTCCCAGGCGCGAAGGTGGTTCCCCTCCGCGAGCAGATGGACGTCAAGATCCCCCAGCACGGGCGGGAAGCAATAGGCGTCGTCGAACTCGCCCTCCTGCCCGTTCCCCCAGTCGACCCGGAGCCGATAGGCGAACGGCCGGTCCCGCCCGGGGACGGCCCCGGCGAAGGCGCCGTCGGGATGGCGTCTCCCAAGTTCGGTGGCCACGGCACCCGTTGCCGCGTCCACCACGCGGACCTGCGCCGCGCCGGGCACGATCGCGCGGATCTCCAGCCGGCCATCGACGACGTGCGGCCCGAGCACGGCGAACGGGTCCCCGTGGTCCGCATCGAGAAGGGCTGCGAACGCGGCATCGAGGCCCGTCGGATCGGTCGGGATGGTCCGGGTCAGCGGCTGGTCCGGCATGTCGGTCCCCTCGGGATCGGGTCGGCGGGCGGACGGAAGATCACGGGGTGGCGGGGGCCAGCGCATGCTGGTCGAGCAGCGCCGCCACGCCACGGATCGGGATGCAAAGCCATCCCGGGCGGTTCGTGGCCTCGTGCACGATCTCGTAGCAGGCCTTCTCGAGCAGGAACAGGGTCAAGAGCCCGTCCGTCGCACCCGCCGCGTCCGGTTGGCCGGGCGCCCCGGCCATCGCGCGCCGGTAGCTCGACAGGAACGCGGCCGACGCCTTCCGGCGCCACGCCTCCGCATGGGCGGCCACCCGCTCGCTCCGCTCGATCCCATGTTCGGCCAGCGCGAACTGGGCCGACCACGCCGCGTGGTCGAACGAGCGCAGCAGGCCCGCCACGTCGCGCAGCGGGCTCCGCTTGGCCCGGCGTTCGGCCAGCGACCGTGACGGCTCGCCCTCGAAGTCGATGATCTGGAAGTCCTCGCCGGTCCGGAACACCTGGCCGAGGTGCAGGTCGCCGTGGATGCGGGTGCGGAGCAGGCCGCCCGGCGCCGTCGGCGCGACCGCGTCGAGCAGCGCGAGCGCCTCCTCCCGTCGCCCGGCGAGCGCGCCCGCATCCTCGCGCACCCCGGCGGGGACGTCATGGCCGAGGCCGGCGAGGACGTCGAAGGCCGCCTCCGCCTGCCGGCGGGCGGCGGCGTGCCAGGCGGCGAGGTCGTCGGCCGACACCGGCTCGGCGGCGAAGGCCGGATCGTCGGTCGGCACGGCGAACGCCCGGTGCAGTTCCGCGATCCGCAGGCCGAGCCGGTCGGCCAGCGCGACGTAGACGCAGTGGTCGCCCGGCGGGCGCGGCGCGCCGTCGGTGCCGGTGACGCCCATCGCCACGTCCTCCAGCTCGCGCTCCAGATAGCTCCGGGTGAAGGCCCATCCGTCGCCCTGGTTGCGGACGAAGGCCTGCACGATGGCCAGCGCCGTCGGCGTGCCGTCGGCCGCCTCGAACTCGATCGTGCCCATCAGCGCGGGCGTGTTCGCGTAGCCGGCCACCTCGGTCAGGAAGCGGCCGATCTCGACCTCGGGATGAACCCCGGCGACGAGGCGGCGGTAGGCCTTGGCCACGAAACGCTGGCCGATGATGACGGAACTGTTCGCCTGCTCCACGCCGATCCGCTCCGCGACCGTGTCCGGGGCCAGCGGCTCCTCCTGGACGAAACGGCCCGTGGGGCGGCACGCCACCCGCCCGTCCCCCACCGGAAGGATCCGTCCCTCGCGGATGGCCTCGACCGCGGCCAGCGCGAAGCGGCCGTCAGCCATCGCGTCGTGGACCGCCCCGACCCGTGCGCCGCGACGGCCGCGGGCGACCGTGAACGGCAGGAGCGGCCAGCCCGGGTTCCCGGCCTCGGGATCGAAGGAGAGCGAGAGCGGCAGGAACACCCGCTCGGGCTCGCCGCCGTCGGCGAAGGCGACGTCGTAGAGGCCGAGGAACCAGCCGTCCCCCTCCCCCCGGATCGCCCCGCCCGTCGCCAGCCGGACCGAGGCGATCGCCCGGTCCCGGGCGGCGAACCAGCGCTGCTTGGGCAGGAAGGTCGGCAGCACGTCCGCGAGGTCGCGGCCCGCCCGCCCGCCGTCGAGCGCGCTCCAGCCCGACGTGAGGACGAGGGTGACGAGTTCGGGCATCGGTTCCGGCAGGGCCACGTGCCAGTCCGGCACCGCCGCCTCGCGGGAGAGCGCGAACCAGTAGAAGCCGTAGCCCGGCATCGTGAGGAGATAGGTGAGGTCGCCGATCGGCGGGAAGGCGGTGCGGCCCAGGAGTTCGATGGGCGTCAGGCCCTTGAACTGCTTGAGGTCGAGTTCGACCGCCTGCGGTGCCCGCGAGACGTTGGCGACGCACAGGATCGTCTCCTCCGTCCCGTCGGGGTGCACGTATTCGCGCAGGTAGGCGAGGACCTTGCGGTTGCCGGGATAGAGAAAGCGCAGCGTGCCCCGCCCGAAGGCCCGCCTCTGCTGGCGCACGGCGATCAGCCGCTTCATCCAGTTCAGCAGCGACGCGGGGCTCCGGGTCTGCGCCTCCACGTTCACCGCCTGGAATCCGTAGATCGGGTCCTGGATCGCGGGCAGGTAGAGGCGCGCCGGGTCGGCGCGGGAGAAGCCGCCGTTGCGATCGGGCGACCACTGCATGGGCGTCCGCACGCCGTCGCGGTCGCCGAGATAGATGTTGTCGCCCATGCCGATCTCGTCCCCGTAGTACACGATCGGCGTTCCCGGCATGGAGAAGAGCAGGCTGTTGAGAAGCTCGATCCGTCGCCGGTCGTTCTCCATCAGAGGCGCCAGGCGGCGTCGGATGCCGAGGTTGATCCGCATCCGCCGGTCGCCGGCATAGAAGTTCCACAAGGAGTCACGCTCGCGGTCGGTGACCATCTCGAGCGTCAGCTCGTCATGGTTCCTCAGGAAGATCGCCCACTGGCAGCCGGGCGGAATCTCGGGCGTCTGGCGCATGATGTCGGTGATCGGGTACCGGTCCTCCTGCGCCAGCGCCATGTACATGCGCGGCATGAGCGGGAAGTGGAAGCTCATGTGGCACTCGTCGCCGTCCCCGAAGTAGGGGCGCACGTCCTCGGGCCACTGGTTGGCCTCGGCCAGCAACATGCGGTCGGGATAGTGGCGGTCGACCTCGGCGCGGATGCGCTTCAGCACGTCGTGGGTCTCGGGCAGGTTCTCGTTGTTGGTGCCCTCGCGCTCGATGAGGTAGGGCACCGCGTCGAGCCGCAGCCCGTCCACCCCCTCGTCGAGCCAGAAGCGCATGGCGTTCAGCACCTCCTTCAGCACCGCCGGATTGTCGAAGTTCAGGTCCGGCTGGTGGCCGTAGAAGCGGTGCCAGAAATAGGCCCCCGCCATCGGGTCCCAGGTCCAGTTCGACGTCTCGGTGTCGAGGAAGATGATCCGCGTGCCCTGATAGCGCCTGTCGGTCTCCGACCAGACGTAGAAGGTCCGCGCCGCCGACCCGGGCCGCGCCCGACGCGCCCTCTGGAACCAGGGGTGCTGGTCCGAAGTGTGGTTGATCACGAGTTCGGTGATCACCCGCAGGCCCCGGTCGTGGGCCGCGCGCAGGAAGGCCCGGAAGTCCTTCATGCTGCCGTAGGACGGGTGGATGGCGCGATAGTCGGCGATGTCGTACCCGTCGTCCTTCAGCGGCGACGGATAGAAGGGGAGAAGCCAGAGCGCCGTCACGCCGAGCGACTGGAGATGGTCGAGCTTCTCCGTCAGGCCACGGAAATCCCCGACCCCGTCGTTGTCGGCGTCGTGGAAGGCCTTGACGTGGAGCTGATAGACGACGGCGTCGAGGTACCAGTGCCGGTCCGTCCGGTCGATCATGGGAGTGGCTGGCCGGGGCGAAGGGGGGGACGCCGACCGAACACCGCCGACCGGGCCCATGTTGCGGCGGGCGATCGGTTTGCGCGTCCGCTCACCCGGCCCTGATCCCCAGCACCCGGCACGGCGACTGGGCCGGGTCCAGGTGGACCTGATGGTGCCGCCCGGTCCAGGTCCAGGTCTCCCCCGTCATCATGTCCTCCATCCGGAACGTGCCGTCCGCCGGCAGACCCACCCGTTCGGGCTGGAGTTCGATCCAGGGCGTGCGCGGGGCGTGGGGGTCGAGGTTGGCCAGCACCAGCACCACGTCGTCCCCGCCCGGCGTCGCCTTGGCGTAGAAGAGGACCGCGTCGTCGTGCGCGGGCATGAAGACCAGGGGACCCAGGTCCTGCAGCGCCGGATGGT
>Ga0315907_10006046_pt1 | contig 12968 bp, 11 predicted proteins | sample LakEriMetagenome_3_FD_203525 | JGI IMG/M metagenome (GOLD analysis project Ga0315907, IMG submission 203525) | Freshwater fungal communities from buoy surface, Lake Erie, Ohio, United States - Buoy 12 MA123 | ecosystem: Environmental > Aquatic > Freshwater > Lake > Lake biofilm | place: USA...
CCTACCAGCGGCAGAACTGGATCGGCACCGGCTGCGGCGAGGCGACCGACGGCGGGCTGACCAACTACGGCCGCGCCTTCATCAAGGAGATGAACGACTACGGCATCGTGGTCGACGTCTCGCACTGCGGCCAGCGCACGTCGGTCGAGGCGATGGAGGCCTCCTCCAAGCCGATCATGATCACCCATTCCTTCTGCGCGAAGCTGTCGCCGCACATCCGGGCGAAGACGGACGAGACGCTGAAGGAGCTGGGTCGCCACGGCGGGGTGATCGGCATCACCGGCCTGTCGCCCTACCTCTACCATCCGGACGCGCCGACCAAGCAGCCCGACATCAAGCGCTTCGTGGAGCACTGCAGCCACGTGGCGGAACTCGCGGGCGTCGACGCCGTCGCCATCGGCCTCGACTTCGACGAGACCTTCACGCCCGAGAAGCGGGCCGCGGGTGCCAAGAAGCACGGGCCGCTGCTGGGCAACTGGCCGTGGGACGAACGCCGGTGCAAGACGCTCGACGACGCGTCGGGCATGGCGAACATCACCGCCGGCCTGCTGGACGCCGGCTTCTCCGACGCGGACGTGCGCAAGGTCCTCGGCGGGAACTGGATGCGGGTGATGGCCGCCAGCTGGCGATGAGCGGCGGACCCTCGATCCTCGTCCTGGGCGGTGGCGCGATCGGCATGTCGATCGCGCTCCACCTGCACTGGCGGGGAAGCCGGGTGTGCCTGCTGGAAGGCGGCGCACTCGGCGGGGGGGTCTCGCGTCTGGGCGGCGGCTGGGTCGCCGCCCAGGGGCGGCGCAACCCGTACCAGCTCGCCTTCGCGCTGGAGAGCATCGCGCACTATCCGCACATGCTCGATCGGGTCGGCGCGCGCGCCGGCTTCCGGCAGAGCGGGTCCTTCCTGCTGCTGGAGACCGAGGCGTTGGTCGAGCAGCGCCGCGCCTTCCTGGCCGACCAGATGACGGTGCCCGGCTACGACGGGTTCGAGTTCCTGTCGCCCGCTGAGCTGCGGAAGCTGGAGCCGGCGATCCGGTCCAGGCACATCCTGTGCGGCACCTATCGGGCGGGCGACTGCTCGATCGATCCGCCGGCGCTGGTCGACGCGCTCGCGACCGCCGTCCGGCGGGCCGGGCTTTCGGTGGAGGGCGCGACGGTGGAGGCGATCCGCCGGGTCGGCGCGGGCTGGGAGGTCGCGACCCCGGTCGGCGACTTCGCGGCCGACGTGATCGTCAACGCCGCCGGCCACGGGGCGAGGGCGATCTCGGCGCTCGCCGGGATGGACCTGCCGCTGGCGCCGATCAGCGGGCAGATCATGACGACCCCGCCACAGGCGCCCTACGTGCGCTCGCTGATCGTGGTGGCCCACAATCCGGAGATCCCGGACTGCCCGCCCCGCGACCTGCGGCAGGGGGCGGACGGACGGCTCTGGGTCGGCACGGTGAACCACCACGGCTCCGGCGAGGCCGCCGTCCGGCGCGCGGACACCGAGGCGATCCGCAAGGCGATGACGCGGGTCTTCCCCGAACTGGCCGACGTGCCGTTCGACCGCGGCTGGGCCGGGACGCGGGCGCTGCCGTCCGACGGGCTGCCGGTCTACGGGCAGGTGGGCGACGAGCCCTTCTACGTGGCGGCGCCGATGTCGGGCATCGCCGAGGCGGCGGCGGCGGGACGCACGATGGCGGACCTGATCGTCGACGGCGACTGCCCGGCGCTTCCGCCCGCCTTCTCGCCCGACCGGCTGAAGGACCTGCCGCCGCCGACGGGACGCATGGGGCACTGAACGGAACGCCGGAGACGAAACGAACAACGGGGAGCGGGACCATGATGCACGCGACGACACGCAAATGGATCGGGATGGCGGGGCTCGCGGCCGCCGTCGCGATCGGCGGGGCGGCCTGGACGGCCGCCGGACCGGCGCACGCCGCCGGGATGGAGATCCGGATGCAGGACCGGGAGCCGGCTGGCACGCCGCAGCGCGGTGGCCGGCTGAGCCTCCTGATCCGCCTTGACGCGACCAACCTCGACCCCCACACGGCGATCGAGACGTCCGCCTACGTGGTGATCGAGCAGATCTACGATTCGCTGGTCGAAAGCGTGCGCGGCGAGGTCCGCCCGGCGCTCGCGGAACGCTGGGAGGTGTCGCAAGACGGTCTCGTCTACACGTTCCACCTGCGGGGGAACGCGAGGTTCCATGGCGGGCGCCCGGTCACGTCCGAGGACGTGAAGTACTCGATCGAGCGCATCCGCAACCCGGCCACCGCCTCCCCGCGCGCCCGCAGCTTCGAGGGCTTCGCGATCGAGACGCCGGACCCCCGCACGGTCGTCCTGCGCCTCTCCCGGCCCCATGCGCCGCTCCTCCCGCTCTTGAGCACCAACGGCGCGTCGATCGTCGACCGCACCGTGGCCGAGGCGCCGGGCGGGCTGAACGGCTCGGTGGGCGGCGGCAGCGGTCCGTTCGTCCTCGCCCAGCGCGTGGTCGGCCAGCGGATCGTGCTGAACCGCAACCCGAACTACCATGACCCCGAGCGGCCGTACCTCGACGGGATCGACGTTACCTTCAACCCCGACGACAACGCCCGCGCCGCCGCCATCCGCTCCGGCACGGTCAACTTCCTGTGGCGAGCGGCGCCGGAGTTCATCGACACCCTCAAGGCCGACCCGCAGCTGAAGTGGTACGGCGGCGAGGGATCGTTGTCGCTGCACCTGCGCCTCAACGTCTCGCGCAAGCCCTACGACGACGTGCGGGTGCGGCAGGCGATCTATCACGCGCTCGACCGGCAGGAGATCCTCGAGATCGCCAACTCCGGCCACGGCCAGCCTCTCAACGCCGGCTACCTGCCGCCCGACCGCTGGGGATCGGTGAAGACCCCCATCTACGGCGCCCCGGACCTCGCCAAGGCGCGCGCGCTGCTCGCCGAGGCCGGCCTTGCGAACGGCTTCTCCACCAACCTGATGGTCATCTCCACCTCCGCGTTCCAGGTGCGGTCGGCGGAGGTGATCCAGCAGCAGCTGGCGAAGATCGGGATCCGGGTGACCCTGCGCCTCGTCGAGGCGACGGTGTCGAACGCCGCCCTGCGGCGCGACGACTTCGACCTGTTCCAGAGCGGGTTCAGCCTCAGCCTCGATCCGGACGAGCGGTTCTCCAGCGCCTTCGTCACCGACGGCGGCACGAACTACGGCAAGTGGAGCGAGCCGGAGTACGACCGCCTCATCCTCGCGGCCCGCGGCGAGACCGACCGCGCGAAGCGGGAGGCGCTCTACCAGCAGGCGGAGACCATCCTCGCGATCCGCGGGCCGGTGGCGATGACGTGGGTGTCGGCGGACTACGACGTCGTCCGGCGCAACGTCATGGGCTACGTCGGCGACAGCTCGCCCAGCTACAGGTTCTACCGGAACCTGTGGCTCGCGCGCTGAGGCGCGGCAGGACCGCAAGGGGGGAGCGGCGATGGAACCGGCGGTCGCGGGTGCCATCGACTGCGACGTGCATCCGGCCGTGCCGTCGGTCCGGTCGCTGCTCCCCCATCTCGATCCCTGCTGGCGGGACGCGTTCGTCGTCCGCGGACAGGACGGGTTCGACGCGGCCGACCACCCCTTCGGCTCCCCCCTCGCCTGCCGGCCGGACTTCCGGCCGGAGAGGGGCCCGCCGGGGAGCGATCCCGAGCGGCTGATCCGGCAGGCGGTCGAGGAGCCGGGGGTGCGCTTCGCCGTGCTCAACTGCCTCTACGGCGGCCAGCTGGCGCTCTCCGAACCGATGGCCACGGCACTCTGCCGGGCAGTGAACGACTGGATCGCGGCCGAATGGCTCGCCCGCGATCCGCGTCTGCGGGCCTCCATCCTCGTCCCGCCGCAGGACCCGGAGGCGGCGGCGGCGGAGATCGACCGCCTCGCCGCCGACCGGCGGTTCGTGCAGGTGCTGCTGCCGCTGACGACCGAGCTGATGTTGGGAAAACGGTTCCACTGGCCCCTCTACGCCGCGGCCGAACGGCACGGGCTCCCCGTCGGGTTCCACGCCGGCGGACCGGCCGCCGTCCCGCCGTCGGCCGGCGGCTGGCCGTCGCACTCCGTCGAATATCTCCAGGTCGTCGGGCAGACGGGCCCCGCCCTCCTGGCCAGCCTGGTGCTGGAGGGCGTGTTCGACCGGTTTCCCCGGCTCAAGGTCGTCGTCGTCGAATGCGGCTTCGCGTGGGTTCCCGCCTTCGCCTGGCGCCTCGACGGACACCACGAGCGGCTCGGCGGCGAGGTCCCGGACCTGAAGCGGCGCCCGTCGGACTATCTGCGCGACCACGTCCGCTACACCACCCAGCCGATCGAGGAGCCCGAGCGGCCGGAGGACCTGCGGTGGCTTTTCGGGGCCATCGGCTGGGACCGGCTGATGTTCTCGACCGACTACCCGCATTGGGACTATGACGACCCGCGCCGGAGCATTCCGATCGCGCTTTCGCAAGACGAGCGGCGACGGCTGTTCTTCGCCAACGCGCTCGACACCTATCGCAATCTCGATCCCCAGGCACTCACCGCGACGGACCGGACGCCCGCACGATGACCGCACTTCCCGCCCGCAACCCGGATGCCGCGCCCATCGCGACGGTGGGCCTGCGCCTGCGCAGACTGCGCAAGGCGCGCGGCCTCTCGCTGCGGGAACTCGCCGACGCCTCGCGCCTGTCCATCGGGTTCGTCAGCCAGATCGAACGGGGCCTCTCATCGCCCTCGCTGCGCACGCTGACGCGGCTCGCGGACTCGCTCGCCGTGGGCATCGGGGAATTGTTCTCCGAGGACGGCAACGCGAAGGACGGCGACCGGCTCGTCGTCGCCCGGCCGTCCGACCAGCCGACGGTGGACCTCGCGGCCAGCGGGATCGTGAAGCGGTGGATCACGCCCTTCGAGCGCGTCCCCCGGCTGGACATCTACATCCTCGAGCTCGAGACCGGCGCCGCCTCGGGGGACCAGCCCAACATCCACGAGGGCGAGGAGGCGGGGCTGATCCTCGAGGGCGGGATCGAGCTGTTCCTGGAGGGCCGGCGCCACGTGCTGGCGGAGGGCGACAGCTTCCGCTTCGCCTCCGACCGCCCGCACCGGTTCGTCAACGCCGGAACCCGGCCGGCGCGGGTGCTCTGGGTGAACTATCGCGAGACGGGCAGCAGCGTCATGACGCCGGTGCCCGAGACCGATTGACCGCCACGGCGCTCAGACGACGGTGAACTGGCCCATCATCCCCGCGTCCTCGTGCTCGAGGATGTGGCAGTGGTACATGTACGGCGCGTCAGCGCCCGCCCGGTGGTCGAAGCGGACCAGAAGCTCGGTCTCGCCGGCCAGCCCCACCGTGTCCTTCCAGCCGCTCTCCTCCGCCCGGGGCGGGATGCCGCCGATGCGCATCACCCGGAAATGGACGCCGTGGACGTGGAAGGGATGCTCCACCCCGCCGCCGCCGGTGACGATCCAGCGCTCCGTGGCGCCGAGCGGCACCTCGAAATCGACCCGGCGCATGTCGTGCGGGCGGCCGTTGATGGCGAAGTCGTTCATGCGCGTGCCGATCACCTCCGGCCCGCCGCCGACGATGGCGCCGTGGGTCCCGCCGCCGTGACCGGCGTGCCCGTGGTGGGCGTGGGCCTGGGCCGCGTGCGACAGCGGCGGCGGCGCCGTCCCGCGCGACTGGCCGGACGACCCGCCCCCCATGGTCAGCGAGAACCGCCGCAGGCGGGCGTCCGGCGCGTCGTCGGGCAAGGGATCGACGTCCAGCCGGTCGGGGACGCGGACGATCCGTACCGGTTCCCGCCCGTCGACGGCGAAGGGCAGGACGCGCATCCGTCCGCCGCGCGACGACAGCAGCGTCGGCGTGGGCCCGCCGGCGGCGAAATCGACCAGCACCTCCGCCCGCTCGCCCGGCGCCAGACGCAGGAACTCCAGCGCCCGCGGCCGGGGCAGGAAGCCGCCGTCCGTCGCGACGAGGTGCATCGGCCGGCCGTCGTCGAAATGGAGCGAATAGAAGCGCGCGTTCGACCCGTTCACGAAGCGCAGCCGGACGATGCCAGGCGGCACGACGGCGACCGCGTCGGCCTGCCCGTTGACCAGCACGCGCCCAGCCTCGAACCCGTTCAGGATGTCGGTCGGCTCGGGCGCGTAGATCAGGCGCCCGTCGGCGTCGAACCGGCGATCCTGGACGACGAGGGTCAGGTCGTCGATCCCGTAGCGGTTCGGCAGGCCACGGTCGTCGTCGCGCCCGTCGGTCTGGTGGATCACGCCGGCGAGGCCGAAATAGACGTGCCGCGCCGTCGCCCCGTGGGTGTGCGAATGGTACCAGACGGTGGCCGGCCGCTGGGCCAGATGCATGTCGACCGTCCAGCGCCCGCCCGGCGCGATCGCCGAATGGGGGCCGCCGTCGTGCTCGCCCGGCACCAGCAGCCCGTGCCAGTGGACGGTCAGCGTCTCGCCGAGCGCGTTGTCGACCGTCACGCCCAGGGGGCCGTCGCGCATCACGACGGTGGGGCCGAGGTAGTCCTGGTCGAACCCGGCGGTGACCGACCCGGCCCGCCCGAGGAACCGGACCGTGCCGGGCCGCGCGGTGAGCGCGAGGCGCCCCGTCGCCCGCGTGTCGCGGAGCGGCGGCATCGCGAGCCGGCGGCGCCCGTCGCCGTGCGCGCCGGAGGGGATCAGGGCGGCGCCGGCCGCCGCCGCCGCCGTGCCGAGGAATTGTCGCCTGTCCATGCCACGATCCGCCGGTCCGTCCGGTTTTCTTCACGCGGGAAACTATCACCCTTGCGCGGCGCCGTCCTCCACCCTCGCATCGGATCTGGTCGGGGCGGCCGGCCGGGCCTAACCTGCGGGGACAGACTCGGGAGGAGATCCGACATGATGCGCAGAACGATCCTGGCCACGGCCCTTTGCGTCGCGCTGTCGGCGACGGCCGCCGCGGAGCCGTTCGCCGACGGGGCGGCCGCGTTCCAGCGCGGCGACCACGCCGCCGCGGCCGCCGCGTGGCGCCCCCTGGCCGAGCGCGGCGACGCCCGGGCGGCGTTCAACATGGGCATCCTGGCCGACCGCGGGCTTGGCGTGCCGGCCGACCGGTCCGAGGCCGTGCGCTGGTACCGGTCGGCGGCCGAGAAGGGCGACGCCCGCGCCGCCTTCAACCTCGCCGAGATCCTGACCGCGGGCGACGGCACCCCCCGCGATCCGGCCGAGGGGCTGCGGTGGATGCGCGTCGCGGGCGATGCGGGCGACACGCTCGCCCAGTACCGGCTGGGGCGGCTCCTGTCCGAGGGAGGCGGCGTGCCCGCCGACCCGGCCGAGGCCGCGCGCTGGTACGAGAAGGCGGCGGAGAAGAACCACACCCAGGCGCAGGTCGCCCTCAGCGTGATCTACGCCAACGGCACCGGCGTCGAGCGCGACCTCGCCAAGGCGGCCGAATGGGCCGAGAAGGCGAACGAGAGCAACATGCAGGGGGAGAGCAACACCTCCTGCACCACCCAGCGCAGCGCGGAGCGGCTGGAGGCGTGCCGCCGCGCGGTGCCGAAGATGTGAGGGAACACCCTCACCCTGTCCCCCTCGCGCGGCGCGGGAGAGGGACAGGGCGAGGGCTGCCCGAACTCAGTGCTTCGGCGCCGCCCGCACCTCGCGCACCGCCTGTTCCAGGTTCGGCCACGGCCCCTTGTCGGAGAACTGCGCCCGGACGAAGCGGGTGATGTTCACGAGGTCCTGGTCGGACATCCACGCCGACGCCGGCATCGAGAAGTCGCGCGCGCCCTTGGGCGGGCGGATGCCGTGCAGGACGATCTGGATCACGTTGCGCGGATCGGGCCCGTTCACCGTCGAGGTGAGCGCGAGGGGCGCGGCCTTCTCCCCCTTGCGGTGGCAGTTGATGCAGGAGCGCACGAAGATGTCGCGGCCGGGTTGGAGCGTCGCGTCGACCTGGAGGGCCGCGACCGACGCCGCGGTCAGCTGCCGCTCCTCGGCCGCCGCCGCCACCGCCTCGCGGTTCGCCCGTCGCCCGGACTGGAAGGAGGCGACGTAGGCGGCGATGGCCTCCACATCCTCCTCGGCCTGGTTCTCCATCATGTTGACGACGGGCGTCATCGGCCCGGCGGCGATGCCGTGGCTGCCGTGGCGGCCGTCGAAGAGGTAATCGAGCATCGCCTCGGCCGTCCACGGCAGCGGCGCCGGGGACGAGCCGTCGAGCGCCGTCCCGTGCCAGCCCTCGACGTCGCCGCCGGCGAACTTGCGCGTGTCGTCGAGCCCGCCCAGCGCGTTGCGCGGCGTGTGGCAGGAGCCGCAGTGGGCCAGCCCCTCGGCCAGATAGGCGCCGCGGTTCCATTTCTCGTCCTTCGACGGATCGGGCACGAACCGCCCCGGCTTGAAGAACAGCAGGTTCCAGCCGGCCAGCGTGATCCGCTGGTCGAAGGGGAAGGACAGTTCGTTGCGCGGGGACGCGTAGCGCACCGCGCGCTGGCGCATCAGGTAGGCGTAGATGGCGCGCACGTCCTCGTCGGTGACGCGGGTGAAATGGTCGTAGGGGAAGACCGGGTAGAGGTGGCGCCCCTGCCGGTCGATCCCCTCGTGCATCGCCCGACGGAACGCCTCCTCCGACCAGCGGCCGATCCCGGTCTCCGGGTCGGGCGTGATGTTCGTCGAATAGATCGTGCCGAAGGGCGTGGGGAGCGGCAGGCCCCCCGCGAAGGGCTGGCCGCCCGGCCGCGTGTGGCAGACCTCGCAGTAGCCCAGTGCCGTCAGCGTCTCGCCCCGCTCGACCAGCGCGGCGTCGAACCGCCGGGGGTCCGGTGGCGCGGCGAGGGCCTCGATGACGGGATGGCGCGTGGCCCAGGCGTAGACCCCGCCCGCGGTCGCGATCAGAAGGGCGGCGATGACGAGAAGTGCGCGTCGCATGTCTGGTCCGGATGTTCCGTTGGCCAGGAGTGGGTCTGGTCGTTCCTCCGCCGCCGCGGTCGCCCGCGGACGGCATGCAAATCGTGCGGAAAGTCCCCTCCGACGGCAAGCCCGTCCGGACGGATGGGACCCATGCTCATCGCCGCACCGCGGGCGTCTCGACGGGCAGGCCGCGCCCGCGCCACGCGACATAGAGCTCCAGAGCAAGGTATTCCGCGGATCCCGCGGCGCGCGGCTCGGCGCGCAGCGATGTCTCGCACCATTCGAACATCCGATGGCGCGACGCCATCGTACGCCACATCAGCCGGTAGAATGGCATACCGTTCACCTGCCCCTGACTGATCGTGTCGCCGCGCAGGCGCCGCCCGGCCAGATCGTCGTGGCACTGGGCGCAGGACAGGTTCAGCTGGCCCCGCCGCCGGAACCAGTCCTCGCGCCCGGCCTCGAAAAAGGGCCGGGCCGGGCCGTCGATCTCCACCGCCATCGGCATCCCGCGCGACTGGAAGCCGAGGAACGCCGTGAGCGCCAGCATCGCCTGCGACTCGCGCGGGAGTTCGGGGGCGCCCATGTGCTCCCGGCGCATGGCGTTGACGCGGCCGGCCAGGTCGACGAGGCCGCCCGTCGCGGGGTCGAAGACGGGATGGCGGGCGGCGACACCGCGCATGTCGGCCTCCGCGTGGCAGGAGGCGCAGGCCTGCCCGGCCGCTCCCTCCACCCGGTTCCAGAGCGCCCGCCCCTCCTCCACCGCGAACAGGCCGGGGTTGAGGAAGTCGTCGTCCTGCAGGGTCCGGGTGTCGGGCGTCAGGAAGTCGGCGCCCGAGCGGGGGCCGTCGATCTGGGCGGGAACCGGCGGGGCCACGAGCGCGAGGCCGGCGAGGAGGAGGAGCGCCGCCTTCATTCGCCGGTGAGCGTGGCGAGGTAGGCGACCACGTCCTCCACCTCCTGCGCGGTGTAGATGGTCCGCCCGCGGAACGCGGCGCCCACGCGGTCGAGCCCTTCGGCGCGGAAATAGGCGGGCATGACGGTCGCCGGGTTGGCGATCGTGGGGTCGACGATGCGCTGGCGGATCTCGCCTGAGCCGAGGCGCGCGCCGACGCCCGCCAGCGGCGGGCCGACGTCGCCGTGGTCCGGCTCCTCCGGGATCGGCATGGCGTGGCAGATGAGGCAGGTGGCCTTGGACAGGTCCCGCACCACCGCCCGCCCGCGCGCCGGATCGCCCGGCCGGTCGGTGAGCGGGCGGTCCGTCGACGGACCGGCGGCCCCGGCGGTTCCGGCGAGGAGGAGCAGGGCGGCGACGGCGGGAAGCGGCCTCACCCCCACGTCTCCGCGACGATGGCCGCGTACCAGCCGCGCGCATGGTCGGCCTCCGTGCGGCGGACCTCGTCGGAGGCATCGAGGGGGCTCGTGCCGCCGGCGCCCGGGACCGCGACGATGCTGCCGTCCGTCCCCTGCCGGTAGACGTCGGCGACGGTGATGCCACGGTCGGGGGCCACGAGGCTGTAGCAGACGTTCATCAGGGCCGGCGCGCCCGGCGCCTCGCCGGCCAGCAGCGCCGCGACCGCGTGGGCGCACACCACGGCCTGGGCGGCGGCGGCGAAGGCCGACTTGGGCATGGCCCCGGCGATGGCGGCGTCGCCCAGGACGTGGATGCCCGGCACGACCGCGCTCTCGAAGCTGCGGGCGTCGACCCGGCACCAGTCGCCGCCCGCCGTCAGCCCGGCGAGATCGACGAGGCGCCCGGCGCGCTGCGGCGGGATCACGTTGGCGACGTCGGCCCGCACCGTCGCGAAATCCGTCACGACCGTGCGCGTCGCGGGGTCGACCCGGACGAGCTGGCCCGCGTTCGAGAAGGAGACCCATTCGAGGTGATCGGGGTAGAGACGCTTCCATTCCGCGAGGAACAGCGGCTGTTTGGAGAACTGGTCCTTCGCGTCCAGCACGATCAGCTTCGAGCGCGGCCTGCGGGTCTTGAGCCAATGGGCGATCAGGCTCGCCCGCTCGTAGGGGCCGGGCGGGCAACGGTAGGGGTTGGGCGGGACGGTCATCACCACCGTGCCCCCGTCCGCCATCGCATCCAGCTGGCGGCGCAGGAGGAGCGTCTGCGGCCCCGCCTTCCAGGCATGGGGCATGACCTCGGCCGCCGCCTCGCCCCAGCCCTCGATCGCGGTCCACTTGAGATCGACGCCCGGCGCCAGCACCAGCCGGTCCCAGGCGAGGTCCGCCCCGCCGGCGAGGCGCACGCGCCGGGTCGCGGGATCGATGCCGACGACGCGGTCGCGCACCGTCTCCACGCCGTCGCGCCCGAGGCCGTCGAGACCGTGGGTGATCGCGCCGATGCCGTCGAGGCCAGCGATCACGCCGTTGCTGAAGGGACAGGTGACGATGCGGGCCTCGGGCTCGACCAGCGTCACCGCGACGTCGGGGGCGATGCGGCGCAGGCGCCGGGCGACGGTGGCCCCGGCGAACCCGCCGCCCACGACGACGACGCGCCCCGCGACCCGGGCGCGCGCGGGCCGGGCGAGCGCGCCCGCGGCCGCACCGGCGGCCAGCGCGAGGAGTTCCCTCCGGCGCGGCGTCACCGGCCGTGCCCCAGATGGGCGGACAGCGCCTCGATCTCCGCCTCGGTGAAGCCCTTGGCGAGGCGGTTCATGATCGTGGCCGGGAGGCGGTCGTGGCGAAAGGCGAGCATGGACGCCCGGATCGCCTCGGCGTCCAGCCCCTGCAGCGGCGGGACCGACCCGGCGCCACGGAGGTCCTGCCCGTGGCAGGTGCCGCAGGAGGCGGCGAGCAGCGCGGGGGCGATGCCCGACGCCTGGGCGGCAGCGGGTTGGGGAAGGAGGAGGAGGGCGAGGAGGGCGGGTAGCAGAACCTTTGCGGTCGGGAACCCGGGCACGGTGCGAAGACCCCCTCTTCCTGTCCCTCTCCCCGGGCGGGAGAGGGGACGCGGCTGCAAATTCACGGCCCCACTCCCCCCCGGGGAGAGGGGGCGGGGGTGAGGGGGTCACGCCGTCCCGGACCTCGCCGGAAGAGCGTTCCCCCTCGAACGACCGACGGCCGGGGCCCGAAGGCCCCGGCCGTCGTGCGCCGGGATCACGCCCAGCGCAGGTCGTGCTTGAGGATCGGCGTCGAACGGATCCGCTTGCCAGTGGCAAAGAAGATCGCGTTGGCGAGCGCCGGAGGCATCGGCGGACCCGCCGTCTCGCCGAAGCCGCCCCACCAATCGGTTTCCGAATTGGCGATGACGCTTTCGACGACCGGCATCTCCGGGAGCCGCAGCAGCTTGTACTTGTCGAAGTTGACGTTGTGGATCCGGCCGTCCTTGAAGTCGAGACCGCCGTGCAGGCAGTGGCTCAGCTCCCAGGCCACGCAGCTGCGCACCTGCTCGTGCGCCGCCCGCGGGTTGATGACCCAGCCGGTGTTGCTGACGACGAGGATCTTCTCGATGCTGAGGTTGCCGCGCCGCGACACCTCGACCGTGGCGCAGACGCCGACCGTCGCGCCATGGCTCTCCACCACCGCGACGCCCATACCGGTGCCCCGCGGGTTCTTCGTGGTGAAGCCCGAGATTTCCTTCATCTTGAGCAGCACGCGCTGCCAGCGCTCGTTGCCCTCCGTCATCTTGATCCGCCAATCCAGCGGATCCCACCCACCGGCGATCGCCATCTCGTCGACGTACTGCTCGATCAGGAAGCCGTTGCTGTTGTTGCCCGGCGCCCGGTTCGGCCCGACCGGCAGGTTCGACTGCACGACGTGCCGCTCGTAGCGGAAGTTCGGGACGTTGTACGGCATGTTGGCGATGCCGCGGTCGGCGTAGGCCGGCACCACCGGGTCGGCGACCGCCCGGGCGATCATGGCCCGGGGCAGCTTGTCGTCGCCCAGCACCGCCTCGAACCGCGCCCACACCGGCGGACGGGTCCGCGACTGGGTCGTGTCCTCCTCGCGCGACCAGAGCAGCTTGACCGGCCGCCCGACCTGCTTGGAGATTTCCACCGCCTGACGGGTGATGTCGACCGCGTTGCCGTTGCCGAAGGCGCCGCCCTGGAAGGTGCCGTGGACGAACACCTGCTTGGGATCGCGCCCCGCCTGGTCGGCCGCCA
>Ga0315907_10006047_pt1 | contig 12966 bp, 11 predicted proteins | sample LakEriMetagenome_3_FD_203525 | JGI IMG/M metagenome (GOLD analysis project Ga0315907, IMG submission 203525) | Freshwater fungal communities from buoy surface, Lake Erie, Ohio, United States - Buoy 12 MA123 | ecosystem: Environmental > Aquatic > Freshwater > Lake > Lake biofilm | place: USA...
ACCATCGCCGTGCTCGTCGTCTGGAAGAAACTCCCCTGGCCCGCCGTGCGCGCCATCCCTGGCCCGTTGGTCGCCGTGGTGGCCGGCACCGCGGTGTCGCTCGTGGCGAAGATGGACGTCAAGCGCGTCGACCTGCCGGAGACCCTGGCTTTCACCCAGCTCAAGCTGCCGACCGAATGGGGCGTCTTCATCGTCGCGGTCCTCACCCTGGCCGTCATCGCCAGCATCGAGTCGCTCCTCTGCGCCGTCGCCACCGACAAGCTGCACAGCGGCCCGCGGTCGAACCTCGACAAGGAGCTGACCGCCCAAGGCGCCGGTAATCTCGTCTCCGGCCTGCTCGGCGGCTTGCCGATCACCGGCGTCATCGTGCGATCCTCGGCCAATATCGCCGCCGGCGGGGTTTCCCGCTGGTCGGCCGTCTTCCATGGCGTCTGGATCCTGCTCTGCGTGCTTTTCCTGGGCGCCCTGATCGAGAGTATCCCGCTGGCGGTGCTGGCCGGTCTCCTTGTCCACGTCGGCATCAACCTCGTCAACCTCCACCACATCCGCGAGCTGACCGTCCACCATGAGGTCCGCATCTACTGGGTCACCGTCGCGGGCGTCACGTGCATCAACCTGCTGGCCGGCGTGGGCCTCGGCGTGGCCGTCTCCGTCTTCTACGCCATCCGCCGGCTCTCGAGCGTCAAGGTCGAGAAGCGCCAGGAGGGCGACGTCTGGAAGGTCGCCATCCGCGGCACGCTCACCTTCGCCTGCGTCCCCAAACTCAACTTCGAGCTCTCCGCGCTCCCGGCCGGCGCCTCCGTCGACGTCGATCTCGACGTCGATTACATCGACCACGCCGCTTTCGAGTCACTGCACAGCTGGCGACTCAACCATGAGAAGACCGGCGGCAAGGTCCGCGTCGAGGAGTCGCAGGAGGAGTGGTACAAGCCCGCGGCCGAAGGTCGTCCGCGTCTCGGCCGCCCGGCCTGAGGGCTCGGCGAGTCGCCCTTGGGCAAAAAAGGCGGAGTCCGGCCTTCGCCGGCTCCGCCTTGCGGGCATCCCCGTCCCGGCTCAGTTGGCCAAGCCCGCCAGGGCGGCCTTGAGCAGCTTTTCCGCCGAGGTCGAGGTCACATCGGTCGCGGTGACTTCCAGGATGATACCGCGCTCACCGACCGGATGGTCATAGGCGACGCCGTTCTTACCCCCGGTCTGCCGGCGTTCCGTCAGGGGCCGGCCGGCGCCGGCGCGGTTCGCGGTCACGGAGAGCGTCAGGCGGCGTTCGTCGATCCGGTGGTCGTAGGCGACGCCGTTCTTGCCGCCGGTATGCCGACGTTCCGCCGAGGTCTGCGCCTCGCTCGACAGCGTGACGACCAGTTTGGCGGTATCCGCCGCGGCGGGGGTCAGGCCGGCCTGGCGCAGCCGTTCCCGGAGTTCGCGCACGTCGTTTTCGCCGAGGCCGGAGCGGCTGGCGTCCAGGTGATAGGTCGCGCCTTGCTTGGCGACCTCGCGCAAGTTGCCGCGGCTCTGGACGATCGGTTGCGAGGCGCAGCCGGTCGTGGCGAGGAGCGCGACGAGGGTGAGGAGGAGGGTGTCTTTCATGGCGGCTTCCATGTTGGTCCTCGGCAAACGCCTTCAAGGGGTTTTGGGATTCGCCGTCGCCGGTCGCCCCTTTTTTTGCGCGCCGACACCAGGCTATGCTTTGCATAGCCCGTCATCGGCTTGTCCGCAGGCCGTAACGCCGCGGCTCCCGCGGGCGCAAGGGCGGCGTCATCCGGCCGTCGATCAACGCGTCGCGGGTCCGGCGAAACGAAGCTCCGTCACGACGCGGCCGCCGATCAGGTGCTCCTGGATGATCCGTTCAAGGTTCGCCGGCGTGCAGTCGCGGTACCAGATGCCTTCAGGGTAGACCACGGCGACGGGGCCTTGGACGCAGACGCGCAGGCAGTCCGCCTTGGTGCGCTGGACGCCGCCGCGCTCGGCCAGCCCGAGCTCCTTCAGCCGGCCTTTGAGGAAATCCCACGAGCGCGCCGCGACCTCGCCGGCGCAGCAGGCCTGGTCGGACGACTTCACGCAGAGGAAGAGGTGCCGCCTGGTCCCGTCCAATCCGAGCGCGCGGGCTTGGTCGGCGGCGTCCATCGCGGCCCGCTTATTCGAAGCGCGGGGCGATGCCGCGCTTCTCGAGTTCCAGGAAGAGCTCGCGGCTGTACCAGGCGTCGTTGGCCGCGTACTGGATCTGGTTGTCCTGCAGTTCCTCGTCCCAGTGCGACGTCTGGACCTTCTTGGACTTCTTCATCTGCCGGTTGAGGTAATGGGCGGCGAGCGCGCGCAGGCCGGTGTTCTCGATGCCCGCCTTCTTGGTGAAGTCGGCGATATCGATGAAGCCGCGGCTGTCGAAGGGGGCGCGCGCCTGCAGGTTCTTCACGTCGTCGCGGACGGCCACGCCGACCTTGGCCTGGCGCGGGTTGCAGAGCAGCGGGAAGACGGGCGCCAGGCCGCCGCAATGCAGGAGCGGCTGACGCATCGGGCCGTGCAGGCGGAAGATGTAGACGCAGTGTTCGCCGGCCAGCTGCAGGATCGCGGGCAGGTTCTTGGGCGGCTCGATCTCGATGGTGTCGCCGGCGCGGACGTAATGCCCCGGGAAGGAGACCTTGCCGTTCACCCAGAGGTAGGACTCCTCGATGCTCTTGCCGCGCATCAGGTGACCGAGCTCGCGGCTCGCCTTGCTCTCGGCGGCGATGACCTTGTCGGCCCGGCCGGCCCGGTCGCGGACCTTGAAGATGTAGGAGGGGCGGCCGAAGACCGGCCGGGTCTCGGTGTCGAAGCCGAGCACGCGCTCCTGGGTGAGCCGGGCGACGGCTTTCTCGGCGGCCTTGACGGATTCCACCAGCTCGATGTCGCCTTCCCAATGAGCGACCGGGAGGCTTTCGATGAACTCGGATTCGACGCGCAGACCCCTGGAGGCGCCCGGTTCGGGCGGCGGGGGGGTGTCGGCGGAATCTTCCACAAAACGAAGGCAACGGCAGGAATGTGCCTTGGCAACGCGTTATTGGGCCTCGGGCGGAAAAAAGCGTTGACCCTCCCCCCGCCCGCATCTTTGCTCACTCTCCCTTTTCAAGGGGCCTTAGCTCAGTTGGTAGAGCGCTTGCATGGCATGCAAGAGGTCGTCGGTTCAAGCCCGATAGGCTCCACCATTAAAACACCGGCCGTCTTCTCGCGAAGGCGGCCGGTCCTTTTATCGGCGCGCCAGTGGCTTACTTCCCCAGCGCCGGGGTGATCTTCAGGAGCAGCGACTGGCAGTCGCCCTGGAGCCGGCTCTCCATCGTCGCCGACTCCCGGGTGACCTTTTCCAACGCATCGGCCGCGTTGGCGATGGTCTTCTTGAGGGCCAAGGCCTCGTTCTTGTCCTTGAAGTCGGGCTTCTCCGCCATCTGGCCGGCCTGGCTTTCGTATTTTCGCAGGCTGGCGACCAGGATCCGCCGGTCCTCCGGCGCGCGCCGCAGGATGGCCCAGGTGAGCCGGGCGCGCGGGCCGTTCTCCGTGAGCATGCGGAGATAACCGACGCCGTTGAAGGAGCGGACGTCGTTCTCGAGATCCTTCTTCACGGCCTCTTCGCGGGCTTTGTTCTCGGCCGAACGCTGGGCGCTGACCTGCCCGTCCTTGCCGCGGTTGGCGTTGTTGGGCTTGCCCGCGGGGGTCTTCGTGGCGGTCCGCTTGGGGGTCTCCTTCTCCGGTTTCTCGACTTCCTTGGTCTCGGTCTTCTCGGCGGGCTCGGCGGCCTTGGTCGCCCCGGCCACCTTGCTGGCCTTCTTCAGTTCATCGTAGGCCTTCCAGAAGGCGGCCTCGTCGATATCGGCCTCCTTGCAGAGAGGCTCCACGGAACCCATCGGGATCCCCTTCAGCCCGTCCGTCATGGTCGTGGCGAGGTTACGGACCAAGGCCTTGAGGTCGGCCGGCGGCAGTTCCTTGGCGAAGGGGTCGGCCTCGGCCTCCTTTTCCTTCTCCATCTTCTTGTCCGGCGCCTCCTCGGGCTTGGTCAGCAGCTGGCGTTCGGCCCAGAGCTTGGGCTGGTTCTTTTTGACCCAATCCTGGTCGAGATCCTCCCACTTGTAGGTCAGGACGGTGTCCTTGCCCGGGAGCTGGACAGTGATGGTGTCCTCGTCCTGCGTGAGGTATTCGAAGCTGACCACGTTGCCGTTCTTGCGGAGCTGGATGGTCTCGGCGCGGGCGAGGCCGGCGCAGAGCAGCAGGAGGGCGAGGAGGGGTCTCACAAGGATAATATATGACCTTCGCCGGAAGGCGGGGCAAATCTAGAACACCGGGCACCCGCCGGAGTTCCGCCGGGACCCCGGCTTACTTGGCGGCCTTGGCCTGGAACTTCGGGAGGAGGTACTCCGCGCAGGAGTCCAGGGAGGCCAGCTGCACGTAATCGGCTTCCGGGACCTCGATGCCGTGCTTCTTGCGCAGCTCCATCACGATATCCAGGAAATCCATGGAGTCCAGCGACAGCTGGTCGCGCAACCGCACCTCCGGCTTCACCCCGGAGAGGTCCTCGTCGGGGGCGATGTCGGCGATGATGTCGAGCACGACCTGCTTGATGTCTTCCTTCGTCATAGATTCGGACTATGTTTCAAACGGCCAAAACCGGTCAGGCAACCCCATATTTCTTCACGATCAGGGCGGAGTTGATCCCCAGCATGCCGAAGGAGTTGTTCAGGATGGCCGTCACCTTGGGTACCTGCACGGCCTGGTTGACGACGAGGCCGGGGAGGGCGCATTCCGGGTCGATTTCGGTGATATTGATGGTCGGGTGGACCCAGCCGTCCTCGAAGGAGGGGAGGTTGCCCGCGAGTTCCAGGGCGCCCGCGGCCCCCATGCAGTGGCCGATGAAGCTCTTGGTGTTGTTGATCCGGGTGTCCGGGCAGCCGGTGAAGACCGTGCGCAGGGCGGTGCATTCCTGCACGTCGCCCAAGGCCGTCGCGGTGGCGTGCGTCGAGACGATGTGGATGTCGTTCGGCTGCATCCCCGCGCGGGCGAGGGCCAGGCGGACGCATTCGGTCTGCCGTTCCGGGTTGGGCAGCACGGCGTCGGTCGCGTCGGAGTTGATGCACCACCCGGCGATCTCGGCGATGATGCGGGCGCCGCGGGCCAGCGCGTCGTCGAGGCGCTCCAGCACGTAGACGGCGCCGCCTTCGGAGATGACGATGCCGTTGCGGTCCTTGTCGAACGGGCGCGAAGCCTGGTTCGGGTCGGCGTGCTGGGCCAGGGCGCCCTGGTTCTTGAAGCCGGCGAAGATGCCGAAGGTGTGGATCGACTCGGAGACGCCGCCGGCGAAGGCCAGGTCGACCTCGCCGAGCTGCAGCATCTGGGCCGCCTGGATGAGGCCGGCGTTGCCCGCGGCGCAGGCCGCGCCGATCGTGTAGTGGGGCCCGGTGATCCCGAGGTTCATCGTCACCTCGCCCGCCGGGTTGTTGGCCACGGTGCGGGGATTATGGTGGTGGGTCCAGTATTTCGTGTCGTTGCCGAACTGCGAGATGTTGTGGATCTCGTTCTCCGTCTCGACGTTGCCGTGCTCGGTGATGCCGAGGTACACGCCCACGCGGGACTTGTCGGTCCGGTCCCAGTCGAGGCCGGCGTCGGCGAGGGCCTCGCGGGCGCAGTAGATGGAGATGGAGCCTACCCGGGTGCCGTTGCGGATTTCCTTCCGCTTCTGCCACTTCGTAGCGTCGAAATCGCAGACGCCGGCCGGCTGGCGGCCCATGTGGCGGACGTCGATCTCGGCGATGCGGGCCTTGCCGGCGAGCAGGTTCGCCCGGAACTCGGCCAGCGAGTTGCCGTTCGGGGCGGTGAGGCCCAGACCGGTGATGACGATGCGAGGTTTCGAGGACATCGGGCGGCCCTCCATCAAGCCGCCGCCCTCCGCGAAGTCAAACCCCGCCCCCGCTTGCCCTTGCCATCCCGGCCGCCCGGCCTTTCCTGCGAGGGAGATGTCCCAGCCGCTCCAGTGCTCGCTCTGCGCCGAGGTCGCGACGGTCCACCTGTCCCAGGTGGTCGGGGGCAAGGTCACGAAGGTGCACCTGTGCGAGGCTTGCGCGGGGAAGGGCGGGGCGGTCGATCCGGCCGTCTTCCAGCTGGCCGACGCCCTCCAGGCGCCGGCGGCGGCGGCCGAGCTCACCTGCCCCCGCTGCGGCTTCACCGATGTCGATTTCCGCAAGCGCGGTCGCCTCGGTTGCCCCGCCTGCTGGGAGACGTTCGGCGGCGCGCTCAGCCCCTTGCTGCTCAAGGTCCAACCGGAGGTCGCCCACGTCGGGCGCGCCCCCGCCGGGACGGCCCCCCTCGGCCAGCTGCGCCATCGGTTGGCCGCGGCGCGCGCCGCCCTCGCCACGGCCATCGCGGCCGAGGACTACGAGCAGGCCGCGAAGTCCCGCGATGAGATCGCCGCCCTCGAGGCCGCCCTCAAGCCCGTCTGACCATGTCCGTCCAGGAGATCCTCGCCGACGACCAGGACCCGGCCCGCGCCTCGGGGGCCCAGGCCGTCGTGCTCAGCACCCGTATCCGCCTCGCGCGCAACCTCGCCGGTCACCCGTTCCCCGGTTGGGCGAAGGCGCCGCAGCGCCAGGAGATCGCCGAGCGCTGCATCGCGGCGCTGGTCGACCTTCCCCGTTTCCGTCGCGGCCATGTGCTGCGCATGGCCCAGGAGGCCGACCTCGACCGGGCCGTGCTCGTCGAGCGCCACCTCGTCTCGAAGGAGCTGGCCTCCGGCCAGGCCGGCGCCGCCGTCATCAGCCGCGACCAGACCTGCTCCGTGATGGTCAACGAGGAGGATCACCTGCGCGTGCAGGTGCTGCGTCCAGGCTGGCATCTGCGCGGCACCTGGAACCTGGCCGAGCAGCTGGATGACGCCCTGGCGGCCGCGCTGCCGCTGGCCTTCTCCGAACGCCTCGGCTACCTCACCGCCTGCCCGACGAACGTCGGCACCGGCCTGCGCGCCTCCGCCATGGTCCATCTGCCGGGGCTCTGTCTCGCCGGCCAGATGGACAAGGTGACCCGCGCCCTCAACCAGGACGGTCTGGCGGTGCGCGGCTGGCTCGGCGAAGGCACGGAGGCCGCCGGCAACATCTACCAGGTCTCGAACCAGCAGACCCTCGGCCTGGCGGAGGAGGACATCCTCAAGCACCTCGGTTTCTGGATCAAGCACCTCGTCGAGCAGGAGTGGAACGCCCGGCGCAAGCTCGCCCTGGACGAGGGCGAGAAGTTCGTCGATCGCCTCGCGCGTTCGTTCGGCGTGCTCCGCCATGCGCGCCTGCTGTCGAGCTCGGAGGCGATGAACATGCTCTCCCACCTGCGCCTGGCCTGCGATCTCGGTTGCCTGCCCGAAGCCTTGCGCGATCAGGTCGACCGCCTGCTCATCGAGGGGCAGCCGGCCCACGTCCAGGTGCGCCACGGGTCCCCGCTCGACAGCGATGGTCGCGACCTCCGGCGGGCCGCCGTCATGCGCGAGGCGTTGCGCGCGTTCCCCGAGGTCGGTCCCCCGTCCGCCTGATCACTCGGCGGGCGGCGGCGGCGTCGCGGCGTCGCGCCGGGCCATCTCGTCCAGCAGCGCCTGCACGCGCGCCACGCCGCCGGTGACGTCGTCCTCGGCGAACTGCAGCTCGGGCGTGCTCTTCAGCTGCAGGGCGGCGCCGACCGTCGCGCGCAGCTCGGTGCGGATCCGCCGCAACAGGCCGCGGGCGGCCTTGCGCGCGGCGTCGTCGCCGGTCACGGCGTAGCTCACGCGCACCTGCCGCAGGTCCGGCGTCACCGCCGCCCGCGTGATGGTGATGAGCGCGGCCTCCGCGGCCCAGCCTTGGCGCAGCGCGGAGGAGACCTCGCGCTGGACCAGTTCGGCCACCCGGAGCTGACGTTGCGACATGCGGCTTAGAGCGAGGGGCGGATCTGCAGCAGCTCGATCGCCTCGATGACGTCGCCGGGCTGGTACTCGTCGTAACCGCCGAGCTTGATGCCGCATTCGAAGCCGGCCTTGACCTCGGAGGCGTCGTCCTTGAAGCGGCGGAGCGTCTCGACCGGGCCGTTGTGCACGACCTTGCCGGCGCGGACCACGCGGGCCTTGGCGGCGCGGCGGATGAGGCCTTCGGTGACCATGCAGCCGGCGACCTTGTGCTCCTTGCCCAGCGGGAAGACCGCGCGGACCTCGGCGGCGCCGAGCTTGTTCTCGCGGATCTCGGGGTCGAGGAGCTCGGACATCGCTTCCTTCACGAGCGTGATCAGCTCGTAGATGATGTCGTGGCCGATGACGCGCACGCCGGTGCGCTTGAGGTGGGGTTGCACGCCGTTCTCGAGCTTGGTGTCGAAGGCGACGATGCTGGCGCGCGCGGCCTCGGCGAGGGCGACGTCGCCCTGGGTGACGGGGCCGACGGAGCCGCCGACGATCTCGAGGCGGACCTTGGTCGACTTGATCTCCTGCAGGCAGCCCTGGAGGGCTTCCAGCGTGCCGTTGACGTCGGCCTTGAGCAGGATGCGGAGGATCTTCTCCTTGTCCTGGGCGAGGGCGGCCATGAGGCGCTCGAGGTCGGACATCCCGGGGCGGGCGCCGGTGTTCGGGGCCTGCTGCTGGGCCTCCGCGGCCTTGCGGCCGGCGAGCGCGGCCTCTTCGGCGAGCTCGCGGGCTTCGCGGTCGTTCTTGACCACGCGGAACTTGGCGCCGGGGCTCGGGACGGCGTCCCAGCCGAGGACGAGGGCGGGCGTGCCCGGGGCGGACTGCGGCAGGCGGTTGCCGCGGTCATCCATGAGCGCGCGGACCTTGCACCAGGTCTCGCCGCAGACGAAGGAGTCGCCGGGCTTGAGGGTGCCCTTCTGGACGATGACGGTCGCGGTCGGGCCGCGGCCGGTCTCCATCTGCGATTCGATGACCGAGCCCTGGGCCGGGCACTTCGGGTTGGCCTTGAGGTCGAGGATCTCGGCCTGGAGGAGGATCGACTCGATGAGCTCGTTCATCCCGGTGCCCTTGAGCGCCGAGACGGGGGCCGTGATGACTTCGCCACCCCAGTCTTCCGGGGTGATGCCGCGCTGCTGCATCTGCTGCTTCACGCGGTCGATGTTGGCGCCCTTGGCGTCGACCTTGTTGATCGCGGCCACGATGGCGCTCGCGTGCTTCTGGGCGAACTTGAGGGCTTCCTCGGTCTGCGGCATGAAGCCGTCGTCGGCCGCGACCACGAGGATCGCGATGTCGGTGACGGAGGCGCCGCGTTCGCGCATCTTGGCGAAGGCCGCGTGGCCGGGCGTGTCGAGGAAGGTGACGGAGCGGCCCTTGTACTCGGGCTTCTCGCCCTGGTAGGCGACGGTGTAGGCGCCGATGTGCTGGGTGATTCCGCCGGCCTCGCCCGAGACGACGTTGGTCTTGCGGAAGTAGTCGAGCAGGGTGGTCTTGCCGTGGTCGACGTGGCCGAGCACGCACACGACGGGCGGACGCGTGGTCATCAGGGCCGGGTCGTCCTCGGACGGCTTCTCGACCTTCTTGACGGGCTGGACGCCTTCGCCGCGGTGGCGGATCTCCAGCGTGTAACCGTGGCGTTCGGCGACCTTGCGGGCGTCGGCCTCCTCGATCACCGAGGTGGCGCTCACGACCTTGTTGAGCTCCATCAGGTTGCCGATGACCTGGAAGGGCTTGAGGTTGAGCGCGATCGCGAAGTCGCGCACCACGATCGGCGGACGGACGGTGACGGCGCCCTTGCTGCCGGGGGCCACGTTGCTGCCGGTGGCGGCCGGGCGGTTGACCATCGGGGCCACGGGCGGACGCACCAGCGGGGGCGGCGTGCTCGGGCGGGCGGCGGGCGCGGCGGTCGGGGTGATGACGATGGGCGGCAGTTCGCTCTTCGGCGGCGTCGGCGCGACGGGCGGGCGCGGCGGCAGGGTGGGCGTCACCGGCGGACGGCTGACCGCGGCAGGCGCGGCGACAGGGATGGGAGCGCGCGGCGGCAGGGCGGGGGCCGGCGGGGGCGTGCTGGGCTTGGCCGGGGCCGCGGCGACCGGGGCCACGGGCTTGACCGGCTCGGCCGGCTTGGGCGGCTCGACCTTCGCGGGCGCGGGCGCCGGCGCCGGCTCCTCCTTCTTGGGCAGCTTGTCGGCGGCGAACTTCAGGAAGTCGTCCCGGTAGAACTTGCTGAAGTTGCTCGAGGCCGCCGGCTTCTTGCCTTCGGCGTAGACGAGTTCCTTGAAGTCCGGGTGGGCTTCGACGAACTGGTCCGCCAGGGCGAGCAACGCCTTGACCTCGAGGCCGAGCTCCTTGGCCACGTCGCTGTAGCGCTGCGTGGTGGAGGCCTTCTTGGCCTCAGGCTTCTTCTTCTTCTCGGTCATGGGCGCGGGCTGGGTGTTCGGCGAAAGGCAGGGAGGAGGTGGAGGGGAATCAGGCCTTGGCGACCTTGGCGACGGCGGCGAGGAACGTCTGGACCTCGTCGGCGGGGATGCCGGTGTCCTGCAGTTCCTCGGCGGTCACGTTCGCCGCGACGGACAGCTCGGTCAGGCCGAGCTGGACGAACTTGGCGACGAGGTCGAACGGCAGGCCGAGCTGGTCGGCCATGCGCGTGGCCTTCTCGCCGAGCTGGGCCTCGACGCTCTCGGGCGCGTGGGTGGCCTTGGCGATGTTGAGGCCCCAGCCCATGAGCTTGGACGTCAGGCGGGCGTTGCGGCCCTTGGAGCCGATGGCGATGCGCATGTCCTCCTCGTCCACCTCGAAGTGGATGGACCGGTTGCGCTCGTCGATGCGGACGTTGCGCGGGCGGGCCGGGCGGATGGCTTCCTCGAGCAGCTTGAGCGGCTCCTTGTGGTAGCGGATGATGTCGATCTTCTCACCGCCCAGCTCCTTGACGATGTTGCGGACGCGGGCGCCGCGGGCGCCGACGCAGGCCCCGACGGGGTCGACCTTGGGGTCGCTCGAATCGACGGCGATCTTGGTGCGGTAACCCGGGTCGCGGGCCATCTTGGCGATGGTGACGGTCTTGTCGGCGATCTCGGCGACCTCGAGCTCGAGGAGGCGGCGGACGAAGCCGTCGTTGGCGCGGGAGAGCACGAACTCGCGGCCGCGCTGCGGGTCTTCGCGGATCTCGAGCAGCAGGCAGCGGATACGGTCGCCGGTGCGGAACTCGTCGCCGTGGCAGCGTTCCTTGTGGGTGAGGACGGCCTCGGCGGTGCCGAGCTCGACGATGACGTTGCCCCGCTCGGTCCGGCGGACGGTGCCGGTGACGATGTCGCCGACCTTGTCCTTGTACTCCTGGAAGACCTGGTCCTTCTCGATCTTGCGGAAGCGCTGGTTGAGGAGCTGCTGGGTGGTCTTGGCGGCGATGCGGCCGAGGTCGGCCACGTTGATCGGCTTACGGACCTGGTCGCCCACGGCGGCGCCCGCCTGGAGCAGGCCGGCGGCGACGGGGTTGATCTCACGGAGGGGATCCGCGACCGAGTCGGTCACGGAGTAGAGGACGTGGGCCTCGAGCTTGCCGGTCGCGGGGTCGGCCGTGACCTCGACGTTCTGGCCGGCCATGACCGACTTCTCGACGGAGGACTTGATGGCCTCGACGATGAGCGCGCAGGCTTCGTCCTTGGGGATGCGCTTCTCTTTTTCGAGGTATTGGAGGTAGGGTTTGATGTCGACGCTCATGGGTGTGCGGTGGGTGCGGTGAAAGTTTTAGGGACAAAAAAGGCGGGTCCGGCTGGACCCACCTTCTTGTAAGGTGACTACGAGGTGCAAACTAGCCCACCCCCCCGGGGGGTTGTCAAGTACGCTCACGCGGCACCCCCGCTGGTTCCGCTTGCCCCCGGGGGGCTTGTCCCAACCCTCCGACCCATGGCCGACGAAAAAGTGATCTTCACCATGACGGGGGTGACCAAGTCCTTCGAGAAGAAGCCGGTCTTCCGCGATATCTCCCTCTCCTATTTCTTCGGCGCCAAGATCGGGGTCCTCGGCCTCAACGGTTCCGGCAAGTCGACCTTGCTGAAGATCATGGCCGGCGAGGATCAGGAGTTCGACGGCTCCATCAGCCAGGTCCCGGGGTACACGCTCGGTTACCTCGCCCAGGAGCCTCGCCTCGACGAGCACCTCACGGTGCAGGAGTGCGTCATGCAGGCCGCGGCCGGCATGAAGGCCCTGCTCGAGGAGTACGACGATACCTTCATCAAGGTGTCCGAGACCGACGACCCGAAGGAGCAGGAGCGGATCCTCGCCCGCCAAGGCGAGATCCAGTCCATCCTCGACGCGCGCGGCGGCTGGGACCTCGACGCCCGCATCGAGATGGCGATGGAGGCGCTGCGCTGCCCGCCGGCCGACGCCAAGGTGGCCGGGCTCTCCGGCGGCGAGAAGCGCCGCGTCGCGCTGTGCCGCCTGCTCCTGATGGAGCCGGATATCCTCCTGCTCGACGAGCCGACGAACCACCTCGACGCCGATACGGTGGGCTGGCTCGAACGCCACCTGCAGGGCTACAAGGGGACGGTCATCGCCATCACGCACGATCGCTACTTCCTCGACAACGTGGCGGGCTGGATCCTCGAGCTCGACCGCGGCCGCGGCATCCCCTGGAAGGGTAACTACTCCTCGTGGCTCGAGCAGAAGCGCAAGCGGCTCGAGGCGGAGGAGAAGCAATCCGCCGCGCGCACCCGCTCGATGGAGCGCGAACGCGAGTGGGCGGCCGCCTCGCCCAAGGCCCGGGTGGCCAAGAACAAGGCGCGTCTGCGGGCCTACGAGCAGATGCTCACCCAGGACCAAGGCCAGCAGGAGAAGGCGGCGGAAATCTGGATCCCGCCGGGCCCGCGCCTCGGCGGCGCCGTCATCGAGGCCCGCGGCCTCACCAAGGGCTTCGGGGACCGCGTCCTGATGGAAGGCGTCGACTTCAGCCTGCCGGCCGGCGGGATCGTCGGCATCATCGGGCCGAACGGCGCCGGCAAGACCACCTTGTTCCGCATGATCACGGGGCAGGAGAAGCCCGACAAGGGCACGCTCAC
>Ga0315907_10006048_pt1 | contig 12964 bp, 13 predicted proteins | sample LakEriMetagenome_3_FD_203525 | JGI IMG/M metagenome (GOLD analysis project Ga0315907, IMG submission 203525) | Freshwater fungal communities from buoy surface, Lake Erie, Ohio, United States - Buoy 12 MA123 | ecosystem: Environmental > Aquatic > Freshwater > Lake > Lake biofilm | place: USA...
CAGACTGTCGGGATCATGCGCCGAATACACCTGCGCCACCGCACCATTGGGCCAGACCAGCCGTCTGCGGGTGGCTTCCCACTCCGGGCGGCGGTCGGGCGGCGAACAGGCCAGGATGCCGCTGTCGCCAAAGATCATCACCTCGCGCACCTGATCCACCGTCTCGCCGACCAGCGCCACCCGCCTTGCGCGGCCGGCATCCGTCGGCCTTGACCCTTCGACTTCCGCGCGGACCCACTCTGCCCCCGCCCGTGTCTTTCCCGCCCCGCGCCCCCCCATGACGACCCAGGTCTTCCAGGCCCCGTCGGGGGGCAGCTGATGCGGAAAGGCCCAGAACTCGAACATCCAGGGCAGGGCAAGCAGCGCGTTGTCGTCCAGCCCGCCCAGAAATTCAACCACCGCCTCCGGCGTCGCGGAGGCAAGCCAGGCGGCGCCCGATCTCAGCTCGCGCCGCGTCAAAGTCGATCGCATAGTCGTGGACGACCCCGGCAACCTGCTTGCGGAGTTTTTCAATGCGCGTCCTTTCATCCATCACCAACTGGAAGGCGGCCTTAAGGTCTTTCACCGCCTGCGTTGCGGCCTTGACCTCGTCCACCGAACCCTGCCGAAGCTTTCGCTGCGCCTGAACCAGATCTTCCGCCGCCTGCCGGTACAGATCTTCTGTTGCTGCCAGAAGATCGACGGGCGGCGGCTCGTCCGAAGGCAGATCACTCGTCATTACCCCCCGCACCCGCTTTCTGGCCGGATCGCATGGGCAAATGAAAAAGCGGCGCCGGGATACCCCGTGCCGCTTGCCCACCTCTTCCAGCATGCCACAGGTCCTACAGGGGGCCGCGCGGCAAGTCAAGCCAAAAAATCATTGATACCAGATACTTGGCGTACGCAGCCTTAACCTTTTCTTCATTCTTCGGGCACGGTCGCCCCGTCTGCGGCCTCACCCTCCGCCGCCCGCTGCGCCTCGATGGCACGCCACTTGGCAACATTGGCGTTATGCTCGGCCAGGGTCGCGGCAAAGACATGCCCGCCCGTGCCGTCGGCCACGAAGAACAGATAGTCCGTTGCCTCCGGGTTCAGCGCGGCTTCGATGCTCAGCCGGCCGGGATTGGCAATCGGCGTCGGCGGCAATCCGTCGATCACATAGGTATTGTAGGGGGTCTCGCGGCGCAGCTCGCTCTGGCGCAACCCGCGCCCCAGGGCCCCCTCTCCCATGGTGATGCCATAGATCACCGTCGGGTCGGTCTGCAACCGCATCCCCTGCGCCAGCCGGTTCAGGAAGACGCCCGCCACCAACCGCCGCTCTTCGGCAATCCCGGTTTCCTTCTCCACGATGGACGCCATAATCAGCGCCTCTTGCTCCGAGGCAAAGGGCAACCCCTCGGCCCGCGCCGCCCAAAGGTCGGCCAGGATGCGGGCCTGCCGCGCCTCCATCTCCGCGATCAGCGCCGCCCGGTCCGCTCCGCGCGTCACCTCATAGCTGTCCGGGGCCAGCGTGCCTTCCGCCGGAACGGCCGCAATCTCTCCGTTAAGGAAATCGGCACGCCGCAGGCTGTCCACCACCTGCCAGCTTGTGACCCCTTCAGCCAGCGTCACGCGCCAGCGCAGGTCATCCTCGCCCGCTGCATCCACATAGGCCGCAGGTGCCGGCTGCGTCACATCAAACTTCACGACCTCGATGTAGGACTCCGTCGCAGGGTCAAGCTCGCGCAGAACGATATCCGCACCCGTCACGCCGATCCGGAAATTGACCTCGCGCCCGCAGGTCGACTGCCCGCCCGCCGTCACAATCTCCAGCACCTGCGACATGGATGCACCGGGCGGCACCAGGTAGCTGCCGAATTTCAGATCCGCCGACCGGTCGGCATATTCCGCACCGATGCGGAAGATGCGTGCATCCGTCACCGCGCCCTTCTCTTCCAGCACCCGGCTGATCTGCGCCAGCGACGCCCCGCGTTCAACCCTGATGCAGACCGCATCCGCCAGCGGCCCCGGCCCGGTGAACTCCTTGCGCCCCCAGGCCAGCACCCCTGCCGCCACTGCCAGCAGCACGACGAACAGGGTCAGCGCATTGGATGCCACCGACCGCCACATCAGTCTGTCACCCGCCCCAGGATCAACGACGCGTTCGTGCCGCCGAACCCGAAGGAATTCGACAGCGCAACATCTATCTTGCGCCTGCGTGCCACGTTCGGCGCCAGATCAAGCTTTGCGGTAACCTCAGGGGTATCGAGATTGATCGTCGGTGGTGCAATGCCATCGCGGATCGCCAGCACACAGAAAATCGCCTCCACCGCGCCCGCCGCCCCCAGAAGATGCCCGATCGAGGATTTCGTCGAACTCATTGTCGCCTCTGCCGCCGCATCGCCCAAAAGCCGCTCCACCGCGCCCAGTTCGATGGTATCGGCCATCGTGCTGGTTCCATGGGCATTGATGTAATCGATGTCGGACGGCTGCAACCCGGCGCGTTTGAGCGCCATCTTCATGCTGCGGAACCCGCCATCGCCGTCTTCGCTGGGGGCGGTGATGTGATAGGCATCGCCCGACAGGCCGTATCCCAGAACTTCGGCGTAGATCTTCGCGCCGCGCGCCCTGGCATGCCCGTATTCCTCCAGCACCACCACGCCCGCGCCTTCGCCCATCACAAACCCGTCCCGGTCCGCATCATAGGGGCGCGAGGCTTTGGTCGGATCATCGGCGCGCCTGGTGGACAGCGCCTTGCAGGCGTTGAAGCCGGCGATGCCGATCTCGCTGATCGGGCTTTCGGCACCGCCCGCAATCATCACATCGGCGTCGCCCCATTGGATCAGCCGCGCCGCATCGCCAATGGCATGCGCGCCGGTTGAACAGGCGGTCACCACCGCATGGTTCGGCCCCTTGAAGCCAAAGCGGATCGAAACCTGACCGGAAATCAGATTGATCAGCGCCGCCGGAATGAAAAAAGGCGATACCCGCTTCGGTCCCTTTTCCCGGATCAGAACGGCGGTCTGCGCAATCGAAGACAGCCCGCCGATGCCCGAACCCAGCAACACCCCGGTCGCGCAGCGGTCATCTTCCGTCACCGGCTCCCAGCCGGAATCGCGCACCGCCTGAACCGCTGCCGCCATTCCGTACAGGATGAAATCATCAACCTTGCGGCGGTCCTTCGGCTCCATCCAGTCATCCGGGTTGAAGGTGCCGTCGCTGCCATCGCCCATCGGAATCTCGCAGGCATATTGCGTCACCACGTTCGAGGCATCGAACCGCGTGATCGGGCCGGCCCCCGACTGACCCGCAATCAGGCGTTCCCAGGTCTTCTCAACCCCGCAGGCAAGCGGCGTGACCATGCCCAGACCCGTAACAACCACCCGACGCATGAAACGCTCCTGCCCAGACGCACCTCCGCGCGGTGATACACGCCTGTCACCCTGCGCGCAACAACACCCCGGAAACGGCCGCAACGGGCCTCCCTGCCGGGCACATGGGCACCTACAGGGCTTCCAGCACGGCAAAGGTCTGCGGCATGCGCTTCAGGCTGGCCGCAATCGGGTCGCGCCATGTCACCCCGTTTCCGATCGCCGCCTCAAAGGCCAGACGCAGCGCTTCCGGCCGGTCCCTGGCCAAAGCGGCAATCAGCAAAGCGGCCTGCGCCCGGTCCTTTTGCGATTTCGGCGCGTCAGGTCCGCCCTGCCGCCGGTCGGCCACCACAAGCTTGTGAATGGCATAGCGTTCCGGCTGCGGGACCTGCACCAGGACACCGGATCGGTAGGCGACGGCGGCCTTGACCGGATCGGCAATCAGATAGTCCAGAAAATCCAGCGACCGCGCCGAAACCCCCAAGGCAGGCAGGTCACGGATTCCTTCCCCGGCCCGGATCGACGGCGTCAGGAATTCGATCACCGTCCCGGACCGGGTCTGCTTCCACGTCCAGACCGCCGACCCGTCCGGGCCGGGCAAAGGGGCAAATTCCAGATCGCGAAAGCTCTCTGTCAGGGATGCCTCGACCCTGTCGTCAAGGGCCAGCGACAGCCGTTCAAACCGCGCCATATCTGCCTGATCCGTCCCGGCGGCAAGATCAGAACCCAGGCGCAATCCAAGCGCACCCTCGTAAAGCCGGAAGGCGCAGGTCCCCACGATGGTCCCGCCCGTCCCGAACACCCCGGTTTTCGCCAGCGCATTCAGGATCGCTCCGGTGCCGCCATCGATCGGCAGGAACCCCTCGGCCCGCAGCAGGCGCACCAGCCTCGTCCGGTGGCCGGCCCTGTCCTTGTTGCGCCGGACATTTTCGCGGTGCAGCGCCATGCGCTCTGCCAGGTCAGGTGTATCCTCGCCGATGTAGCGCTTGCGAACCTGATCCCCGACACGGTAGCTGTCATACCAGTATCTTCGCCCCGACCGCTCCTCCAGCGCGGGCGATCCGCGCAGGGCTGCGACCTGCCCGTCGCCAAGCGACCCCAGCAGATCCAGATAAACCGCATGGGCAAGCGGGGAATGACGCCGGATCATGGCATGTTCAACCCGGAATTTTTTCGTTGAACATCTTGCTACCTCCGCAACCGCCAACTTCGTTGAACAGACAGCCATGTTAAACAGAAATCCGTTCCGTTGAACATGCCTTGATGTTGAACAACAGGGAAGTCCTTTGAAAATCGGGGTTCGCCGGGCCACGGCAGTTCTGTTGAACACGGCATGATGTTCAACAACAGCAGTTTCCGCTGAACATAGTTGTTCCAAACTACGGCCCGCCTCGCCTGCCGGCAATGGCCCCCTGCCGCGTCAACCGCAGAGATATCCCCGGGTGGCCCGTGGGCCGGACAGACCCCCGCCCGGGATCAGGCAGGCGGGCCGGGCCATGAAAAAACCGCGCCGGTGTCCCGGCGCGGTTTCCATGCCTGGCGAAAAGGATCAGCGCGCGTCGCGCGGATCGAAATCGTTGGCAGCGCCCATTTCGTCGAACAACTCGGCAATCTCGAAATCCGCAGCCGCCTCGGCTTCCGCCGCCAGCTCCTGGATCGACTTGCCCGAGGCCTGAAGTTCCGCTTCTTCCGCCGAACGCGCCACGTTCAGGCTGATCTTCACCGAAACCTCCGGGTGCAGCACGACCGTAACCCTGTGCATCCCAAGTTCCTTGATCGGGCGGTCCAGCACGATCTGCGCCCGGTTCACCGTGAACCCGGCTTCGGTTGCGGCCTCGGCGGCGTCACGGGTCGTCACCGACCCGTACAGCGCCCCCGCGTCCGAGGCAGAGCGGATTACGACAAAAACCTGTCCGTCCAGCTTTGCGGCAGCAGATTCCGCCGCTTTTCTGGTCTCCAGGTTCTGCACCTCAAGCTGTGATTTCTTGGCTTCGAACGACTTGATGTTGGCGTCGTTCGCACGCAGCGCCTTGCCCTGCGGCAGCAGGAAGTTGCGGGCGTATCCGTCCTTGACGGTCACGACCTCGCCCATCTGGCCAAGCTTGGCCACACGCTGAAGAAGGATGACTTGCATGTGCCTTGCTCCTTACTTCACGGCATAGGGCAGCAGCGCAAGAAAGCGGGCGCGCTTGATGGCGCGGGCCAGCTCACGCTGCTTCTTGGCCGATACGGCCGTGATGCGCGACGGCACGATCTTGCCGCGCTCGGACACATAGCGCTGCAACAGCCGCGTGTCCTTGTAGTCGATGGCCGGGGCATTGTCGCCGGAAAAGGGGCAGACCTTGCGGCGGCGGAAAAACGGTTTGTTCGCCATGATTTACAATTCCCTCCTGATCAACGCCGACGGTCGCCGCCGCCAAAGCCGCCCCGGTCACCGCCGAAGCCGCCACGGTCGCCACGGTCGCCGCCGAAACCGCGTTCGGGCCGCTCGCCCCTGTCCGGCCGGTCGCCGCGCTCGCCGCGGTCATCACGCTTCTGCATCTGCGTCGACGGACCTTCCTCGTGCTTGTCGACCTTCACGGTCAGCACGCGCATCACGTCGTCATGCAGGCGCATCAGGCGTTCCATTTCCTGCACGGCTGCGGCGGGCGCGTCCGATTTCAGAAAGGCATAGTGGCCCTTGCGGTTCTTGTTGATCTTGTAGGCCATCGTCTTGACGCCCCAGTACTCGTTTTCAACGACCTTGCCGCCGTTGTCCGCAAGGATGGCCGTGAAGTGTTCGATCAGGCCCTCGGCCTGCGTGTTGGAAAGGTCCTGACGCGATATGAATACATGCTCGTAAAGCGGCATGTCGTCTCCAGTCTTGTCGGGTGCATTTCACAGGACGGGCCTTTGCACTTCCGCAGCCCGTCCACGAGGGGGTGCACCGGTTACGTGGGTAAGCGGAAGAATGCGGCCTTATACATAGGTCCAGCCGGTATGCAAGTCTTCCCCCTGGCCGAACAGCAGCCCCCGCTCCCGTGCGGGCCTGACTGGCCGCTGAAAAGTGGCAACCGCATGGGCTGCTGTCCGCAAAACAGGACACTCTTCCGCAGGCGCGCCTCACGCGGTCTGGCCGGGGCCATCGCCCCGGCCCTGCGGTGCGCGCGCATCACGCCCGCCGGGCCGGGCGCTGGCCTGCGTTGCGCTTGGGGGAAAGGTCCAGATGGGGCCGTGGTCCCCGACCGGGCGGGCAAACGCGGTGCGTTTCCGTATCTGCCCGGAATGGCCAGCCGCCTTTGCGGCGGATCAGGATGATCTTCCCGTCCGGCACGCGGCAGGGATGCTTTTGCAGCACCCTGCGCAAAGATTGCGCGGGCACGCGGGCCGCGCTATGCGGTCGGAAAAGACGCCAGGGGGGCACGCAGACCGTGACACGCGCTTTCGTATTTCCGGGCCAGGGGGCCCAGACCATCGGCATGGGGCGCGATCTGGCGGCAGCCAGCCTCGCCGCCCGTGCGGTTTTCGCCGAAGTGGACGACGCCCTGTCGGAAAACCTTTCGGACCTGATCTGGAACGGCCAGGCCGACCAGCTGCAGCTGACCCGCAACGCCCAGCCCGCCCTGATGGCCACCTCCATCGCCGCCCTGCGCGCGCTGGAGGCCGAGGGCGCGGGCATCACCTCTGTCGCCTTTGTTGCCGGGCATTCCCTTGGCGAATACTCCGCCCTTTGCGCCGCCGGTGCCCTCAGCCTGGCCGATACCGCCCGCCTGCTGCGCCTGCGCGGCCAGGCCATGCAGGCGGCTGTCCCCCTTGGGGTTGGGGCCATGGCCGCCCTGCTGGGGCTGGATTTCGCCGCCGCCGCCGAAGTTGCCGCCGAAGCGGCGCAGGGCGAGGTCTGTCAGGCCGCGAATGACAATGATCCGGCCCAGGTGGTGGTCTCCGGGCATCGCGGCGCGGTGGAACGCGCGCTGGAGATTGCCAGGGCCAGGGGGGCCAGGCGCGCCCTGCTGCTGCCGGTCAGCGCCCCCTTCCACTGCGCCCTGATGCAGCCTGCCGCCGATGCCATGGCCGCCGCCCTGGCCGCTGTCACCCTGCTGCCCCCCCGCGTGCCGCTGGTCGCCAATGTGCGCGCCACGGCGGTCAGCGACCCCGAGGTGATCCGCGCCCTTCTGGTCGAACAGGTCACAGGTTCGGTGCGCTGGCGCGAATCCGTGCTCTGGATGGCAGCACAGGGCGTCACCGAAATCTGGGAGATCGGCGCAGGCAAGGCCCTGTCGGGCATGGTCAGGCGCATCTCCCCCGGCATCACCACCCGCGCCATCGGCTCGCCCGAAGAGGTGGCGGCAGCAGTGGCCGAGGCAACAAACCAGAACTGAGGAGCGCGACCATGTTCGATCTGACAGGCAAGACCGCGTTGGTGACCGGCGCATCGGGCGGCATCGGCGGGGCCATCGCCCGGGCGCTGCACGCCGCCGGGGCCACGGTGGCCCTGTCCGGCACCCGCACCGCCCCGCTCGGGGCGCTGGCGGCAGATCTGGGCAGCCGCGCCCATGTGCTGCCCTGCGATCTGTCTGACCCCGCCTCGGTTGAGGCGCTGCCAAAGGCGGCGGCGGCGGCGATGGGATCGGTCGATATTCTTGTCAACAACGCCGGCATCACCCGCGACAACCTGTTCATGCGGATGTCCGACGAGGAATGGCAGTCGGTGATCGAGGTGAACCTCACCTCCAGCTTCCGCCTTTGCCGGGGTGTGCTGCGCGGCATGATGAAAGCCCGCTGGGGGCGGATCGTGAATATCTCTTCTGTCGTGGGGGCCACCGGCAACCCCGGCCAGGGCAACTACGCCGCCGCAAAGGCGGGCATGGTGGGCATGTCGAAATCGCTGGCGGCCGAGGTGGCAAGCCGCAACATCACCGTGAACTGCGTGGCACCGGGCTTCATCACCACGGCGATGACCGACGGGCTGAGCGAAGACCAGAAGACCCGCATCCTGACATCGGTCCCCGCCGGGCGGATGGGCGAGGCGTCTGAAATCGCCGCCGCCGTCCTCTATCTCGCCAGCCCGGAAGCGGGTTATGTGACCGGCGCGGTCTTGCACGTGAACGGCGGCATGGCGATGATCTAGGGCAGGACAGCGCCACGGGAAAGGGTTTGCCTTGCGCGGACACCCTTGCTATAGGCGCGCAGAACGGGCGGCAGGTGCGCAGGCAATGTCGGCCTGATGTCTGGCAAAACCAATGCCGGGCCGACCGGAAACAGACAAAGCGGGGCTTCCCGCATCTTTGAGAGGGACTGACATGAGCGACATCGCCGACCGCGTGAAGAAGATCGTCGTCGAGCATCTGGGCGTTGATGCTGACAAGGTAACGGATAATGCCTCGTTCATCGATGATCTGGGCGCAGACAGCCTTGATACGGTCGAACTGGTGATGGCATTCGAAGAAGAATTCGGCATCGAGATTCCCGATGATGCCGCCGAGACGATCCAGACCTTCGGCGATGCGGTGAAATTCATCACCGACGCCTCCTGACCCCATTCAGACACCGGGCCGGAAACAAGGCACCCCGCGGGGTGCCTTGTTTCATTCCGGATCACGGGGAAATTGTGCTCTCTTGTCCCTGCGCCACACAGGAACCCCGCGCAAGGCCGGCGCGCCGGCCAACCTGACAGGCGCTTGGCCCTGATCCGGCACGAATCCGCCCCCGCCAAAGGAAAAGGGCCACACCCCGGGTGCGGCCCTTCCTGCAATCACGCGCAGCGGCAATCAAAGATCGTCAAGCGCCTCAACCGCCTTTTCCAGCTCTTCCTTCGTCGCGGCCTTCTCCGTCACGCTCGCGGTGGCCACGATGTGATCCACCACCTTGTCCTCGAAGATCGGCGCGCGCAACTGCTGCTGCATCTGCGGGTTCTTCTGCACGAACTCGAAAAAGGCGCGCTCCTGCCCCGGATACTGACGGGCCTGGGCCAGCACGGCCCTGGTCATTTCGGCGTCCGTCACGGTGATTTCGGCCTTGCGGCCCATTTCCGCCAGCAGCAGGCCAAGGCGGACGCGGCGTTCGGCCAGCGACCGGTGCTCGTCAGTCGGCTCGACGGTGCCGTGGTCGTGCCCATGCACTTCGGGATGCTCTTCATGCCACAGCTGATGGGCAATCTGGCTTGCCTCGGCCGTGACCCGCGACGCAGGCAGGTCGAACTTCACCAGCGCATCAAGCTGATCCAGAAGCGCACGCTTCATCACCGCGCGCGCTGCACCCAGATATTCCGCCTCCAGCCGTTCGGCGATCTGCCCCTTCAGCGCATCCAGGCTGTCGGCACCGTATTTCCTGGCCAAGTCGTCGTCGATCGCGGCTGGTTTCGGGCTTTTCACGGCCTTCACGGTACAGGCAAAGACTGCCGCCTTGCCGGCCAGATGCCTGGCCCCATAGGACTCGGGGAAGGTCACGTTCACCGAAACCTCATCCCCCGCCCTGGCGCCGATCAGCTGGCCTTCAAACCCCGGAATGAACGAGCCCGAGCCGAGCACCAGGGCAAAGTCTTCCGCCGACCCGCCCTCGAACGCCTTGCCATCGACCGTCCCGGCAAAGTCGATCACCACCTGATCGCCGTCCTCGGCCCTGAAACCAGTTGTGCGGTCCTCGAACGACTGGGCAGACCCTGCCAGATTTGCCAGAGCCTCGTCCACGGCGGCAGCCTCGGCCTTCACGACCAGACGTTCCAGCACAACCTTGCCCGCATCGAAATCCGGGATCGGCGGCAGCGCCTCATAGGTCATCTCGACAACCACATCCTGCCCTTCGGCCCAGGTTTCGCCGCCCACCATCCTGACTTCGGGTTGCAGGGCCGGGCGGTCGCCGCTGGCGTCGAAATGCGATTTCATCGCGCCGTCGATGGCATCCTGCATCGCATCGCCCATCAGACGGGTGCCGAACTGCTTGCGCAGCATGGCCATCGGAACCTTGCCCTTGCGAAAGCCCTTCATCTCGACCTCCGGCTGCGCCTCGACCAGTTTTTCCTGGACCTTGGCGTCAAGCTCGGCCGCCGTCACCGTGATGGTGTAGGCGCGCTTCAGACCTTCGTTCAGGGTTTCGGTAACCTGCATCGTCTCGTCCTTTTTTCCTCACCGGGGCGGGCGCAGGGCATCCCCCTCTCGCGCCGCTGATCCAAATCCAATGTCCCTGGGCGCCCTTCCCGTTCCGCCAGCACGCGAAACACAAAACGCCACTGCCCCCGACAATGCCGGGGCAGCCAAACCCCGCGCCTTCTAGCAAAGGTTCCGGGGCGATGCGAGGGGGAAATTGGCAGCGTTTCCGGTATAGTCGGCAATCGCTGCACACCCGGTTCCGGCCGGGTCGCTCTGGTGCGGGTGGAGGGACTTCAGCCCCACGCCTTGCGGTGCCGGAACCTGAGTCCTTGGTCTCAAGTTAACTTTGCGGAAAGCTGATCAAGATCGGGGCGCGTGTCGTCCGTCACGCCCGCGCCATCACCTTCCAGTTGGCCGAGGTGGCCGTCACAGGCCCGATGGTGCGCGCCATCCTCGCCGACATCCGACGCTTGCGAGCGCCACTGTCATGCGCGTGACCGCACTTCAGCCCCAAACAGAACGAAATCGGCAGGACAGCTTCGTCCAACGCGCCAAAAAAACGTCGCCACCAGGCCAGGAGAAGGCAGGTTCGCGGGCCGATCCGCCCAGTTCCAGGCGTTTGCGCGACCACAGACACCGCTCAGAGCGAAAAACGCTTGTTCACCTCCCAAAACGAAGCTATTTTGACGGTCGTCTATTTGGGGTATGTCGGGTTATGTCACCGTTAGAGAAACAAAATGTAGAGGGTTATCTCGCAAATAAGTGGCGCATGAGTTACCAACTGCCCGCCACGCACCCCTATCGCAACCGCAACAGCGCGCCTTTGATCGGAGCCTGACATGCTGCGCGTCCGTTCTCCCAGGATTGCGGCGGTTGCGGAAGACTATGCGCAGGAAGAACTCTCGTTTGAGAAACTAAAGGAGATTGCCAGCGAGGGCCAAAGTGCAGGCCTCGGTAACGAGGAAGAGAAGGCTGCACGCGCAGCAGTCTTGGACCAAATTTCTGCTCTGAAAGATGACCTGCCCAAGCCCGCTCCACATGGTGGCATCGGACACAATCATCCACCCCAAGAATTTGAACTGCAAGGAGAAGAACTCAGGGAAGTTGCTGAAAGCCTTGATGAGATTGAGGCGGAACTTGCCTCGGATCAGCCAAATGTCGAGGCTGTTGCCCAAAAGGCATCGTTTCTCAGAAAGGCGGTTCGTTGGGTCGCAGGTAAAATTGACATGACAGTCGATGCGTTCTGCAAGTCGTTCGGGACGACACTTGGAGTCGCGGGCGCTGTTGCCGTTCCTCCCGCAGTTCTCGCACTACCTTATTGGGGTAAACTGGCGGTATTGCTTGGGAGCCTGAAAGAGTGGCTTCTGCTTGCCTTGGCATTGTGATCCAATTTTTCGCTTTCTTGGTATCGCGTATTGAGTTCAGGTGCGCATGGGCCTCAACAGCCGATTGCCGCATAGAGCTCAATAACGTGGCCCACGTCCACAATGGCCAAAAAGGGCGGCCAGCCATCCTCTGTCGCCACAGCTCTAGTGTTCTGAATCTGACGCAAAGTTCCCACTAAAGAGGCGAAATTTTTCGTGCGAGTTCAAGCCATACAAGGTTCGGTCTACTTGGCTCGCGGGTACTTTTTGTCGGACGGCGAACTCTAGCTATGGTTTTCTCAAAGTGATATTGCATTTGAATGCAAGGGCTAAGCGGGAAGTGGAAGCGTGATGTCGGAGCAGGACGGCTCAGCTGGCGGCAGCTCGAACCTTAAGGGCTATCTTGGCCTTGCTGCAATCGTAGCAGCGTGGATGTCGTTCGCTGTGCAGCCGGAGCAGTCGCGTATTTGCGAGGATGAGAACGGATTTGATTATATTTCAGCGACCTGTGAACACCAATTCTTACTCGCTAGATTATTCTCACCATCTTACTGCTCCGTAACTTACCAAACAGAGGGCGGCAGAAGCCTATCTTCCTTTAGCGAGCCCGCCAAGAGGATAGATACACAATATCATTTCGCAGCCTTGGAGATGATTACGATGACGTTTGATCCTGATTTAGATGTAGCTATATTTGAGAGTAGAAACCCATTATTTGTTACGGTTGACTTTGATAAGTACACGATAGAAACTAAAGGCGCATTTTCGCATAAATTCAACAGCTGTCGTGGCGGCGACTACTAGTGTTCCGAGTCTGACGCATGCTACCGGCTACCGGAGACATCTTCGAGGGTGCCGAGGGCGCGGCGTTCGCGTCTCAGGATGACACGCCTGCCACACGAAGGGAATCTTGCGTCAGGTGGCGAACACTAGCGTAGCCATCTGCCTTATTGCGGGCGCGGAGCATTGTATCATCCCACCGCCTCGACCCTCGCACCCCGTGTCGGCGGCAGCCGGTGATCCGCAGCCCTGGCCGTATCCCGGCGCGGAGACTGCCGCGCCCGGGGAAGGTTGCAAGCTTAACAGGCCGCTGAAATAGTCGTCGCAGTGGAACGGTTTCCCTCGGCACGCTGGCCGAAGCAGGTCCTCCGCCGAGGTTTGCCGCGCTTGTGCGCCACCATCGGCCTCATTCGGCCAGCAGTCTTGG
>Ga0315907_10006050_pt1 | contig 12962 bp, 13 predicted proteins | sample LakEriMetagenome_3_FD_203525 | JGI IMG/M metagenome (GOLD analysis project Ga0315907, IMG submission 203525) | Freshwater fungal communities from buoy surface, Lake Erie, Ohio, United States - Buoy 12 MA123 | ecosystem: Environmental > Aquatic > Freshwater > Lake > Lake biofilm | place: USA...
CCACTCGACATCATTACACGCCGCATCCGAAAAACAAAACTGGGTGAGTACAATGAACCTATCGACTGGCAGGGGAAAGACGAGGTTGGCGAATTGGTTAAAGAGTATAATCGCATGCTCGCGCAACTGGAGTCGAGCGCATTAAAACTCGCACAAACCGAACGCGAAAGTGCATGGCGTGAAATGGCGCAACAAGTGGCGCATGAAATAAAAAACCCGCTTACCCCTATGAAGCTGCGCATGCAACAGTTGGTGCGCACGTGGAAAGAACAACCCGACGGATTCGATAATCGGTTGAAAGCATTTAGCGAAAGCATGATTGAGCAAATTGACACGCTCACACGCATTGCCAATGAATTTTCGCACTTTGCAAAAATGCCTAAGTCGCAACTCGCAGAAACCAATTTGCGCGAACTATTGGAAAAGGTCATTGCGCTCTATGGCGATCAGGAAAACGTGCAGCTTTCATTTCACTGCTTAGTCCAATCGAATTTTATGGCCATGATCGATAAAGATCAATTTATTCGCGTGCTCAACAACTTGATCACAAATGCCATTCAAGCCATTCCAAGCGATCGAAAAGGCAAAGTGAGCGTATGTTTACGAGCCGGTGAAAAAGGATTCCTCATTCGCATTTCTGATAACGGCGTTGGTATTTCTCATGAAAACAGAAAACGTATTTTCGTTCCCAACTTCACTACGAAATCTACCGGAACAGGATTGGGTTTAGCCATGGTCAAAACAATCGTAGAACAAAATAACGGGCGTGTATTCTTTTGGAGCAAAGAACAAAAAGGAGCTTCATTTTTCGTGTTCATTCCACATCCAAAAGAGTGATGCTCTTTGCTTTATTTTCGTGCCATGCATGAACCCTCAGAACTAGCGAAAAAACTTGAACATTACTTCGATCGACTCTGGCCCATTTGCAGAAGCATAACCGGCAACGGCCTGCGCCAATCGATGGATATTCTTCAAGAGGTTATTCCACTCATCAAGCACGAAATACCTAGCGGAACATCCGTATTTGACTGGACGATTCCCAATGAGTGGAACATATCAGACGCCTACATTCTTTGCCCTGACGGAAGAAAAATCGCTCAGTTCACTTCCAACAACCTTCATGTAGTCAGTTACTCAACTCCAATCAATCAAAGCATTGGATGGAATGAACTACAGCCACATCTGCATCACATACCCGAAATGCCTGATGCCATCCCTTACATGACCAGTTATTACAAGGAAAACTGGGGGTTTTGCATTACACACAACGAGTGGAAAACACTGCCTCGCGAAGGAGAGTATCGTGTCGTAATTGAAAGTACGTTAGCTCCCGGAAATCTAACCTGGGCTGAATGCGTGCTTCCGGGCGAAACAGAAGAAGAAGTGCTCTTCAGTACCTACTTGTGCCATCCTTCCATGGCCAACAATGAACTGAGCGGACCGCTTGCTCAAGCATTCCTCTATGAGAAACTAGCTGCGCTTCCGAAACGCCGATACACCTATCGTTTCTTGTTTGCTCCGGAAACCATCGGTGTCATTGCATTCCTTGCCGAACGCGGTGAACTGTTAAAGAAACAACTCCAAGCAGGCTATGTACTTACTTGTTGCGGTGATGCCGGCGAGCTCACCTACAAGCGATCCAAACATCGCACATCACTAGCCGACCGAGCAGCAGAGCATGTCCTTAAACATCACTATCCGAAGCACAGCACCATAGAATTCGCAGTGGGAGGAAGCGATGAACGACAATATTGCTCTCCGGGATTCAACTTGCCTGTTGGATCCCTGATGCGCACCCCTTACCAACGCTACAGTCAGTACCACACGTCGCTCGATAATAAATCATTCATTTCATTTGAAGCCTTGGCAGAAACAGTAGAAGCGTACTTCAACATCTGTAAAGTGCTCGAAGAAAATGTCTGTTATGTCAACCAAATATCACATTGCGAGCCGCAACTGGGCAAACGAGGACTCTACCCTTCGAGTGTAGACCCTCTCTTCAACCGGGAAGAAACACATCGACTGCTGCACTTCTTGAGTTTCGCAGATGGCAACAAAGACCTGATCGAAATTGCAGAATGGCGAAACGAATCAGCTTTGCTTTATCAAGGGTTAATCGAAAACTGCCAAAAAGCAGCACTTATTTAAACACAAAATCCAACTACCTTTGACCGGCTGCAAGGTCAGAAACCACACCTATGGAACTGGTTCCCTTTTCCGTCATCAATGAATACTTGAAAGAAAAACTGCTGCATCCCTCGCGCTACAGCAGTACTTCCTATTCATTTTTGAAGATTTTCCAACATGGACTTTACTTTCACTTTACCAAACAAAAGCATAAAGTAATTTTCAATTATCTGCGCTTTCCTGTGTGGTTTCAGGAGTTTGTTTACTGGGTGAAATCGAAAAGAAAGGGACACAACGAACCCCAGACGTATTCATTGAAAGAATACGTGATTCTTGACCCAGGAAGAGTCGTTCCCGGGGACGACAACCAATGGCACTCCATTTATTTCGATAAAATCGCCGCATTGATTGGCCGCGATAAGCTAACTATTATCAACCAACGAGAGGGCACGAACAACCGAGCTGATTATACCCTGAAAGGTATCATGCATCGAATCCCCTCGCTTGACGGATTAGAGCGTGCGCTGCTGAAGGAGCTTAATCAATCGCTCCAATTCGCGCGCAAAAGCAAGCAGTTCTCCTCCACTGAGATGAGCCAAATTCGATCCGCTATGCACATCTTCTTCGAAGAGTTTCGAGTTTATTACAACCTGCTCAAAAATCAATCTACCAAGAAACTTCTATTCATTTGCCATTATCACAACGAAGGGCTAATTGCCGCTACAAAATCGCTCGGAATTGAGTGCATAGAGTTTCAACATGGGCTTATAGCATCGAATGACCTCTACTACGTTTATCACGAACAATTCGCTTCCGTAATCGGAAAATCTCTTTTCCCCGAGAAAATTTTGGTTTACGGACCCTATTGGAAGCGAATTTTGGAAAACGGATGCGAGTACCACTCACATCAAATTTTCATTGCCGGCGATTATCTATATCGCACTAATCAGCAAAACACGGCTGCGATACAAAAAGAAAACCTGATATTGGTTTGTGCTCAGAAGAATATGCACGATGACTACACTCATTATGTGAAACAACTCATGAGCCACATGTCTGTTTTCCCTGAATGGAAGGTTATCGTGAAACTTCACCCGCTGGAAAAAAACAAAGACGAATACTACAGCTTAGAATCGCTTGGTGTAGAAATCAGAGATATCGAAACTCCGCTTGATACCCTTTTGGGAATGGCTAAAATTCAAATCAGCATCTATAGCACCACTTTCTATGACGCTCTTGGCTTTGACGTGTGTAATTTTTCACTTCAGAACTATGGATCCATGAGCGATTATGCTGCCGATATGATAGCAGAAGGCGTAGCACTGCCACTGTTAATTCATGAAAACCCGATACATAAATTTCTTGAAAAACAGGAGGCCTCTGCGCCCCTAGCCCCTCGAGAAGAAGTATACTGCCCATTCAATCCATCCCTAGTCGCAGAAGCAATTGGACTGCATCAAGTTGATAATTAAGTTAATTCTGCATCCGTGCAACTCCTTGTAATGACATTTGTCTTCTATTTTTGGAATACAATACACAAAAACATGAAGGCACTATGTTTATTATCGGCATTTCTTCTGAGTGTGCTATGCGCGCTTGGGCAAAATGAAGATGCTTCAGGATCCATTTTACTGAATCCTGTATCCATGGTTAACTATGCCAACTTGACTACTTCGCAATGCGGAACTACTACCTATAACCTCGGCGTATCAACTTCATCTCAGATGCCTGCCGCTATCTCAGGAATTATGGGTAACGATGTTTGGTTTCATTTTGTAGCTGTCGCCGAGGTTGCTAAAATCAAAGTGTGCAACCCGAGCGCCTTCGATGTGGCGCTGGAGCTTTGGAATTCCGGAGCAACCGGAACTCCTATTTCTGCCTCGAACACTAACGGGTCAGGACAAAAAGAAGTAATTTGTGCGTCATCACTCGTGGTAGGAAATACCTACAAAGTGCGCGTAGGGCGAGCTAACTCTAACGGCGCCGGTACATTCAATATTATCTACGAGCACCTGGCCGTAGAAATCAGGGCCAACTTCTTTCCGGACCCTCCGGGCTCAGCTACGTGCTACGACTTCTCTACCAACTTTCAACGCACTCCTATTACTTACAGCGTTGGAAGCACGCGTTGGAAATTCGTGGATGGAAGCGGAAACGTTTATGGTCCATACACAGGAACGTATCTTTTCAACTTTGGACAAGCACCTGAAATTTGTGAGACGCTCTCTTCCGTTACTGCATACGTTGAAGTGCAGGCAAGCGATGCCGATTGCGGCAACATCTGGTGGGGTTATTCTGTGGCCCGGCCCATGAATATTTGTGCACAGATTTGCCCAACCCTAAGCGCTTCCGGTGGTACAGTAAACTGTGGTGGAACCATTTGCGATATTTTCAATAATTCAGTAGCGGCATCCAATGTGGGAACCGGCTTTCAATACCAATTTCGATTTGTTACAGACAACGGTCAAACCGAGTTCATCACTTCATGGAGCGCATCTCCCATCTTTACAACAAGCACCAACCCATACGTAAATTATTTCCGCTATGGAAAAGTTTATCAGGTTTACGTGCGGGTGAAAAGATGCAATAGTAACCCCACCTGGTGTGGCCCGTGTATTTTCAACTCTTGTGGATTCCCTTACTCCAACATTACATCGGTCAACGCGACTAGCGGACTTTCCAATTACTGCCTGTGGCGCAATAAACAAGGACCAAACATGGAGACATCTGCTATACCAGGTATGGACCAATACCGATTTCGACTTATGCCGGTCGACGCCTGTGCAGCTAATCCGTTTATACCTACCGGAGGAGCGATTACTACAGGCTGGGGAAGCAATTATTTCTTCTACCCTGCCGCACATCCAATAACACTCAATCAAGTTTACATTTTGCAAGCTCAGTGCAGGGTGCTACCGGCAACGTATACCAACCCAAGTGGTCAAACCGCTACAATTCCGGGTCAACAATCAGACTGGGGATGGCCTTGCTTTGTGGGCTTCCGAAGCAGTGCTTCGCCGGCAGCCGGCTCCACTATTAGTTGTTGCTCTTTCCCCACCCCTTCCTCTATGATGCTCCCGGAAGAATACTTGGGTGAAAACAAATGGACAGAATTTTACGAGTGGGAAGAAGAACCTCAACCAAACATCGCATCAGGGAAAATTACCATCATGAACACGAATGGTAACGAGGTTGTCGTCAATTCATCCGAATCACTTCTCTTTGGTGCAGCTCAATGTGAAATATACTCCATGAGCGGACAATTGATTCAGTCTGGACCGGTGCCTGCAATTCATGAAAGTGAGATTGTAAGCATTACCACCAGAGAAGAGTTACCCAACGGCATTTATCTCATCACGCTTTCTACTCCGGAAGGAAGAGTAACAGAGAAATTCCTTGTAGCGAGATAGGGTTAAAAATTCAAGACCAACTGCTCAGGCAATAGGGTAAACGACATGCGGTGGTGTTCGCAAGCTCCATGCGCGCGAATGGCCGTGCGATGATCGGCTGTAGGATATCCCTTATTCTTTTTCCAGGCATAGACATCATACTTCGTGTGCAGCGTTTCCATGATTTCATCGCGATGCGTTTTCGCCAAAATTGAGGCCGCCGCTATCGACCTATAGATGCTGTCACCTTTAATAATGCACGCGTGCGCTATTTCCGGATATGCCTTGAAACGATTGCCGTCAATCAATAATAACTCAGGCCTTTCTTTCAATTGATCGACGGCTCTGTGCATGGCCAAAAACGAAGCATTGAGGATATTGATTTCATCGATTTCGCGCTCCGATACGATGCCAACTGCCCAGGCCAATGCCTTCTCTTCAATGATGGGGCGCAACAACTCTCTGTGTTTCTCACTTAGTTTTTTGGAATCATTGAGCAAAGGGTGATCAAAACGTGGGGGAAGAATAACAGCCGCCGCAACAACAGGACCCGCCAGGCAACCTCGACCGGCTTCATCACAACCGGCCTCCAAGATACCCTTTTGATGATATTTCTTCAACTCGCTCATTTCTGAGAAACCGTCATTTCGATTACGCGCCAAAAGCGGTCAGCTGATTGATTCCAATCGAAGGAAGAGGCACGCTGCAGACCCAATTCTATGCACTGATTTCGCAAGGATTCATCACTACTAATGCGCTCCATCGCCGTTGCAATTTCTTCCACGCTAAAAGGATCGACCAACACAGCGGCATCACCTGCCACCTCCGGCATCGCTGTAACGTTCGAGGTGATGACCGGAACACCGCTTTGAAAGGCCTCTACTATGGGCACTCCAAAACCTTCGAAATAGCTGACATAGACCAGCGCCAACGCTCCACCCAACACACTGCACAGTTGCGCCTGTTCCAGATGTCCGGTGAAGATCACATCAGCGCCAAATTGCATTTCCTGAAGTGTCGTATCGAGCAATTCATTCTTCCAAAACCGTCGCCCAACCGTTACCAACTTCACCCTTCTTCCCGAGTTCAATCTGAAATGATCATACGCCAATAAAAGCCGCTGCAAATTTTTGCGCGGATGAATAGAACTGATGAAAACGAAATAAGGCTCACCTTGCGTAAGACTATTTCTTACCGCTGCGCGCTCCGTTTCGCTGATAACACGATAGGCTTGCTGAGCAGCATTGTACACAATGTGCACGTTGGAAGGATCCACTGAATAGTGCGCAACAATGTCGTTTTTACTGAACTCACTTACCGTAATTATTGAATCAGCCTTCGCGGCAAACAAAGGTGTTTGACTCCGCAAATAGCGGGCAATGTGAGCGGGTAAGTCTTGTGGATAATGCTCAAAATTCAAGTCATGCAGCACAACAATTTGCTTGCAGTTGGTGCGCAATGAGAGCATCATGTCGGGAGATATAAATATGTCTGCCCCAATTTGCCTCAGCTTGCGCGGAACCATCCAATTGTACCACAATCGAAACAACAAAGGGTGCCTTGCTTGTGGCATAACAACATGGGCGTGCACGTTAGGAGCAAATACGAAAGCAGGGTCGAATGGCCTGTCAAATAGAAAGTGGAACTCGTGTTCCGGATGGGCACGAACAACTCTTGAGATAATTTCATGGGTAAACCAACCTATGCCGTCGAGCTTTCCTCGCAGCAATAATCTCGTATTCACCGCAATCTTCATTTGCCGAAATTAAACCTTGTATTACAAAAAAAGGCCGCCCTAAGGCAGCCTTCCATATTGTTACCGAAAGAATGCTGTTACAGACGAACAGTACCCTTGTGACGACGCTCGCTCGATACAGTCAATTTCTTACGACCTCTCTTACGACGAGCTGCCAGCACCGCGCGACCTTTAACAGTAGACATGCGCTTGCGAAAGCCGTGCTTGTTACGACGCTTGGTATTCGATGGTTGGTAGGTACGCTTACTCATGACTCAATTTTTTAAACGATTTTACACAAATATCCCTTTTGGGGGGCGCAAATATAGTCTGCCTAATTCATTTTTCAAGCTAACACCCGATTTTTTTCACTTAACCTGATCAAATTTGCTGATAATCAAGCGTTTTACTAAAAACCCAGATCCTCCTTTTTTATTCTTTGAGTAAACTCTACAGGTACCGTTTTGGTTACTAAAAATGCCTTTGCTGTTACGGCACCCTTCCCCTCAATTACCAATTCCTTCTTGAATACCAATCCAATTGCCCCCCCAACGAGTTTGGGAATACTGGATGGCTCTGCGGTGCAGGTTAGTTTTAATCGCATTTTTTCTTCGCCATTCAGAACTGCCGATGAAGGAAGTTGAACCCTACCAAGGCGGGTGCCCTCTAAGAAAAGGTCGACTTCAGACTGCATCAAGGTAATCTTGTATGGATTCGGATTGTAAAGCTCCACATCAAACTCGCAAGAAACTCCTTGTGCATTAAAGCTCGTAAACCGCGTCTCTTTTACACCCTTGAACTCTACGTCACGGTATAGTCTGCATCCTTGCAATGTTAGGATTAAGAGCAACAATAACCCGTATACTCTTTTCGGAACCATTACGACTGAGCGAAATAATAATGGAAATACGGGATGGTTTCGATGCCTTTGAAGTAGTTGAATACTCCGTAATGCTCATTGGGGGAATGCAAAGCATCGCTATCCAATCCAAATCCCATCAACACAGTTTTTACACCAAGCTCCTTCTCGAACAAAGCAACAATCGGAATAGATCCGCCGCCGCGAGTTGGTATTGGTTTCTGTCCATATGTCTTTAGCATTGCATCGCTTGCGGCCTTGTATGCCTTGGAGTCGGTTGGTGTTACCACCGGCTCACCACCGTGGTGCGGACGTACTTCTACACGCACGCCTTTCGGAGCGATTTTTTCGAAGTGTTGTTGGAACAGGTTCGTAATCTCATCGCTCACTTGATTGGGCACAAGACGCATTGAAATTTTCGCAAACGCCTTCGATGGCAAAACGGTCTTTGCTCCTTCTCCTATGTATCCGCCCCAAATTCCATTGCAGTCCAATGTTGGACGAATTCCGGTGCGCTCAATCGTGCTGTAACCCTTCTCTCCCCATACATCATCGATCTCCAAGTCGCGCTTATATGCCTCCAAATCGAAGGGGGCTTTGTTCAACTCCTCGCGCTCAGCGGCCGACAAATCCTGGACTTTATCGTAGAAACCGGGAATGGTAATGTGGTTGTTTTCATCGTGCATGCTGGCAACCATCTTTGCCAGTATGTTGATCGGATTGCACACTGCACCTCCGTATACTCCGCTGTGCAAATCGCGGTTAGGGCCTGTCACCTCCACTTCGAGGTAACTCAATCCACGCAAACCACAATCAATAGAAGGCGTGTCGTTTGCAATAACGGAGGTATCGCTGATCAGAATAACATCGCTCTTGAGTCGCTCCTTGTTTGCCTTCACAAACGGACCCAGGTTATTACTTCCGCACTCCTCTTCACCTTCAATCATGAACTTGATATTGCAGGGAAGTGAATCGGTCTTCATCATGGCTTCGAAAGCTTTCACATGCGAAAACATTTGGCCTTTATCGTCGCATGAACCTCTCGCGAAAATGGCTCCCTCAGGATGAATCTCCGTTTTGCGAATGGTAGGCTCAAACGGTGGCGTGTGCCACAGCTCAAAAGGGTCGGCAGGCTGCACATCGTAGTGGCCATAAACCAAAACAGTCGGCAAAGAAACATCAATCAATTTCTCGCCATACACAATAGGATGACCATTGGTAGCACAAACCTCTACGTTTTCAGCACCCGCATTACGCAAGTGCTCTGCAACCTTATCGGCACAGCGCGCTACATCGGCGGTATATTTTGGGTCGGCACTTACGCTCGGGATGCGCAGTAATTCGAAGAGTTCGTCCAGAAAGCGTTGCTTGTTTTCCTGAATGTATTGAGTAGCTTTTTCCATATCCGTTTATTTGGGCCACGAATGTAGTCTACAATCAAATTTGTTTTGTGAAACAGGAAAGAGTGCTGAAATTCGCCGCGCATGGAAATACGACCGCAACCCTCTTTCGACAATACCGAAATTGCTTTCAGTGGCAAAACAAACGTTGAGCTGAAACGCGCATACTGGCTTTTCAAACTAATAGGGAATCCGGCGCTGGTTGTAGCCGGTCGCATCTTCACAAATATTGCTCTAACACTGCGTATTCCCATTGGATGGGCACTTCGGGGCAACATCTTCAAACAGTTTTGTGGTGGCGAAACCATCGTTCAATGCGGGACTGCTGTTGAGTCGCTCGGAAAATTCGGCATCGGTACCATCCTCGATTATTCAGTGGAAGGAAAAGAAAGTGAAGCCGATTTCGAAAACACCAAAGCCGAAATCATACTGACTGTGCAAGAGGCGTCTCGCAAACGTTCCATTCCGTTCAGTGTTTTCAAGATAACCGGAATTGCTCGTTTCAGCCTGTTGGAAAAAGTGAATGCCCAGCAATCTCTTTCCGAAACTGAAAAACTGGAATGGGAGCGTGTGCAGGCGCGGGTCGATGCGATTTGCGCTCAGGCCGCGCAACTTGCCGTACCTATTTTCATTGATGCAGAAGACAGTTGGATTCAGGATGCGATTGATAGTTTGGCGGACACGATGATGGCCAAATACAATACATCAAGCCCAATAGTTTACAACACCATTCAACTCTACCGTCACGACCGCCTTGCGTTCCTAAAAACATCGCATCAAAAAGCACTACAGCACAATTACTTTCTGGGTGTAAAATTGGTGCGCGGGGCATATATGGAAAAGGAGCGCGCACGCGCTGCAGAGCACGGATATACCGATCCCATTCAACCCAACAAAGAGGCGAGTGATCGCGATTTCGATTTGGCTGTCAACTATTGCCTGGACCACATCGATCGTATTGCAGTTTGTGCAGGAACCCACAATGAGAAGAGCAGCCTGCAACTGGCCATAGCAATGGAAAGCCGCAACATAGCTCGTGATGATAAGCGTGTGTTTTTTGCGCAGTTATTCGGAATGAGCGATCACATTAGCTACAACCTGGCAAACGCCGGATTCAACGTAGCGAAGTATTTACCTTACGGACCCATTCGCGAAGTCATTCCTTACCTGATACGCAGAGCTCAGGAAAACACATCCGTAAAAGGTCAAACCGGAAGAGAGCTCACATTGATATTGCGCGAGATGCAACGCCGTAAAGTGAAGTAAAGTATCGTTGCTAATTAAAATTGCTGAGCCCTTAATACTTCGGATTCAACTTGCGCATATACTTCTCCAGCAATGCGGCGGCAGCTAGCCCGATTAGCGCTCCAAGAAAGTCTGCCATCCAGTCGAAAATATCGCAAGAACGCTCATCGGTAAAGGAATACTGTACCCACTCCAAGCATGCCCCATAGGCGGCGCATGCCAGCGCGACTCTTAAAGAAAATCCACGTATCTCTCTCTTTGAATCGCGCGCTAACAGACTGATTGCTGCTAGCAGAAAAAACAACACACCGTGTAACCATTTATCGGCGAAGGGGAAATCAAATCGATTTACACGTTCGGTATCGACCGGTGCAACGTGCACAACAAAAACAAAAGCCGCCCAAATCCATTGGGCGGCTCTGAAGAATTGTTTATTTCTAAATGAGCTATTCATTTGCTCATTATCATTCTAGTTTAAAGTGATGCTTCGTATGCTGACGCGTCCATCAAATGGCTCATGTCGGCACCGGAATCCATTCTAACTTTGATCATCCAACCGCTTTGGTATGGATCATTGTTCACCGCTGCAGGATCATCAGCTAATGCACCATTCACCTCGATGATAGTGCCTGCAACCGGCATATACAAATCGCTGACAGTCTTTACCGCTTCCACAGTTCCGAATACTTCGTGAGCTGCAAAGGACTGGCCGTTGGTTTCGATTTCTACAAACACGATATCACCCAATTCACCTTGAGCGAAGTCAGTAATGCCAATGGTGGCCACATCACCTTCGATGCGCATCCATTCGTGATCTTTTGTGTACTTGAGGTCTGCCGGAAAATTCATAGTAGATTTTTTTACTGCCCCAAATGTAAAGGCAACCTGCTGCATTGTATGAATCCAAAGGAGGAAACTTTAATTTTTGTTCATCACTTGAAAATAAAAGTACTTTCGTTCAAAAATGAGATTATGGATTTTAGCATGACCCAATTATTGATTCTTCTATTTGTCGGGCTTTTGGCCGGGGCACTCAGCGGCTTTGTGGGCGTTGGCGGGGGAATCATTATCGTGCCGGCCATGATTTACTTTATGAACATGAACCAAATGCAGGCTCAAGGGGTTAGTCTGGCCTTGCTCATGCTTCCGGTAGGTGTGTTGGGGGTTATGAACTACTACAAAGCCGGTCACATTCAATTCAACTATGTACTCATCATGGCTATCGGATTTGTGTTGGGCAATTACTTCGGATCCAAATACGCCATGCGTGTACCCGAGCACAAAATAAAATTCCTCTTTTCACTTCTGATGCTCTACGTAGCCGTTCAAATGCTCTGGAAAAGCGGCGCGAAATGGGCATCTGAACTTTAATTGATTACCCGAGACTGAGTTTAGGTATCACTCCTCAGTCATCAGGTTGGGGAACCTTCGTAGAATTTTATCGAGCACTTGTTGCATGCGCTCTTCGCCGGTTCCTCGCACCACCTCTACCGTTTTACCATCGTTAAACAAGTCTTCCATGTACATGGCAAATAAGCGATCGCGGTCTGCTTCATTCTCTCGAAGTGGGTCGGCTTCCCAAGGTAAATCGGGCTGACAAACGAGGTATAAGTCGAAATCGTAGGTTTCTTTCATCATGGCAATTTCCTCGTTCGGTTCACCATAACGCTCGCGCCACCAGATATCCAAAACATAGAAATCGGTATCAACAATAAGAGCGTCACTGTTTGATTTAAATGCTTTCGATAGTAACTCCGAAGTTCTGCGCGCAATAAGCAGCACATCTTCCTGAGAATAGACGAAGTCCTTCCCTTTCTTTTGGAGGTATTCGCGAGCGTATTCTTTCACTACCCGCGCATCAAATATTCGTTCTGAAAGCCAATTACACAAGGTTGACTTCCCACAGCACTCAGGCCCCGTAATGGCTATTCTGATCATAACTCAAACCAATGCAACTCTAAAAAACCGTCTAACGACATAAAAAAATAGACTACAAACATACATGCCGCAACGAATAAACGCCTTCGGAAATAGATGATAATTGAAAGGGCGTTAATGGCCAGAAGATAAAGCCAGCATGCATGTACCTGGTACATCATGAGCCAGGTTGCGAGCATGCCCCAAGAAGCTACCAAAGCATCGAGAAAAGGAAGGTTTGCAGAAGTAAATCGTTTTAAACCGATGCCCCAAACCATTGCCAAGCCTGT
>Ga0315907_10006053_pt1 | contig 12957 bp, 10 predicted proteins | sample LakEriMetagenome_3_FD_203525 | JGI IMG/M metagenome (GOLD analysis project Ga0315907, IMG submission 203525) | Freshwater fungal communities from buoy surface, Lake Erie, Ohio, United States - Buoy 12 MA123 | ecosystem: Environmental > Aquatic > Freshwater > Lake > Lake biofilm | place: USA...
ATGAAGGAGGACTACACACCACCAAGCGTTGACGTGCCAGTCTTTACCCTCGCACCAGTCGTTGTCTACCTCGCAAGCTTCATGACCCTGTTGGTGATCCCGTTTGCACCAGAGCTCACGAGCATGGGCTTTGAGCTGGGCCTCCTCTACTTCTTTGCGATCGGCGGACTCAGCGTTGTTGGCCTGATGATGGCCGGCTGGTCGTCGTTCAATAAGTACTCGCTGCTCGGCGGCATTCGCGCTGCAGCACAGGCGATCAGCTACGAGATTCCACTCACGCTCTCTGTCGTGGGCATCGTGATCCTTACCGGCACGCTCTCACTGCCGAAGATTGTCGCTGCGCAAGACGGCTCGTTCCTTGACTGGTTCATCTTCCGCCAGCCACTTGCGGCGATCATCTTCTTTATCGCGATCACTGCAGAGGCGAACCGCACCCCGTTCGACAACGCCGAGGCCGACCAAGAGATCGTCGCCGGATTCGCCACCGAGTATTCGGGCATGCGTTTCGGATTCTTCTTCTTTGCGGAGTATGTGAACGTCTTCATCGTCTCGGCACTCTTTAGCGCCGTCTTCCTCGGCGGATCGAATCCACCGATCCACATTGACGTCAACCCGCAAATCCTGATTGACCTCAGTGCACTCGGTATCGGGTTGCCACTCATTGCAGGCATTGCGCCGGTGCTCGGCACGCTGCTCTTCGCGGCACCGATCTGGTTTGCAAGCAGTCGCGTGAAGGGATGGCAGGCGCTCGTCGCCGGATTCTTGATCTTCGGTGGCGTGTCAACCGCAGCGGTCGGCATCTGGGCCTTTGTGATGCTTCCGCCAGTCGCCAGCCTCATCTGGTTCTTGATCAAGACGTTCGCACTTGTCTTCACCTTCGTGTGGATGCGCGGAACACTGCCACGTGCGCGCATCGACCAGCTGATGGGCTTCGCCTGGAAGTGGCTGCTGCCTGCATCACTGCTCAATATTTTTGCGACGGCGTTTGCCGTGCTGATTGCGGGGAGGTAGTCATGCCACGAATTCCAGGTAGCGGATTGCTTTCAGGAATGCGCCTCACGCTGACACGCTTCTTCCAGCCAAAGCGCACGGTGATGTATCCAGAGGTGAAGCCTGACATCGCGCCGCGCAACCGCGGCCGACTTGAACTCGTTACCGACGAACACGGCACGCTGAAGTGCGAGACCTGTTTCCAGTGTGCGCAGGCATGTCCGATTGAGTGCATCGACATGGGCGGCACCGACACAAAGGGGCGCTTCGCGGTGCATTGGGGCCCAGCCGAGCAGTACGCCGAACGTCGCGAAGAGTCGGCGATGCGCCGCTCTGGGCGAACTGTTTCTGACGCAGCTGCGGCAACGGGGGCAACCATCAACATTGCGAAGGTCGACGAGATTCTTGAAGCGCACGACTACGACCCGCATCACATGCTTGCGATCCTCGAAGCGATCCAGGGGGCGTACGGCTATCTCCCTGTCGATGCGCTGAAGCGCGTCAGCCGCGCGACGGGCGCCTGGTACGCCATGGTCTACGGCACCGCCACCTTCTATAAGCACCTCGCCTTTGAGCCAGGAGTGACCCGTTCGATCGCCGTCTGCCGCTGTGCCAACTGCCTCGTCTCCGGGGCGGGCTCGGTGATGGGCACCCTCAGCTACGAGTTCGGCACCGAGTTCGGCCGGGCGATCCCATGGAGCAACCTACGCCTTGAGTCACTCCCAAGCCACCTCCCCGACGCCCCATCACCACTCGTGGTGATCGACGGGGAGCCGCAGCGCGACCTGAGCGCCAAGAACGCCGTCAGCTGGGCCGCCGCCCTCGCCGGGAGGTTCGCGGCGTGAAGCGACTAAACGCCCCCAAGGGATGGAGCCAGCTCCTCTTTGTGGCGCCGACCGAGCCGTGGGCGGCACTCCGCGCCGCCGCGTCGGCGGGCCCTGCCGCGACGACCGCAACGCTGATCAACGCCGGGCTACGCGGTCGTGGGGGTGGCGGCTTCCTTACAGGAGCGAAGTGGCAGGCAACCGCCGCCGAGCCAGCCAGCCAGTACTACGCCGTCGCGAACGGCTACGAGTCTGACCCCGCTGTCTTCACCAACCGCCTCCTTATGGAAGAGAACCCACAGGCGATCGTTGAAGGGCTCGCCATCGCTGCCCTCACTGTCGGCGCTCGTGAGGCGTTCATCGCCGTGCGCGCCGAGTACACCGAGGCGATCAAGCGCCTCGAAGCGGTGATCGCCAGCGCTGAGCGCGAGGGCATCCTCGGCGCCACACTGCTCGGCACCGGTCGCGAACTGATCATCACCGTGCGACCACTGCAAGGCTCCAGCATGATCGGCGAAGAGACGGTGCTGATGAAGGCGCTCGCCGGCAAGCGCGGCCAGCCAGAGCAGACACCGCCCTACCCATCTGAGGTCGGCTATCTCGGTAAGCCAACCGCCGTGAACAACGTCGCCACCCTCGCCGCGGTGCCGTGGATTCTCACCAACGGCGCAGCCGCCTACGCGCAGATTGGCGACACCGCACAGCCAGGAACAGTGCTCGTGCAGCTCAGCGGATCGGTCGCGAACCCTGGCGTTCTTGAGGTGCCAACGGGCACACCGCTGAACGAGATCCTTGCGGCGGCGGGCGGTACGGCTAGTGGTGCAACCATTAAGGCGCTGCTCGTTGGTGGGCCAACGGGCGGATTCATTCCGGCGAATCTCTTCGGCGGCACGCCCTATAGCGGTGCGGGCCTCAAGGGCGTTGGCGCACACATCGGATCGGGCGCAGTTCTTGCACTCGACAACTCCGTCGCGATTCCAGAGCTCGCCACCATGTTGACGCGCTGGTGCGCCGACGAGGCGTGCGGCAAGACGATCCCGTGCCGCATCGGCACGCGCCGACTCGCCGAGATTGGCCAGCGTTTTGTTGACGGGCTGGCTGGGCCCGCCGATGCAGAGCGGCTGCAGAAGCTTGCCGCCGATGTCACCGATAGCGCCCTCTGCGCACATGAGGCGCTTGCGCCAAGCCCGCTCCTCACGGGGGTGCGATACTTTGCCTCTGAGTTTGGACCTGCCGTTGCCGCACCGTCGGCAACACCAACAAGCGGACGGAGCTGATCATGGCCGACCTGATTGATCGACCGGCAAGCGCAGTGACACCAGTCTCGCGCGCGATCACCCCAGCCCCATCGGCAGAGGTCGCCGTCGACAAGTTGCTCACCACGCGCAGCCCGCAGCGGCCGCAGCGCACACCAACCTTCTACGTCGAGATTGACGGACAGAAGCTCGAGGCATTTGAAGGGCAGACCATTCTTGAGGTCTGCCGCGCGAACGGCATTGAAGTACCAACGCTCTGCTACGACCCGAAGCTGCCAGGGTTCGGCGCCTGCCGCATGTGTGTCGTTGATGTTGAAGGATGCGACCAGCCATCCATCAGCTGCTCAGCGAAGGCGGAGCCAGCACAAGTCGTATCAACGCAGACCGATCGCATTCGCGAAATTCGCCGCACCAACCTTGAACTGATCTTCAGCGACCACAACGCCTACTGCTTGCCACCGTGCCAGAATAAGTGCCCAAGCCACATTGACATCCCTGGATTCTTAAAGGCGAATGCAGAGTCGCAGTTCCGCGAGTCGGCACGAATCTTCAAGCGCACCATTCCATTTCCAAGCATTCTTGGCCGCGTCTGCCCGGCGCCATGCGAAGACCACTGCCGTCGCGACGAAGTAGACGAGGCGATCGCAATTCGCGATAGCCACCGTTACGCCGGCGACCAGGTGTTGAAGGCAATGTGGGATGAGGATCTCGATCCACCTGTGCCATTTGAGCTGCAACCAAAGACGGGCAAGCGCGTCGCCGTGATTGGTTCTGGTCCAGCGGGCGCATCTGCTGCGTACTACCTGCTTGTGGCCGGACACGACGTCACCATCTTTGAGAAAGATCCAGAGCCAGGTGGCATGTTGCGCTACGGCATTCCGCAGTACCGACTACCAAAGATCGAAGTGCTCGACGGTGAATATCAGTCAATCACGCGACTCGGCGGTCGATTTGAATGCGGCAAGATGCTCGGTCGCGACTTCACCGTTGCTGATCTGAAGGCGCAGGGCTACGACGGCGTCGTGGTTGCCATCGGTTGCTATGACACGAATGACCTTGGCATTCCTGGCGAAGATGCCGACGGCGTCATCGATGGCCTCGACTACCTGCACACCGCTGCGCTTGGTCTCACCTACCCAGGGCACGAGGGGAGCCGCGTCGTCGTGGTTGGCGGCGGCTACACCTCCATGGACTGCTCTCGAACGAGCGTGCGCCAGGGGGCCAAGGAGGTCACCCTCGTCTACCGCCGTGACATGAAGGACATGCCAGCCGCCGACGAAGTGCACGAGATGATCGAAGAGGGGGCACGCGCCATCTTCCAGGCTGGCCCAACCCGCGTCGTCACCGATGCGAACAACAAGGTGATCGGCCTCGAGTTCATCCGCATGCAGCTCGGCGCCCCCGACGCATCGGGCCGCCGACGACCAGAGCCAGCCCCTGGCACGGAGTTCATCATCGAGTGCGATCGCATCCTGAAGGCGATCGGCCAGGGTCCCGACATGACCTGGGCGAGCGTCGGCGCAGAGGGTGTCGCCACCACCAAGAACGGACGAATGAAGGCGGACGCCGTCACCTTCCAGTCCGGCCGCGACGGCGTCTTCGGCTGCGGCGACCTGCGCAACGGCGCAACAACCGTCGTCGCATCGATCGCCGATGGTCGACGCTGCGCCTACGCCGTTGATGCGTATCTGCAGGGGCTCGACCTCTCGGAGATTCGCAATCGGCAGACACTCGCTGAGCCACAGCCAGAGTTCTTGAGCATCGTGCCATTCACCGCCGAGGTGAAGGAGCCACGCCTGCGCCTGAAGGCACTTCCAGCTGAAGAGCGCAAGAACGACTACATCCAGTACGAGATTCCGTACACCAAGCCAGAGGTGATGGCGGAGAGCACGCGCTGCTTGCAGTGCACCTGCGAAGCGATCGGCTTCTGCGACCTGCGACGTCTCGGTATCGAGTACGGCACAACACTGAAGACGCTTGAGAAGGATCACCACGGCGGCGCCGGGTTCCGCTCCATTACCGAAAACCGCTGGACTGGCGCAAATCACGACTACATCCGCGACGACTCGCACGCATTCATTCTGCGCGAGCCTTCACGCTGCATCGATTGCGGCCGTTGCGCCAACGTGTGCGCCGAGGTTGTTGGTGCCGCCTGCTACGACTTTATGCGCACCGGTTTCGACACGCTCGTCACCACGCCGCTAGACATGAGCCTGAACGAGTCGCCATGCGTCTCGTGCGGTCGATGTGCAGAGACCTGCCCAACCGGCGCGCTGATGCCGAAGCCACGAATTCTCACCAAGTACGAAGTCGACGAGTCGCGCTGCATTCTTTGCGGCATCTGCGTTGACGCTTGCCCATACGACGCGCTCCGCAGCGGCTTCGACTTTGAACTCGCGCACACCGATCGCAGCGAGCCGATGATTGACCTCATCGCCCTCTCGAAGCTGGAGCGCACATCAGAGGCAACCTTCATCCGCGGCGAAGCAAACTGGGAGAACACCGTTGCTGGGCGACGCTACGATCCAGCTCGACAGCTCCCTGTGCTGCCACAGAGCCTGCGCAAGTAACCGATGCCGCTCCCAGACGTCATCCCGTTCATTGGGCTCGGGTGGTCGGACGTACTCTTCTTGATTCTCAGTGGTGTGGTGCTTGCCGCGGCGTTTGCCGTGGTCTTCGGCCGCGACATCATTAAGAGCGGCCTCTTCTTGATTCTCACCCTTGGCGCACTGGCTGGCATCTACGTGATGCTGGGCGCCGCGATTGTTGCCGGCGCACAAGTACTTGTCTATATCGGCGCGATCAGCGTGCTGATCCTCTTTGCGATCATGCTCACGCAGTCAAAGCTTGCGCCGGTGAAGCTGGCGTTCCAAACGCAGGTTGCACCCGCCGCCCTTGCGGCGGTGCTCCTTGCTGTGCTCTTCGGTCTCGCCTTCGGCAGCACAGAGTGGGGCTCCACCGTTTTCGCTGACACGCCAGCCGCAACTGGCACGGCGCCTGTCGCCGCCGCACTCTTTGGGCCGTACCTCCTTGCATTTGAAATTGCGAGCGTGCTCATCCTTGCCGCCGTCATTGGTGGCCTCTACCTCGCGATGGAGCCAAAGGGCGACGACGTGGGTGAGGAGCTCCCATGAGCCAAATCGCTGGGCACCTGGAGCCATACCTCGTTCTTTCGGGAATGCTCTTTGCGATTGGGTCCTTCGGCTTCCTCGCGCGACGCAACGCGATCAGCATGTTGATGAGCATTGAGTTGATGTTGAACGCCGTTAACCTTGCCGCACTAGCGTTCGGCGCATTCATCCCATCACTCGCAGGGCAGGGGGCAGCCTTCGCCCTCCTGATCATTGCCGTGGCGGCGGCAGAGGCCACCGTTGGCTTGGCGATCGTGATCGCCATCTTCCGCAACCGGAAGACGCCGCTGGTCGACGAGTACGACACGATGAGGCAGTAACCGATGATCACCGCAGAGACCGTGGTTGAAGTCGGCGTCCTTCCCGGCTACGCCCCGCTTCTTCTTCTCCTCCCACTGATCGGCTTCGCCTTTACCGCCGCCGTCGGGCGCCGGCTCGGCAAGTTGGCCCACATCGTGCCGCTCGGCGCGATCATCGCCACCTGGGCGCTATCCATGAGCCTGGCGATCCCGGCCCTCACGGGGGGCCTCGGCGAGGCAGGTGCCTCGATGCCCCTCTTCACCTGGATCGCCTCAGGCGACCTGAGCTTCGGGCTCGGCCTGCACGTGGACGCCCTCACCGGCGCCCTCCTCCTGGTCGTGACCACGGTTGGGGCCCTGGTGCACCTCTATAGCGTCGGCTACATGAGCCACGACGGCAGCTACTGGCGCTTCTTCGCCTACCTCAACCTCTTCATGTTCTCGATGATGCTTCTCGTCCTCGCCGACAACCTCCTTGTGGTCTTCGCCGCCTGGGAGCTCGTCGGCCTCTCCTCCTACCTACTGATCGGCTTCTGGTACACCAAGACCGCGCCAGGCCTCGCTGCCAAGAAGGCCTTCATTACGAACCGCGTCGGTGACGTGGGCTTCGCCCTCGGCCTGATGGGCCTCGTGGTGGTCTTCGGCTCACTCGACATCAGCACGGTGCTTGCGGGAGTTGAAGCGGGTGCGCTCGCTGGCCCTGCCGCCACCGTGATCGCCCTGCTGATCTTCTGCGGCGCGGTCGGCAAGTCGGCGCAGTTCCCACTGCACGTCTGGCTCCCTGACGCAATGGAAGGCCCAACCCCTGTCAGCGCCCTCATTCACGCAGCGACCATGGTCAACGCCGGCGTTTATCTCGTGGCGCGAATGAGCCCACTCTTCGCTGCAAGCCCTGAAGCAATGATCATCGTTGCCGCGATTGGCATCTTCACCGCGATCTTCGCTGCGTCAATTGCGATGACGCAGACCGACATCAAGCGCGTGCTCGCCTTCTCGACTCTCTCACAGCTCGGCTACATGTTTGCCGCACTCGGCGTTGGCGCATGGGTCCCGGCGATCTTCCATCTCATCACGCATGGATTCTTCAAGGGGCTCCTCTTCCTCGGCTCAGGCTCGGTGATCCACGCGGTGAACGGCGAGCAAGAGATGACAAAGATGGGCGGCCTCTGGCGCAAGATTCCGATTACGTACGCCACGATGTTGATCGGCACCGTTGCGATTGCTGGCTTGCCACCACTCGCCGGATTCTGGTCAAAAGACGAAATCCTCACCGAGGCATTTAAGTTTGGCTACGCGTGGGTCTGGCTCGTCGGCATGATCGTCGCCACCATGACCGCCTTCTACATGTTCCGTCTCATGGGCCTCACCTTCTGGGGGAAGAGTCGCGTGCACGACGAATCACATGTGCACGAGTCTCCATGGACGATGACGGTGCCGCTCATCATTCTCGCCGTGCCATCGATTGCGATTGGTGCAGCGCTCGGCTTCCCGGTTGCAGACGGCATCATCGTGCATGCGCTCGAACCGATCTTCCACCCAGCGGATGAGATGCTCGGCACTGTACATAAACCGTGGGAACTATTTGGCATTGGCGGACTTCTCATGCTTGGGAGCGTCACCGTTGCCTCAATCGGCACTGTCGTTGGCGTGCGCTTCTTCCGCAGCGATAACAACGAGTTCCTTGGTCGCATCACCAAGCGCCTGCAGCCGCTCTACGACGGCAGCCGCAACCGCTGGTACTTCGACGACCTCAATGACCTCGTCTTCGTGCGCTTTGGTCGCAAGTTTGCCAACGCGCTCTGGTGGTTTGATCGCCGCGTCGTTGACGGCACCGTGAACGGCGTTGCATCACTGACCTCGAGCGGTGGCCGCGGGTTGCGACAGATTCAAACCGGTCGCGTGCAGAACTATGCACTCGGCATTGCATTCGGCTTGGTAGCCATTGCAGCTGCGTACCTGGTGATCGCAGGATGAGTGACATGCCAATTCTTTCGCTGATCATCTTTGCACCACTCCTTGGTGCGCTCGGCATTGCGTTTCTTTCATCGTCACGGCCAAGCCTGATTCGCTTCGTTGCACTAGGCGTATCGCTCGTCACCTTTGCGCTGAGCCTTGGCATGCTGCTGGGCATTCGTGGGCAGAGTGGCGAGTTCGCCTTTAGCGAGCAGCTCTCGTGGATCCCGTCATTCGGGATCACCTATCACCTTGGCGTTGATGGGCTCTCTGGCGCGCTCGTCGTCTTGACGACGCTGCTCAGTTGGATCTGCATACTTGCGAGCTTCGGCCCAATCCAGACGCGCGTGAAGGAATACTTCATCAGCTTCCTCATTCTTGAGACGGGCATGCTCGGTGTCTTCCTGTCGCTCGATCTTTTCCTCTTCTACATCTTCTGGGAGATCGTGCTCGTGCCGATGTACCTGATCATCGGCATCTGGGGCGGGGCCGACCGCATCTACGCCACGATCAAGTTCGTCCTCTATACGCTCGTTGGCTCACTCCTGATGCTCGTGGCGATCCTCGCCACCGCCTTCAGCCACCAGGCCGCGACCGGCTCCTGGACCGGAGCCTTCGACCTTCTTGCGCTGCGGGGCACGATCACCGACCCAACGCTGCAGATCCTCGGGTTTGCCGCCTTCGCGCTCGCCTTTGCCATCAAGGTGCCGATGTTCCCCTTCCACACCTGGCTTCCTGACGCGCACGTTCAGGCCCCAACTGCAGGCTCCGTCATCCTCGCCGGCGTGCTCCTGAAGCTCGGCGGCTACGGCTTCATTCGCTTCGCGATCCCGCTCTTCCCTGACGGCGCACATCTCTTTGCGCCGCTCATGATCGTTCTCTCCGTGATCGCCATCATCTACGGCGCACTCGTCGCGATCGTGCAAACCGACCTGAAGAAACTCATTGCGTATAGCTCGGTCAGCCACATGGGCTTCGTGACGCTCGGCATCTTCACCTTCAATCAGCAGGGTGTCGACGGCGCAATCTTGCAGATGCTCAACCACGGCCTCATCACGAGCGGACTCTTCTTGCTCGTCGGTATCGGCTACGAGCGCACGCATGATCGCGAGATTGCGAAGATGGGCGGCTGGGCGGTGCGCACACCGGTCTACGCGGCACTCTTCGGCTTCTTCCTCTTCGCCTCGGTTGGCTTGCCTGGCCTCTCCGGATTTGCCGGCGAGTTCCTGGTACTGCTCGGCGCATTCATTGCCAACCCAATGATCGCGGGTGCGTCAACGTTTGTGATGATCCTTGCGGCCGTCTACCTGCTCTACATGTACCAGCGCGTCTTCACTGGTCCACTATCGCCGTTCCTGAAGGGGCTCGGCGCAAAGCTGACCGATGTCACGCCAACCGAGATCCTGACACTCGCACCACTCGCGGCGTTGATCGTGGTCTTCGGTGTGATGCCAACATTGCTTACGAGCTCTTTTGCAAAGAGCGTCGAAACGTTCCTGATGTCGGCAATCAGTGTGGTCGGGCAATGAACAACGATCTTCTGACACTGGCACCGCTGATCACCGTTGTGGTGGGCGCCATCGCTGTGCTCGTGAGCGACATGATTACGCCAAATCGCAATCATGCGCCTGTCGCCGTTGCACTTGCCGCACTCGGCGCAACGGCTGCGCTGCTCATTAACCAGGGTGGGAGCAGTGCCAGTGCGCTTGGTGGCAGCTACGTCGCTGGGCCATTCGTCGCCTTCATCGGCCTGCTCGGAATCTCGATCGTTGCGATAACACTCCTGATTGCACCGGCGTATCTTGCCGCGCGCAAGTATCCAACCGCTGAGCTTTCCGCGACGCTCCTCTTTGCTCTCGCAGGCGCCATCTTGCTTGGTGCCGCAACCGACCTCGTTACGCTCTTTGTTGGCCTCGAACTCATGGTGATTCCTGGGTACGTACTTGCCGGATACGCGAAGCGTGATCCGCTCAGCACCGAGGGTGCTGTGAAGTACTTCCTGCTCGGCAGCTTCTCGAGCGCCATCCTGCTCTTCGGCATTGTTGTGTTGTGGGGCGTTGCAGGTACTGCGTCACTCAGCGGTATCGCAACGGCGCTTGCCTCGGGAAAGGCGAACGCAGGGCTTGCCGTTGCACTTGCGCTGATCACCACCGGTTCAGCCTTCAAGATCGCGGCGGTGCCGTTCCACTACTGGACACCCGATGCGTACCAAGGTTCACCAACGCCGATCACCGGCTATCTATCAGTTGGACCAAAGGTCGGTGCCTTCGTTCTCCTCATTAAGCTCTTCGTGATTGCCCTCGCGCCACTCGCCGCACTTTGGATCCCAGTAATGGTGGTGTTGGCCGCGGCAACGATGACGCTCGGCAACCTAGTAGCCCTCACGCAGAGCAACGTGAAGCGCATGCTCGCCTACTCATCCATTGCACACACCGGCTACCTAATGGTCGGCATCGTGGCGGCTGGCGCGGGAGAAGCCGCGGGAATCGCAGGGGTGCTCTTCTACGCCGCGGCATACGCGTTCATGAACCTTGGCGCGTTCGCATTCCTCACCGCCCTGCAGGGTCGACCTGGCGCAACCACCCAGCTCTCCGATCTCGCTGGCCTCGGTCGCAAGCATCCGCGCATGGCGATCCTTGCGGCGATCTTCCTGTTGAGCCTCACCGGCATTCCGCCGACGGCCGGCTTCTTCGCCAAGACCTACGTCATCCTAGCTGCGGTGCAGGCGGGCGGACCAGCCACGATCCTCGCCGTGATCGCGGTGCTGAACGCGGCTATTGCCGCCTTCTACTACCTGCGCGTCATCGTCTACCTCTTCATGCGCGACCCGGCAGAGCCAGCGGTTCAGGTGGCTGAGGGGCCAATGCTCCGAGCTGGCCTGTTGATCGCGGCGATCGGCACCGTAGCGCTCGGCCTGGCTCCAACCCCGATCATCGAGGCGGTCATCCAAGCCCTCGCCAGGTAGGCACCGCCCCCGCAGAGGGGATGTAACAAAAGAACGCCCGCCCCCCATCACATCAGCGGGAATTCATATAAACTTCTACTTCTATGAGCGCACAGCACGTCTCCGCACTCCCCGCCGCCACGGGCGCCGCCGTCTCCCGCCTTGCGGGGGAGCGTGACGTCATCGAGGCCGCACGCCGCGTGCACCGTGCCCTCGGCGATACCAACCGCCTCGAGGTGGTGCGCCGCCTGGCCGCTGGCCCAGCCACCGTCTCCGAGCTGATTGAGTTCACCGGCCTCTCGCAGCCGCTCGTCTCGTGGCACCTACGCCGCCTCCGCGCCGCCGGACTCGTCACCACCGAGCGCTCAGGTCGCGAGTCGATCTGCACGCTTCGAACCGCCACCATCGCCGAAGGCCACGCGCTGATGCTCTCCGCCCTCGGCATCGCCGACCCGGCCGCCTGGGTCGCCCCAACCGAGGCACTCCCACACGCCACCCCGCTCGTTGACGCCGTTCGCGGCGAGGAGGCGTAACCGTGGCCAAGCGCAAGATCACGAAGCGCACAGGCAGCAAGCGCGTCACGCAGGGGAGCCTCCTTACCAGCAACGAGCGCAGCAGGATCAAGAGCATCGGTGAGCCGATCGCACTCCTGCTCGGACGGATCGGCTTCTCGCCCGACGCACTCACCCTTGTTGGGTTCGGCATCGTGTTGGTAGCGACGGTACAGGTCGCCATCGGCAACTGGGCGATCGCAGCGGGCATCCTAATCGCTGGCACGCTCTTCGACGGTCTTGACGGCACACTTGCCCGCGCTACGAATCGCGTCACCGCGTTCGGCGCATTTTTTGATTCATCACTCGATCGCGCAGCAGAGGCGGCGATCTATGCCGGCATTGTGTACAGCGCGTCTGTCCTTGGTGATACACAGATGGCGACCGCAGCTGTGCTTGCGCTCGGCATCGGCTCGCTCGTGAGCTATGTGCGCGCACGTGGCGAGGGGCTCGGCGTCTCCGCACACGGTGGCATTGCGCAGCGCGCCGAGCGCGCAATCCTTCTCATCGTCGGTCTGCTCGCCGCCGGCCTCTCCGGCGAAACGAACTACCTGCTCTACGCGCTCCTCATCATCGTCGCACTCTCAGCCGTCACCGTGCTGCAGCGAATCTTGTTTATTCGCGCCGCGTTGGCAACCACCGGGCGTCGCGCATAGCGCGCCAATTTGATGCTCGCCGCCTGGCGTGAAACGGGCGGTTAGTGAAGGCGGACCCACAGGTGTGGGCTCGCAAAGCGGAAAGGTCGCGAAGGCGACAGAGAAAGGGGTAACAGGGAAATGGTAGAAATGAACGGGCCTCGCGCCCAATGGAACGCCCGACCGGCGCCGACAACGCCGATCAAGGCAACGAATCCGATCCGCGTCGCAATCGCGGGCGTCGGCAACTGCGCCAGCAGCTTGGTGCAGGGCCGCTACTTCTACGCCGACGTGGCGAACGATGCAAAGGTCCCAGGACTGATGCACGTCGACATTGGTGGCTATCACGTGCGCGATCTTGATTACGTTGCGGC
>Ga0315907_10006055_pt1 | contig 12952 bp, 13 predicted proteins | sample LakEriMetagenome_3_FD_203525 | JGI IMG/M metagenome (GOLD analysis project Ga0315907, IMG submission 203525) | Freshwater fungal communities from buoy surface, Lake Erie, Ohio, United States - Buoy 12 MA123 | ecosystem: Environmental > Aquatic > Freshwater > Lake > Lake biofilm | place: USA...
CGGTAAGCCGTGTGCGGGAAATCCGCATGCACGGTTTGAACGGGGGTGTTGGTTCTGTAACTGACCGTAAGGCCTGAACAGGGCCAACATCTACCAATGCTGGCGCAACGCACTCTCAAGTCGCTCACCCGGGCCGTCGGCGTGGGCGTGCACAGCGGCCAGAAGGTGGAGCTGACGCTGCGGCCCGCCCCGGCGGACCACGGCATCACCTTCCGCCGCACAGATCTGCCCGTGCCCGTGGACATCCCCGTCAATGCCTTTGCGGTGAGCGACACGCGCATGGCCTCCACCATCAGCCCGGGCGGCGACCCCGGTGCGCCCAAGGTGCAGACCATCGAGCACCTGATGTCGGCCTGCGCCGGGCTGGGACTGGACAACCTCGTCGTGGACATCACGGCCGAGGAGGTGCCCATCCTCGACGGCTCGGCCGCCAGCTTCGTGTATCTGCTGCAAAGCGCGGGCATCGAGGTGCAGCGCGCGCCCAAGCGCTTTCTGCGCGTGAAGAAGCCGGTGGAGATCCGTGAGGGCGAAGGGCCGTCGCTGAAGTGGGCGCGGCTGGAGCCGCACCACGGCTACCGCCTGACCTTCGAGATCGACTTCGGCCACCCCGCGCTGGACGCCACCGGGCAGCGCGTGAGCTTCGACATGGGTTCGGGCCGCTACCAGGCCGACATCGCGCGCGCCCGCACCTTCGGCTTCACGCGCGATGTGGAGATGATGCGCGCCCGCGGCCTGGGCCTGGGCGGCAGCATGGACAACGTGATCGTCATCGACGACTACCGCGTGCTCAACAGCGAGGGCCTGCGCTACGACGACGAGTTCGCCAAGCACAAGATCCTGGACGCCATCGGCGACCTGCACATCGCCGGCAAGCCGCTGCTGGCGCACTACGTGGCCTACCGCAGCGGCCACGCGCTGAACAACCGCCTGCTGCGCGCGCTGCTGGCCGACGAGACCGCCTACGACATCCTCACCTTCGAGGACGAAACCCGCGCCCCGGCCGGCCTGGCCGCGCTGGCGCCGGCTTGGTGAGCGCCCCGGATCCGCGCCGCCATGCTGATCTTCCGCCTCGTCTTTGGCCTGCTGCTGCTGGCCGGCGTGCTGTGCTTTGCGATGTACATCGCCACCGGCCACCCGACCTGGAAGCGCAACGGCTTCATCATCGTCAAGTGGACGGTGCTGGCCGCCCTGGCCTTCTTCATGGTGCTGATACTGGAGCGGTTGGCGGTGCTGCTGTAGGCGTACCTTCGGCCCATTGCGCCGCTCAGTCCCGTTCACCGCTCTGGCTCAGCGCGCACCTCTCAGGTGATGCACCCCGCCTCCACCACCGCCTGCGGTGCCACTGCCACGGGATCGGGCACCCGGTAGCCGTAGCGTACGGCGGTCAGTTCGGCCAGGATGCTGACGGCGATTTCCGGCGGCGTGCGGGCGCCGTTCTTCAGGCCCACGGGGCCGTGCAGGCGGGCCAATGAGGCCTCGCTCATGCCGAAGTGCTCCATCAGCCGCGCACGGCGCTTGGCCTGGTTGACGCGCGAGCCGATGGCACCGACGTAGAACGCCGGGCTGACCAGCGCTTCCATCAGCGCCAGGTCGTCGAGCTTGGGGTCGTGGGTGAGGGCGATGACGGCGGTGTGGCCGTCGGGCTGCAACTCGCGCACCACATCGTCGGGCATGCCGGGTACGAGGCGGGCGTTCTCGGCCTGGAAGCCGGTGGTGTACTCCTCGCGCGGGTCGCACACCAGCACTTCGTAGCCCAGGGCCGCGGCCATGGGGCAGAGGTATTGCGTGAGCTGCCCGGCGCCGACGATCAGCAGGCGCCAACTCGGGCCGTGATGGGTGACGAGGTGGGTGTCGGTCAGCTCCAGTTCGTCTGTGCTGCCCGCGGGCTGCAGCTCCACCTCCCCCGTGGCCAGGGTCAGGCGGCGGCGCACGCGCTGGCCGGCCTGCAACTGCTGCAGCAGTTCGTCCAGCCGCGTGCAGGCCTGCACAGGTTCCAGCACCAGTTCGATCAAGCCGCCGCAGGGCAGGCCGAAGCGGTGCGCGGCCTCTGCGTCGATGCCGTAGCGCACCACCTGCGGCACGCCGCTGGCCAGGGCGCCTGCCTTGGCCTTGGCGATCAGGTCGTCTTCAATGCAGCCGCCCGAGACGCTGCCGGCGACCAGGCCGTCGTCGCGAATGGCCACGCTGGAGCCCGGTGGACGTGGCGCCGAACCCCAGGTGCGCGTGATGGTGCCCAGCGCTACGGCGTGGCCGACCGTGCGCCAGTCACGCACCTGCCGCAGGATCTGCAGATCGATGTTGTCCATGGGTGCAGCTTATCGCGCAGCGCGCCAGCCCCGTCAGCCCGGGCATCCCCTATGACATGCACCGCATAACCGGCCTGGTGGGCCGAAGAGGGCAGCGCCCACTTCTGCAAATGATTTCATAGGGGTTTGTGGGGGCGTGGCAAGAGGACGGTGCCCCCTAGCATCTGCCGTCGGCCACGGCTGCAAGGGGCAGCTCGCAAGGCATTCAGGAGACACGTTCCATGGGTCACACCATCACGCTTGAGGTCAATGGCAAGTCGGTGACGCGGGAGGTCGAACCGCAGACCACGCTGTCCGAGTTCATCCGCGAGAGCCTGCGCTTGACGGGCACCCACATCGGCTGCGACACCTCGCAGTGCGGCGCCTGTACCGTGCATGTCGACGGCCGTGCCGTCAAGAGTTGCAACATGTTGGCAGTGCAGGCTGCCGGCCGGGCGGTGACCACCATCGAGGGCCTGGCTGCCGTCGATGGCACCTTGCACCCGATGCAGGCTGCCTTCAAGGCCTGCCACGGCCTGCAGTGCGGCTTCTGCACCCCGGGCATGGTGATGAGCGCCGTGGATCTGGTCAAGCACCACGGCTGCCACAGCGAAGCCCAGGTGCGCGAGGCCCTGGAAGGCAACATCTGCCGCTGCACCGGTTATCACAACATCGTCAAGGCCGTGCAGCAAGGCGCGGCCGCTATGACATCGGCGGCCTGAGGGCCTGCCGAGAACCCTCCAAGGAGAGTCACCCATGAACGCACGCCAGGGATTCATCGGCCAGTCCGTCGAGCGCCGCGAGGACTCGCGCTTTCTCACCGGTCAGGGCCAGTACACCGACGACATCACGCTGCACGGCCAGAGCTACGGCTTCTTCCTGCGCTCGCCCTATGCCCACGCCCGCATCACCTCCATCGACACCACGGCCGCCGCGGCGGCACCGGGTGTGCTGGGCATCTACACGGGTGAGCACTTCAAGGCCGTGGGCGGCCTGCCCTGCGGCTGGCTCATCAACAGCCTGGACGGCAGCCCCATGAAGGAGCCCAAGCACCCGGTGCTGGCTGATGGGAAGGTGCGCTACGTGGGCGACCGGGTGGCGCTGGTGGTGGCCGACACGCTGGAGCAGGCCAGGTCAGCCGCTTTGCTGATCGAGGTGGGCTACGAGGAACTGACCCCCGTGGTTGATACGGGCAAGGCCTTTGGTGCAGGCAGTTCGGTGCACGACGAGGCCCCTGACAACCAGTGCTACCACTGGGGCATTGGCGACAAGGCGGGCACCGAGGAGGCGTTCGCCAAGGCCGCCCACGTGACGACGCTGTCGTTCCGCAACAACCGACTCATTCCGAACGCGATGGAGCCGCGCGCGGCCAACGCCGCCTACAACCCGCACGAGGACAGCTACACGCTGTATGTGAGCAACCAGAACCCGCACGTCGAGCGGCTGCTGATGTGCGCCTTCGTGCTGGGCATCCCCGAGCACAAGCTGCGCGTGGTGGCGCCCGACGTGGGTGGCGGCTTCGGCAGCAAGATCTACCTCTACGGGGAGGAGACGGCACTGGTGTGGGCCAGCAAGCAGATCCGCCGCCCCATCAAGTGGACCTGCGACCGCAGCGAGGCCTTCCTGTCCGATGCGCACGGCCGCGACCATGTGTCGCTGGCCGAACTGGCGCTGGACAAGGACGGCACCTTCCTCGGGCTGCGCGCCACCACCACCGCCAACATGGGCGCCTACCTGTCCACGTTCGCCAGCTGCATCCCCACCATCCTGCACGCCACCTTGCTGGCCGGTCAGTACAAGACCCCCAGCATCTGGTGTGAAGTCAAGGCTGTGTTCACGAATACAGCGCCTGTGGATGCCTATCGCGGTGCGGGACGGCCAGAGGCCACCTACCTGGTCGAGCGCATCGTCGAGACGGCGGCCACGGAAATGGGGATCGATCCGGCCGAGATCCGTCGCCGCAACTTCATCACCACCTTCCCGTACGCCACGCCGGTGGGGCTGACCTACGACGTGGGCGACTACAACGCCACGCTCAACCGCGGTATGCAGCTCGCCGACGTGGCCGGCTTCGCGGCGCGCAAGGCGGCCAGCGCCGCCAGGGGGCTCAAGCGAGGCATCGGCTACGCCTGCTACATCGAGGCCTGCGGCATCGCCCCGTCCTCGGTGGCCGGGGCGTTGGGCGCCCGCGCTGGCCTGTTCGAGGCCGGCGAGGTACGGGTGCACCCCACCGGCAAGGTCACGGTCTTCACAGGCAGCCACAGCCACGGCCAGGGCCACGAGACCACATTCGCGCAGGTGGTGGCCGACAAGCTGGGCATCCCGATGGAGGACGTGAGCATCGAGCACGGTGACACCGGCAAGGTGCTCTTCGGCATGGGCACCTACGGCAGCCGCTCGTTGGCGGTGGGCGGCACCGCCATCGTGAAGGCGCTGGACAAGGTCATCGCCAAGGGGCGCAAGATCGCGGCGCACTTGATGGAGGCCGCCGACACCGACGTGATCTTCGAGGACGGGCAATTCAAGGTGGCGGGCACGGACAAGGCTGTGCCCTTTGCCAGTGTTTCGCTCACCGCCTATGTCCCGCACAACTTCCCGCACGACAAGCTCGAGCCGGGCCTGAACGAGAACGCGTTCTACGACCCCAGCAACTTCACCTACCCCGCTGGCACCTACATCTGCGAGGTGGAAGTCGATCCGGCCACCGGCCACACCCGGGTGGACCGCTTCACCGCCTGCGACGACTTCGGCAACGTGGTCAACCCCATGATCGTGGAGGGGCAGGTGCACGGCGGGCTGGCCCAGGGCATCGGCCAGGCCCTGCTGGAGCATGGCGTGTACGACGAAGCCAGCGGCCAGCTGCTGTCCGGCAGCTACATGGACTACGCCATGCCCCGCGCGGATGACCTGCCCAGCTTCGTGGTGGACGCTTCCAACGGCACCCCCTGCACGCACAACCCCCTGGGGGTGAAGGGCTGCGGCGAGGCGGGCGCCATCGGGTCGCCCCCGGCCGTCATCAACGCCATCTGCAACGCCCTGGGCGTGAAGGACGTGCCCATGCCTGCCACACCTTTCACGGTGTGGCAGGCCGCGCGCCAGGCCGCCTGAACCGCATCGCCAGGAGATCGATCCATGCAAGCCTTTCATTACCAAGCTCCTGCCTCTGTGGCCGATGCACGTGCCGCTGCTGCTGCTGGCGCCAAGTTGATGGCCGGTGGCCAGAGCCTGCTGCCTTCGATGCGGCTGGGCATGTCGCAGCCCGAGGCCCTGGCGGACCTGTCCTGCCTGCCCGGAATGGCCGGCATCACGGTGTCGGGCGGTGTCGTGCGCGTCGGCGCCATGACCACGCACGCCCAGGTGGCCGCCAGTGCCGAGGTGCAGACCGCCATCCCCGCCCTGGCCGATCTGGCGAGCCGCATTGGCGACCGCCAGGTACGCAACCGCGGCACCCTGGGCGGCAGTGTGGCCAACGCCGACCCGGCGGCCTGCTATCCCGCAGCCCTGGTGGGTCTGGGTGCCACGGTGCACACGGACCGGCGCGACATCGCCGCGGACAACTTCTTCACCGGTCTGTACCAGACCGCTCTGGCGGAAGACGAAGTGATCACGGCCGTGAGCTTCCCCGTGCCGGACAAGGCCGGCTGGCAGAAGTTCAAGCAGCCTGCCTCTCGCTTTTCCATCGTCGGGGTGTTCGTCAGCAAGGGTCCCCAGGGGGTTCGCGTGGCCGTCACGGGTGCGGGCGCCTGCGTGTTCCGCGCCAAGGAACTGGAGGCGCGCCTGTCCGGTCAGTGGTCGGCTGCGGCGCTGGAAGGCGCCAGCGTTGCGTCAACCGGGCTCAACAGCGACCTGCACGGCTCAGCCGAGTACCGCGCTGCGCTGATTCCCGTGCTGGCCGCACGTGCCGTGGGTTGAGGCCACCGCCGTGGGCGGGGCCCACGGCTGAAGGCACCGTCGTCGATACTTTCGCGATGACGACCGCTTCTTCCTCGCCTGCTGCTCCGTTACGGCCCACCCCTGGAGGGGCTGTGACCGTGTCCCCCGTGGAGCAGACGCGGCAGCTGCTGCTGAGCCAGGACTACGTGGCCGACAGCCAGCTGGCCACGGTGGTGCACCTGGCGCTGCGTCTGCAGCGTCCGCTGTTCCTGGAGGGCGAGCCCGGCACCGGCAAGACGGAGATCGCGCGCACCCTGGCGGCGGCTCTGGGCCGGCCGCTGATCCGCCTGCAGTGCTACGAGGGCCTGGACCTGGCCGGCGCGGCCTACGAGTGGAACTACGCGCGGCAGATGATGGAAATCCGCCTGGCCGATGTGGGCTCTGCGCAGACGCCCGCGACGCGTGACGGACTGGGCGCGCGCCTGTTCGGCGAGCGTTTTCTCATCAAGCGCGCCCTGCTGCAGGCCATCGACCCCGCGCAGCCGGTGCCGCCTGTCCTGCTGATCGACGAACTGGACCGCGCGGACGAGCCCTTCGAAGCCTTCCTGCTGGAGGTGTTGTCCGACTGGCAGATCACCATTCCGGAGTACGGCACCGTGCGCGCGGCGCAGCCGCCCATCGTGGTGCTGACCAGCAACCGCACGCGGGAGATCCACGACGCCGTCAAGCGCCGCTGCCTGTACCACTGGGTGGGCTTTCCCGATGCGCCGCGCGAGGCCCAGATCCTGGCGCGGCGCGTGCCCGGTGCGCCGCAGGCCCTGGCACAGCAGGTGGTGGCCTTCGTGCAGCAGCTGCGCAGCCTGGAGCTCTACAAGCTGCCCGGCGTGGCCGAGACCATCGAGTGGACGCGCGCCCTGATGGAGTTGGGCGCGGTGGTGCTGGACCCGGTGGTGGTGCAGAACACTCTGGGCCTGTTGCTGAAGTACCAGGACGACATTGCGCGCGTGCAGGGCGACGAGGTGATGCGCCTGCTGCAGCGGGTGGAACAGCAGGCCGCCGAACAGACCCCGGGCCCGCGCTGAGCATGGTGCCCGGGCGACCTCCCGCGGCGGCCGCGTCCCATCTGGCCACCAACGTGATGCATTTCGCCCGCGTGCTGCGCCACGCCGGACTGCCCGTGGGCACTGACCGGGTGCAAGTGGCCTTGCAGGCGCTGCAGGTGGCAGGCCTGCACTCCCGCGCCGAGTTCTACGCCGTGCTGTGCGCCTGCCTGCTGGACCGCCACGAGCACCAGGAGCTGTTCGACCAGGCCTTCACCCTGTTCTGGCGCGAGCCGGACCTGGCCGGCCGCATGCGCGCCTTGCTGCTGCCCCAGGTGAACACCCGGGTGCCGCCGCCCGTGAAGGAGAACCGGCGCCTGGGCGAAGTCTTGTTCCCGGGCCAGCGCGAGTCTCCCGCGAAGAAGCCGCCGCAGGATCAACTGGAGTTGGAGGCCTCGCTGACAGCCAGCGCCAGCGAGCGCCTGCAGCGTGCCGACTTCGAGACCATGACGGCGGACGAGTTCCGTACCGCCCTGCGCCTGCTGGCGCGGCTGCGCACGGTGTTTCCGCCGGTGGCCACGCGTCGCCGCGCGGCCTCGCCTCGTGTGGGGCGACCGGACCTGCGTGCCACGCTGCGCGAGGCCGGGCGCCACGGCGGCGAGGTCTGGGCCTTGCGCCACACGGCGCCGCGCACGGTGGTGCCGCCACTGGTGGTGCTGGCGGACATTTCGGGCTCGATGTCGCGCTATTCGCGCATGCTGCTGCACTTCGCGCACCTGTTGGGCGCGCGCCCCGGGCGCACCATGCCGCGGGTGGAGACCTTCGTCTTCGGCACGCGCCTGACGCGCATCACCCCCTGGCTGCGCCAGCGCGACCCCGACGTGGCGGTGGCCAGGGTGACCGCCGGCGTGCAGGACTGGTCGGGCGGCACGCGCATCACCGAGAGCCTGCACGAGTTCAACCGGCGCTGGGCCCGCCGCGTGCTGGGCAGCCGGGCCACCGTGCTGCTGGTCAGCGACGGCCTGGAGCACGGCCCCACCGAAGCCCTGACCTTCGAGATGGATCGCCTGCACAAGAGCTGCCACCGCCTGCTGTGGCTGAACCCGCTGCTGCGCTTCACCCGCTTCGAGCCCCGCGCGGCCGGCATCCGCGCCATGTTGCCGCATGTGGACGGCTTCCTGCCCGTGCACAACCTTGAGAGCCTGGAGCACCTCCTGGAGGTCTTGGCCTCAGGGGCGGTGCGTCCTGGCTGAAGGCGACTTCGGCCTGTCAGCCTGTCGGCCTGCCACCTGTTCGCCGTGTTCGTCTGCTCCCCAGTGGCGTGCAGGCCGCGTCAGGCGCCGCACACCGAGCATCCCGGTTGCTGCGTGATGGCGATCTCGTCCCACTGCATGCCACGGCCGTCCAGCATCAGCAGGCGACCGGCGAGCGACCGGCCGACGCCAGTGAGCAGCTTCAGGGCCTCTGCGGCCTGCACGGTGCCGATGATGCCCACCAGAGGCGCGAACACGCCCATGGTGGCGCAGGCCACCTCCTCGAAGGCCTGTTCGGGGGGAAACAGGCAGGCGTAGCATGGGCCTCGTGAGGGGTTCGATCCGTCGGGCCCGGGGCGGGTGTCGTAGACCGAGACCTGGCCGTCAAAGCCGATGGCGGCACCTGACACCAGCGGTTTGCCGTGCCGCACGCAGGCGGCGTTCACCGCGTGGCGCGTGGCGAAGTTGTCGGTGCAGTCCAGCACCACGTCGGCCTGCGGCACCAGGGTATCGAGCAGGGCGGCATCAGCGCGCTGCGTCACCGCCTGCACCTGCACGTCAGGGTTGAGCGAGGCGATGCGCGCTTTCGCCGATTCGGACTTGGGCTGCCCCACGCTGGCCAGGTCGTGCGCGATCTGCCGCTGAAGGTTGGTCACGTCCACGCGGTCGTGGTCTACGATGGTGAGGCGGCCCACGCCCGCGCTGCCCAGGTACAGCGCCACGGGCGAGCCCAGGCCACCGGCGCCGATCACCAGGGCGTGGCTGGCCAGCAGGCGTTCCTGGCCCTCGATGCCGATGTCCTGCAACAGGATGTGGCGGGCGTAGCGCAGCAGTTGGTCGTCGGTCATGGCGTCATCAGCGGGCGGTGGTCGTCGTCAAGCGTTGCAGTCCTTCAGGCTTTGGGAGACCGGAAGGTCCACCAAGGCAGCGCGCGGGTGAGTGACAGCACCTCGCCTGAGCGTGGGGGGCAGGCGTAGCCGTCCAGGTCCTGGAGCGCTTGCCGCCACTCGGGCGCCTGCAGCAGTGTGCACAGCAGCCGCACGGCGGGTTGCTCCAGCGCATCGGCCAGGCAGACCAGGAAGTAGTCTTCCTCCACCAGCGGCACGAAGCCCAGGCCGTAGCGCACCGCCGCGGCCTCGATGCCCAGTGCTGCATCGGCCGCGCCGCTGGCCACCGCGGCGGCGCAGGCCAGATGGCTGGTTTCCTGCACCGTGGTGTTCAGCGAGCTCAGTGCAAAGCCCTGGTGCGCCGCCAGGTGCTCGGCCAGCAGGCCGGTGCCGGAGCCGGGCTCTCGCGCCACGAAGCGCAGGCCCCGCGCCGCCACATCAGCCAGCGAGCGCGCACCCATCGGGTTGCCCGCAGCCACCAGCAGGCCCTGGGTGCGGCGCATGGTGCTGATCAGCTTGTGCCGGCCGGGCTTGAGCAGGGCCTTCAGTGCCCTGGCGTAATGCTCGCTGCGGCTCAGCGGCGGCGCATGAAAGCCCGCCACGACGCAGCGCCCCTCGGCCAGCGAACGCAGCGCGTCCAGGCTGCCGGCAAAGCGCAACTCGATGTGCAGGCCCTGTGCATCGCCCAGCGTCTGCAGCACGGGCAGCATGAGGTCGTGGCTGGCGTCGATGCGCAGCACCTGGCGCGAGCCGTCCAGCGCCTCCTCCATCACGCGTTGCAACTCGCGCCGCAGGGCTTCGATGTGCGGCACCAGGCGTTCGCGGGCCTGGCGTTCGGCCCACAGCAGGCGCTCGGCAAAGGGCGTCAGCCTTGCAGGCTGCCCGCGCTGCCAGACCACCAGCGCCTGGCTCACAGTTTCTTCCCACTGCTTGAGGCTGCCCCAGAGGTGGCGGTAGCTCAGGTCCAGCGCCTTGGCCGCGCCCTGGATGGAGCCCTGGGTGGCCACGGCCGACAGCAGGTCGAACAACGGGTTGTCGACCTGGCTGCCCGTCTGCGGCTCTGCCAGGAAACGGTACTGCAGTTGGACGCCGCGGGCGGTGGAGGAGGAGGTCATGGCGGGAAACTCTGGACCCCGCATTGTCTGCCCCGCGCGCCTGCGCTGCGTGCGGTGTGCGCGTGGCGGCGCCCACGGCCTGCTTTTGAGGCTTCTTCAGCCGCCGCCGCGCTGCAGGTGCAGGTCGAAGCGCTTCATGAAGGCGTTGCGCGCCGGCGCTTCCACCGCTTGGAACCGGAAGCGAACGGCCATGCGTGGCAGCCGGATGAGGGCGATGACGCGAGGGGTCAGCACCTGCCAGTCGATGACCAGTGCGCCCTCGCCGATGGCCACGCCCAGGCGGCCCTCTTCGCGCTGCGTCCAGGGGTGGCCATGCACGGCCTCGGGCATCCAGCGCAGCCACTCCTGCTCCGTGCAGCCGTACTCGCGCTCAAATGACGCCGGCACGGATGGCGAAGGTGTGGAGGAGGATGACGGCGAAGCCGCCGACACGTCGCGCCTTCAGCCCCCGGCCACGGGCGGCCAGATGGCGAGCACGTCCTGTGGCTGCAGGGGCAGTGTGGCGCGGTCGGCCGGGGCGACGTAGCGCCCGTTCACCAGCACCAGGTGCACCAGCTTCTGCGGCAATTGGAAGGGCTCGGTCACCTGCTCGATGGTGGCGCCGTCGGGCACTTCCAGTGTCATGGCATTGCCGCGACGCTTGTCGGCGGGCAGGTAGTCGGTGAGGCTGGCGTAGAGCTTGAAGGTGATCTGCATGGGGGCAGTGTCTTACACGCTGGCGTGCACGTCCTGGGCTTGCGCACGGGCCAGGTAGGCCTCCATCAGCAGCGTCGGGTCGGCCAGCAGCTTGTCTTTCCACTCGCCCAGGGGCACGGCGCCTTCCACCAGGCCGCGCATCACGCCCACGTGCTGCGTCCAGCCGATCGCGTTGCAGCCCACCAGCTTGCCGTCGGCGAACTGCAGGCTCAGGTGGCGCCCGCCGGTGCGCTGGTCGGGCTCGGTCAACTCCGCGTGCTGGCCGCCCGCCACGCCTTCCCAGTTGCCGAAGCTGGCCGAGATGAGGCCGAGCGTGTCCAGCACGTTGATCTGCGTCACGCCCTTGAGCTCGGTCTTCTGCCCCACCATGTTGAGTGCGGCCACGCGGGCTTGCTCGGCCGCGTTGGGCTGGATGGCGCTGACGATGGTCTTGCCGCTGACCTTGTCGAAGGCCTCGGCGCAGTCACCGGCGGCGTAGACGCCGGGCACGCTGGTCTGCAGATGCTCGTCCGTCAGCACCCCCAGCAGGCACTTGACCGCGCTGCCTTCCAGGAAGCCGATGTTGGGCTTCACGCCCGTGGCGCTGATGACCAGATCGGCCTCCAGCGTCTGGCCGTTGGACAGGCGGGCGCGCAAGGCGCCACCTGCGGGCCGCTCGATGGCCTCCACCCGGGCGCCGGTGTGCACGGCCACGCCCTTCTTCTCGCACCAGTCCTTGATCATGCCGCCGGCCGTGGGGCCCATCATGCGCGGCACCATGCGGTCGCCCATCTCCACCACGCTGAGCTTGACGCCGCGCGCGGCCAGCGCCTCCATGATGATGCAGCCGATGAAGCCGGCGCCCATCTGCAGCACGCGCGCACCCGGCGTGGCCTGCGCCATGATGGCGCGGGCGTCCGCCAGCGTCCAGCAGGCGCGTACGCCCGGCCCGTCGATGCCCGGAATGGGCGGCGTGGCGGGTGACGAGCCGGTGGTGATCAACAGCCGGTCGTAAGCCAGGGTTTCGCCGCTGTCCAGCTTGACCGTACGCGCAGTCGTGTCCAGCGTCACGGCCCGGCCGCGCTTGAGCGCGATGCGCTGGGCCTCGAAGTGGCCGGCGCTGTGGCGCAGGTGCGTGCCGGCCTCGCCGATGTTGCCGATCAGCAGGTAGGGGATGGCCATGCGCGAGTAGGGCGCCTCGGGCTCGTCGCCCACCAGCGTGATTTCGTCGTGCGGCGCGTGCTTGCGGATGGTTTCGGCGGCGATCACGCCAGCCGGTCCGGCGCCAAGGATCAGGTGCTTCATGGTCGGTCTCCTCGGATTCGTATTCGCGGTGCGGTGTGGTGGGGCTGAGGCGCCCCCAGAAACGCAGAAGGCGGTGCTGCCACCGCCTTCTTGCCGTCCTTGCGGGAGGGCTGCCGTGCCTATGCCAGGGTCACAGGCCCAGGCGCTGGCGCGTCTCGGCCTTCAACTGGCCGTCGGCATCCCAACCGCGGATGTCGTAGTAGTGCGGCAGCATCTGCGGCACCTGCGACACCAGGCCCTTGGCCGGGCCGGTCTTCACCGGTTCGGTGGTCAGGCGGGCGGGCAGCACGTCGTCCTTGCTCGTGAACCCGGCGCGGTTGTTGAAGTCGCGCTCCATGTTCCAGATGCGCTCGCCGATGTCGTTCATGGCGTCCATCGTGAACTCCGAGCCGCAGGCGGCGGCGACCTGGGGCTGCACGTCGGCCAGGGTCCAGGCAAAGCTCGTGAAGATGCAGATGCCGGCGGCATCGAACGCGGCAGTGGCGTCCTGGAAGGCCTTGACCAGTTCCGGCTTGCCTT
>Ga0315907_10006058_pt1 | contig 12947 bp, 1 predicted proteins | sample LakEriMetagenome_3_FD_203525 | JGI IMG/M metagenome (GOLD analysis project Ga0315907, IMG submission 203525) | Freshwater fungal communities from buoy surface, Lake Erie, Ohio, United States - Buoy 12 MA123 | ecosystem: Environmental > Aquatic > Freshwater > Lake > Lake biofilm | place: USA...
ACTTTATTAAAAATGCAGATGCTCAAATAGCTGATCTTGAAAGACAACTTCAAGATACTTCTCTATCACAAGCTGCTAAAGATGATCTACAAGCTGGTATCATAAGTGCTAAACGAGATAAAGAAAGAGCTCAGAATCAAATACGAGATGCAGCTAATAGAGCTATTACTATGGCTGATCTTGAAAAGCAAGATCCTACATTGGTGAGTATATTTAAAGATAGGATGAAAGGAGCTAGTGCTGGAGAGATATATCAGCAGATACTAAATACATTTGATAATCCTAATGATCAGGATTACAAAGATTTTCAAGCTGAGTTTGATGGTAGGTATGGAGCAGGATCTTTTAATGCCCACATAAATCAGAGCAAATATAAAAGTACTGTAGGAGGGACATCATCCGCATCTGCACCAGCTTATATGGGGGTTTCTACTGGAATGTCTCCAACCTTTATTACAAATCCTGGAAATTATTTTAGCAATACTTTTGGAGATAAGGTAAACGAAAAGTATGCAGAGATTAAAGAATCTAGACTATATGGTGAGAGAATTCAAACTGGTAATGATGATCTAGACTTAGAAGTAACTAAGCAAGTTAAAGAGTTCTTTGTTGGAAGACCTATTACACAAAATGAAGTAGTAAAGATTGATGGTAAAGAAATGAGTGGTGAAAAAGTAGCTGAGTTAGGTCAAGACTATAAAATCAATAAAGTATTCTGGCATGCTGGAAGTAACACTTATGAACTAGACCTTGTTGGTAAAGATGGAAGTGTTAAGACAGCTACTATGGATGGAAGAAGATTACAGGGAACTGGATTATCTGAAGCTATGAATAGACCTGCTGTTAGATTAGGGGCAGCAGTTATGGCTCAGAATTCTCATGATGCTAGTTCTGCCCCAAGATATCTTAGAGATATTACATTCAATGGAGCTCCAGTTCAAATTAAGATTACCTCTAGAGGAGATGCTAATCCTTACATATCCTTTGAGCATCCTGATGGTAGACCATTCTTAAAGGATGAGAAAGGACAGCCACTGGATAGAAAGTATAAACTAGATGATCCAGAAGTAAAAGAGTTGTTGGAATCAGATGTTGTAATTAAAGGTATTTAAAGTATGTCGAATAACCCATTATTAAATGCTGTATCTGCAGAAACAGGCTTAACCCAAGAACAGTTAAAGCCTGGTAATCCATTAATATCAGCTGTACAACGTGAGTCTGGTACATATCTAAATCCTGGAAAAGGAAGACAGTATGGATTTGATGGATTAGATATTGCTGCTGGAACAGTCAGGTTAACTAATACGTATACTGATCCTTTAGAAAGCTATACAAGTTACGGGGTAGCAAGAAATGCATTTATTGATTGGAATGATACTAGAGCTCAGAACCAAACATGGGGAGAGCAATTAGGATATGGATTAACTAAAGCAGGTATTACTGCTGTAGGAGCTCTTGCAGAAAATACTGTTGGTGTAGTTGGGGGATTATTAAACTTAGCATTTGGGGAAAATCATAGCTACTATGATAACCCTGTAGGAAGAACTATAGATGATGTCAACAATTGGGCAAGAGTAAACATGCCCAACTACTACACTAAACAAGAAGAGAAAGCAGGATTAGTAGAGGGTCTGGGAACTATGAACTTCTGGGCTGATAAATTTGCCAACGGTGTTGGATACACAGTAGGTTCTATGGCTACTATGTGGTTAGGTGTTGGTGAGGGAGCTATGCTTGCAAAGATGGCTAATGCAGGAAGGATGGGGAAGATAGCTCAAGCAACTGATAAAGCTTTAGATGTTACTCAAGATGCTGCAAAGTTCGGAAGTAAACAGTTCCAAGCATACAATGCAGCTAAGGTTGTAAATGCCCCATATGCCCCAAACTTTGCAGCTGGAATAGATGATGGCTTAACAGCTATGGCTAGAAGAGCCAATATCAAAACAGCTGCTAAACACTTAAGTGTAGGCTTACATATGTCATTAGCTGAAGCATCTGTAGAAGCTAGAGAGACTAAGAATAGATTTATTGAAGAGCAGAAGGCTAAATGGGAGGAAGAGAATCCAGGTCAAGAAATGCCAGCAGATGTAGAAGAAGGAATTGTAGCATCAGGTGCCGCTGCAGGTAACTTAACCTTTAGTATAAACCTTCCTATTCTTGCAACTACTAATATGATCATGTTTGGAAAAATGCTCCAAACAGGTAAGCCAGCTTCTGAATCTTTAACATATGGTATTAAAAAAGTTGATGGTAAATGGATAGAAGCCATTCCAGAGAAGGGAATGGCAAGAGCATTTGCTAAAGCTAATAGACTCTTTGGAGCCCCAATAAAGAATTCTGCAACTGAAGCTTTCCAAGAAGGAGCACAGTTTACAGCTTCTGAATTATCTAGGGACTATTACTCAGATAAGTTTGCTGATGGTGTTGGGGATATGGCTGAATCTTTTAGTAAAGCCTTAGCCAATACAGTAGGAACTAAAGAGGGATTGGAGAGCATGCTTATTGGTGCTCTTGTAGGAGGAGGAACAGGAATGCTTGGAAGACTTGCTGGAGCTGATAAGAAGTTTGCCCAAGAGAAAACTGCAAATACTAAGAAAGCTCTCGATATTCTAAACTCTGGATCTTTTGCAAAAGTTCTAGAAAATATGGAGAATACAGAAAATAACTTATCTCTGGTTAAGGATATGAATGAGGCTGTACAAAAGGGAGAGTTTACTGAAGCAGAAAAGATTAGAAGAAGAATCATCTCTAATACAGCTAATCACTATAGAAAGTCAGGAGCTCTTGACTATGCAATGGAGCAAATAGACGATCTTAAACAACTTGATGAGACTGAATTTAAGAAAAGATGGGGTTACGATGTTAATAAGACTTTGAAAGAACAGACTGGCATGGAACAAGCTGAGCTTATAGATGATGTCAAGTCTAAGATGAATAGAAGCATTAAGAGACAAGAGCAAGTAGAATCTATTATAAGAGCTCAACAACCATCTAAAGCAATCTTCTCTAGAATACTTGATTCATTTGAGACTAAAGAAATTAGAGAATCTAAAGCATTAGAGTCTAGTTTGAGAAACATGTATGCTAATCAACTCTTGTATAGACTTGAGAATGTAGATAGTATTGATGATCTTATTAAAGATAAGTACCAAGAGCTACTTGAGAAAGCTCCAGCTCTAGCTCAGGTTCCTGAAGAGGACTTTGACTACATGGTTAAGACTGGGCAGATAGAAATATCAAAAGATGGAAACGTAACTGTAAAGTCAACTGTTACAGGAAAGAAGACAGATAAATTAAATGAAAAGCTAAAGGATATTTTAGCAAATAAGTTTGCTCTTAATCCAGAAGATTCTAAGGATTTTGAAAAAACTATCGATGGCTTAGGACGTTTGATTATGGAAAGGCAAGCTGCCATTCAGAGTTATAACGGATTACGTAATAATCCTGAGGATCTTGCTTTGCTCGTAGAAGCTGAGGTAGAGAAAAGAAAACTAAATGATACTTATAAAAAAGCACAGCAAGCTAAGTCAACTATAGAAAATGCACAATCTACAGAAGAACTAGATTTAGCTCTTCCTACAGGAATTTCTGCAGAGGATTTAGCCCTGGCTAAGATTAGAAGAAGAGAACTAGAAGAACAAGAGGATATTCTTGCTAGAGGGTATGAGAAGTTAACTGACGATGAGTTCAATGCAATTGATGAAGATAAGTTATCTCCTGCAGAAGAAGTAGCATATAGAAGAGTAAAGAGGCAGAAAGATATTAGAGATGCTGCTAATAGTAAGAATATTCAAATAGAATCTCCCTCCCCTGTTAGCACAGATATAAGCTATGACGAAGTTCTATCTGATATAGAAGCTAGAACATTTGGGGAGATAATGATTAGTCCTGATGGTTCAGCATTTATAATTAATGGTAAGTCTTATTACAATCTAGAAGACAACCTACTAGATGCTATTGTTAGAGATAGTGATGGAAATATTCAAGGTGTTAGATTAACAGATATGTCTACAGGTAATGTAATTACTTGGAGATTTGAAAACGTATCTGAATCATCTAATCCAGAAGTAGTAGAAAAAGAGAATGCAATTATAGACTCTCTTTCATATGTAATTCTGCTACAAGCAAGCTCTATTAGAGCTGACCAGACTATGTCACCAGCAGAAGCTAGAGAGGAGTTAGAACCTAGAGTTCAAGCTGCTTTAGAAGATGCTGCAGTAAGAGAAAAGTTTGAAGAGAATACAGAAGCTACTCAGACTGAAGAGGAGCTTGCTAAAAATAATCTTAGTAAAACTGCAGGACTAACTGATGATCAGCTTAGAGTACAAGTAGAAACTTTGAAGGCTGATCTAGAAGAAATGAATGAGCTTCTAGAGTTAGAGAGACAGATTGCTATGGAGGCTGGATTCACTAAAAAAGAATTTGATGCTGATCCACAGATTAAGGAGCTTAGAGAAATAAAGAAAAGAATTTCTCAACTTTTAAATACTAAGATTAAAACTCTTCGTAGTAGAAAAGAAGCTAAGAAAAGAAATGTTCTACCTGATACAGATGTTAATACTGAGAATGTAGTAGACGAGACTCTTAGTGAGAGTGAGGAAGATCTTATTTTAGCAGGATTAGAAGAAGAGATTAAAAATCTAGAGAATGAATTAGCTCCACTTACAGAGGTAGCTAAAGCATATAAGGATATTATAGACGGCAAGTATGGGGAAAATCAAGATGTAGCAGGTGCTGTAGTAGCTTTAAAAGATACCAATAAAAAAATTGGAGTTGTTAAAGCAAAGATTACTAAACGTAGAAACAAAATAAACGAAGTAAATGAAAAGAGACAACTTGAGGAACTACGTCAAAACCGTGACGCTGCCGAAAGAGCTGGTCAACCTACTGAAGGGCAAGACCCTGAAACAAAGGATATCAATCCTGGAACAGCAACTCAAGAACAAGGGCTGGCACCAATAAGTGTTGATGCACTTGAGTTAATAAATCAGCAACTTGGGATGGCAGCAGAAGTTGTCAGAGAACAAGAGCAGAAAAATATACAGAATAATATCCCTGTTACTGAAATAGCACCTCAAGCTACTAGTGTTGTTCCAACAGTAGAGACTACTATCCCAGTAGTAAGAACAGCTGGAGAGTCAGATGTTAGATTAGCTAAGGGAGAGTTCCTAACTAATGAAGAGCATCATGTTGTACTCAATGAGGACTTCATGCCTATGCCTAACGACTTAACTCAGACAGTAGATGGATTACCAATTATTGTAGATCCAGGAATTCTAGGATTGCCTGAGTTTGCAGCAGCTGGGACCACTATTACATTTGAAGTTAGAGAAGATACTAAGTGGTGGACAGGCCAATCTCCTACTCTCCCAGAGGATAAACATTGGGAGACTGTTCCTATTTATGCAACAGCTATTAATCCAACAACTGGGGAGAAGGTATACATTGCTCTTCTACAAAGTGCTAATCCAGCATTGGCACCAGGAGAACAAGGTCTAGATAGAAGGGATATCTACAACTTATATAAGCAAGGATTAACCCCTACTGCTACTGTAATTACTAAGAGATATAACTCTAGTAATTTCTCTAATGCTAGAACTACAGGAGGACAACCAGTATTTTCCCCATTCCGACCAGATGGAGGAGTACCTACTGTAATGTATGTAGGTATTCAGAAAGGAACAGGTAAGGTGTTGAGATTAGCTACACCTGGAGATACACTAATTCCTGGAATAGAATCTGTAAATTTTGATTTAAGTAAACTGACTCCTGGACAGGTAGTATTCCCCGTTAGAGATCCTAATGGCAACCCTACTATGGTAGTTGGTAATACTAGGAACGTAACCCCAGAGGTTGTTACAACTGTAGTTGACTCTATTGTAAAAGCAGAGATACCAACAGCCTCTACTTTAGAGACTTTAGTAGGTGTTAACCAACTTATTAGTGAGCAAGAGAGTGGGCAATATGATATGCCTTCTCAAGCTAATGAGGATGTCATAGATCTAAAGCAAGCAGAAGGTAATAACTTTATGCTTGTAGAGACTCTATTAAATGGTACTCAACTAGTAACCTTCTTCTCTCAGACAGCTAATGCTTTTGTTAGACTTAACATGACTGAGTTAAAAGCTGGATTGTCTGGAGGTAACCCAAGATTCTCATTTATAGAGATTGGACTTAATGAAAAAGGGTATCCTGCTATTCTCCCAATTCCTAATGATTCTGTAAATAGAGATGATATTAGCAGTAGATTAGGGGAGGATTTCAAACAAGCTATGCTCAATAAAAAGATGCAAGTGTCACAAGCTTTACTTACTGCTAATGAGGCATTTACATCTCCTATTGACAATAAGACTTATCCAAGCTACTACGACTTTTTGACTAGTGATACAAGTTTATCTACCGCAAGAGAGGAAGGAGTAGGATCTAATGCTATCCTAACTGCAGATGTAATAACTAACAATCATGGTTCTGTATTCTATGATGTAGGTTTGAAGGTAAGTAACTTGAGCACAGTAGAAAAGCCAACACAAGTAGAAGAAGACTTGCAGGCTAAACAAGTAGCCATATCTTTTGATGAGGACTACAAATCTGCTTTAGCTACTATAGAACCAGAAGCCCCTGTTTCTGATATAGAGAGAAGAAGACAATTAGCTCTAAAGAATATATGGGGTATAAATAAAATTAATAGACGAACAGGTGAGTCTAGTATTACGTTTAATACTCGTGGAGCAAAAGATGGGATAGTGTTTGAGCAAGTTTCCACTGAGAATGAAATGATAGATCAGATTAATGCCATATACGATGCTCTAGAGGAAGAAGCAGCTACTCAAGTTGCTCCTGAAGAAACAGTTATGGAGATAACAGGTCCTCAAAGTACTACTGATACATATGACATATTAGGTCAGGCACCTGCACCTACTGCTAAACCTACTCAAGCAGCTGCTGCTACTACAAATGATCTACTTTCATATGTGCTATCAAGACCACAAAGCAGTGTAGATGCAGAAGCAGAGGCAGAACAAAGAGCTGCTGAAGAAGCTTTAAGAAATCCAGATCTAGCAGAAATGGTAAGAAGAGAATGTAACTCATAATAAAATTAAAGATGGCATTTTGTCCAAACCTATCCAACCCAAAAATCAAAGAAGAGTTTGACACTCTCGTATCTAAGTACGGAGAGAAGTCTGCTAACTATATCTGGAATAGAAAAGAAGAGATAAAGCAAGCTCTTAAAAATCCAGAACAGATTAATGCCACAGCTGCTAAGCAATGGCTTAATGAAAGAGGACTGGATGTAACATTCTATGACTATGCTAAGAACATAGGAGATAAGTTTTTACATGGGTATGTACAGAATGCTAGCATGTATTTGTGGACTGCAGCTGATTCAGGAACTGAATACCACGAAGGATACCATATGGTATTTAGAACCATGCTTAGCCAAGCACAAAGAGATCAGTTATACTCTGAGGCAGCTAAACAGTTTGGTGAGCCAACAACAGAAGAGATTGCTGTTCTAAAAGAACTGTTTCCTATTGGGGATGCAGAGGCTAGACTTCTAGTATTAGAAGAGAAGATGGCTGATGAATTCATGGAGTATGTAAAGACTGAAGGAGAAAGTGGTAAAGGCTTGCTAAGTAAATTAGGTAAGTGGTTTAAGGATTTAATGAATTGGATTAAGTCACTTATAAGTGACGATCTATCCATTAAGCAATTGTACTCTTTAGTAGAAAGTAATAAGATGTCAGATGCTTTTGCATCTAGAGGAGTATTTAGAAATCCACAGAAATTCCAAGGCCATGATACTGCTTACATGTATAGAAATGAATATACAGAGGAAGCATTCAATGAAGTTAAGGACACACTGTATACTGTGTTCTTAGATACTAAAGCTAAGCTTGGGAAAAACTTTGATGTAACTGCTTTAGTAGGGGATGAGACTAATAAAGGTTTACTAGCTAATGCAATGGCTATGAGACTTTATGTAAATAGAGAAACTGGGGAACCACTTAGCATACAAAACTCTATTGCTTTATTCAATGCTGAAAAAGCATTTATGGACAATAAAACTCCAGAGAATGCTAATGCTTTAAAAGAACTAGGTGCTAGTCTTAATGCTAAAGCAAGCTATGAAAATAATAGAAAAGTTAGAGATACCTTCTACGATATCTACAATACATGGTATACAACCTTTCAACCAGTTACAGGTAATATAATTAAATATGGCTGGAGAGATATTTTGGCTTATAAACTACAGGAGAATGGATTGAAGCTGATAGGTAAAGATGAATATAAATACTATGAGTTGCAAAATGAAACTCTCCCAGAAGAAGAGGCAGACTTTATTGAAAATGAACTAGCAGTTATTGATGGACAGCTAGAGAAAATATACGGTAAAAGTAATTTGGAAGACTCACCAGCTAGGAGACTTACAGGTAAAGTAAAAGAACTTATATCTACTATTAAGTCTGGTACTAAAAATAGTTTAGGGGTAGAGACATACCTAGATAGAGAGGTAGTCTACAAAGAACTACTAGACATCTTTGCAGGTAAGGGAAGCTTTAATAGCATGTATACTGCTCTAAAGAATGCAGCTGTATTTAAGCCTGAGATACTAAACCCTATTGTACAATTCTTTGATAAGTTGAAGACTGAGGGAAGAGTACAGGACATGGCTATGATGTACAATGCATTTGCACTGGCAACTACTGAGTTTGTTCTTATGAAGAATAGACAAGTAGGATCAAAGTTATATGTAGATATGATCAACCCTAATAGAAAGGGTAAATCTGAAAACGTAGTTGATAAGTGGAGAAAGCAAGTAATTGCTACTGGAGCAACTAACTCTAGAGGTGTGTATGAAGAAGTACCTACTACAGTAGAAGAAGGGGAAGAACCTGTAATGATTCTTACAGCTAAGAAGGATAAAGTAGACAGCATTAAAAAAGCTCTAGATAATATTAAAATTCCTAGAATTCCTAATCCTGTAGTTCCTTACGATAGAAATAATATCCCTGAGCTAGTAAAAGCTGTAGGGGATGCTATGTGGGAGATGGGATTGAATATTGGGAGTAATTCTAATATCAGTGATACTTATGATAATATCTATAAGCTAGTAGCTAATGGTACATATTACACTGATCCAAATGGAAAGACTGTCTTCTATAAAGGGGAGGCTGTAGCAAACATTATAACAGGATTACTTAAGAACCTAAGTACTGGGATAAAGGATAACTCTAACTTTATAGTTAATAATACATCTGTAGCTCTTACTCTAGCTGATATGTTTGCTCCAGTACTAAGCATAGCTGGGGAGAGTCACGTAGGAGCTGATGGTAAGGCTAGGTATGCTACAAACACTCAATCACACATGGTTGAGATTGTAAATAGCATTAGAGAAAGACCTCTGCAAACTCTACAGGATTACATGAATGATCCGTTTATCGGGGCTCATGGAGTTAAAGAATACCAATCTATTCTATTCAGATACTTGCTTGAATCTCCAGAGTATCTAGCAGACTTCAATGTTCAAGATCTAGATGCATGGAAAGAAGATGAGACTGACGATGTACTTACATACGAAGATATCTCTAAGATAGACTCATACCTTGTAAGAATAAATGCATATCTTAATGGGGGAAGAAAGGATACAGCTAAGACATTTATATCTGTACAAGCTGATAGAAATAAATATTCATCACTTACAACCCCAAGAATTTCAAAAAGTAAACTTCCTAAGTCAGATAAGAAGAGTGTAGTTAAAGCTCAAATTATACAAGACTTCTTAAGAATTGCTGAAGCTAAAAGAGTAGTAGAACAGGCCCTTAAGACTAAGGACATGTCTTTCATTATAGAAGGGGTACACAATGATCCTATAACAGGACAGTTTTACGATGAGAATGGTAAGCACTTAGGAAGACACTTTGATTCTAGGTTCTTCCAGTTTACTGCTACAGATGAGAATGGAGCTCAGATAGTATTAGACAAAGAGCTTACTAAGAATGTAGAGAAACCAACAGCTAAGAAGTATATTAGTGATCTTATAGATGATTATGTTACTGGTAAGCTTGGTGAGAAATCTAAGCAAGACTCTGAGATACTAGACAGAGAGCTAAACATGATGGTAGAGAAGGTTATTACTTACATGGATGGTCAAGCTGTTAAACTCAAAGAAATATTAGGGACAGAAGTAAATAGATTAGGTCTAGGTAATGCTCAAGGTTTAAGTGTAGATGAGGTTCTACAATCTTTTGTATACGAAGAAACTATTATGAGAAACGAGATGGTTAAGCTATTCCGTGGATCAAGAGTTTATTCTAAAGACTTAACTGACTTCTACAAACGTATGGGGCATCTAACTACCCCAGGTGGTAAGTATGCTTTAAAGTCTGACAACTTAGGAAGTCCTACATGGATGAATGGAGAGATGTACGGTATGATGGACCAGTACAACGAGATAACTCTTGCAGACTTGAAGTTGAATATAAATGAAAGGCAGACAAAGTATGCAGAAATTTTAGTAAAGAACTTAAAAGATGGGATGATTGCAGCTGGCTTTTCAGAAGCAGATGCCATTGCCATATCAAGTCAATACTCTCCTGGAACCTTTGACTCTACTGATGCTCAGGCATACATTAGTATTGAGATGTATAGAGGGTTAGCACAGGGAGAAGGACTGTGGGGAGAAGAAGAAGAGGCTGCATACAAAGCATATAAAGTTACTGGGGAACTTGTATACCAACCAGGGCTTACCCCAAAAGGATATAAGGCTGGAGATCATGTCCCCATTTATCCTATAAAGAACTACTATGAGAAGTTATCTCCTATAGGTAAATCTATTGCCCCTATATCTGAGAAGAACTCATACTCTGTTCTGCTTACCTCATATACAAAGAACTTCCCTCAGCTGGAAGACTTGAGACAGAGAATGGAGGCAGTAGGAGAGTACCAAGGATTACAACCTGTGCACGTTGCTAACTTTGTTACAGGTAAGAAACTTGTTAAGCAAGGTATTCATAAGGTAACAGGGATAGCTGGGGAATATAAAACTACTATGGTTAAGACTAATGACTCTAAGGGTCTTAGAAAACCACAGTCCATGCCTGAGGTTAAAGACAATCCAACTGTTACTGCTAACCGTCAGGTTAAAAAGAATACAATTGCCAATGTAGCAGATGATACAGAGTATACTTATAATCATGGTATATCTGGAAAGGAATTTAGAGCAACAGGAGATAGACTTAAAAGTCTATACCATAGTGCTATTGAGGAGAAGCTTAGAAGAGATACACTTACTGCTCTAGAAGAACTTAAGATTTCAGATCTTCAAGAAGCTATTGGAACTAAAGATCCTAAAGCTATTAATGCAGCTAAGCTTGAAGTTATGAAGAACATTAGAGATATCATTTATAAGCAGATTATAGATGGGGACTTACACTCTAATTACTTCAATGCTTTGAATATAGAGTTTGATGAGACTGGAGCCCCGAGATTTACATCTCCACTTGACTTTCCAATCTACAATAAGAAGTTTGAAGCTATAATAATGTCTCTGCTTAATAACAGAGTATTCAAGCAAAAGGTTAGTGGATATGAGGCAGTTCAGGTAGCTCAGCTTGGTGGACATGCAACTGATGATGATCTTAAGTTCTTGACTATTGAAGGTCAAGGTAAGAATCAGAGACTTGTGCATGCTGAGATCATGGTAAGAGAAGATGTACTCAGAAAGTTTGGTGTAAAACCTGGTCAATCTTTGGATGAAGTTCCAGAGGAACTGAGAAGAATCCTAGGATATCGTATCCCTAATGCTGATAAGAGTGCCTCTATTATTCTAAAGATTAAAGCAGTACTTCCTAGTAACTATGCTAAAGCAATTGTAGTTCCTGGGCAACTTATTAAGTTGATGGGTTCTGACTTTGACGTAGATAAACTCTTCTTGATGTTCCCGCATCTAAAGCAGGATCCAACAAGCAAGTACGGAGTTAGCAAAATTAATCCTAACTATAAAGCTCTTACAGAACAAAAGCAAAGTATTCAAGATGTATCATACAAGGAACTAGATAACATTATCTTGGATACAATGGAAGCTGTACTATCTAACCCAGCTCACTTTAAAGAAACTCTAGCCCCACTTGATGATGTTACTTTAAAAGATGAAGTAGCTAGAATAAGAGAAGCTATCCCTGAGTTAGGACTAGAGCAGAACTGGAATGATATTACTACAGAGACTGATGCACTTATACGTAATCAGATTGGTAATAAGCTTAGAGGTATCTATGCTAATATCATATCTGGACGAAATGTAGTTCAGCATGGTATAGTTAAAATCTCTAAGGATTACTCTATCAAGATAGAAGATGCAGCAGGACAAGTTACTGAGTACATGGAATACTTAAAAGTAGCTTCTAATGGAATGACTACTGATAGATCAGGATCTCTATTCTTATCAGCTGCAGTGGATAGTGGTAAGGCCCCTATACAATATGAACTCAATGACTCTTTAGTTACTGCTAATGTAAGAGCATTGTTCTTAGGATTTCATCCAGACTATAATTCTCGTACAGCTACTAACTTCTTAAATCAGAAGTATGTAAGGATAATGACAGACATTATCAACGAGAAGTATAACGGGGACATGAGTAAGATACAAGCTGCTTTTGCAACTGTTAAAAAACAGATTCGTGTAGAGATGGCTAAGGCTAATATTACTCTCCCTGAAACATCAGCTGAGACTTTTGATGGGGAAGTAGCATACCCAATGAAAGCAGCAAGTCTTGAGAACTTGTCTAGAGAGAATGTTAACTTGCAAGAGCAACTTCTGTTCGTAAACAACTTTGTAGCATTCAATAGAGCTGGTAAAAAACTCTTGGATTTATATAAGAGAGTAACCCCAGATGCTATGGAGGGTATGAATAAGCTTAGTAATATGCAAGCTTATAAGGATAAGGGGA
>Ga0315907_10006068_pt1 | contig 12921 bp, 9 predicted proteins | sample LakEriMetagenome_3_FD_203525 | JGI IMG/M metagenome (GOLD analysis project Ga0315907, IMG submission 203525) | Freshwater fungal communities from buoy surface, Lake Erie, Ohio, United States - Buoy 12 MA123 | ecosystem: Environmental > Aquatic > Freshwater > Lake > Lake biofilm | place: USA...
GCGATGTTATTCTGGCTACTGCTGTGCCGGAGCATCTGCACAAGCATTTTCCGGATGCTCAAATTGACATGCTGGTTCGCGCAGGAAATGAGGGGCTTTTCAATGAGCATCCGTTCCTACGTAAAGTGTTCGTTTGGCAGAAGAAATCATCGAAGTACCGAAATCTCTCTCGCCTGATTCAAACTATTCGAGCTGAGCGATACGACGGAGTAATCAACCTACAGCGATATACAGCTTCAGCTTTGATCACTGTTTTATCGCGAGCTAAGAAAACATCGGGGTTCGATTCATCTGCGCTTTCTGTTCTCTTTTCTCACCGAGTAAAACACCAACTTGGTGAAAGGAGTAATCCGAATTTTTTGCACGAAGTGGAGCGATGCCTTCAGCTCACCACTCCTTGGTTGCCAATGGCGAAAAGTAGACCGGTCCTCTATCCTTCCGAGCACGATTTCTCAGCAGTAGCTTCATACATCGGTAAGCCCTTTGTTACGATTAGTCCTTCATCCGTTTGGTTTACCAAACAAACACCACCTGAGGTATGGCGTCAGCTCATTGCTGCGCGTGTCGACAAGCAGATTTTTTTATTGGGTGGTCCGGGTGACGTGAATTTGTGTGAGTCATTGGCGAGTGGTAATGCCCATGTGGAGGTGCTTGCCGGGAAATTAACGCTGCTTCAATCTGCTGCTCTTGTGAAGCATGCGGTGATGAATTATACCAACGATAGTGCTCCGCTTCATCTTTGCTCTGCCATGAATGCGCCTGTCACCGCAGTGTTTTGCAGCACAATCCCGGAATTTGGTTTTGGACCTCTTTCCGATAATGCGCATGTTGTTCAATCACGTCTTGAATTGCCATGCAAACCTTGTGGTAACCATGGAAAGTCCGATTGTCCCAAAGGTCATTTCGATTGTGGTAAGATTTCATTAACCGATTTGATGCAGACCTCTGCTTAGAAAATGAAGTTCACAACGGAGATACCCATCGCACGGTCAGAGCACCAAATCAAGGTTTCTGATGAAATACTTCTCGCAGGGTCATGCTTTGCTCATGAAATGGGGCAATGGTTTTTGAATAGACAATTTGATGTTCACCTTAATCCGTATGGTATTCTGTTTCATCCGATGGTCATTGCGCGTTGTCTGCAACGATCGATTCGGCGGGAGTTATATCACGAAAACGAGTGTGTTTCATTCAATGGCTTGCATCACAGTTTTGACTTTCACGGGGCGTTTAGTTCAGTATCCGAAGGTGAGCTGACTATGAATGCAAATAGCGCATTGGAACGAACACGCAGGTCCATAGAAGGGGCTTCGACACTCATTCTCACGTGGGGTTCTGCCTGGGGGTATAAGTGGAATAAGAGTGGTCAATGGGTTTCAAATTGCCATAAGATTCCGCAATCGAATTTTAGCAAGGAGCTTGTTTCTTCGAATGAAATCGTAGCTCAATATCAGGTTCTATTCAATGAGCTCTGGACGATTAACCCAAAGCTCCAAATAATAGTTTCTGTAAGTCCTGTGCGCTATTGGCGCGATGGTGCTCATGGCAATCAGTTGTCAAAGGCGCATTTGCTCATGGCTGCAAGCCAGCTGGCTGCCTCAAATCAACGGGTGCATTATTTCCCGGCCTACGAAATCATGATGGATGAACTTCGTGACTATCGATTTTATAATCCGGATATGCTTCACCCATCTGCTCAGGCGGTAGCACACATCATCAGTAAGTTTCAGGAAATGTTTTTTCCGGATGAAACAAATCGTTACATCAATCAGGTGGAACCGTTAATGAAGTTCTTGGCACACCGTCCCTTGCATGTGGATGAAAGTGAGTGGCAGAAATTATGCGCAGTGAAGGAGCAGGAGCTGCAAGCTATACGCCAATCGTATGCATAAAAAAAGCCGCTAACAGCGGCTTTTTTTTATTCGGCAGAAGTTTTTTATTTGTGCGGAACCACATTCTTCTCCTCAGAATACGTTTTCGTAGTTGCATTTACATGCATGGTTACGTTGGCACCGGGCTGCTGAAGCGCTTCATGGCTGCCTTCTCCAATAACTGCATTGTCGGTAGTCGAAAATCTGTATTGAAGTGATAGCAAACGACGCTCTTGATCGAATTGAGGGGCATAATTGAAAACGATACCTTGCAATTGCAAATCCTTACGCATTTGAGCAAGTTGCTCTCGGGTAGTCTGTCCGCTAATAGTGACGTCAACATTACCCGTGGTCTGGGCGAAAAGGATGCTGCTTGCGCAAACCAATAGGGCGGTGATGAGATGTTTCATATTCCTGAGTTTTTTGAGGTTGTTCTGTCCGCAAGTTTACACAAAAAAATCGGTAATGCCCCTTGTGCAATTCATTTTACACCTTTCGGTTCAGCCTACATTTGCATCAAATTAAGAACGATGTCTACAGCACAACAACGAAAACTTGAGGCCATTCGTAACGACTTATTCAGTGGCGATGATACCTTAGTAGCAAAGGCTATTAGCCGATGCGAAGAGGAAGGTTCGGCCCCGCTTGTAGAACCTCTACTCGCTTTTTATGCATCAAATGCTCCTGAGTCATTGCGTTTACGTGTATCGTCGATGCTTGGATCTTTGAAGGTTTCTAATGTCGAAATCTATTTTTTGCAGGCTCTTGCAAACCCCAAGTGGAAACACATCCGAAAGGACATCGTCGGATTTATGTGGAATACGGGATTACAGCCGGTTGATGCGATTAGTCAGATTAGCGAATTGGCCGCCTCGGGCGATTACGCTCTTACCATTGAATGCCTCACATTGTTGGAAAGCATTGAAGACCCTATTCCTGAGGAGCAGTTGCTCGAAAGTATAGCCATTGTACACAAAGCTTCTTCGGAAGCTTCGGAAGCCGATTTTAGGAAGTTGTTGAATGAATATATGAGTGTGTTGAATTTTCAGCGCGCGCAAACTGATTTAAATGAATTCTAATATGAGCTGGTTGAATGAGTTTGCTATTTCGGAAGAAGTGCATACGGCTCTAATTGAGCATAGGCCGGTTGTCGCCTTGGAAAGCACCATCATTTCTCACGGAATGCCATTCCCCGAAAATCTGGCCGTAGCTCGTGAAGTGGAAGATACAGTCAGGAAAAACGGAGCGGTGCCCGCGACTATCGCCATTCTAAGTGGGAAAATATGTGTCGGCCTCGAAGCGGAAACGCTTGAGCGATTTGCACAAACGACAAACGTGATGAAGTGCAGTCGTCGTGATATCCCTTTCGCTATCACGCAAGGGTTATATGGAGCGACTACTGTAGCTGCCACGATGATTTTGGCCGAAATGGCCGGCATCGAAGTATTCGCAACAGGAGGAATTGGTGGCGTTCACAGGGGCGCTGAATCTACCTGGGATGTTTCAGCAGATCTCCCTGAATTCGCCCAAACGAACGTTGCGGTGGTAAGCGCAGGCGCTAAGGCTATTCTTGATTTACCCAAGACCTTGGAATACCTGGAAACTGCGGGAGTGCCCGTCATCGGTTATCAAACAACCGAATTCCCCGCTTTCTATTCGCGGTATTCCGGACTTCAAATGCCCCTGTCATTGAATACCACAATCGATATCGCTGCTTTCATTCACGAAAAGAGGCGCATGAATCTGAAGGGTGGAGTGCTGATAGCTAATCCCATTCCTGAAGAATACGAAATTGCACGCGAGATGATAGACCCTGCTATTGAAAGGGCTATTGCAGATGCGGCTCGCCAAGGAATTGGTGGAAAGGAGCTCACGCCTTTCTTGCTGAAACAATTGAACGAAATCACAGGTGGTGACAGCCAGGTTGCCAATAAACAGCTGGTGCTCAATAATGCAGCTGTTGCTGCGCAAATTGCAGTTGATCTTGTTGCTATTCGAAAAAAACACACTTTCATAGCACTTTGATATTTCCGCCAAGGGGCCTGTAGTCATTATCTTCGCGCCATGTCCAAAACGTTTGAAACGCCCGACTATATTCTCACCGAAGAGAAAATCCGTCAACGTATGCTCGATGATTATCGCTTAGCGTGTATTTCGCGCGAAGCGTCGTTATTGGGTAGAAAGGAAGTGCTCACCGGGAAAGCCAAATTTGGCATCTTCGGTGACGGAAAGGAATTGGCGCAGATTGCGCTGGCAAAGCAGTTCAAACCGGGCGACTGGCGAAGTGGTTACTACCGCGACCAGACACTCATGATGGCCATTGAGGAGCTTACCGTGCAACAGTATTTCGCTGCATTGTATGCGCATACCGATGTGGAGCATGAGCCGGCAAGTGGTGGCCGACAAATGGGCGGGCATTACGCTACTCGTTTTCTGAATGAAGATGGATCTTGGAAAAATGTGGCCGAACTGAAAAATTCATCTGCGGATATTTCACCAACAGCAGGGCAGATGCCTCGACTAGTTGGCTTGGCACAGGCTTCTAAACTCTACCGCAACCTTCCTGAACTGGAAGGCTTCACACAGTTTAGTAACAAGGGTAACGAAGTTGCTTTTGGAACAATTGGCGATGCGTCAACAAGCGAAGGTTTGTTCTGGGAAAGCATGAACGCAGCGGCCGTGTTGGGTGTGCCGATGTGTATGAGTGTGTGGGACGATGGCTGGGGAATTTCAGTTCCCAAGAAATTCCAAACCGTTAAAGAAAGTATCTCTGAAGCCCTTAAGGGTTTCGAGAAAACAACCACCACCAACGGAATCAAGATTTTTAAAGCGAAGGGATGGAATTATCCTGAACTTCTAATGACATATGAAAAGGCGGTTAGCTACTGCCGTGAAAATCATGTACCTGTTTTAGTGCATGTGGAGGAAATAACACAACCGCAAGGTCACAGCACCAGCGGCTCGCATGAACGTTATAAATCCAAAGAATTACTTGCTTGGTATGAACAGTACGATTGCCTGGAGCAATTCAAAAAGTTCATTATAACCGATGGTTCTGCCAACGAAAAGGAATTGGATGAGATCCGGGAAGAGTCTCGAAAGTTGGTGAGAGATCAACAGAAAAAAGCATGGAATGCCTACCGTGCCGATGTAGAAATCGATATATCAAATTGCGTTTCGATGATTGAATCGATCGGAACTGAAAGTGCTGTTTCGATAGCTACTGAGCTCCGTAAGTCACTCGATCCCATTCGAAAAGATGCATTCGTGGCGGGTAAGAAGGCTTTGCGCCTCAATGCAACTGCTCCTGGTGCTGCACAACTCGAGGTTGCCTTGCAGGCTCTTCGCGACAAATGTGCTGAGCGCTATTCCGGACAATTATACAGCGAGTCAAACTCATCGGCATTATCTGTAACCCCGGTTGCTCCCCAGTATGATGCGCAGCCTGAAATGGTCGATGGTCGTGTGATCATTCGTGATAATTGGGATTATGTTTTACGGAACAAGCCTGAGACACTCATATTCGGTGAAGACGTTGGTAAGATTGGTGGCGTGAATCAAACTGCAGAAGGTCTGCAAGAAAAATATGGCGATCTGCGAGTTAGTGATACAGGAATTCGCGAGGCTACTATCATTGGTCAGGGAATAGGAATGGCCATGAGAGGCTTGCGTCCTATCGCCGAAATTCAATACCTCGATTATCTCTATTACGCATTGCAAATCATGCGCGATGATTTGGCTACTGTTCACTGGCGCACACACGGCGGTCAACGAGCGCCTCTCATCATATCAACCCGTGGTCACCGCCTGGAGGGTGTGTGGCACGCAGGAAGTCCGATGGCTGCCATCATTAGCAGTGTGCGTGGTATGCACGTATGTGTGCCCCGCAACATGACGCAGGCAGCGGGCATGTACAACACGTTGCTAGCGGCGCAGGAGCCTGCCCTGGTGGTAGAATGCCTGAACGGTTATCGATCCAAGGAACCTATGCCTACGAATATCGGTGAGTTCCGAATTCCGCTGGGCGTGCCTGAAATTGTGCGCGAGGGTAGCGACATCACGATTGTCTCATACGGTTCTACTATTCACATCTGTCTGCAGGCAGCTCAAATGCTTGCTGAAAGCGGAGTGCAAGCCGAGGTAATCGATGTGCGCACCTTATTACCTTTCGATCGTCATCACAGCATTGTTGAATCTTTGAAGAAAACCAATCGCATTCTCTTCGTCGACGAAGATGTGCCGGGTGGTGCTACCGGATATATGCTCAATGAGGTCATCAATGTCCAGGGAGGCTATCGCTATTTGGATGCGCAACCCCAAACGCTGTCGGCACAACCACACTTGCCGGCCTATGGCAGCGATGGCGACTATTTTAGCAAACCATCGGCTGAAGATGTGTATGATACAGCTCGATCTATTGTTAGTCAGTAAGCCCGAAGCGTAATTCACAACGAATCGATTGTAAACATCCACCCCGTTGGAGGGGCTTTCCCTTCATTACTTTATATTCGCTTCTCACAGCCAATAACCATGAAGTTTTTCATTCTTCTATTCCTATCTGCATTTCTTGTGGTAAACGCGCAAGCTCAAGTGCTTAAGGGAAAGGTTGTCGACGCAAATACAGGCGACCCCTTGGTTGGAGCCGTGATAGGTGAAACAAGCTCCGGTAATGGTGGGGCTGCCGATTTCGAAGGTTCATTTGAGTTACAGTTGCAATCGCTGCCTTCAACAATTCAAGTTTCTTACATCGGTTTTGAAACACAAATTATAGAGGTAAATTCGGTCGATCTCCGAATCAATATTAAGCTTGTTCCGAATGATCAATTGCTTCAAGATGTAAACGTTGTAAGTGATCGGATACTTGAAAAGCAAAAGCGAAATCCGCTCACCGTCGAAAGCATGGATGCCATTGCCATCAAGGAAGTCCCAACAGGGAACTTTTATGAAGGTCTTGCAGCATTGAAGGGAGTTGACATTGCTTCAGCAAGTCTCGGTTTCCGAATTATCAATACGCGCGGATTCAACAGTACCTCTCCCGTGCGAGTGCTCCAAATAATTGATGGGGTCGACAACCAGTCACCCGGATTGAATTTTTCGCTGGGAAATTTTCTCGGAGCGCCCGATCTGGATGTTAAAGCGGTCGAAGTCGTTCAGGGTGCAAGCAGCGCTTACTATGGTCCGGGAGCTTTCAACGGTGTGATTAGCATGGAAACAAAGAATCCGTTTTTGACACCGGGACTTTCCGTGAACATGAAAGTTGGTGAGAGGAGCATGTTTCAACCAAGCGTTCGCTGGGCCGACGTTTTTCGGAATAGCAATAACCACCCTTGGTTTGCCTATAAGTTGAATGTGCTCTACCTAAACGCACAAGATTGGGAAGCCAATAACTATACTCCTATATATGGTTCCTCCAATGGCACTGAAAATCCCGGTCGATTTGACGCTGTGAATATCTATGGCGATGAGTACTTTCCTGCCAATGACTATTCAACGGCTTCGCCGTCTTCTCAGCAATACCGAGGTATTGGCACATATTATCGAACGGGCTACCGCGAGGAGGATCTCGTTGACTACAATACAGAAAATCTGAAAGTGAGCGCAGCAGCTCATTTCCGGTTAAAGCCAGAACTGGATTATGAGTCGCCTGAGCTTATTCTGCAATCAAATGTTGGTCAGGGCACGACTGTTTATCAGGGAGACAATCGATTCAGTTTGCGCAATATTCTCTTCTATCAAAATAGGGTCGAGTTGCGTAAGAATAACAAGTATTTCCTGCGTGCATACGCCACGCACGAAGACGCAGGCGACAGCTATGACCCTTACTTCACAGCTAAGCGCCTTCAGGAAGATGCAAGATCGAATGAAGATTGGGCTTCTGTCTATATCAAATACTGGCAGCAAAGGGTCATTCCACGCATGAACGCACTGGGTTATCCCGAATTACAACAGAATCCCGACTGGCCTGGGCCGGTGGTGGATCCGTATTATCTGCAATTTTATCTGCCTTACAGCAATGAACAGTGGATGAATAACTACCAGGATTCGCTTGCCCAATGGCATCGGTGGGTTGAAGGTCTCACCAACAATGGCAATGCCGGCATACCGATGGATTCTCTTGGTTACTATGCACCCGGAACAGATCAATTCAACAGTGCTTTCAATAGAATAACCTCTGCAAAGAACAACGATTCTGAGCGCGGCACGAAGTTCTATGATCGCTCTGCGTTGTACCAGGTGCAGGGTGAATACCAGTGGTCTTTCTTAAAACTGGATGAATTACGGGCCGGCTTCAGTGCGCGTCTATACACGCCGGATTCAGATGGAACCATTTTCATCGATACACTCTCAAAGGTTATTACGGGTGATGCAGCAAGTGGCTTTGATACGACCTATGCTAAGAATAAATTCACCAACCACCAATATGGATTTTATGTGGGAGCAGAAAAGAAATTTAGTGACAAATGGATAGCGAGCGCCACACTCCGCGCCGATAAAAACCAGAATTTTGACGCGGTGCTTTCACCGGCAGCCTCGTTGGTGTATTCACCTCGCCCTAATCATTTCCTTCGCATGTCTTTCACCAGTGCTGTGAGAAATCCGACGCTAACCGACCAGTATTTGAATTTGAACGTAGGGCCCGCAACACTGCGCGGTAATCTGGATGGCGTGGATAGCCTCATCACCATTCAATCATTCGGCGAATGGCGCGACACGCAGAAGGCCTCATCACTTGATTATTTTAACATTGATCCCATTCGCCCCGAACAGGCACAGTCAATGGAAATCGGATACCGCGCTACCTTAGGTGAACGTGTTTTCCTGGATGTGTCAGCCTTCACGACTTTTTACAAATACTTTATCGGATATCGCATTGGTATTGACGCTCCCTTTGATACGAATGGACAAATACAGAATTTGTCGCAAATCAGAGTGTATCGTTACGCTGCTAACAGTACCAACGATGTGACAACACAAGGAGCGAACATCGGAGTGAATTACTACTATTGGAAGCAGCATGCTCTGTCATTCAATTACTCCTATAATAAGCTAGCTAAAAAGGTCGAGGACGATCCGATTATTCCTGCCTTTAACACTCCCTTGCACAAGTTTAATGTGGGCGTTAACGGCAGAGAACTTTGGCCCAATAAAGCAGGGAATACCTGGGGCTATGCGATGAATTACAAAAGGGTCGATGAGTATTTTTGGGAAGGTTCACCGCAGTTCACCGGGCCGGTACCCGGTTTTGCAGTGGTCGACGCTCAGGTGAATTACACTCTGAAAAAATCCGGACTCAATTTCAAGATTGGTTGTTCTAACCTGCTCAATAATTTGCATATCGAGGCGTATGGTGGTCCGTTGATTGGTCGCTTGGCATTTGCAGCGATACAGTATGAATGGGCGAAGAAGTGATATTCCACCGGAACTGTTTATAAGTATGATTTCCGAAAGTTCACGTTCCTGAGATTTTTGTAGATTGCCGTGCAATTTGACAAACAATTAATCTTTTAACCATGAACAAAATTTCTACATGCTTTATGGCTTTGGCCATGTTAGTGTATTCCGGTTCATCGGCCCAGCGTTACCTCTCCGAGGTTTTCACTGATGTCGAGGTTCAGTCGGACATTATTTATGGCGTTAACGCCACTGTTATTGCCTACTCTCAATTGGGTCAGGCTATCCCACAACCTTTGGTAATGGATGTTTACTCTCCGGCAGGCGACACCGAAACAAATCGTCCAGTGGTATTGTATTTCCACACAGGAAACTTCTTGCCAACTCCACAAAATGGCAGTCCTAGTGGCACCAAGACCGACTTAAACGTAGTGGAGATGTGTTCACGCTTGGCTCGTATGGGATATGTTGTAGCTTCTTGCGATTATCGCTTAGGCTGGAATCCGGTTGCAACAACCCAAGAGGAGCGTGTCAACACACTGATTAATGCCGCTTACCGTGGAGTGCAGGATTGCCGCACCGCTATTCGCTATTTCCGCAAGTCAGAAGCTGAAAACGCGAACCCATACGGTATCGATCCTTCTCGCATTTGTGTTTGGGGACAAGGCACCGGTGGTTACATTGCCTTTGCTGCTGCCACCATCAATGAATATGCAGATATTGCTATTCCGAAGTTCACACGTGAAGTAGAAGTTCCGCCAGGGTCGGGTAATTTCATTACTGTGCCTATGGTAATTGAAGAAATCAATGGTGATATCAACGGAACATCAGTAGGAATAAATCCTCTTGACGGAGATACACTTTGCTATCCTAACCATACTGGTTACTCATCTGATTTTAATGTGATGGTGAATATGGGTGGCGCCTGTGGAGACAGCTCTTGGGTAACAGAAGAAGATGTTCCGATGATTTCGTTTCATGCGCCTTCAGACCTTTTTGCACCTTATAACATCGGTACTGTGATTGTGCCTGGCTTTAATCTTCCTGTAGTAGAAGTTAGCGGTAGCTACCATGTTCAACAAATGGCTGATGCTTTTGGTTTGAACGCATCATTTGCCGGAGCTGATAATCTGGGCGATGTATACACTACCCAGGCAAACACCTATAATAATGGTTTTTCTGGGTTGTACCCGCTCAATCGTCCGGCTGGTTTTGAAACCGATAGTGCACCATGGGAATGGTGGACAGAGGATAACCCGAACAATGCAAATGGCTTGTTGACCAACCCTGATATGTCAATGACAAAGGGTATGACTTATTTGGATACTATCCAAGGTTACTCAGCACCTCGTATCATGTGTGCGCTGAATTTGGCTGGCAGTCCATGTGATCCGAATAATGTTATTGAACGCCAGACTTCGGTTCGTGTTTATCCGAACCCTTCTGCTGGGTTGTTTAATGTTAATCTGTCTGTTTCTGAAACAATTCGTTCAATCGAAGTGTATGATTTGATGGGCAAGAGAGTGATGGAATTCTATCCAAACACAGCACAAGTTGTTTTGGATTTGAGTTCGTTGACGAATGGAATTTACACGGTAAAAATCAAGTCGGACGAATTGAATCAGTCCGTTCGTGTGCAGAAAATGTAATGCAGCTTGATGCAAATAGAAAAGGGGGCCATGGCCCCCTTTTTTTATTTGCTTTCTGTCTTATTTTACTCTTTGATAGGAGCACCGGCAGGAGCTTTTACAGGAGCGCCTGTTGGAGCCGAGCCTGGATCAGCAGCTACTGTACCCTTAATTGTAACAACCTTAACCGGAGTATTAACAGCATTCGAGTTGATTGTTACTGACTTCTGGAAAGGCCCTGTGCGCTTAGTATCGTATTTAACGTCGATAAGTGATGAAGCGCCTGGAGCAATCGGATTAGGATCACACTTGGGTACTGTGCATCCACAAGATCCCTGGCAATTTGAAATGATAAGAGGCTCATTGCCTGTGTTCGTTACTTTGAATTGACACGCACCATTGCTATCCCAGGCAATGTCGCCGTAGTCGTGAGTGTCTTTATCGATGGAAATGGCCGGGCCTGTAACAAGCTCAGGTTGTGCAAATGCGCTGAACGCAAGGCCTAATGCGATAGATAAGCAGAGTATTGTCTTTTTCATGATTACTGATTTTTAATTGGAGTGAAAAAAAAACTTCCGCCCGAATACTGGACGGAAGTCATGAATATGCTGAATTATTGGTTGCCACCTGCTGGAGCACCTGCTGGAGCTTTCTCAGGAGCACCGCTTGGAGCTGCATTTGGATCTGCACCAACATTGCCCTTAATACGAACAACCTTTACAGGCTCGTTCGAGGCATTAGAGTTGATTGTCACTGATTTGTTGATTGGACCAGGACGCTTGGTATCGTATTTTACTGTAATTACAGAGCTTGCACCGGGAGCGATAGGGCTTGGGTCACATTTTGGAACCGTGCATCCGCAAGAACCTTTGCACTTGCTCAAAATAAGAGGGTCTGTTCCTGTATTGGTGACTTTAAATTCACATGTGCCGTCACCTGCGAATGGAATATCACCGTAGTCGTGCACTTCTTTGTCAACCATAATGGCCGCTCCTGTAGCAACAGGAGTCTGAGCAGAAATAAATGAGCATGCACCGATTGCAATAGCTAGGGTGAGAAATACTTTTTTCATCGAATTACTTTTTTTTGATTGTTAGCGTTTTCAAATGTACAGCTAACTCTAGTTTATCGCCTTTGGGCTTAACTAAACTTTAACAGCTGTCCTAAAAAACGATTACCGAAAATTGTGCCAAACAAAGATTAGTGTATGATTTCAAATTGTCTCGATTGAACTTGTCCGTTTTCAATCCATTGAAGATGGTACAACCCTGATGGCCATGAGTCAACTTGAACAGCCGTATTGCTTCCTGTTCGGCCGGTCCATATTAGTTTTCCTTGTGAGTTAAATACACGCGCATCGCTTGGGGCAGATTGATGGATGTATAAAACTTCGCTTGAAGGGTTAGGGTAGAGGTGCATTGAGTTTGATTGAACTTCTCGCGTGCTGTTCACTACAAGTAGACTACTTCCGCCGCATCCGGCGGCATTGTAAGCCTGCAGTTGGTATACTTCTCCGCCTAGTGGCTGGTTGGTTCCACCCTCAATAATTTGACCGTCTACATTCCATGTAAATTCAGAAAAGGCTGCGGAATTAGAACAAACTACAGCTTGGTTTACCTCATCGATTATCAAAATTGGAATTTCGATTGGTACGGCGCTGATTGTTATCGTCTCTTGACCCTGCGATTCATTCCATGTGCAGGTTAATGTCGCTGTAAACTCTCCATCCTGATCATAGAAAACCTCAACTTCTTCGTAGAAATTGTCAATGGTTGTAAGACCGCTATTCAGTGAGCAAGTCATACCGCTCAACGTATCAGTTAAGTTATTAAAATAGACAGTGATAGGTGCGCAACCCAAATTCGTGCTGGCCGTTAAATGGGGTTGAACAACCAGCAATGAATCTGACTTTGAGCTACAACCATTGTTGTTTGTTGCAATCAAGGTGTAATAACCATTCTGTGTAATGCCATCAACTTCGGCATTCAGAATAGATTCATTTCCATTCTGTAAAGGCTGGTCTTCTAAGA
>Ga0315907_10006071_pt1 | contig 12920 bp, 16 predicted proteins | sample LakEriMetagenome_3_FD_203525 | JGI IMG/M metagenome (GOLD analysis project Ga0315907, IMG submission 203525) | Freshwater fungal communities from buoy surface, Lake Erie, Ohio, United States - Buoy 12 MA123 | ecosystem: Environmental > Aquatic > Freshwater > Lake > Lake biofilm | place: USA...
CCTAACGAGCGTCGAGCCACAGACGGCGGACGTTCCGGCGTTGTAGGCCAGCGACAAGACAGCGGCGGCGGAATGGTCAGGCAAGGGGCGCGTAATGCAGCGATCAAGCTGCTGAGCCTTGGTGACGAGTTCCGCGTCCAGCATCGCGCGACACTCGGCACGGGTGAAGACCTGGCCCATACGAATCTGCGGCCCAGTCTGCCCGTAGCACGCAGTCGGCACGCGCCAGCCGTGAACCGGGTCGGCGTAGCTGCCGAGGACTTCGCCCTCGTGGACGATAAGGAAGCCGGCAGCGAGCGCGATGCCGGCGACGACGCCGGCAACCTTGCCGCGATTGCCCTGCGGTGTTGGCTGCGTCATTCCTTGTCCGCCTTGCGGTCTAGCTTCTGCTCGATGCGCTCTAGCACCTCATAGATGCGCGCCTCGAAACCGTCGAGCCGTTGCCTTAGCGCCTCCCGTAACGCCGTCTCTGTATTGATCCGGCCTTCAAGGCGGATGAGCCACACAAGGCCAGCAAGGAATGGCGAGCCAGCGCCGACGATGGCGCCGATGATGTACACGGCCTCCATCATCCGCCCCGCTGTTCGTTGTAAAGCTGGTCAAACAGAATCTTGATGGCCCCCATTAGCAGGGGCAGCGGGACCGCGACGATGCCCTGGGGCGTCGGCACGTCCACGGAGCGCACCAGCAGGTCGTCGAGGCTCACGCTGATCCCGCCGTCGGGCTCTGGCGCTCCGAAGTAGTCGAACGTGCCTTGCGTCCTGTAGAAGCGCGCGCAGTCGAAAAGGACGGAGCCCGTGTTATCGGTCGGGTTCCAGTTGATGACCGTCCGCGGCGCGAGCGATTCGGACTCGGTCGCAGCGTTTACGGCGCGGATGCGTGCGTTTGGCATGGGCGGGCCTCAGGTGATGGTGATTCGTGCGGTGGCAACAACAGCGCCGGCCACCGGCCTGATCTCGATGTCGAACTGCCCCGTCGTGTTCAGGGTGAAAACGATGGTCGAGGCGAGCGAGTACCACGTCGAGAACAGATCAGAGCCAACAGCAATGCCGCTCCCCCCGAGGTAGATCGCGCGGACCTCGTAGCCGTTGCCGACCGTCGACGTGGCGCCACTGGCGACCCACTCGCCCGCATACCCGAGGTCCGTCGAGTTGTTGCGGATTCGCCCGTGCGACCCGTTGGCGGCGAAGGACACGCCGTTTCCGGTGCCCACGAAGGTGAAGCTCTTGTTCGTCAGCGCGGTGACGACGGGCGCGGCCGTCGTCCTTCCGATGAGGGACTGAATCGAGCTCATCAGGCGATCCGCCAGCGGTTCGTGCTGATCTTGACCAGCGTCCTGATCTGCCCATCCCCGAGCGTGAAGATGCCGGTGGTCGAGCCGTTCAGCAGAGTGACGCCGCCGGCCGGGCTGATCGTCACCGCGCCCGCGCTGCCGTCGTTGCAGACGGTGATCGCCGAGCCGTTCGGAAAGTTCGTCGTTGATTCGAGCGGGATCGTCCAGGTGTAGGCCGTGGTGTTCGTCTTGATGACGTTCCGGCCGCGGTCCAGCAGGATGAAGGTGTAGTTCGCGTTCTGCGTGTTCGGCGGGATGTCGCGCAGGTTGCCGCGCTCGTCCTCGACATCGTTCGCCTGCTCCCATCGCGAGTTGGCCGTGCTCCAGACGGCCGCGCGATTGTTGTTCGTGCCGGCGAGGACTGAGGCGCTCGCCGTGGTGCGGTTGACGAGAATCCAGTTGCCCGAGCCGAGCGAGCGGAAGGTGCAGACGTCGTTCGCAGCGGTGACGATGTTGGACGCGCCCGGCAGCAGCAAGGAGGCCGAGTGCGTCAGCGTGCACACGCCAGCGAATCGCACCTCGCGCAGGAAGCCGGCCGGGCAGGTTCCGAGGCTGGTGATCGTGGCCGTGCCCGTGACCCGGACGGCCTCGGTGTCGAAGGCGTTCAGGTCGAGCGTGGCGGCGGCGGCCACGTCTGCGCCGATGGCCCAGAAGTTGCGGATGAACGACTGGATCGTGCGCAGGTAGTCGTCTAGGCTGGTGCCGACCGCCTCCGACCCCGGGGGTGAGTTGGAACCCGGGACCGTCGAAAGGTCGCGGATGGACGAAGGAACGGGCATCGAGAGGGCTCCCCGTGAACTTGAAACGTGGAATGGCGTACGCGGCCGCAATTGCTGGCGGCGCGGCTGTTGGCGTGTTGTGGGGCGGGGCCTACTTCGGCCCCGAGGTCAGGGCCGCTATGGGCGCTGGCGTCGGCTGGCTCTTTGCGAGCCTGTGGTTCGAGTCGCTGGACAAAGCGAGCAGGGCCGCTGCCGCACAGAGGCGACAGGCGGATCAGTTCGAGCGAGACATCAGGCCATGACCAAGGAAACCGCCCTGGCGATCTTCTTGGCCCCCATCGTCGGCACCTTCTGCTGGTGGCTGATCTTTCAGCCGGCCCGATGGGGCTACCGCTACCTCTACCGGCGCATGCCCGAAGGCCGTCTGCGCCGGTTGCTGCTCAAGGAAAGGGGCGGGTCGCTCGTCACGATTGACCCGCCGCGCACGCCGCTGGGCTAGAGCCCTTGGAGGCGGCGCGCCTCCTCCAGCGTGATCGGTCGGCCGCCGACGATGTCGATCTCGAGCGTGCGCTCACGCTGGCGCGCGTTGCCCATTGCAGCCGGAACGGTGCGCGCTGCGGCGGCAGTCCTCGCGGCGCCCTGAAGCACCGGACTCGCGCCTCGGATCACGCCGGGGTTGCGAAGCAGGCCGAGCGCGGCCCGGTTCCCGCCGAGAAGGCCCGCCGTGAGCGCTGCCGCTTCCGGCGAGATCACCTCGGTCTGCTGCAGGCCTAGCAGGCCGCCAAGTACGCCGACGTTGACCAGGGCGCGGTCGGCCGTGCCAGTGTCCGGGGCCTCCTTGAGGAAGCGTGAGCCGACCTGCGCAAGTTCGCCAAGCCGCCCGCCGCCGCCGCTCGCCATGCGCACCTTGCCGGCGTTGTCTGCCGTCACGCGGCCCATCAGTTGCGCGGGCGGGATGTCGCCCGTGGTCGACTTCGCCACCAGCGGCTCGATGGTCTTGAGGTTGCCCCACTGCTGGCGCGCGAGACGCCACGCCGCCTGATCGGCCGGGGCGATGGAGTTGTCCATTGCCCCGCGAACAGCCTCGCGGAGGTTGCCGAGGTAGTGCGCCGGCTCGCCGCCAGCCTTCATGACCTGCCCGACTTTGGAATCGAACGCCTGGTACGCGCGGCCGGGGATCGTGCCTCCAGCGGGCGCGCCGCCGACGCCCGAGAACGGGTTTCTCGACGATTCGACCTTGCCGAGCAGCTCGTCGACCCACGCGCCGACGGATCGCGCGGTGTCGGGATTGCCAAGGCGCTGCGCCTCGGCCTTGATCTGGTTCAGGCGAGCCAGCAGCTCGGGCGTGGCCTGCAGGTTGTTCTGGCTCGACAGGCGCTCGAACTCGCCGCCGATCCGACCCTTGGCGGCGCGGAACACGTCGGCCGTGATCTTGTCGTCCGTCGCGCCGATGGTGTCGGCAACTGCGCGATTGAAGGCGGAATGGTTCGCCTCCTGCACGGCACGGCCGCCAGAAAACGGCAGGCGCTCCATCTGGCTCATCGCGTTTCGGAGCATCGGGTTCTGCGTGAGCTGGCCGGCGTTGAGCCGCAGGCCGATGTCGTCCGCCTTGCCGAGAAGCCCGCGCGTGACGGCGTCCATGTCGACGCCGCGGGCGGCGCGGCCCACCACGTCGGCAGCACCCTGCCCCGCTGCGCCAAGCAGGCCGCCAAGCGCGGCATTGCCGGCGCGGCTTTCATCGCCCACGGTGCCTTGCAGGCCGCCGAACGTGGCCCCGCGAACTGCGGCGTTGACGTAGGGCGCGGACTTCCCGAGGACGCTCGCCACCTTCCCGCCGCTGCCGAGCGGCACGGCCATCTGCAGGCCTTGGCCGGTGATGTTGCCGACGAGGCCGGCCCCAGTGTTCATCAGTGCCTCATCGCGGGCGCGAGCCTCGGCGACTTCTCGCTCGTCGACAGCGCCGAAAAGCTGGCCGATGCCACGGCCGGTGTCGACCACCGACTTGCCCGCGCCGGCCCAGAACTGATCCCAGCCCGACATGCTGTCGGCAAAGAGCTGGTCCCCGCGGGCGCGAAGCGCGGCAGCGGCCTCGGTGTCTCCGGCCCTTTCGGCGAGAAAGGCGGCGGCGTGCGCGTCAACTTCGGTCTTGATGGTTGACGGATCGACCCGCTGGTATGCGGGGCGCTGCGCCTGCACCTGGCTGAGGCGCACCGGGGCGGCCCCCTGCAGTTCGGACAGTCGGGGCATCAGCGAATCTCCTCGAGGTCGGGGTCGGTCGGGCTGCCGCCGATCACCCGGTAGCGCTTGTTGCCGAGGGTGATGATCTCGCCAACGGAGTAGGTCTTTCCGTCGCCCTGCCCGCCAGCGCCTTCGTCGGCCGGGAACTCGTCGCCGAGGACGTTGCGGTAGGCGTTTTCGAGGTCGGTGTAGAAGGCCTCCAGCTCGGCCAAATCGCGCTTGTTCACCTCCTCGTCCTTGCCGATTTGCGGGAAGCGGAGGTTTGCGATTCGCGCTTCGAGGTCAGACTGTGCGCCGACGCCCGGAACCCGGGTAAGGGCGAGCATCGGGTTCTGGATGCCGCCAATCGCGCTTTCCAACTCCTGCCCCTCGGGAGTCCGGGCAGTTACAAGCTGGTCAAGCGGGCCGCTACCAAAGAATCGGTTGCCGCCGAGCTTCGTCGTCGCCTCCCTGATGCGATCAACGCCACGACGCACAGCTTGGAGCTGCGGAAGCATCCGGCTAGCGGCCGTGCGCTGCTTGATCTCGTCGGCGCTCGGCTGGCGCAGAATCTTCGGCGCTCCCTTGGCGTCCCACATGGCGGCCGTCCCGCGCGGCAGTCCGTAGGCGGCGACCTCCTCGGGCGTCATCGGCTGGCCGGGGCGAGGCGACAGGCCGCCCTGAGGGGCGGAGCCGCCCGCCGTCGTGACCTGGGGCGCTCCACTCGTGCCCCCCGTGCCCGTGAGCGCCGGCGAGGCCGTGCCGCCACCACCGGAAGCGCCGCTGCCACGCAGCCAGCGCGGGGCGCGGGCGATCTCCTGCCACTGGCCGGTCGTCCCGTCCCACTCCTGCGTGATGCTGAATCCGCCGTCCACCAGCGTGCGCGTCTCGCGCGGCGTCAGCGGCTTCGGAGCGTTGGCCGCGTCGACCTGCTGGCGGAGGCGCATCGCCTCGATGGGGTCGAGTTCGGCGTAGCGCTGCCAGCCCTCGGTGTTCAGCGTGCCGTCGGGGTTCAGCACGCCGCGCATGGCCGTCTCGCGCGCCGTGTTGGCGTCCATCTGCGACTGCGTGCGTGCCATCACGTCGGTGCGGTAGCGGTCGTTGACGAGGTCGCCGGCGCCCTGCTGCACGCCCTGCACGCCGGCCAGAAGGCCGCGGGCGATCCCCTGCATGCCGTTGGAAGGGGTGGCGAGCATCGACAAGCCCGCCTGCAGCAGGCCGTTCTGGGCCAGTGCCTTGCGGTCGTCTTCGTTCAGGGCATACGGCCCCGCGCTCTGGCCGCGCGTGAGGCGGCCTACGAATCGGTCGAGGAGTCCCATGGCGGCCTCAGTAGAGCGGGTTGCGGCGGTAGAGGGCCGCGAGGCGCGGGTCCTGCCACGCGCCGCCGCCCAGGCCCTCGGCGCCCATCGGGGCCTGCGCCGGCAGGCTGGGGACCGGCATCGTCCGGTAGTCGTCGCCCATCGGCTTGCGCAGCGCGCCCTGCGGCATCAGCGCGCGGGGGTCGATGCTCGGCATGGGCAACTGCTCGCGGGCGATGGGCTGGATGGCGCTGTCGAAGGTCCGCTGCAGGCGGCGGTTCTGCATGCCCTGCGCGGCCATCTGGCCGAGCGCCGGGTCGAGGCCCATCATCTGCGCGCCGAGGCCCGCCACGCCCTGCTGGAACTGCGGCCGCCGCATGCCCTGCTGCATCCGCTGCATGAAGCCGCCGCCCTGCTGCTGGCCGCCCATGCGGCCCTTAAGGAAGTTGAACACGTGTGCGCTCCCGGAGAACGTCAAGCGGCTGCTCGACGGTGTAGGTGGTGCCGGCCGGGCACAGCGCCCGAGCAGCGTTGAAGGTGGCCGACAGGAAAGCCGGCGATGTGGCGATGGACGCGAGCACCGCGCCGTCCTTGCGCCGGCCGACGACGACCAGCGGGCAGCCCGAGGCGACAGCGGCCTCCTTCGGCAGCGGGAAGCCGAGCAGGTCGCCCAGCTCCACGTCGGCGACGATCTCGGCGAAGGTCTTGGCCTTCTCGCCGTTGGTCGTGACCAGCGTCCCTTCCGGTCGGCGGACGATGAAGACGCCCGGGGCGTCGCACGCAGCGAGCAAGCCGTCCGCGCCCTTTGTGCCGCCCTCGATGTAGACCGCGTCGCGCGCCGTGGTGCCGGCGAGCATCACGTCGAGCTGCGCCGCGAGGTCGCGCAGCGGCTCGTGGATGGAAGGGACGATCAGATGCCGAGCCCCAACAGCGCCATGCCGCCGCCGAGAATCTGCTGGCCGCGGCTCTGGTAGTTCGGATTCGCCCCGGTGCTGGTGCCCGAGCTGTTCTGGTAGCTCGGGGCCACGCGGCCCAGCGCGTCGCCGTAGATGCCGAGGCGAGACACGTCCCAGTCGCGCTCGTCGATGAACTGCCCGTACTGCGCGGCCAGAAGTTGCTGCAGGTAGTCGCGCTCCTCCGCGCCCATGGCGTTGAGCGCCTGGATGTCGCGGATGCCCGTGTCCTCGAAGCCCGGCAGCAGGCCGAGGGCCTGCAGTCGCTGGGCGTTGGAGAACTCGCGGGCGCGCTGCTCGGCGTCGCGGTTGCCGGTGTCGGCGTTGAAGCGGAGCCCCAGCATGTCCTGCGCGAGCCCAGCATTGCGCGCGAGGTCGTTCTGGCGCAGGTTCGCGCCGAACTCGTTCGAGCGCTGGAACAGGTCAGCGTCGCGGCCGATGCCCTGGTCCTCAAGGTTCGCCGCGAACTCGCGCGAGCGCTGGATGAGGTCGGCGTCACGGCCGAGGCCGCGGTCCTCGAGGTCGGCCCGGAACTCGTTACCGCGCTGCGTGAGCTCGGCGTTCCGACTGAGGTCACCCTGGGCGATGTTGGCCCGCAGCGCGATTCCTTCCTGCGCGAGGCCGGCATTGCGGCCGATGTCGGCGAGGCGGGTCGAGGTGAGGCGCTCGGCCTCCGACTCGGCGAGCTGGCGGCGGGCGTTGAAGTCTTCCGACCGCAGGCCGGTCGCCGTGCGGCCCAGCTCCTGCGCCAGCGCGCGCTGCGATTCGCCCATGGCCTGCAGGTGGGCCGAGCCGCCGAACGCGCCGCCCATGGCGAACTGCGCGAGCTGCTGCGGGGCCTGCTGCTGGTTGAAGGCGCGGGTCACGTCCGCCGTCGTGTTGTCGATGACGGACTGCAGGAAGGGGTTGTTCTCGTCGAGGAAGCGGTTGCGCGCGACCTCCGTTTCGCGGCCGAGGAACTGGTTACTACCGACCGGCGTCGTCTGCCCGATGAAGCCGTTTTCCCCGACCTGCGCGCGGCGGCCGACGATGGGGTTCGAGGCGTCGAACGCTGCCCGGCGGCCGTACATCGGGTTCGACGGGTCGAAGCTGGTCGTCTGCCCGAGGTAGTCGTTCGTGCCCACCGACACACGACCCGGGGCGGTGTAGCTGCTGCCGCCGATGATGCCGTCCAGCGCGGCGCGGCCGTCGCGGAACTGCTGCGACCCGCCCGACGCGATGCGGTCGCGCAGCATCTGGCGCGCCTGCGTCTGGTCGCCGGTGAGGCCCTGCACGAGCTGCCCGGTGTAGGCCTCGTAAGGACGGTTGCTCATCTCGTTGGCGCGGCGCAGGTAGTCCTGCTGCTGGGCCTGCAGCCACTCAGGCGGCGCGGTCGTGTTCGTCGTGGTCTGCGTGACGGTGCGCGGGGAGCGGCTCATTCGACCGGGACCTCGTAGGTGATGCTGTGGATGCGATAGCGCTTCGACCAGCCCTTGCGGGTGGAGCCGAAGCGGATGGCGGCGCAGCCCGCCTCACGGGCGATGCGCTGCAGTTGGGTAATGGCCTCGTCGACCACGTCGGTGCCCGGGGGGCTGTAGCCGGCCCACAGGTGTAGGACGCGCGTGCCGCTGTAGGGCTCGACATCGACGGCCGACACGACGAACGCATCAGGGCCGGCGAGGAACAACTGCGCGGCGCTGGTCTTGAGCGCGTGGTACACGTCCTCGATCAGCCACGGCTCCGGCGACGACGCCTGAACCTCCTCGAGGCCGGCGCGCACGCGCGACCACACCGCCCGAAGGTGCTCGGGCGGGATGTAGCGGAGTTCCATTGGTCAGGTCCCGGTGAGGAAGCGGCACTGCACCCACGTCCCGGGCGTGCCCGAGGCGACGCACTGCCAGCCGTGGATGACGTACTGGCTGCCAGCCGTCCCGAGGACGGTCGGCGCGCTGTTGCGGATGAAGTCGCCCTGGCGATACGTGCCCGTCGTCGGCGCGGCCGTGGCGGCGTTATAGAAGGCGTCGGCCCGGCCCTCGGCGAGGCCGTTGATCTGGTCGGCCTGCTCGCGGAACAGCGCCGACAGCGCCCGCACGAGGTCGGCCTGCGTGCCGTTGAAGGGCAGGCGCGGGTCTTGGGCGAGGCGCGTCATTCCATCGAGTCCGGTTGCAGCTCGGCGTCCATGCCGTTGATCAGCGCCGGCCCGGTGAAGTTGAGGCGCACGCTGTGCCAGCGCGCGGCGCGGCGGAAGTCGAAGCGGCCACGGGCCTCGGCCATCGTGGCGTCGGTCGTCTTCACCTCGCGGGTGCTGTCCCTGTAGAAGTTGGTGGCCTGCGCCGTCGTCGGCTTGCGCAGATAGCGCGGCGTGACGCGCGCGAGGTGCGTCACCTCCGTGTCACTGCCCACGTCGTGCGTCTCGATGAAGCTCGCCCCCGGCGTGCCGGTGAGGCTGTAGAGCTTGTTGTCCGTGCCGAACACGGCCGGGGCCGGTGCGCCGGCCAGCCAGAAGGGCGAGTCGTAGGTGACGGCCGGGATCGCGTCGTAGGTGGCGAAGCGCCCGCCGAGGCTGTCGTAGGTCAGCGCGGCTGCGTCGTACTGCAACGCCGCCGCCACGCCGAGGCTGAACTTGCCCCACTGCTGCGTGCGGATGTTGTAGAGGACACAGGCGTTGATCGTTGCGCTGGTGCCCTGGTGGAAGTACCAGTAGATCAGGTCGCGCGCGAGGTCGGCCACGCCGATGATCTCGGAGCGGAACGGCCCGTTGAGGTTCGCGAAGAACCATTCGCGGATCGGTGCGCCGATGGACTTCGGCACCGTGCCGTCGAACACGTAGAAGTCGTCCTGGCCGACGAAGTAGTGCAGCGTGTCGGCGACGACGACGCCCTCGTGGCCCGCGCAGCCGACGTTCCCCGGGACGCGCGTCCACGACCAGATGACGGGCGGGCCGACGTATCGGCCGATGTACATGCTGTTCTGCTTGTAGGCGATGCAGTCGTTACCCATCGCCCGGAGGCCGCGGATGCTGCCCGGGGTGTCGACGAGGCGGCCGTTGGCGCACTGCGTCGTCACGCTCGGCGTCCAGTCGGCCTGATTGAACAGCGCCGAGCACCACCAGCGGTCAGGGTTGTCGCCGTTCACGCCGTCCTGCGTGTTGGCGGCCATGACGAAGCCGGCGACGGCCTCGATGATGGCGGCCTGCGGTGCGCCGGAGATGGCGGCGAAGGCCGCGGTCGGGGCGGCCTGCTGGATGGCCTGCGCCTTGTTGGTCGCCAGCACGTTCGCGCCGAAGGTGCAGAAGCGCCAGCGGTTGCTGCCGGTGTAGCCGCCCGCCGCGCTGCGGTCGGTCCAGGTGGTGCCGATGGCCTCGTCGATGCGGGTGGACTGGCCGGCGAAGGTGCGCCGGGTGCCGTCCAGAAGCTGCGCGACGAACGCGCCCGTGACGGTGCCGCCGAGCGCCGGCAGGCCGGCGTCCTGCGCGCTGTTGGCCGCGGCGAGCCCCTTCGAGGTGGGCACGATGCCGTCGCAGTCCACCACCACGCCGTCGGTGGCGGGGTCGAGGTCGGGCGCGAAGCCGGTCAGCTCACGGCGCATGGAACGAAGGCCTCGCTCGCTTGCCGTAGCCCGAGCGGGCCCGGCTGTTTTCGTCTTCGATGGCCGCGATGGCCGCCGTGTAGCCGGCCTGCCACACCGGGATGCGGCTGTCGTTCTTCATGTAGGGCGCGGCCTCGAGCAGCGTGGCGTACAGGTACAGGTCGGGGGCTTCCCCGATCAGCCAGTTCGTCGCCACGGCGATGCTCGGCAGGCGCTGCCAGTAGTTCAGGGTGTAGGCGCTCTCGCCGCCGCCGACGACGCGCAGGGTGTTGCCGTCGATCCAGTAGCCCGAGGGCGTGGACACCACGGCTTCCTGCATCGTCGAGTCGTAGGGCGGAAGAACGATGTTCCCGGTGCCGTAGGGCACCTCCACCGACCGGATGGTGGCGAAGTCGCTCGGCAGCGCAGCCGCGCCGGCCGTGAGCGTGCCCGTGGCCGTGACCATCAGGCGTCGATGCTGCATGCGCTGCAGGTCGCGGCCGATGCGAACCTCGGCGAGCTGGATCAGGTCGGGAGCCGACGCGGCCATGTCCGACCGGGCGAGCCACTGCCCGATGCTCGCCTGCAGGGTGGCGTAATCGGTGATCACGCGCGGGCCACCGAGTGAATGCGGCCGGCGTCACCGCCACCGATGCGCTCCTCCGTCGTGCGGAAGTGCGCCAGGGCGGGGTCGTTCATCATGTTCGTGGCGTGCACCGGGTTCTTCATGAACTCGGCGAAGGTGATGCCCTTGTCGTTGCAATACTTCTCGACGAGGAAGGCCGGCACCTCCATCAGGAGGCCGCTCCCGTCCTTGTCGCGGCGGTAGCCGCTGTTGCGGATCGCTGTTGCGTGGTCTGCAACGTGGCGCAGGTCGTCGAGGCGGGCTTCCGCCACGTCGATGATCTGCGTCTGAAAGTCGTCCATCAGCATCGTGCGCTTGATGGGGGCGGCGATCTGGGTCATCCGGGGCTCCAAAGAGGAAGGGGCCCGAAGGCCCCTCCCGTTTCTGCTGTCGCTGCTGGCTTACGGGTTCAGGTCGCGAACCGCGCCGAGGGTCGACTCCTGCTTCACGAGCAGGGTGACTTCCGTGCGGATCTGCCAGTTGCGGGCGTCGCCGATGGTCGCCATCTGCTCGCGCTCGAACGGGCGGAGCTGGCCGAGGGCGATCTTGTCGCTGTCCACCACGTAGAGGGTGTTGATCAGGCCCGCGCCGGCGCCCGACATGACGCGGTTGGGGACGATCTTCGTCACGCCGAACTCGTGGCCGTAGAACTGGAACGAGGTCTGCAGCGTGTTCTGCTGGCCCTTCGTGACCTCGTTGAAGCGGGTCACGTTGCCGGTGAACGTCGAGATCGTGACGCGGTGGCTCGGCGAGCAGAGGATGGCCTCGGCATCGCCGCCGTTCTGGTAGACGCCCGTAATGACGGTCTTGACGAGGGCTTCCGTCAGGGCGCGCAGGGTGCCAGCGGTCGGGGCGGTGTTGGTCTGCGGGTTCGGGGCGACACCCGACGCGCCGAGGCTGTTGTTGGTGGCGACGAAACCGAACAGGCCGCGGAGCTGGCCGGCGGTCGAGCCGTTGCGGGTGACGGCGGTGCCGTTGGCGATGGCCGCGGCCTCGATGTCGCGCTTGAGCTCCACCATTTTCTTCGTCGCGAGGCGGTCGATCTCCGACTTGCGGCCGTACTTGCCGACCTTCTCCGCCGTGTTCGACACCGACATCGTGTCCTGAATGATCTGGTGGCGGTTGTTGAACTGGCCGGGCTGCGCCTGCACGGCGTAGGTCACATCCGCGCCTTCGATGGCGGCGTTCGTGGCGTTCGGGGCGCGGTAGGTGTCGGCGGTCCACTCGACGAACTCGGACGAGGTGGATTCGCGCTCGATCATCGAGACGAGCGGGGCGTCCGACGGGCGGAAGTTGTAGATCTGGTCGACCACGCCTTCCTTGAGGCGGACGGTCGCATTGGTGAGCAGGGCATTGGCGGGCATGGCTTGGGGTCCTTAGCCGCTGGCCGACACGAGGCCGGCGAGCGCATCGAGTGAGTTGGGGTTGGAGCGCAAGCGCTCGACCGCGCGCTTCTGCACGACGGCCTTCTGGTTGGTCGGAACGGACGCGCCCGGACGCAGCGGGGCGCTCTGGGGCTTCTGCGGGGCCTTCTGGCCTCGGGTCGCCTGCAACTTGTCGTACAGGGCCGCCTTGCGAGCGATGACGACCGCGCGGGCGTCGTAGAGCTCGTTGATCTCGGCGTCCGTGTAGCCGGCAGCTCGCAGGGTCTGCGCGATTTCCCGGGAATCCGACTCGCGGCGCTTCGCGTCGCGCCACTGCGGAATCTTGTCGGGGAGCAGCTTCTCCTGCTCGCGCGCGTACTCGGCCAGCTCGCGGGCCTGTTCCTGCTTCGCCTGCTCGTGGAGAGCGAAACGCTGCTGGATGGCCTGCTGGATTCGGGACTGCTTCGCCTGGAGGTGTTCCTTGGCGCGGAGGTACGCCTTGGGGTCCGTGTCGAGCAGTTGGTTCAACTGGGCGGGGTCGACCCCGAGCAGCTCCTGGTGGAGTTCGCCGATCAGCACGTCGAGCGAGTTGGCGCGGTGTTCACGCTCTGCTGCGATCTGCTGGCGGACGGCATCGACCTCGCGGCGCTGGGCGGCGACTTCTTCGGTCTTGCGGGTGTAGTCGCGCTGGCGCAGGTAGCCAGAAACGACTTCTTCCTCGTCAAGGTCCTCGTCGCCGACTTTCAGCTTCCGCTTTGCGGTTGGCTTGTCGTCGGTTTCGTCTTCCTCATCCTCGATGTCGGCCTCGTCGGCTTCGATCTCGTCGCTGTCTACCTCTCCGGCCTCGTCGTCCTCGAAGGCGTCG
>Ga0315907_10006075_pt1 | contig 12913 bp, 8 predicted proteins | sample LakEriMetagenome_3_FD_203525 | JGI IMG/M metagenome (GOLD analysis project Ga0315907, IMG submission 203525) | Freshwater fungal communities from buoy surface, Lake Erie, Ohio, United States - Buoy 12 MA123 | ecosystem: Environmental > Aquatic > Freshwater > Lake > Lake biofilm | place: USA...
TTGCAGCTACAGTAATTACCTGTAGTAATCTATCATCGCTATATTGCTGTTCTTCTCCAAAATCATTAATCAAAATTCTAACCATAGTGGGTAATTCAATTTGCCATGACATAATACGGCCTTTTTATTAGAGTACATGCTGTATATAATAGTATACACCCATATATTTATTATGGATTATCGCTGGTAGGAATCACAGTTACTGTACCATCTTCATTCATGGTGAATTGACCAATTAAACTTAAGCCTTCAGCAATTGCTTCTGGTTTAACATTAGCTATTAATTGACCTAAAGTATAATGTAATTGAAATATTTCTTTAGCATCTGTTCCTAGGGCTTGTGCTATTTGTGTCGGCGTTAGTCCACGAGGATTTTGCCAAAAGGTTTTTGATCCTTCATTAAAAGAATTAACCATATTTTGAAAAGTTTGTCTGGTTTGATTTTTAATTCTATTAGCAACTTGGTTTGAGATAGAATTCTCTCCGATATTATCTAGTATGCTCATATTAATTTCTCCATATTTCTAGATTACTATATTTATTTACTAATTCTTTACCTAAAATATCTAAACTGTCTTTGTATACAGATTTAACTTCTGATCTTATCGTATGTAAACCAGGTATTCTATGAACACCATCATCGTCTTCTTTAGTATATTGTTGTACATTATTAAAATCGTGTTGAAAGTTTGGAAATTCCAAATAATTATATATTTGTTTTAGGGTTTCATTAGGCTTTTGTGTTAAATCATCAAATTCAACAAAAAATAATTTATTTTTATATCCTCTATTTATAGCATCTTTAACACGATTGTATGCTAATCCGACGACTTGGCTTTGATGAGCTAAAATATCACATCTTCCTTCAATAGTTTGACTTTTAAAATAATCCTCTTTTTCAAAATGCCATTGAGTAGAACCTGTACTATTTCTCCATAGTTTTTCAAAACTACTAAAAATTTCTTTCATATCTCGCACAGGAACTATGATCTTTGGAGTATATCCTAATATAAATTCGGCCATCTCTATCAAACTTAGCCAGCCCCTACCCTTATCTACTATAAAATTTTTATCTGTAGAATGATAGCTATTAAGCACACTCTGTAGAACTCTTTTTAATTGATTTTTATCAATTCCTTCTGCTTTATGTTCGATTAAATTATCCCATTGATTTCGTATATTAAATAATATATCATGACATCCACTAGTAGCTTTACTAACAAATAAATTATCGTTTTGTGCTAATATATTACAAAGAAGTGTGCTTCCAGAACGAGGAAGACCACTAATAAAAATAAAATTTTTCATTATCATGTTCCATATTTTGTTTTGATGCAATCAACAACAGCAACCCATCTCCATGTTTGACTACTTATTCCTGTAACTTTAATACTTAAAAAGTCATTTGTATTGTCAGCAGTGATACTGATACTTGTTCCAGCAGCCTCGTCTGTTCCTAGTGTTATTATAGATCCAACTAAACTGGTTGTTCCACCAACATTTTTTATAGTAAATTGTCTAAGATATCGAGCCACTGCTGAACCATCACTACGAGATCCTATTATATTAATTGTTCCTGATAATATTTGACCGCTATCTATTGTTAATCGTACAGAAGCTCCGTCAAGACCCATTTCTGTAGGCGTATTATTCGTTGTTTTGGTTCTTAGTACAAATATACTGTGTTGAGCATCTCCATCATCAGCAAATTTTCCAGTAGCATGACTTATTTCGCCTCGACTGCTAGCCAAAGCATCTATACCACCAACAACAGCACTAGCATAACCACTTGCGGTATTTGATAATCCTCCAGCAATAGTAGATCCTGGACCACTAGCAAGATTGCTTAAGCCTCCGCACACTACAGAGTCACTATTTCCACTGGCTGTATTGTATCTTCCACCACCGACCGTGCTACCAGTAGCGGTCGCACTATTGTTCTTTCCTCCTGTAACGGTAGAATGATCAGCACTAGAGGTATTATCGTTTCCCCCACCAATTGTTGACTCGTATGAACTAGCGCTATTAGAAATTCCTCCTGCAACTGTACAATGGTATCCACCAGCGGTATTTGATATTCCTCCACCAACTGTGGCAGCAAAACCGTTACAAGTATTATTTGATCCTCCTCCAATAACACTTTTTGTTACGTAACTATCACCATAGTTATCACCTCCAATAGTGTTATTTTCTCCTCCTCCGATGGTTGAATAGCTACTATAGATAGCATTACTATAGCCTCCTCCAACAAATGCATACAGACCATAGTAACTAGAATATGAATTTCCAGTATAGTTATATTGTCCTCCTGCTATAGTTGAATAGTTCGAAAAATCACTTATGGTATTAGTTTTTCCACCAGCTATAGTAGAGGCTAACGCACCAGCAGTATTATCATCTCCTCCACCAACTGTAGAATGACTACCAGAAGCACTGTTACTATTTCCTCCACAAACTGCGGATATGTACCCAGCAGCACTATTACTTCTTCCTCCACCAACTATAGAGTATTCACCACTACTACTGTTACTAGTTCCACCACTAATTGTTGACTTATTAGCGATAGCACTATTAGAATTTCCTCCACCAACTGTAGAATGCGTACCACCAGCACTGTTACTCTGTCCTCCACCAACTATAGAATAGTTACCACCAGCACTATTACTGCTTCCTCCACCCACTGTTGACTTTTCCCCAACAGCAATATTATTTTCTCCTCCTCCAATTGTTGAGCAATTTCCTGGATAATAATCACCGCCAGCAGTATTGTTGCTTCCTCCTCCAATAGTACATAGTGGACCCATAGCATTATTGTTTGACCCACCTCCTATAACACTGTAGTCTCCATTAGCTACTCCAGAAACAGAAACTCTGCTTCTTTGTAAGTCTACGCTGAATATTCCTCTGGAATTTCCAGCATCGTCGGCCTGTAATGCTCCGCTAGCATTTGGTTTTATTATTAAATTACCATTAGTGTTGGTGGCAGATATCATGTTACCAGTAACACTTATGTTGCTAGCGATTATGCCACTACTAAATATTCCGGTTCCTATTACATGAAGTTGACCGCTAGGAGCAGTCGTTCCTATTCCAACATTTCCAATATTATTTATTCTTAATCTTTCAACACCACTAGTTGCTAGTCCTATGGTATTAGTTGCTGGGCTAAACATTCCAGTATCAGGATCGTTAATAAACTCAAAAGAAGGTAATGCAGCGGTTCCTGATCCGCCGATAAAAGAACCACTTGCTGTAACGTCTCCACTAAATAATCCTCTACTAGTACTAAATATTCCAGATCCTGTTAGTGTGGCTATGTTAGTAGCTGCGGCATACCATTGGAATCTGCTACTTGTACTGTCTATTGTTTGCCAAAATCTTGTTGGAGTACCGCCACCACCCAATCCGTCTCCACCTATACCTATAGAGAAATCATCAGCAGTAGCCGTTAATCGCGATGGATATAATCTTATTTTTTGTCCGTTCGGTCTATTAAAAAGACTTGAATCGCTAACACCATTAGTATTAAATTCTATTCTATTAGAAGTGCCGCCATTTAGATAAAGCTGACCATTATTGGAAGTCGTGCCTCCGGCAGAAACAATCAAAGAAGACCCATCAAATGTTAAATTACTTTCAGCATTAACTCCAACACTACCTCCAGTACTAGTTAATACTCTATTGTCTCCACTATTGGTTATGGTTGGCAATAGTCCGCTAACGCTACTGTTGAAATCTGTGATATTTGATACAGTATGAGAGTGTCCACTGATACTAACGTTGGTTCCATTAAGTTGTAAAGAAGAAATAAAATTTCCACTAGTGGTTGTTAACAACCCAGTAATACTAACTGCTCCGCTCACAGCCAATTTAGTAGTTGGCAACGAATGACCTATTCCCACATTTCCACCACTAGTCATTATAAAATCATTCTGACCAAAACGACCAGCAACTACTCGGTCATCACTAAAAACTTCAAATACCGGAAGTCCCGCATCATTATTAACGCTCATTAAACTTCCGCTAAGATTATCTGTTACAGAAAACAGGGCTCCTTTGGTTCCTGCCACATTTAATATGGTTGCTCCGCTAGTTGAACTATAAACATCCAATGGAATACTAGTAAAACTATTTTGATTAATATTAACCTTGCTAGCTAGTATCTGGGTAAAAGACCCAGAAGTTCCTATGTTGAGAGTTTTGGATGGAAGTGGTCTGATTTCACCGTTTTGTTCAAAAATTATATCAACATCATTAATACCATTACCAATATAAATGTCTCTACTAGCATCTCCAATAATTAAATTACCACTAGTAGTAGATAGTGCTAAATCATTAGCTACTGTTAATTCAATCTTTGCTAATGATGACGCCCCAAGATCTTGATAAAAGTCTATTTTGCCACTAGCAGGAGTTATAATAATGTCGCTCATATTATCCGCCTAATATAGTTTTAAATTGTGTGAGTGATGATTTTACCCTAACTGGTACTCTAGTATTTAGATAATTAATAACAGGATCAGCTTCTGAAAAACCGTTTGAGTTTTCTATACTAATGTCCAAATCTTTTTCCCACCATCCTAACCTACTGTTATTAGCAGAATTAAGACATCCTATTCCTACGCTCAAATAATAGTCAAAAGGAAGTTTTGGAAGTGTAAGAGTTCTATTTTCCCAAACATTAGAACTGCTTGTAAATTGTACACTAATATCTCGGAAGCCAACTCCGGCTGTAACGTTAGCACCATCAAATGTTATTATACTTTCGCTATTATTATGATAAAGACCATTGTTATAACCATCAGAATAATGTCTAGCATAGATATAAGGATAGTTAGTATTGCCACTTGCTGTTTTCACAGAACCTCTGATAAATACTCTACTATTAGCAGGAACATATACGTCATTATTAAAACCCATCCATCCACTTTCATCTCTATCTGGATATATTCTCCATGCTGTCTCATTAAGGTCATAAATTCTTAATGCTCTTCTATTCCAATTAATACTTTTACCATACTTAAAATTGTAACCATTACAAATAAATTGTTGACCAAATGCTGATTTACCATCTAATCGGCCTTGAACACCATCTGTAAAATTAACACTATCACTAACCCATCCTAATCCATTGTAATTTGTAACATCCCAAGAATTTCCAAGATAACAATTATTCATAACTGTCATATTACTTCGTTCACCATTAGGCCAGGTAGGAAAATAATCTATATAACAATTATCTATATAATTATTGCCGTTTTGATATTGCACACTAAATGGGCGACTCAGCATAAACAACATATAGTTTTGTCTAAATTTTGCTGATGGTTCGTACCATTGATTGATACTAAATCCAAGGTTGGGATTTCTAGTAGCAAAATTATATGCTACTTCTGTGGTAGTACCATACATTCCTTCTAAATATATTTGATCACCATATCTTGCTGCTATATTATTAAAAAATCCATGATCATTGCCATATCGAGCAAAAGCCCAACTATTAGTATTATAACTAACACAATTCCTAATATTTAAAAAATGATGATCCCACCAATAGCCACAATTGCGATTATTTCTTTCTACAGGATTTATAACAATGCCATCAAAGTAACTGGTATAACTTGTTCCTATTCCACTTGCTGTAGTATTTTGATAGCTAAAACTACCTCTTAGTCCTATCGCCCCATAATCAGCGCTATTAGTATTATTTCCAACATTAATTAAACAATTAGTAATTCTCATTCTTCTAGTATGATTATTAGGTAAGTTATTAGAATAGATAAAACTTCGTTGATCAGCACCATATAAAGTGCCTTCTGGAGCTTTAATTTTTGTATCTCTATTCAAATTAACTACGATTCCACCAACTCCCACCTTTACGTTTCTTTGCAAGGTAGTGGTGGCCGGAGATGTAAATCCACCAGTCAGAGTTATAACTTTTGTTGTTGTATTAATAGCTGAGATAGTATAATCCATAATATTATCCCAACTAGTAGCATTACTATACTGTGGATCATTAACAGGAATCATGATTAAATCGCCAACACTAAAACCATTAGTATTATTAACAGTAATAGTATTAGTTCCTTGATTACTATCAGCAGTAACAATAGCAGCTATTCTAAGAACAATATCTCCTGATATATGACTTTTTTCTAGCCCTGTCCTATATATAGTTTGTCCTATTATGCTTCCTGAAGGAGTACCAGACAATGTTAATAAATTAGTAGCATAATTAATATCTGTTATAGTCAGAATATTTCTATTAGCTCCAGTACCAAAAATAATCTTATAACCAACTCTCATTACGCTAGCATCAGAAACTGTTACAGTAGGCCCAGTTGTTGCAGATATAACTGTTGATGGACTAACAAAATGTCGAAAATAAATAGTATTACCACTTACGTCATGTATCCACATTCCCTCGTCGCTTTTTAAGAACTGATGAACCTTATTAGTATAATCATTTCTATAAACTGTTATCCAATCACCGGCCACAAAATTACTAGCATCAACAACACTAAGAGAAGTATCATTATTATTAGCGTTACTCGCCAGGGTAGTTTTAGGGTTAGGATTAGTTCCTTCTATTTCACAAGTGACATATTGGTGGGCCTGTATTTGTAGTCGGTGTTGTTCAGCATTACTTCCCTTAAATTCTAACAAGCTGCCAGGATCCATTCTAAAAAATCCAGCACTATTTGTGTTTTCTGTAAACCATGTGGTATAAGAAGCGGTATTGTCAACATAAAGGATGCCATTCATCCTTAGTTTGCCGGTACTTGTTATTACTAATTTACCCCTAACGAAACTATCATCAAATCCGTTTGTTACTCTGCGGTCATCGTCTATGGTAACAATATGGCCGTAATTAACAATAAAAATATCAGCATCAACAGGCACAGGATTTCCACCCCATGTTGCTGTGCTATTAAAATTACCGCTTTGAGTACTAGTTCGTGTTGCCATTAATATTGTCTAATATTGGTGAGGGATTTGTATTAGGAAACATTTTGTTCTCAAATGAAGTTGTGTTGAAAGCTATCTCAAAGGTTGTGGCGCTTTCTGTCTCTACTAAAGTAGTCGGGTTGAGCTGCACAACATCACTATCTGGATATTGATCATTATTTATAGTTATAGTTCCAGTATTTTTATCGATATTAACATAAATTATCATAAATTACCTCAATCTAATATACACTATAAGTACTTCTGTCTCATAACATCATGATTAGCCTTAATTTCATTAGCGCTTAAAATTCGATTATATATTTTAGTGCTATATAAATGACCAAAAATAGAATGGTTTCCACAATGATTAGTATTTCCTCCCAGATTAAAAACTAAAGTTGGATGGGAATAGCTCTGAGCACCACTTGCTGAGGCCACAAGAATTCCGTTCACATACATTAGTAATGTTTGAGTACCCCCAACAATAATTTGTTGAAAAGTATAGTTATATAAGGTATTAACTATATTATTATCATAAAACACACTAAGACTAGATGATCCAGCAATATTAAAGAACAGTCTTGCGGTAGTTGCTGTAGTAGTATCAAATTGTGCTCTGAGTCCTGTGTAAAGTGGTCCGCTAGGTCCATTGAAGCCGCCTTGCTTACTAAATAAACTATATCCATTTGTTATTCCACAACCACTATTAACATTATAATAACTACTAGCCTTATACCATATATCAATAGTCATAAGATCAGTAAAAGGAACACTATTAACAACATTTTCATAAGCATTACTATTAGCGCTAGTATACAGTAATGCTTTATTGTCTGAGGATACTCCACCGCCCACATTAAAATGCCTATTATTACCACTAAGATCATACCATAAATTAGAGTTTGGAGTTAATACTTCTTTAATACTTAAATAATCAATATCAAAATCTGCTCCAACATTATCTGCATTTAAAGTAAAACTTCCAGTAGCATTACAAGTAAATGTTCTTGAATATGTTCCAACGGGCAGATTCATTTGTGACTGAAAAGATGGTGTTGTACTGTATGGCGGAACATTAGGACTAAAACTAGCACTCGTTGTTCCTCTTCTTGCTGATATTGTCCAAACCATTTTGTATCTTTTACCAGCCACACATGCTGCAATATTAGAGAAACCAATATAATTTCCCCCGATACTGCTAATTGTTTTAACTTGACCGTCTCCAGCAGTTAACACACTGGCCTCAGTTACTAGTTCTGGCCCGTAAGAAATTGTGCCAGGATAACTTTTCTCTACTGTAGAGTCTAGATATAATATTAGTCCATCTGTTACTACTTTTGGTCCGTGTATTCTGGTCATAATCCAAACCTATTTTTAAAAGTATTATAGTTCTGAGCTAGTTCTTCGTTTGTTAATGCTCTGTTGTAAACTAAAAAATTATAGATCCTACCACTCCAATTACTTCCAATATATGCAGCAGTCGTGTCGTTCCATGTGACAGAAGCGGTTGAGTTTGTGGAAGAATTAACAGTAGATGTTAAATTAACAAAAAATTCTCTATTCGGGGTGGTGTTAGTTCTTGTTCGTAAGATAGCACAAAAAATACCATAGTTTAATAAAGCTGTTCCATTATTAGCAGAAATTCTTTGAGTTGCCCCACAGCATCCAGCAACATCATAATAAAAATCAACACCATACGGGATATGTGCAGATATTGCTCTTCTGTCACTTCCGGTATTAGGACTAGCGTCCCAACGACAAAAAGTACTACCGCTATTTCCTGTGATGTCTATAAAACTAAAAATCGTATGTTGTATATCTGTAAAACCGAAAGAGTTAGACGGAGGTCCAGTGAACCCAATTGAGCTAGCGTTTGTATTAACAGAAAAATATCCGCTTGAGTTCCAAGTAGCTCCAGAATTTTTAGTATAATGTCTATTATTTCCACTAAGATCATACCAAACATTGCCAGTTCCAGGATAGCTCTTAGAGTTACCAGCATCAAGAAGACAAACTAATCCATTAGTAACTATTTTAGGAGAATAATGTACACTCATCAATTCTCCTTTTCAACAACTAGATGATCAACATCCTTGCGTACTCCAGTTAATGTCCAGCAGAATTGTAATTCTCCTAAACTTTTGGCTCGATCAACCTTAACAATAAACTGGTCATTCTGTAAATCAATCTCTTCCAAATAAATAGTTTTACCATGTTTAATATTGGTAATTTGAATATTTAAAGTATCGTCATCGTGGATAAGATCTTTTAAATAAGATGGTAGAGATACTGTGCCAACGCCTTTAATCACCGTTCCTCGTCCTGTTAATCTTACTCCGTGATACGGACTTTCTAGCGACCCATATTCTAAAGAATGATCTTTTTTAGACGGATGATGTATTCGGAAACTCTTGGTACTAGCAGCAAAACTACCGTTAACTTGAAGTTTATATGTTGGGTTTGTTGTCCCAATACCAATATTGCCACTAGTAGTAATTCTCATGGCTTCAGTAGCACCATTATTACCAACACTAAACCTAATAGAATCTGATGTTCCAGCTCCTACTGTTGATCTTAAATTTAAAAAACTGCTTGCTGTAGCTCCACCAGCAATAGGATATCCATTTACCATCTGCATAGCATTACCATCTATCAACACGACCTGTGTTGATCCAGAAACAGCCTGTGAAGCTCCTCCTCCACCAATGCTAAAAATATGCTGTCCAGTAACATAGTCTGTTATAAATGGTCCACTAATTAGTAATCTATTTTGTCTATAAAATCCATTGGTGGTAAATCCAGTGCCACCCAAACTAATTTCCGCTCCATAGCTTCCATTAAATAAAGATAATAATGACCTTGCGGATGTTCCAGCAGAATTATTAAGTATTTGTATACCATTATTAGAATCTGATGCTGGATTAACATTTAATTTATATGATGGACTTGATGTTCCTATTCCAATATTTGTTCCATTATCATAAATAATACCGCTACTTACTGTACTGCCACTAATCCACTTAGTTAAATATCCACTGGTTCCTACTCCGGTTATAGCACTAGTATTAATTGTTATGGTACCGCTACCATTAGTTATGCTAATACCAGTACCGGCAGTTAATGTATTAGCAACAAGACTAGTACCACTTCCTATTAACAGCTGACCATTACTATAGCTGGTTCGCCCTGTTCCTCCTTTATTGACTGCTATTGTCGAGGCATCCCATGAAGCACTCGTTATACTACCGTTCGGACTAGCTGTCAAACTACCATAATTTAATGATGTACTATTTATTGTAAGCTGTGGAGCTGTTCCGTTGTAAAATGTGAATGTGCCACCACTAGGAACACTAAACCAAGTGCCATTAATGCCAGCATATTGTATGCCAATAGCATTATGACCATCGGTATTATTTTCATTCAATAATAGCCTAGTTCCATTACTAACAGACCCTAATGATGGACCACTTGCAGTACTACTATCATTAAATTTAATAAAATTTGAAAATGAAATACCAGATGATATAATCGATATTAATTCATTAACATTAATTTCAGTACTATTAAGTTTATTAAGTTGTAAATCTCCATAAGTTCCTGCTGTATATGTTCCACTGTTAACCCCGGCAATACCACTACTCAGCATCACGAATTGAGATGAACTAGTGTCCCAACCCATAAAAGCTGTGAGACCTGTTCCTCTTACTAATGCTAATCCTCTATCGTGCGTTAAATTAGGAACAATATTCCCGCTACTTAATCCTAAAGTAATAATAGGATCTTCTATTGTGATACTATCAACATTAGCAGTAACTGTTGTTCCATTTACTATTAAATTACCACCAACAGTCAAGTTATTATTAATAATACCACTACTACAATTAATTGAATTTGAAGCTAGATCAGTGAAAGTAGCACTTGAGGGATTAGATAGTCCTATAGGACTATTTTCTATAGTACTATTTAATAATTGAAACGCATTAATAGTATCATCTTCTGTAGAAATTAATCCATTGCTACCACCATAAATTTTTAGATAATTGTCCCCATCTATAGTCAAAACATTACTAAGATTTACAAAATTACTATCAGGACTAGTACGAACATATAATCCAGAAGTTATACCCGTAATAGACGATAGATAATTAAAACTTCCACTACTACTTGGTACCCACAATCCACTACCGCTATTATATTGCAAAAACTGTCCGTTAGTCGCGCCCGTAGTTGCTACATTATGAAGTTCTTCTAATTCGTATCCGTTCTGAACATTAACATTGATAATTCCTTGTTGAGAATGTTTTCGTATTAATGTTCCAATAAATACAGAATGATCTGGAGCATACGGCTTGGTTGTAGTCATACCACCGGATACTGTTGGACTTAGCCACAGTGCGGTTCCTTCACTAACACTACTAAATTGAGAATTTGTGTTAAGATTCCTTAATGTTCCATTAACAATAACCGTACCTTTATTTCCAGTAGTAATATCATTAACAACTAATCCATACGTTTTACTACTAGAACCTTCATTACCAGCTAAAGCTAATGTTATTCTTGGAGTATCTCCTTGAGCTCCATTAATATAGACAACACTCATCTCTGGTATAGTACTACCAGTATCATTACGAACCACAGTTATTAAATTATCATTAACAGCAGCAAGGTCTCCCCACTGAGTGGTTCCATCTCCAATTTTTAATATATTAAAATCTGTTACAAAACTTGGTTCACCGCTAGCTAAAACTGTGGTACTATTAGCATCCCACTGAGAATATGATCCTTTACGAAATTGTATATTGTTTTGTCTTGGCATTTGTTTCCCATAATTGAAAGTTTCCCATATACCATTTTATATTAATAAATTTTATTAAACTGTCTATATTATGGTGTTCCACCATCAATAATAAAGTTTAGTAAATATGTTGTTGATGATAATCCACTAATAGAAGTAGTACCAATAATATCTATACTATTACTTAAATATGATACATTAACATTGCCGCTAGCATTTTTTAATATTAAAGTATCGGTGTTAGCATTAAATTTTAATCCACTATCAATAAATGGCCTATAATTACCAGTAGATGAGCCACTAATCATTACTAACGATGCTTCAGTCTCAGTTCTACTATTAGAATATATATTTAAGTTAAATGCACTAACACCAGTAACACTACTACCGTCGCCAATAAATTCTGTGGCAGTTATATTCCTTGCAGTAAAATCGCCATTACTATCTCTTAAAACTATAGCATTAACAGTATTGCTATTACTTACAGCATATCCGTTATTGAGTGTTGTTCCATCTGTTCCGCTCCATGTCGGAATATAGCCAGATGTTCTACCAGCATATGCTATCATCTGACTATTATTTGATACGTTATTCAAACTTAAGTCTGATTTGAAATCACTAATACTTCTAGATGCTAAACTCTGAACACTAAGCGTTGGATTGGTTCCAGTAAATACAGGAATACTTGTTGCAGATGTGGCGCTTGATGGGGCCTGATATCTTATTGTTTTCTTAAAATCAAATGTGCCCCCAGCAACACTACTATCAAAAACTAGATTATCTCCAACACCTTGCCAAGAGATAGTTGCAGTATTAGATCCGTCTTGGAATGTGAGAGTACCAGTACCATTAGACGAAGTGTTAATACCAACATTAGTTGTTGATCCATTATTAAATGTTTTAACGCCACTGACGGTTTGTGTACCAGTAATCATAACAACAACAGATGTATCAACAGCAACAGCATCTTGTCCAACACTGATACCATATCCTGCTCCGATATTTAAAGTAGGATTACCACTCAAAGCAAGAGCAATATTGCCATCTAAACCGCTGCCAGGGAATACTGTTCTATCAGAAGCAAGCTTATTGTTTAATTGGGTTTGAACGCTACTACTAACGCCACTCAAATAGCTTAGTTCTGTGAGTGTCGGTGATCCTGTTGAA
>Ga0315907_10006081_pt1 | contig 12907 bp, 8 predicted proteins | sample LakEriMetagenome_3_FD_203525 | JGI IMG/M metagenome (GOLD analysis project Ga0315907, IMG submission 203525) | Freshwater fungal communities from buoy surface, Lake Erie, Ohio, United States - Buoy 12 MA123 | ecosystem: Environmental > Aquatic > Freshwater > Lake > Lake biofilm | place: USA...
GGCACGGCCCGCACTCGGGGCGCATTCGTCTAGCGGCCTAGGACACTGCCCTCTCAAGGCAGAGACCACCGGTTCGAATCCGGTATGCGCTACCACTACTACCTTGCGCCAGTTTTTCGTTGACACGGGTCCGCCGCGTGCGGTACGTTGATTTTGTGAAAGACCTTCGCAAAAGTCCACTGCACGACTTGCTTCGCATCTTGCTGGGCATCGTCGTCAGCACCTCGTTAATGGCCGCTGCTAAGCCCGTCAGCGCTCTCGAGGAGGCTGGTTTTCGCTTCTCCTACTACGAAGGGGGCGTAGAGGTGGTGGGCTGTGTTGAAACATGCCCCACAACTCTGATCATCCCAGCGACCCTTGACGAAGTGCCGGTCCTGAGCGTCGGTTACCAGGCGTTTAAAGACAACCTGCTCACCAGCGTGACGATCCCAGACTCGGTCACGAACATCGGTGTGAGTGCGTTCGCCTACAACGCTCTCACCAGCGTGACGATCCCAGACTCGGTCACGAACATCGGTGTGAGTGCGTTTAGGGACAACTTGCTCACCAGCGTGACGATCCCAGACTCGGTCACGAACATCGGTGTGAGTGCGTTCTACCGGAACAGGCTCACGAGCGTGACAATCCCTAACTCTGTCACGAGCATTGGATCAAATGTGTTTAGCCAAAACCAGCTTTCGAGCGTGACCATCCCAAACTCCGTCACGAGCATCGGCCAAGGTGCATTCTGGGTCAACCGAATAACCAGCCTGACCATCCCAAACTCCGTCACGAGCATCGGCGACTTTGCATTCACATCAAACCGCCTGACCAGCCTGACCATCCCAAACTCCGTCACGAGCATCGGTGACGCTGCATTCTCCAACAACCAACTGACGAGCGTGACAATCCCTGACTCTGTCACGAGCATTAGCGATGGAACGTTTGGGCAGAACGAGCTTACCAGCGTCACGATCCCTGACTCTGTCACCAGTATCGGCAATGAGGCATTCTTTTACAACCAGTTATCCAGCGTGGTGCTCCCGAACACTGTCACCAGCATTGGTTTTTTGGCGTTCAGCAACAATCAACTCACGAGCGTGACGATCCCTGACTCGCTCCGCATCATTGACAGTGGCGCATTTGCAGAAAATCAACTCACTGGCGTGACCATCCCTGATTCAGTTACCAAAATCGGGAACGGCGCATTTTTTTTGAACCAGCTATCCAGCTTGTCAATCCCCAACTCTGTCACGGACATCGGCTGCTACGCCTTCGCATTGAATCCGTTCACCAGTGTAACGATCGGTAATGCAGTTACGACCATCGGCGACCACGCCTTTGGCGAAGACGACCTTGTCTCCATCGTGTTTATGGGCGACGCCCCGACTGCTGGAGTTGATGTTTTCGTCCCGCCACCGCCAGACGGGGGATGCCTGTTGAACGCTTCGTTCGAGGTCTCCCCAGCGCGCCTGACATCATTGAAATCAGTGGTGTTCAAGCGTTTAACATCCGTGACGACCGCTTCAAGCCAGTTACTGCAAAAGCGGGTGTGGCGCATGCCCTCGGCGTCCGGCTGGTCGTCCACGTGGGGTGGCGTGCAGGTAGCCACGATTGGTGGCTCAGCAATCGCAACCGTCAAGCCAGCGGTGACAGGCACGGCTGCGGTCAACATGACCCTTACGGCCGCAAAGGGCATCTGGACCGGCTACCCAACCCCGACGTTCACCTACCAGTGGTACGCCTGCACGAGGGCTGTTACGGCTGCACGCACGACGATTCCACCTACCTGCGCAAAGATTTCTGGCGCTACACGCAGCACCTTCAAGCCCACGTCGACACAGCGCGGCAAGTACGTCGCCGTGCTCGTGACCGGTAGGAGTGCGGGAACCACCGCGACGGCCTGGCTCTCAAAGACCACAACGAGTATCGGTGTGCGTGCCAGCGCCACCGTCAAGCCCGCGATCAGCGGCACAGCCACGGTCAACCTGACCCTCACTGCCGCGAAAGGCACCTGGACCGGCTACCCAAGCCCGACCTTCACCTACCAGTGGTACGTCTGCACCAGTGCTGTCACGATCGCGCGAACGACGGTTCCATCCACCTGCGTGAAGATCTCTGGCGCCACGCGCAGCACCTACAAGCTCACGTCCGCCCAGCGTGGCAAGTACGTGGCAGTGCTGGTGACGGGAACGAGCCTGCGCACCACGGCAACGGCCTGGCTCTCGAAGACCACGGCGAAGGTCAGGTAAGCGTCGCTCGGCCGGTTGGGCTCCGGCGGCACGGCTAAATCGAACCGCGTCCCGCTTTGGCGACCTCGCCTACACTTTGACCATGACTGACGAGCAGCCTAGCCAGGGAACCGCCCTCGACCGGAGGATCCTCCACGAGCTCGAGCCCGAAGCCGCCCGGCTGCTGAATCGCCACATTGGCGTTGCCGAAGAGTGGTTCCCGCACGAATACATCCCGTACCGCTTGGGCCGAGACTTCGACAAGGAGCCCTGGACCCCAGACCACCCGCGGCTGACGGGCGTGGCGCAGACCGCGTTTGAGATCGGGCTGCTCACCGAAGACAACCTGCCCAGCTACCACCGCCTCATTCACGGCATGTTCGGCTCGGGCGATGGCGCATGGATCAACTGGGTGGGCCGCTGGACAGCAGAGGAGGGTCGGCACGCCATCGTCCTGCGCGACTACCTCACCGTGACGCGCAACATCGATCCGGTCCTGCTGGAGCGCGGTCGCATGAGCCAGCTGGAGAAGGGCTATGAGCATCCATTCCCAGACACCCTGCACGGTCTGGCGTATGTGGCCTTCCAGGAGTTGGCGACGCGCATCGCGCACCGCAACACTGGCCGCTATTCAGACGATCCCGTGGCGGATCGGATCATGGCCCGCATCGCCGCCGACGAGAATCTGCACATGGTCTTCTACCGCGACATGCTGAAGGCGGCGCTCCAGATCGAACCGTCGGCCGCGGTGCGGGCAATCGTTGACGAAGTCCTTGCCTTTGAGATGCCGGGTGCGGGCATTCCGAACTTCCTCCGCAAGGCCGCCGATATTGCGAAGGCTGGAATTTACGATATACGCGTTCATCGCGATGACGTGCTGATGCCGATCCTGCGCTTCTGGGGGATCTTCGAACTGAGCGGGCTCGATGCCGCAGCAGAGCAGGCGCGTCAGCGCCTCCATGAGCACCTCGAGAAGCTTGACGCCGCCGCTCGCCGCTTTGAGGAGCGCCTGGCATCATCGAACGTTCCGCGCCTAGGCCCAGCCCGCTAACTCGTCGCCCCAATCGGCTTGGGCCGCAGACTCGCGCGGCATTGGCCGCTACCCCCTGTCATGATGCCCGCATGAACGTGCAGCTCGGTACCGCCATCGCCGCCCCTGGGACTCGCGCCACTGGTTGGCTCGCCGTAGAGACGGCTCCTGGCGAGCAGACGCAGATCCCCGTAGTGGTGATCAACGGTGGCAAGCCTGGCCCACGCCTCGCCATCACCGCGGGCATTCATGGCGGCGAGTACACCGGTCCCGCGGCGCTGCGCTCACTCCTCCTCTCGGCCGAGGCTGGCGACCCCGCAACGCTCAGCAACCTGAAGGGCTCGATCATTGCAACGCTCGCCACGAGCCCTGCCGCATTCAAGGCACGCTCAATCTACGTGAACCCACAAGACGGCAAGAACCTGAACCGCGTCTATCCGGGTTCGGCGACGGGGAGTGCGAGCGAGCGGATCGCCCACGCCATCGCCACCCAGCTCATGACCGGTGCCGATGTCTACCTGGACCTGCACGCGGGCGACATCAACGAGGCGCTCTCGCCGTTCGTGGGGATTGAGCAGACGGGCGACGCTGCACGCGACGCACGCGCCGTGGCGCTCGGACGAGCGGTTGGCGCTGAGTGGCTCCTGATTGGCGCAAGCCCTGGCACCACCACTTCGACCGCCGAGCAGCTCGGCGCGATCGGCATTCTCTGTGAGTTCGGTGGACAGGGGCACGTGGAGCCTGAGTTTGTGGCGCGCCATGCCGCCGGCGTGCGCGGCGTGATCGCCGAGATGGGGATGGGCGACTTTCCGAAGAGCCCCATCGAGCGCGAGGTTGGGCCACTCAAGCCTGGTGCCAGCACTCGCTTGAATAGCGAGGCGTGGCTGCGCGCTGAGATTCCTGCCGATGTCGCCGGCTATTGGCATCCAGCGGTTAGCGTCGGTTCTGTTGTGAAGAAAGGCGAGAAGCTCGGCGAGGTGCAGGGCGTCTTCGGCGACGTGCTGCAAACGCCAACGGCGCCAATCGATGGCGTGGTGATCTTCTTGGTCACCACCCTCGCTATGAACAACGGCGACCCGCTCCTGGCGCTCGGTGGCGACCCAGAGGGTGGCGTGTGGCCGTAGTTCCAACGCACTCGCGCCTCGCCGCATTCAGCGCTGGCGGTCTTGACGTTGAAGTGCACCTTTGGGACATCCCATATTTGGTGCCATTTCGCATCGCGCGACCCGATCCGAACGAGGAGAGTTCGCGCACCGCGTTCGTGCACATCACCGACCGCGCCACTGGCCTTGAAGGGTGGGGCGAAGGCTGCGCCGATCCGTACTACGGCGACACCCCTGAGACTATCGCCGCGGTTGCACCGCTTCTCTTCTCGGTAGCGCTCCCCGCAGTTGAGGCGGCACTCGCCGAAGCGGGTGGCGCAACCGCCGGAACCGGATACGCCACAGCGCGCGGCTTGGTGGGCATCAGCGGGCGCTCTGCCGACGCGCTTGCACCAATGAGCGCGGCCATGGATCTCGCCCTCGGCCATCACGGTGCGGCGAAGTCAGCGATCGAGCAGGCACTGCAAGATCTGCTCGCGCGTTCAGCGAATACCTCGCTGCGCCGCTTCCTTGGCGCGCCAGAGACCATCCGGCACACGAACCTCACCATCGGCATTGCGCCGATCGACACCATGGTGGAGCGCGCCGCCGCCGCAACGAAGTATCCAAGCCTCAAGCTGAAGGTTGGCCTTGGTGGGGAAGAGGAGCTGCTCCGTCGCGTGCGCGAGGTGTATCAGGGGCCGCTGCGCCTCGATGCGAACTGCGGCTGGAGCCTGGAGCGAGCGCTTGAGCTCCTGCCACTCATTGAGCGCAGCAACGTTGAGCTGCTCGAGCAGCCGCTCCAGCCAGGAAAGATCAAGAACATGGCGGCACTCGCCGCCGCAACCGAGATTCCAGTGATTGCCGACGAGGACTGTATTGATTACGACGACATCGCAGAGCTAGTTGGGCTTGTCGATGGAGTGAACTTGAAGCAGGTGAAGATCGGCGGTCTCGGCCCATCACTACGAGGCTTTCGTCAGGCGGAGGCGCTTGGCCTACGCCGCATGTTCGGCTCGATGGTGGAGACGAAGCTTGGCACCGCGGGGGCCGCCGCCGTTGCGGGTGCGGCAGAGTTCTTGGACCTAGACGGACCAATTGGACTCATCGGCGATCCATTTACCGGCTTAGACCTTGATGATGGCTGCTGCTGGATCCTGGATGACTTTCAACCAGGGAGTGGTGTGAGGTTTTCTTACGAAGAGCGACCTAGCGACTAGGGAACCCTGACAGTCGGATTTCGATTCCAAGGCCGTCTGTAAGTTCGATGCTCGCAGGGTCGCTTACCACCTCACCCATAACCTTTATCTCGGCTAGTCCCGCGCCTACGGCATCTGCAACTGTCGGATTGGAAGACCGCCTCCAAATCTCTAGAAAGTCGGCGAGCGTTGCGGCGGTCGTTGCGGGGGCCTCAACGTGAAGCTTTCCAGTGTCATCATGCGTGTGGAGCCAGTACATGCATGACGAGCTGATGCCGATATCCCCTGGAACCTTGGTGCTCGTGCCGTCGGGTAGATACACAGCAAGCTGTGCGTGGAGGTGGAACGCGGCGTCATGTCCACCTGAGTCACAGGAGACATCCCCAACGATCTCTCCGAAGCCAGGTGCGGTTGGGGCGAGCGGCACGCCGTTCTTGTCGGTGCTTGCGCATCCTGCGACGAGCACTGCGGCAGTGAGGAGAGTGAGTACCCCGCCGAGGTGGCGACTCTTGTGCATGTCAGACCCTCCGAACAATTTGCCCGCCCCAGCGGCCTTAGGCGCGGATCTTCCGCCGGGCCATCTCGGCCTCGATCTGGCGCTCCGCCTCGACGTACAGGTCGATCTCGTCGCGGAGCTTGTTCGCCTCGGGGGTGTAGAGGTGCACCTGCTGCTGCAGGATGTAGGAGAGGCGGCGCGAGGTCATGCGGGTATGGTCGAGGTTCTTCATCAGGACCAGGGGGTCCATGGATGCCAGCTCGGTCCCGTCATATAGCGCCTTCATACCTCTATCCTACGGGAAGCTGGCCCCGTAGCTCAGTGGATTAGAGCAGCTGCCTTCTAAGCAGTTGGTCGCAGGTTCGACTCCTGCCGGGGCCGCCAGCCGCCAGCAGTTGATGTAACAAATTCCCACAACTTTTTCGTACGAACACCCGATACCTAGTAATGTGAGGAAATGTTTGATATGCGTCGTTCGGCGCGAGCAATTGTTACGACCCTCGTAACGGTCGTTTTTGCGCTCGTCGCACTCCTGCCCCTAGCTCAGCCTGCCTCTGGTGCCCCATTCACGATCTCGACCTGGCGCAAGGTCGCGATGGGGCCAGATATGGGTTGCGCGATTGCCGATTACGACGGGGGAGCGCTCTTTTGCTGGGGCGACCTGCCAACCGGTCGTGTGGGCGCCCCTGTATACATCGTGGGCACCACCCCGAACGGCATTCCGAGCTCAGTCACCGACGTATGGGTTGGCGATACCAATTACTGCGCGATCGTTGCTGGCGACCTCTGGTGCGCAGGCGTCAATGGCTCTGGTCAACTGGGCGACGGAACAAAAACGAACCGCAACACCCCCGTTCCCGTCGTTGGTCTCCCTGATGGAGTTGTGAGCGGCGTCGCCTTCGGCGCAAACTCCACCTGCGCCATTGTGGCGGGCACTGTCTATTGCGCCGGCGACGGCCGGGTTGATTGGACCGCCGTAGGCGGGCTGATTGCTGGCGTTGAGGTTGATCAGATTACGCACGCATCAGGCGCCTACTGTGTCCGAGGCGATACCCGCATTTGGTGCTGGGGTACGGGTAGTACCGGGCTGCTTGGCAACGGCAGCACATCTATTGCGAGTACCACCGCTCCGATTCTTGCAACACTCATTACTAGCCGGCCAGTCGCCGCACTCGGGGTGGTCGATCCAACCAGCGACCGCATCTGTGCCATCACTGTGGCGGACACCCTCTTTTGCTGGGGATCAGGTATCACGACAGGGACAGTCATTAGCGGGACCCCAACTGGCCTGATTGATGCAGCAATTGGAAGTCGACATGGCTGTGTCACTTATCCAAGCGGGAACAAGTGCTTTGGCTCTGATGGGCATGGGCAACTAGGTCGTGGCAGCTTTGGATCATCGAGCGAGTGGCAATCTTGGACGTCTGTTGGAATCTCAACGCCGACTGGCACTGTATCAACGGCAACGCAGGTGGCTGCGGGACGCATGGTCACCTGTTGGCTAAGTATGAGTGGCGAGCTGAGTTGCTCCGGAACAAGTAGTTGGGGAAGGCGCGGCACTGGTGGTGAATACTTTTATCAATATGATCCAGGCTGGTCAAGCTGGAATTCCAACACCTGCAATTCTCAGACGACCTGGCCTAGGCCCATGGACCCTGAATGCCTAACCATAAGCGGCGTTGCCCAACAGAATTTCGCAGTATCAACTCCTGCCAGTGTTACGTCCATACTTGCTGACGGACCAGGTAGTCCGAGCGTAACCGCCGCGGTGACGACGACAACTTCTGCATCGGTTGGGAGCAACGTCATCATGCGGGATATAGCCTGGTCTGGCTGGCCATGGCCGACCATGGCCTATCAGTGGTATTCGTGTGATGGCGCGGACGTCGCAGGTACCCCAATTGATCCAGCCTGTACCGCCATTAGCGGGGCAACGCTTCCGAGCTATTCACCGACGGCGAGTGATGCCGGAAAACTACTCAGGTTAAAGGTCACAGGTACAAACGCATCCGGATCAGCTGAGTCAACGAGTGCGACGACATCTGCAGTGACGCGCCCAGCTGGTCGAAGTGTTGCACCAGCCATCTCCTCGCTGGCGACCGTTGGCGAGGCGGTTACGGTCGATACAGGCACTTGGGTTGGGTATCCAACGCCTACGGTTGCCGTCACATGGCGACGTTGCACCCACGCTACAGATAGCCGTCGCTGCGCCACGATTCCAGGGGTCAGCGGCACCTCGTACACACTGGTTTCTGCAGATTCTGGCAAGTGGATCCGGGCCCTCGTGACGGCGAATAATGCCACCGGCAGCGCTAGCTACCTCACATCCACCACGAGCCAAATCACGATGTCGCCAACGGCGTCGGTGATGCCGTCTATTTTGGGAAGTCCGCGCGTTGGGCAGCGGTTGACGGGCCGAACGGGCACCTGGCTTGGCTACCCGACGCCGACTCTGACCTACGCATGGGAGCGCTGTCCAACCAACTTGAGTGAATCTGGTGGCGAAGCCGACTGCACTGTCATCGAGGGGGCAACTTCGCGAACCTACATTCTGACGCAGGCCGATGCCAGCTACTTCATCCGTTTTGCCGTCACCGGCACTACAGGAGACACAGCGGTCACTGCAAAATCTGACACAACGGGCCTCGTCTCAGCTCGACCGCTCCCTGCGAATCCGCTCCCAGCCATCCAGGGTGATCCGCTCGTTGGCGAGCCAATCACCGTATCTAATGGTACGTGGACGGCCTCGCCAGAAGCCGCCATCACGTTTGATTGGCGCCGCTGCACCAGCATCTATGACGCTGCTCTCTGCACATCAATTTCAGGTGCAACAGTCGCTGAATACACACCTGTCGATGCGGACGCTGGAAAATACCTGCGTGTTGTGGTGACCGCACGCAATGATTACGGCACGTACGCGGTAACTACAGTGGCGAAGTATGTGCGCGCCTTCCCAACGGTGACCGTTAGCCCGGTCGTTTCTGGCGGGGCACGTGTTGGGGGCACACTCTCCGTAACGAGCGGTACGTGGTTCGCCTTCCCAACGCCAACCTATACGTACAGCTGGTACCGCTGTGCAACCGACGGGGGTGCCATGGAAACGGCGCCGCCAGAGTGCGAGCTAATCGACGGCGCAACGAGTGCGACCTATGCAGTGACGGAAGCGGAGCTCCTCTACTACGTCCGCGCGACTGTTCGTGCGTCGAACCTTGCTGGAGCGATGACGGCCACCTCGGCCACCTCGCCGCTGATTGGTTTCGCGCCAGTGAATACCAGCGCACCAGAGGTAATTGGTAGCCCAGTCGTGGGCGTGGCCACCGTTGCAGCGGTGGGCACCTGGGATGGCAATCCAACGCCAGACCTGTCGTATCAGTGGCAGAAGTGTCCAAGTGCCATTGATCTTGCGCGCTGCGCCGCAATCTCCGGTGCCAACACTGTGTCCTACACCCCTCTAGCGGCCGACGCGGGCGCGTTCCTGCGAATCAAAGTGACCGCGTCAAACATGTCTGGCACTGCGGTGGCGTACTCGGCGGTGAGCGCGAGCTTTCCAGTGGCGTCGCGACCAGCAATCAGCACTGCGCCAACACTCACTGGGGGCATTACCCAGGGCACGACACTTACCGCCACCAAGGGCACCTGGACGGGTGTTCCTGCGCCAGTGCTCAGCGTGCAGTGGTACCGATGTACTGAAGCTTTGGGCACCGCAACATCGTCAGTGCCAGGCGACTGCACCGCAATTGAGGGCCAGACCGCTCTCACCTATACATCCCGCGAGGCAGATCTTGGCTCTGGTATTCGGGTCGTCATCTCTGCCACAAACGGCTCGGGCACCGTATATGCCGCTACCGCCGCAACTGCACGTATCGCGAGCCTGCCCCGAATCTCCGTAGCCCCAGGCATCATTGGAGAGCCTGCGGTCGGCGAACTCCTCGCTGTGCGAAGTGCGACCTGGATCGCCGTACCGGCAGCAGACTCGGCCTTCCAGTGGCTGCGCTGTACGGGAACGGCCGAGACCAGCTGCGCGCCGATTCCAGGGGCTACGGGCGAGACTCACGTTCCGACCTTGAGCGATGCTGGCTTTTTCATTCGCGTGCGAGAGATTGCGACCAATGCCGCAGGCTCCGCAGTGTCAGCGAGTCCTGCCACCACTCAGATCACCGTTCCAGCGGGCAATACCATTGCCCCATCTCTCACGGGCACCGCTGCTCGCGGCTCGCGACTCACCGGAAGTGTGGGCACGTGGATTGGCAATCCGGCACCAACGCTTGCAAATGCGTGGTATCGCTGCGATGGGCCAGTGAGCCCCGCCGTTGAACCGCAAGATGGATGCACGGTCATTGCGGGCGCAACCGCACTCTCATATCAACTAACCGATGCAGATCTCGAGAAGTACATCGTGTTCGGGGTCACCGGCACCAACCCAGGCCGCTCACTTCTCGTGCTCACAGGATCTTCAAACATGGTCACCGTACCAACGCTCAACACCGCCCTCCCGACGGTTTCTGGCACATACGCCGTGGGTTCAACGCTCACCGGCAGTACAGGAACGTGGCAAGGAACGCCAACACCTGCTCTTGAGTATCAGTGGATGCGCTGCTCGGCAGCTGCCGACGTCCTGCGCTGCTCCACAATCATTGAGGCAACAGATTTGACATATACAGTCTCGGAAGACGATGCAGGATCATGGATTCGATTCCGAGTTACAGGCGGCAACGCTGGCGCAACTGTTGTCTCTCATAGTGCCGCTCCTGCAAGCGCCGTGAGCGGTCCTCCTTCGCTCATTACTGACCCCACAGTTGGCTGCGATACCTCAGCTTATTGCGCAAAGGTTGGCGGGAGCCTTACGGCCTATCGTGGCGCCTGGGCTGGGCTGCCAACACCTGTCCTCTCCCATACCTGGTATGTCTGCGATTATCCATACGGCTTTGATGAGCTTGGAGATGATTGCGTCATTCAGACCAGCACCGGAAGCGTTGCCAGTAAGAATTCAAGCCTGCAAGCAGACAGGTACCACCGCATCAAAGTTGTCGCCACAAACTCACAGGGCTCAGTAACCGCGTGGTCTGCGACGAGTGTCGCGATCGCCTCTGCGCCAGCTCTTGCTACAGGTAGTGCCGTCACTATCGGTGTAGATAGTGAGTACCTAGAGGCAGGCTCCGTGCTGACAGCCGTTACGGGCGACTGGACAGGCAGTCCAGAGCCAGAGTTCAGCTATGCGTGGGCGATCTGCACCACTGCGGCCGCAACAAGCTGTACAACGGTCGTTGACGCAGTTGATCCTGAATTCGAAGTTCCTGCGGAGGCAAGCGGCAAGTGGATCAGGCTCAGCGTCACCGCGAGCAATGTTGCTGGGAGCACGGTGCGTACGGCTGTGTCGTCCACCGGCGTCTATGCGGCACCAGACCTCTCCGCAGCAGTCATTGGCATTACCAACGCCTTCCCTGGTGCACCTGCTGGGGGAGCTGCCGTTGGGAATGTGTTGACTGCATCAACCACTGGCATCACTGGCTACCCAACCCCAACGATCACCTACCAGTGGCAGCAGTGCGATTCTTACTACGATGAAGAGCTGGATGAATTCTTGGTTGATTGTGAGGACATTGACGGCGCAACATCCCGCACGTATACGGTCGGCAGTCTCGATCTTGGGCATCAGATTCGAGTACTGGTGGCTGTATCAAATGCTTCCGGCACAGAGGATGGCCAGTCAGACGCGACTGACGGCGTGATTGGTAAGCCAATTGCCACGATCAATGCGCTTGTAGTGACATCACCTTCAAAGGGCGCGTTGCTGATCAAGTGGAGCTTCAACCCCGTTGATGACGACCTAAAGCCAACATCATGGTTCACAGTGACCATCGGAACAAAGTCTGTGAAAGTCAACATTAGCCAACGCCAGTATCTGTGGACAGGACTACCTCTTGGCGTAGCCACGGTGGCCAAGGTGTCTGCTGCGAACTGGGCGGGCTCCGGGCCGATCGCTACCGCTAGGTCAGTTGTGGTGAAGAGGTAATCGGACGCTCGTGAGATCGAAGCTGCTTTTCGGGTTCGTACTTGTGTTTGTGCTTTCGGTTGCGGCCTGTGGCGGGGCAACCTCCAATGTGTCACCCACACCAGAGCCTTCGACAAGTGAGCCAGCTGCGAGTTCGAGCCCAGATAGCGCCGCCGCTCTGGCCTCCCTGCAGGCCGCCGCGAGCGCCCTCTACGCAGAATGCGTAAGCGAGGAGACAGATTACGAATGTAGCTTCACGGTAGACCTCGTTGGTACGACGCTTGGGATTGCAAAGAACACAACGTTCATAGGCGCAAATGCATTCCTCGGCAGCTATGTTGTTATCTGCTTCTATGACATTGATGGTGCGAGTTACGCTTACCGATCAGGAACACAGACGACCACCTCCCCGACGCTTGGCGTCACTGAATATGCCTTAACCGATGGTGTGGATTCGGTTGGCCTACGTCAATGCCCAGGAGCTACTGCGCCTTAGTCTTTGTCCATCTTGGGGGGACCCTAGAGGCCCAGAGAGACCAAGCTGGTTTGGCCGAGAGCGATGCTAAGCCGCCAACGCACCAGAATCCTTGCGGTCGCTGAACTACCCGGTCGTTCTGCAACGCCGCGGAATTTGTGCATCTGCACGAAAAGAACTCCCAAGATCGTGTCATTTTGCCCAGTTTTGGGGGTCTGTGACCCTGTGCTGTGCCGTAGGTTGAGCACGACACGCCGCTGGTCACGCAGGTGACCGCTCCAGGCAGCGCGGAGGCTGTCCGGAGGTGGGGTTCCGGTCGGCCGACCGTCCATTCGGCCTAGGGGAGGAAACCATGGCAAGCATTGCCTCGTACTTCCAGCTCAAGAAGCGTGGGACCACGGTCGGGACGGAAGTCCGCGCCGG
>Ga0315907_10006084_pt1 | contig 12899 bp, 11 predicted proteins | sample LakEriMetagenome_3_FD_203525 | JGI IMG/M metagenome (GOLD analysis project Ga0315907, IMG submission 203525) | Freshwater fungal communities from buoy surface, Lake Erie, Ohio, United States - Buoy 12 MA123 | ecosystem: Environmental > Aquatic > Freshwater > Lake > Lake biofilm | place: USA...
CAGTTGGCTCCTCATGCTCGTGAACAACTGAGACGATGCTGGACACGCTCACCTCGCTCACGCAGCCCTGGGCCGATTACTACGCGGAGAGTGCGTGGCTCCCCACGGCCCTCATCGCCCTGCACGTACTCGCCCTCTTCGTCGGCGGCGGAATCGCGCTCGGCGCCGACCGCCGCGTGCTGCAGTCGACGCCCGGTCACCGCGACGCCTATCTCGCCACGGCGGCCGACCTCAAGGCGACGCACGGCATCGTGATCGGCGCGCTTGTTCTCACGAATCTGAGCGGCCTCGCGCTCTTCACGTCCGACGTCGGCACTTTTTGGGGCTCGCGGGTATTCTGGGCAAAGATGGCCACCCTGGTGGTGCTGATCCTCAACGGCGTCCGCATGCGGTCCACCGAAGCGCGGCTGCTGGGCAACGCCGGAAGTGCCGACGCGGACATCGCCGGCGCGGAACTCGCCGGCCCCTACGCGACGCTGCGCACGCATGCGCGGGTGAGCGTTCTGGGCTGGTGCCTCATCGTCGTCCTCGGCGTGGTCGTCGCCAACATCTGACGCGTGTCCACGCCTTCTGATCGAGCGGAGATTCTCGTGCATTCTGACGACTCATCGTCACCCTGCGGTTCGTGCAGCGCCCGTCGTGAATTCCTGCGACAGACCTTTACCGCCGGGGCCGCGCTGGCCGGACTGTCCCTGCTGGGACCGGTGCGCGAAATCGCCGCCCTCGAACCGCGCGGCCACAGTGGGCGCGGGCCGGTGAAGTACGCACTCCCGGCGGCCGATGGTGTATCCATCGACACGACGAACGAAGTCATTCTCTGCCGGCATGCCGGCGAGGTGTATGCGTTCGCCCTGTCGTGTCCGCACCAGAATACGGCGCTCAAGGTGCTGCCCAAGAATGCGGGGTTCCAGTGCCCGCGGCACAAGTCGAAGTACCAGCCGAACGGCACCTTCATCAGCGGCCGGGCCACGCGGAACATGGACCGGCTGCAGATCACGCGTGACGGTACCACGATTGCGGTGGACCCGGACATCGCGTTCGAAAGCGACAGCGATCCCGCACGCTGGGCCGCGGCGCTCATCAAGGTTTGACCTCACTCTTTGCCCTTCCGGAGCGTCTCCATGTCGGCCTGTTCCTCCTGTTCCCGCCGTGACTTCGTCGCCACCGGTGCGATGGCGGCGGTCGCGGCCTTTCTCACCGCTTGCGGCGGCGAGGACGACTCGCCCACCTCGCCGGGCGCCGTGAACCTGACCGTCACGCTGGCCAACTTTCCGGCGCTGGCCACGGTGGGAGGGATTGCGCGGGTGACCACCTCAGGGACGCCCGTGGCCGTGGTGCGCGTGGATAGCGGCACCTACCGGGCCTTCTCCATGGTGTGCCCGCACCAGGGGACGACCGTGAATATCAACGGGACGGGCTTCCGTTGTCCCAATCATGGCGCGACGTTCAATGCCAACGGCGCATGGACCGGTGGTGAGCGTACCTCCGGCCTGTTCGAGTTCAAGGTGACCTCCAACACGTCCGCCGGTACCATCACGATCACGAGTTGACCGTCATGCGTCCCACCCGTTCTGCGTTCTCCGCCGGGGGCATGCTCCCGGCGTTGTGCATTTCCCTCGTCGCGGCGGCCCCCGCCACCCTCGCGGCCCAGGCCAAGGCCGCCAAGCCCACGCCGCTCGAAGCGGGCATGGACAAGCTGGCGCAACACCCCACCGTCGTGGCCGCGTTCACGGCGCTGCAGAGCGACAATGCGTGGACGCTCGACCAGCAGGCGTCCATCTGCCAGATCCCGGCACCGCCGTTCAAGGAGCAGGCGCGCGCCGCCGAATACGCCAAGCGGTTCCGTGACCTTGGGGTGCAGAACGTACGCATCGACAAGGAAGGCAACGTGATCGGCGAGATTCGCGGCGCCAAGCCGGGCCCCACGCTCATGCTCGCGGGCCACCTCGACACGGTGTTCCCCGAGGGCACCGATGTGCGGGTGAAGCGCGAAGGTACGAAGCTGATCGCGCCCGGCATTGGCGACGACTGCCGCGGCCTCGCCGTGGTGCTGTCAGTGGCCCGTCAGGTGATCACGCAGAAGATCCCGTTCAGCGGCAAGCTGCTCGTGGTCGGCAACGTGGGAGAAGAAGGCCCCGGCAATCTGCGCGGCATGCGCGCCATCTTCGGCGGCCCCATGCGCGACTCCATCGACATGTTCATCTCGGTGGATGGGACCGGCTTCGGCGTGACCAACGGCGGCGTGGGCAGCAACCGCTACCGCGTGCATTACAAGGGCCCCGGTGGCCACAGCTACGGCGCGTTCGGCATGCCCAACCCGATGCACGCGATGGGCCGTGCCATCGCGAAGATTGCCGATCTCGAGGCGAGCACCACCCCGAAGGTGACGTTCAACGTGGGCATCGTGTCCGGCGGCACGTCGGTGAACTCGATCCCCTTCGAAGCGATCATGGAAGTCGACCTCCGCAGCGAAACGTCGGTGGCGCTCGCGGAAATCGACGCCCGCCTGCAGAAGGCCCTGCGTGAAGCCGTGACGGAAGAGAAGGCGCGCTGGCCGAAGAGCAACGCGGCGCTGACGCTGGTGGTGGATACGATGGGATTGCGTCCGGCGGGCACCACGCCCGACACGACGTTCATCGTGCGCACGTCGCTTGCGGCCGCGCGTACGATGAACGTGTACGCGCCGCTCACCATCTCGAGCACCGACGCCAACATTCCCATGAATCTCCGCATCCCCGCCGTGACACTCGATGGCGGTGGCGTGGGGCGCGGCGCGCATTCGCTCGACGAGTCGTACGACGATCGTACCGACGGCTACAAGGGCCCGCAGTGGGTCCTGCTCGTGGTGATGGGTTTGCTCGGCGCGAAGTAAGCCGTGAGAGGCTGATCACTGACGACCGAAAGCTGACGGCTCCCCTGAGAGATCGCGTGATCTCCGGGGGAGTTTTCGGTTTCAGCCCTCAGTTCTCATCGACCGGCAAACAGCGACGCCACGTCATTCGGGTCGAGACGGTCAACCGTCGCGAGCCCCGCACGCCGCGCCGCTTCGGCGAGCAGTTCATCGGCACGGAATCCCGCCGCGCGCATCTCCCGCAACGACGTATCGTGCGTCGCCTTGCTCAACTTGCTGCCGTCGGGATGTACGAGCAGCGTGTGATGCAGGAAGCGAAGCGGTCGCGTGCGTCCGAGCAGCGACGCCAGCTGCAACTGGCGCCCGGTACTCGCCAGCAGATCCTCGCCGCGAATCACCACGTCGATGTCGTGTGCGATATCATCGACGACAACGGCGAACTGGTAGGTCCACTGCGCGTGGCGATCGCGCGCGAGCAGATCGCCGCACTGCTGCTGGGGCGTCTGCGTGAGGAGCCCGAGACGGAGGTCTGCGAAAGCGAACGGCGCATCGTCGAGGAGCACGCGACGTGCAAACGTGTCCTCGGCCGGCGCGCCGGCCTGGCGGCAGGTGCCGGGATACCGCGGCTCCTCGCCCGGGCGGTGCGGCACCACCTGCGCGATATCCCGCCGCGTACAGCGACACGGATACACGAGGCCTCGCGCCTCGAGGCGCTCCAAGGCGGTGCGATAGCGCGCATCCTGATTGGACTGCCGGGCCGGATGCGAGTCGCCGTCGCCGCGGAACGATGCGAGCCCGTACACATCGGGCGCGAATCCCAGCCACTCGAGATCGTCAAGGAGCGCCTGCTCGTACTCCGCGCGACAGCGCGTGCGGTCGTGGTCCTCGATGCGCAACACGACGGCACCACCAAAGGCCCGCGCGATGCCCCAGACGTGCAGGGCGTTTACCAGATGTCCGAGGTGCAGATACCCAGTGGGCGCGGGCGCAAAGCGGGTGCGCCAGCCATGCGCGGGCAAGTCTGCGGAGGACAACCGCGCGGGCAACGTGGAGCGCCAATCATCGGGCGTACGCATGCCACACGCTAGCCGCGGGGCGGACCAGCTTCAATGGTTCGCCGAATGGGCCGCGTACCAGTCAGCGGGGAGGGACGCGTACCCACGGAGATCGCCGAGGTGGGTGAGGGCACGGAGTAGCGCCGCATGGCCCAACGCGGTCCTTGGTGTCCTCACCTTGCTTTGTGATCTCGGCGTGGACGCGTTTCCCGCCACCTGAGACCGTCGATCCGTCGGCTGTACGATGCGTCAGGTGTGCAGCAACGACGCCTGTGGGAGTGACAGCGCGAGGTCCCGCGTCATGCTGACGGCCGGCGTATACGACCGGATCGGCCCGGCGTCCATGAGCAGTTGAGCGATCGTCGTTTGCTCGAAGCGCGCCGCCGCATGCCCGACGATCGCATTCCATCGCGCATGCACGGCGCACGGGTGCTGCGCGTCACAGGCGCGGTTGCGCAGCATGCAGGCCGGCGTGCGGGCATGATCATCGAATGGCGCGATGATCCGTGCGAGCGTCAGACTGTCGGGCGGGATGGCGAGCGTGAAGCCGCCGGCGGCGCCTCTGGCACTGTGAACGATGCCCGCCTTGGCGAGGGCGTTGAGCGTCTTCGCGAGGTAGTTGCGCGGTGCCCCGAGTTCAGCGGCAATGGCATCCGCCGAAAGAGCCTTGGCGCCGTCGTGGCGCGCGAGGAGCAGCACGGCGCGCACGGCATGTTCCGCAGTGGCTGAGAGCATGGCAGGTCCGGAAAGAAGACGGTTCAAACCTCACGGTACACCGAGATTCGCCGTTTTCTCATCGCTGGGAAGTCGGGGAAGCCATGGACTTTTCCCCTCGGAACCTGACATCGAGGTCCGGTAATCCCGCACACGACTGAAAGTCGCCGAGCGCTCCCGCCCTCAGGGACCGCCGCGCGTGCGCAGGCTATCCGGTTCGAACAGGCGCGGATCCGCCCATCCGCTGATGTCGGGCGAGCGCACCTGGCGCCAGCCGGCGCGACCGGTGCCAAGCATGGCACGGGCCGCCGGCTTGATCACGCCCACCACCTGTCCACCGCGGCTGGCATCGGAGCGCACGTTCACCCAGGTGCGCGCCACCGCCGGTGTCCACTGGATATCGTCGGGCGTGCCGGTCGACGGGATCGCAGCGGGCACCGCAGCCCCGGTGGAGTCGGCCGGTACGCTCGTCGACGCCGCAGTATTCAGCGGAGCCGTAGCAACGCGCTCGACGGTTGTGTTCACGGGAGCTGCAGCCGGCGTCGGGATCGGCACGGCGATGTTCCCGAGTGGGCGCGTGGTGCTCGCGGACTCCTTGAGTTGCGGCGCCACACGCCACACACCACCGGCGGCCGTCACCATGAGCGCCACGGCGGCGGCGGTGCGCCACACGCTGCTGTCCACCCGCAGCGAAGTCAGCGAGAATCCTTTCCCCTTGATATCACCGCACCAATGACACAACGAATCGACACGATGCATGATGCCGCACGAGCGGCACCGCTTCAACTTGGCGCGCTCACCGCGCGCGTCCAGCGTGTTAAAGGGGTGCGCACACTTCGGGCACTGCGACGCGGCGACGAGCGCCTTGGAACCACACTTGGTGCAGCGGAGGTAGGCCATGGGAGGAACGGCCAGGGGCGGAAACGAGGGAGGGGACGAAGCGATTGGCAGCCGGGCTGCGCGGTAACGCGTAACGATTGGGCCCCGCGCGTAATCCCGCTACGTGTCAGCGAGCAAGAACGTCAAATAGTTGCGATTTCGTGATTTAGGCATCCACCAATCCGGTTTGTCCCACCCCCCAAGGTCCACTTGTGCCGAAGCACGCAGGGGGCAGCGCCCTTTCGGCGCTGCCCCCTGTCGACCTCACCGGATTCAACGGGCACAACGGTGGGCGGGGATCGCCTTCCCCCGCCCGCCGTGCCCGGCGTTACGGGTTGCGATCGGTGCAGCCCTTGAACTCCGGATTGTTCCGCTCATCCGTCACGATCGGGAGGTTCACGTCCTTCCCGTAGTTGCCACCCTTGTAGTGGACGCCCTGCGGGAACACGGTGGCTTCCGTCCGGCCATACTGCTTGATGAGGCGGCGCATGTCGCCCAGCCGCTGACCACGGCTGAAGGTCCAGAACGCCTTCTCACGGAAGTGCACGTTCACCCGCGCCGCTTCGCTGCCCGGGTCCGCGAGCGCGGGCATGGCCGCCGGCTGGATTTCGCCCAGTTTCGGCGGCGCCGCGCGCAGCGCGTTGTGGATGCTCAACCACTGCGCCGTGTTACCGGCACGCAGCGCCACTTCGGCTTCGATCATGCGGGCATCGACGCCGTTCGCGACATCCGTCGCGGTGAACTGCCCCCACATGGTGGTAGTGCGGGTGTACGTCTGGCCGTCCTGGCCGTTGATGGCACCCGACGTGGGAATCGTCACCGGCAACCGCGGATCACGCGCCGACGCGAATGGAATGGCGTTAGTCACGCGGATGTTGCGCGAATTGCCCTCCACACTGTCCCCGACGCTGTACCGGCGCGAGCTGATCCCCTGCCCCCACAGCGTGTTCGAGCCCGCCGTGCCGGAGAAGGTGTGCTGGTACACGAACGTCGACGGCACCGCGGTGACGAGCGCTCCCGCTTCGGCGAACTGCCCGAGGTTCAGGTGCACGCGCGCGCGCACGATGCGAACCGCCCGGTTCATCGTCACGCTCGCGGCATCGGTGCCGCTCGCGTACGTAAGCGCCGTATCGAGCGATGCTGCGGCGTACTGGAACACCACCTGCGTGCTCTTCGGCGTTTCGAACTTCGGCTCCACCGAGAACACGTTGTTGATGGGAATCCCGTTGCAGAAGTCGCTCGCCAGTTGCATTTCGGCGTAGCCACGCGCGAGGTACATCTCGGCGAGAAGAGCCCGAGAGGTGGGGCTGTACTTGAGCAGCGACGCAATCGCCTCGTTGGCACGCGTCCGCGTGCGGTACAGCTGCCGCAGCATACCAGTGATCGAAGAGTTGAACTCCTGAATCACCCGCTGATCGGTTTCGTCGTTCTGAATGAACGTCGAGCTGGTCGACCATTCGTCGGCGAGCAAGCCGCCGAACATCCACGTGCTTTCCCCACCAGCCGTGGTGGCGCGGAAGGTACCGATGGCACCGTTCGCGAGCGCCACCGCACCGTCGGCGTTCACGATGTCGGTGGGATTGATGATGTCAGGATCGACGACGCCCAGCAGGCGATCGTTGGCGGACTGACAGGCCGTGAGCGAGAGGGCGAGCGCCGCCGCGGCGGCTCCGAGCACACGTGAGCGCCGGCCCAGATAGCGATAAGTGGTCATGGGTCGGTGTCCTCAGAATCCGATGTTGAGACGCATGATGAAATAGCTCGGCGGCCCAACCGTCTGGAACTCGCTGGGCGCTTCCGTGCCGTCGTTCGTGTTGAAGCCCGACTCCGGATCGGTGCCGCGGTACTTGGTCCACAGCTTGAGGTTGCGGGCCGTGACCACCGCCGATAGCGAGCGGCCGCGCAGCAGACGCTTGGCCATGTCGTTCGAGAACGTGTACTGCAGCGAGGCTTCACGAAGACGCACGAACGCGCCGCTCTGGAAGAAGCCATCGAGCGTACGGGCCGCGTGTTCGTTGGCCGCGATGTTGGTGGCCTGGTCCACGAAATCCGCTTTCTGATTGAGACGGCCCGAGCAGTTCGGGCGTGTGCAACGAATGCGCTCCGTGTTGTTGTACCACTTGCCGCCGCTGCGCCAATCCCACATGGTCTGCACGCGCAACTTCTTGCTGAGGAAGTCCCAGCCGCTCGTGAGGGTGGTCATGTAACGGGGGGTCGCGTAGCCGCGGAAGATGGCCGAGTCGCCGACAAACACTTCGTTACGCGCCGCATCGGCAAAGTAAGTAAGCAAACCGTCGCCGTTCTTGTCCTGCCAGCCGGTGATCGGACGTGCCCAAAGGCCGGCGATGGGATAGCCCGCCTGGATGCGCGTGGTCGTGCCGATCTGCGGCGGCGTCCCGCCCGTGGAGACCACCTTGTTGTCGTTGGCCGACGACGCAATGTTCACGTCCCAGCCGAAGGCATCCTTCTGGACGAGCTGCGCATTCACGGACATTTCCACGCCGGAGTTCTTCACCGAGGCGAGGTTGCGCAGCTGTGACGTCACCGACCCGTACGACGGCGGGAGGATGGCGCTGTAGAGCGCGTCGGTCGTGATCTTGCTGTAGTACGTGAAGTCGAAAGACAGACGCGAGCTGAACATCTGCGTCTCGAAGCCCATTTCATGCTCGGCCGACCGCTCCGGCTTGAGGTTGGCGTTACCGAGCGCCGCCTGAATGATCGTGGGCTGATCCGTCGCCGCCACGCTGGTGATGCCGGCGGTGTAGAAACGGAGTGCGTCGTTCGGGCCCGGCTGCACGCCTGACTGACCGTAGGCGTAGCGCAGGCGCATGGTGTTCACCCAGCTCGGGGCACGCCACCAATCTTCTTCGGAGATCAGGTACGAGGCCGAGGCCTTGGGGTACACGATACTCTGGAAGTTGGTACCGAACGCCGAGTTCTGGTCGCTGCGCACCGCGGCCGTGAGGAACAGACGGTCACGCCACGCCAGCGCCTGCTCGATGAAGGTACCGAACGTCTTCTGACGCGTGGTCCCTTCGCCGACGGATTGGATGGTACCCGACGATACGTTCTGCGAGCCGGGGGCCAGCTGCGTCGAGCCCGTGGTGGCCGCGCTGAACTGGTACCCGATGTACTGGGCCCCTACCGTGGTCTTGTTCTGGAAGCCGAGGAAGTCGTACGTAGCCGTGGCGCCCAGATCGACGGTGAGGTTGTTGATGTTGACGCGGTTGATGCCACGCGAGCCAAGGCGCGTGGTGGCCGTGAGGGGCGGGCCTTCGCCGCGGAGCAGCAGGTTTTCGTCGTTACGGCCGGTCCAGTCGTTACCGACGGTGCCGCGCGTGGAGAGCCACGACGTGGGCCGATAGTTGGCCTGCGCGGACCAGATGAAGCGGTTCACTTCCTGAGCCGTCTTTTCCTGCCACATGTAGCCGGGCGTCCAGGCGCGGTAGCCGTTGAGCGGCGTACCAAGGCCGGTTACCGTGCCGTTGCTGCGCGTCCCCGGACCACCGAACAGGTGCGAGCCGAGACCGGCCGTCGCGTTCGACTCGAGGGAGTAGCGCTGCGCGACGTTGATGAAGTTCGTGCTCATGCCGAGATCGAACTTCGGATTGAGCGTGGCGTTCACATTCGAACGCAGCGAACGGCGCCCCATCTGATTGGGACGCGACGTCCACGGATAGATCTCCAGCCCCGTGGAATCCATGCGCTGACGCTCGAACTCCGGCAGGCTCATGACCCCCACTTCGAGTTCGTCTTCCGCCGACACGAAGTACCGCACAGCGTCGGTGCCGCCCGACACCTGCACACCCACCTGACGGCGCGGCGACGACTTGAGCGGCGTGAGGTCCTTCTCGTCGAAGATGTTGAGCGAGCTGGTCGAGTCAGCGGCACATTCGCCGGTGCCCACGCGCTGCAGGTTGCAGAACGCGCGCGACGACACGGTTTCACCCGGGCGCTTGCCCCAGAGCGAATAGGCCGCGGGATAGTAATTCTTGTCGAAGACGGTGCCGCCTTCGGTGTAGACCGACCACCGCGCCGAACCGGCGCGTCCCTTCTTGGTGGTCACGAGAATCACACCGTTCGCCGCGTCGGTGCCGTACAGCGTGGCCGCCGACGGGCCCTTCACGATTTCGATGCTCTCGATTTCTTCCGGGTTCAGGTCGCCGACACGGCTCGGGGAGTTACCACCCGTACCGCCGCCGCTACCCGTGGCCGTGGAGAAGCTGCCCTGATTGCTCGTCATGCGAATGCCGTCGATGATCCAGATCGGCTCGTTGTTCAAGCTGATCGAGTTGATACCGCGGATACGGATGCGAGCCCCGGTGCCGGTCTGCGTACCACTGGTGACGGTCACGCCGGCAGCGCGTGAGTTGAGCAGGTCATTCAGGTTACCCAGCGGCGCCGACTCGGTGACTTTTGCGGCGTCGATGTTGGCCGTCGCGTTCCCGATTTCCACCCGACGCTGCTCGCCGGTGGCGGTCGTCACGACTGCGGCGAGATTCACCGCCGCCGTGGTGAGCGCCACGTTCAACGTGGCCGCCTGCCCGGCCGCAATCGTCAACGGCTTGGACTGCTCCGTATAGCCGACCCGCAGCACACGCACCGTGTAGCTACCCGGGTTGATGGCCCGCAGCACCAGACGGCCCTCGGCCGTGGTCTGTCCAGCGATGGTGGTGCCGACGAGGAACACACGGGCCGCTTCAACGGGCCGCTGATTGCCCGCATCGGTGACCGTGACCGTCAGCGAACCGGGCTGTTGCGCTTGGGCTGTCGGACCGGCGAGAGCAAGAAGCCCTGCCAGCGCCAACAGTGGGCGCCACGAGTGGAGCATGTGCAAATCTCCGAGAGGGGGTGAGGAGAGACTACGGGTGCAACCGGACGCGTGTGGAGGGGCCCGGGGTGCGCGTCGCACAGCGTCGACGGGCGCCGCATGGAGGCAACAGGACGACCCGTCCTGACGTCACGCTCGTCCCGCGTACGTGCCGACTATCGCGACCGTTGAGCGACTCGAACCGAACGGTAAGCACCGGACTCAACATTTGCCACGCAACACACGTTCCCTCGGTACGCTCGCGATCGGTCTTCCCGCCGCTCTCACACTTCGCTCGCCGCACCTGCCGTGTCCCCCAGCGGTCCCGCTCACCCGCGCCTGTTGCTCCTCGGCGCCGCTGCCGTGCTGACGGCCTATGGCGCCGGCTTCAGTCGTACGAGTGAGGCGGCCGAGGCGCTCGCGGTCCAGAGCAGCGGACGACGCCGACCGCCACCGCCATCACCGGAAGACGCCGCGTCCGGTGTGACACCGTCGCGTGTTTCTGAAAACAACGATGCGACCGGTGCGTCACCAGCGCGCGACGTGAGTGCGACTTCACCCGCTCCCCCCGCGAGCGTCGCACCGTCCGCGCCGCCGTCAGCGCCTCCCATCGCGGCAACACCGTCAACCGCTGCCGCCGGCGCGGGCACCTCCGTGGCGGCTGCCGCGCCGGTCGCCCCGGTCGTGACAACGACCATGCCGAATCCGCCGGCGGTCGCTGCGACGCCCACCGTCGCGACACCTCCCGCGGCGCCACCGCCGTCCGCTCCGGTGCCGGCGCCGGCCGCCCCGTCGGTCGACACGGCGGCACGCGCCGGTCTCAAATGGAAGGATGGCACCTTCTCCGGCTGGGGCACGTCGCGGCATGGCGACATCGAGGCCACGGTGATCATCGAGAAGGGGCGCATTACGGCGGCCGCGATCAGTCGCTGCCTCACGCGCTACTCGTGCTCGTGGATCGCGCATCTGCAGCCGCAGGTGGTGGAGCGGCAGAGCCCCGAGGTCGACAACGTCTCGGGGGCCACAGAAAGCGCCAATGCGTTCTACTACGCCGTGGTCGAAGCCCTCAAGGCCGCCAAGCCATAACGTGCGCCCGACGCCGCCGTGATCGGGCACGACCAGCCGATGTTCGAGTTCGTTACCACGGCGATGAGCACCACCGTCTCCGTGCAGATCGTGGGCGCACATCCCAACGCCGAGACGCTCGCCGCCGAGGCGCTGGACTGGTTTCGCGTCGTCGAGTCGACCTGCTCGCGATTCGATCCCGCCTCGGAACTCTCGCAGCTGTGCGGTACAGCGCCGGAATGGACGACCGTGTCACCGTTACTCTTCGAAGTGCTGCGGGTGGCCCTGGCCGTGTCGCAGGCGAGCCACGGGGCTTTCGACCCCACCGTGGGCGCGGCGCTGCAGATGATGGGCTTCGACACGCATTGGCAGACCGGCGAACGGCATACGACCCACCCACACGCGCCGCCGGCGGACTGGCGTGATGTATCCCTCGACGAGGCGACCGGGCGCGTGCGCTTGCAACATGCGCTGCAACTCGATCTCGGGGCCGTGGCCAAGGGCTTTGCGCTCGACCTTGCTGCGCGCGCGATGGCCGGCGTTGCCGACTGCTGTCTCGTGGCCGGCGGCGACCTGCTCTGCCGCGGCAGCAACGCGCGCGGACGGCCCTGGCGCACGGCCGTCGTGCACCCGCTCGCGGTCGACCGCCCGGCGGGCACCCTCGAGGTACACGCGCCCGAGTATGCGATCTGCACCAGCGGTGGCTACGTCCGTCGCACCGCGCGCGGGCACCACCTGCTCGATCCGCGTCAACCCGGGGCGCCGAGCACTGATGCGCTGGCGAGCGCCACGGTGATCGCGCCGCAGGCCGCGATCGCCGATGCCCTGGCGACGGCGGCGTTCGTCCTTGGTATCGAGGACGCACGCGCGCTGCTCGAGGCACAGGGGGTCGATGCCGTTCTCATCGACGCGAATGGTGTGCCCCACCTCGTGAACGGGTGGGCACGCAGCAGGTTCGTGCCCACTAGCTTCTGACGCATGCATTCACCGACCCTGTCGGCGCCCTCGCCCGGCGTGTTCCATCCCCTGCCCCGATGGCTCCGGTCTCCGAAGGGGCTGTTCACCGGCATTCTGCTGCTGCTCACGGTGCCCGCCGCGCAGCACAGCGGTTGGGGGCTCGTGCTCCCCGGGCTTACGGCAGCGATCGTCGTGGCCATGCTGCTCGATGCGCCGCTGATCCGTTGGCGCGATGGCGCATGGAGTGTGCCCGACGGCGCGATGCTCACGGGATGGCTCGTGGCGCTCGTGATGAGCCCGCAGGTGGCCTGGCCGACCGTGGCCGCCAGCACGGCCGTGGGAATCGCAGCGAAACATGCGCTGCGCGTGAAGCGCGCCAACGTACTCAATCCGGCCGCGGCGGCGCTGGTGGCCAGCTACTACCTGTTCGACACCGGGCAGAACTGGTGGGGGGCGTTGCCCGAGTTGCCGTGGTGGTGGATTGCGCTCGTGGGGGCCACCGGCGCCTTCATGGCGCGGCGGCTCAACAAGCTGCCGCTGGTACTCGCCCTGCTCGCGGTACACTTCA
>Ga0315907_10006086_pt1 | contig 12895 bp, 11 predicted proteins | sample LakEriMetagenome_3_FD_203525 | JGI IMG/M metagenome (GOLD analysis project Ga0315907, IMG submission 203525) | Freshwater fungal communities from buoy surface, Lake Erie, Ohio, United States - Buoy 12 MA123 | ecosystem: Environmental > Aquatic > Freshwater > Lake > Lake biofilm | place: USA...
CATTGGTTCTTCTGACTTTGGGGCTTTCATGTGGAATTCTTTTGGGATTTGAATTCAGGGAATGGACGGATTTAATGCTGTTGGTTTCTGCCTTCTTTCTTATCCTTTCACTGGTATTATACCTTTTTGGGAAATTGACAGGTTTCCCTCTCTTAATAGCTATTTTCCTGGCGATGACATTGACAGGAGTTCATCTGATTCAAAGTCATGACGGCATTTGGGAGCCTAGCAGATTTTCGGAGGTATACCAACGAGGTGATCCAATGATCATTGAGTTAAAGGAGGTTGGGAAAAGCGACAGGTCCTGGAAAAAAATGACAGGAACGATAACTGGACTTGTCAAAAAAGATGGAATCACAAAACTTCATGAGCCGATCGTTCTTTTCGTTAAAATCGAAAATTTCGGATGTGATCCGGGTGATGTTATCTCTGTTTATTCGGAACCTCAGTTGATCAGAAACGCCGGGAATCCCGGAGAATTTGATGCTGAGTTTTATTGGAACCGAAAAGGATTTAGGAACATGGTTTTCGTCGGTGACCAACAGTTCAAGGTTATAAAGCATGTTCCGAAGAGCATTATTCGAAGGTATCTGGATGGTTTAAGTAACTACCTTGGAGCATCATTGGAAGAAAATTTATCAGGAAGAGAACTGGCCATTGCTAAAGCGCTAATTCTGGGTGACAAGTCACTACTCGATACTGAAATTAAGAACAGCTTTACCAACACGGGAGCTATGCACGTCCTGGCGGTTTCCGGTTTGCATGTCGGGATCATCATGCAGATCTTAATGGCTTTCTTTGGATTCTTTTCCAAGTGGATAAGTCGTAGAACCTCGATCCTCATCGTTGTAGCCATCATGTGGATCTATGCTGTTATCACTGGTTTATCACCTTCCGTCCTACGGGCTGTTTTTATGTTTTCTGTTCTCGTACTGGCTCAGATCGGCGGCAAGCAGCATAATTCTATAAATTCATTATTCTTTACAGCCTTTGTGATCTTCTTGTTCGATCCATTCACTCTTTTTGATATTGGGTTTCAGTTGAGTTTTCTGGCAATGCTTGGGATTTTCTTATTCTATCGTCCAATCGATGAGTTGATCTATTTTCGAAGTGGTTTCATCAGAAAGATATGGCAAGGAACGGCGATTGGTTTTGCAGCTCAGCTAATGACCACACCACTTTCTCTATTCTACTTTCATCAGTTTCCAAATTATTTTATCCTTACGAATATTGGTTTGATGGCTTCTTCCGGCCTTATTCTGGGTTTAGGGATCTTTATTTTCTCTGTAAAATGGTTGAAGCCTCTTGCCAAGATTGCAGGTTGGGTGCTGGGAGTTATCATTTTTCTTTCTTTAATTTTTATTGAATGGGTGGAAAGTCTGCCTGGAGCTGTTGCTTATGGTTTCGAAATATCATTGATTGTTGTGATTATAATGGGAATTATAGCTTTGGTACTTTTCACTGTTAAAGAGAATGGATTGATTAAATATACTGCCATTGCGATCGCCGCACTTTTATTGAACGTTCTGATCTATCAACGTTATCTCAATCTGGATTGTGACGAACTTTGTGTTTTCAATCATAAAAAATTAATCGTTACGGTAAAAAAGGATGGACAAATCCTTTGTTTTTATGATGGGGGAGGGGAAGGACTCGAAAAGGTTAAATTTATTGTAGAGGGTTATAAAAAGCTTCATCCCGGGGAGATACGGTATATTTCTCTAAGCAAGATGGATTATAATGCAATGATAGATGATCAGGTACTTTCAATTGATCACAAAGGGAGTGATTTTGAAGTTCATTTGGGTAAAAAAAAGTTTATAATCGCTTATGCTGATCAGGATAATTCAGTACCTGACGTAAAATTGATAGGTATGCCATGGATAGAGAGCAAGATGGATCATAATCTTCACAACGGAGCTTATATAACCTCCTTTTAGAATTAGACCGGAAACAAAAAAGACACATTATTTCAACGGATCTTTTCTTAGAAGCTCAATGATTATTATCTGTTTAGCATCACAGGCATAACAAGCATCAGGATATCTTCATTTTCGTTATCTTTTATTGCAGGCATTAACAATCCTGCTCGGGATGGTTCGCTCATTTCTAGTCGAACTTCAGAAGTGTCAAGGTTATTAAGCATTTCCATCAAGAATCGCGAGTTGAATCCGATTTCCATATCATCACCGTTATAATTGCATGTAAGGCGCTCATTTGACTCATTTGAGAAGTCAATGTCTTCAGCAGAAAGCGCCAGTTCTGAGCCTGCAAGCTTTAATTTAATCTGGTGCGTTGTTTTATTTGCAAAGATTGAAACACGGCGGATAGATGCAAGGAACTGAGCACGATCGATTGTCAAAACATTTGGATTTTCTTTCGGAATGACAGCCTCATAGTTCGGATATTTACCATCGATCAGTCGACAAATCAGTACAATATCGTTGAAAGTGAAAACAGCATTGGATTCGTTATATTCCAATTGTACTTCTTCGCTTCCTGAAAGATTTGACTTTAAAAGGTTCAATGGTTTCTTTGGTAAGATAAAAGAAGAACTTCCGGATGCCTGTGAATCAGTTCTCCTGTAACGCACAAGTTTGTGAGCATCTGTTGCAACAAATAGAATATCCTGCGGGGTGAACTGACAGAATACGCCACTCATAACCGGACGAAGGTCATCATTTCCTGTTGCAAATAAGGTTTTGTTAATGGCCTTTGAAATGATGTCACCTGAAACTTTTATTGTATTTGCATTTTCAATAGCCGGAATTCTTGGGAAATCATCCCCATTGAAACCGACCATTTTTGATTTACCATTGTCGTATGCGATTTCCACTGAAAAATTTGTCTTATCAACCAGGAATGTGCATGGTTGATCCGGCAAGTTCTTCAAAACATCAAGGAGTAACTTGGCTGGTATTGCGATCTTTCCTGGTTCATTTGCTTCCACTCCAAGAGTAGTGCGCATCGTTGTTTCAAGATCTGATGCAGAAACAGTTAATTGACCTTCGCTGATCTCAAAAAGGAAATTGTCCAGGATTGGCAACGTGTTACTCGTGCTCAAAACTCCTGAAATACTTTGTAAATGTTTTAAAAGTGGTGAGCTTGATACAATGAAATTCATCTTGTAGAAATTTACCTCAAAACTATTAAAGGACGGCAAAATACAGCACGTTTGAGCGAGTATTTTTTAAGTAGTTATTAACAATTCGGTGCTTTTAAGCACATGGAAATTTTTAGTTCTTAACGAGTTTAAAGCGGGTATTCACATCATTTTGAAAAGTACTAACGAAATAGGCACCGGGATTCAGATGCCCTATGTTTACTTGTTCCTCATCTGTTGTGAGAATGGTCTCATAAACTTTATTTCCCTGCATGTCAAACACCTGAATAGCTTGACCCGATTCACATCCTTTGATCACGAAAATTTCGTTCATTGGGTTAGGGTGAACAATTCCTTTGCTTACAGTGATTTCGTTCACGCCTAATGAGGAATTCACGATGAACTGTCCCATCATTCCTTCATCTTCGTGAACGAGCATGTGGCAATGATACATGTACGGAAGCGTATCGTTCTGGAAATCTTCGAACTTGGTAATGAATCGAACTGTTCCCATTCCGCCTGGAACGAGGATCACATCTTTTCTTCCGCGCTGATTTAATGGAGGGGCAACTCCGTTGATATCCAGCACATAGAACTGAACATCGTGAATATGAAAGGGATGCGAAATCGGGGTTTGGTTCGAAAGCGTCCATATCTCGGTACTCTCGAATGGGATGTAATAATTGATCATCATCATGTCAAATGCCATCATATTGATCAGGAATGGTCCCTGGATCGCTGTAGGTCCCATGTTCAAAGGGGAGAAGGTCAGTGTTTTTGCCTGCAACGGGTCTGCATCTGCTTCCTGCCATGGGGTATGGTTCACAAGGGTTGCAGGGATGGTTGTTACAGGAGATGCCGTCTGTGTGATCACCTCAAAATCAATTATCTGAAAGTTCGTGTTGTTCAACGGGTTCAGAGTGTAATTAGGTATCGACTGTCCTGCTCCCATGCCTGGTTGAGGTGATCCGTAAGTCCCAGCCGGAAATTCCGTTAGGTTTGCAGCATATCCCATCAATTGGATATGTTGACTAGTCATTCCTGAAAAGTCAACCAATAGTTCTGCGCGTTCCCCCGGAGAAAGTTTTAAACGGGTCAACGAAACAGGTGCTTCAAGAAGACCTCCATCCGAACCGATCTGATAAAAGGTCTGACCATTTGAAAGTCCAAGATTATAAGTGCGCATGCTCGATCCGTTCAACACGCGAAAACGAACAACTTGAGCAGGAACTGCAACAACTGGATCCAGCGTTCCATTCACCATCAGAGCAGTGTCCAGTGCATTATCGATCAATGAGATCTGATTATTGGTGTCAAACTCTTTTGTCTGGATCACCAGTGGGATATCATCTATTCCATAAGTGCGAGGGAGTGTCAGTGCTCCTTCAATATCATCTTTCACGATGACAAGACCTGCCATTCCTTTAAGAACATGATCATTCGTATGCATATGCAGGTGAGGGTGGTACCAATAGGTTGCAGCCCAATCAAGCACGGGGATCTCAGGGCTCCAGGTTTCACCCGGTGGGATAACAATGTGTGGACCGCCGTCATTCTCTGGTGAAACATGCATACCATGCCAGTGAATAGTCGTTGAATCATTAAGATTGTTGGTTACATGAATGGTTACAGTTTCATTTTTGTTCAATACCAGCGTTGGACCCAGTATGTTCCCATTTACTCCCATTGTCTCTGTAGCTTGCCCTGGATAGAAATTTATGGAACCGTATTGCAAATTCAGGTCGATCGTTGGGCCGAATATTGTTGGGGGTATTGCCAAAGGATTTTGTGCTAAAGAAATCAATGGCAATACAAAAAACGCTAATAATAGGTGTTTCATATATCGGCAAGTTACCCTAGCAAAATAAATGTTTGTGTAACCTAAGTTACTTACGATAAAACGAAAGTAAGGTTGGATTTACTTCTTGATTTCTAATTAATCTGTGGTCCTGCTACCTTCCTTTTTGACAGGTCCAACGGGAAGTAAACATGACCGAGTATCAAAGGATTGAATACAAAGTACTGACATTTAACGAGTTCTCCATTCGGTAATTCGCACCAGAATTTGTTCATGTCGGTGTTCACAACATCTCCGAATTCATTGACTTGAAAATCATCCTGATTTTTAATTCTGAACATCCGAAGTTTAGAGGATTTACCTGTTGTTTCATTTAACGTTAACGTCGCAAATGGTAAGGATTTTTTCAAACTGTCGATTTGTTTTTCTGACAACTCGAAATTCGCCAGCTCGAAATGTACTTTTCTGAATTTATGCAAATAACGATAGATCATGGCTGTGTCAACATTTTGTAGTTTTTTGCCTTGTTGATAGACATTCATCTTCGTTCCTTTCTTGGTTACTGAAAAACTAAGAACAGGATCGTCAAAATACCTGACCTCCACCTTTGAGATACGTTCGATCGGTACAGAGAAAATGTTGGTACACATCCATTTCCTTTTATCGGCGAAAAAACGAGGATCAATGATTCCTGCAACCCCTTTTAATTTCATCATAACCGGTTTCCCGCTTTTCCCTTGTTCTTCGGTCTCTAGCAACATAATCTGTCCGTAGTGGTCCTGAGCTGAAGGGCCAATGTACCACGTCTTTGTCCATTCATCATCCTGAAAGATCTCAACTTTTGTATGTTGGGAGGACATGAGATTGGTAAATTGATTTATGGAATTATCGGGCAGATATCCTTTGAATTCGATGTTTGCAAATGCTTCTAGAATAAAATGAACATTGGCCTTGGTGACACAATCTCCATTTTCATCGGTCCACTCGTTACCTTTACGAAGTAACTCTATTTTGTTCGAGAATGCATCCGTTATGATGATCTTATTGATTGAGTTGGTATCTTTAACACTGAACTCGATCAACTCGGTGTCAGACTTCCCTTTTTTTTCCATTAAAGAAATTGCATACCAACCAAGAAGTCCGACAAAAACCAGCGAAAGTACAAGAAGGAACAGCTTTTTCATTTACTTTGTTTTTACGTATTTACGCTTCCTGAAATAGGCCATTGCGAATGCAAAGAACAGAACTAGCATCACCGGCAATGCAACATTCATAACTTTATAGAAGTCCGAATCAATCTTCACCTTTTCCTTGTCGATCGCATGAATATCGATCTGTCGGCTTCGGATATCTAGTACCGAATTGTCCCCCATCATGTAATCCGTCAGGTTCTGGAAGAATTCCTGATTACCAAAATAGATCGGAATGCCCAGCTGAGCGAGTTCCGCATCCATGCGAAGATCGTTGAATTCAGTTGGTCGGTACATGAACCCCTGTCCATTGCGCGAAGGCATTGAATCGTAAGAATTGGCTATAAATCGTCCATTTCCTATGAGTAAAACTTTCCCTTCTTTTGTGCTTTTTTCTTTGTATTTCGCGAGTGGATTCTTAGCAAATTCATCTACAATACGGTTCTTAAAGCGCGACTCAAAATTTCCTTCAACCAAACCAGCTAAATGACGCTTATTAGCCTCATCACCTGGATTTGCTATTAGTTCAGGATTCTTCCCAAAGTTTAAAGGCATCGCCAAACTAACCATTGGGGCTAATCCTGTAACATTTGAATTGGTTGAGCTTGTAAGAATTGGAGTAAAGCTATTACTGGAGTTTCCCACAAACTGCACTTCATTCGTATACTTTAGTGAAACCGGTTCCAGGTTGCGGGAAATAGGATGCTTAGTAGGAGTAGCCAACACATGAAAGAACCATGGTATCAATGATTGTTTTGCAAATGGCACTGCTTTCGGAGCACATTGTGCATCAACAACAAGATTTTCACACAGTTTAAGTCCATAACTGTAAATCATGAGCTCCAATCCAGTTTCATAGCGGGTGGTATGCGTTGCACCATTCTTGTTCAGTGAATCCTTGTTTAAGTTCAAGGCATCCAAAAAACACATGAGTCGTCCGCCGCGCATGACAAACTGATCGATAATATACAGTTCTTTGTCGCTAAATTTTTGGGTCGGTCTTGCTATAACCAACCCGTCAATATTGTCCAATGCTGCAAGTGAGTCATTTATTGTAACATCCGCGATGGCAAAATATGGAGCGATCAATGCACGGGCCCTTTGAGTTTCAGCAAATGACAGCTCACCATGGCCCTGTAGGAAACCAATCCGGGGTTTGGTAGTTTGTGTTGCTCTTCTCATGGAGCTGACCAGTATATACTCAAGGTTGTTGATAGAATTGTCGATCAGGTCCGTTATGCCGTCCAAACTGTATGGCTTACGCACTGCTGATCCGGGAAGGAACTGAATTGTTTGAACTGTCGATCCACCGTAATCTATCACAGCTCCCGGCCAGATCATGATTTTGCTTTGCTCACCGTCCTTCATGTATACAAGTTCCATGGGTAGAATGCCTTTTCCATCGGCGAACAGTGATCTGAACAATTCTTGTTGTTCCGCTTCCGTTCCCACATTTGGGTTGATGAACTGGTATTCAATTCGGTCTCCGGCATACTGCTTGAACTCTTTGAGTTTGTCTTCAATGACATTCCGAAAGTGTTTCAACTCAGCCGGGAGGTTGCCGTCCAAGTAGATCTTCAAACTCAAGCGATTCTCAAAATTCTTTTTATCTTCCAGAAAAGCGATCGATCCTTTCGATAAGGAATAACGGTTGTCTTCAGTCATGTCAATACGCGTGTATAGCAATGAAGCTATAATGTTCAGTATGACGATCCCAACAATTACAATAACCAGAAATGACCAGTTGAATAGACCTTTTGACAGTTTGTTACGCTCTCCCATGACTTACTTTTTAAGTGTTTTGATCACTGTAAGTGCAGCGAAGATGAACAATCCGATTATAGAGAAGAAGTACACCAAATCACTGGTGTCGATAACGCCCCGTTTGATCGCGTCATAGTGATAAGACAAACTGATATATTGTACGACAAAGTCGAATTTACCCATGAGGTTAAAGGAACCAAGTAACTTAAGGCCATCATAGAATATCCAGCAGAGGAACATTGAAAGTATGAATGCAACGATCTGACTGCTGGTCAGTGACGAAGCAAATATTCCAATTGCAACGAATGTTGCTCCAAGTAGCACCAAGCCGATGTATGAAGTGAACGTTGCGCCACCATCGATTACACCAACCGGACTACCAAGGTTGTACATGGAAATGTAATAAATGAATGTTGGAATGAGGGCAATGATCAATAAAGTAACGCCTGCTAGATATTTTGCAAGGAGGATCTTGAGGTCAGATATTGGGCGAGTGAACAAAAGTTCTATGGTTCCGGTTCTTCGCTCTTCGGCGATCGATCGCATGGTGATAGCTGGTATTAGGATCAGAAAGATCACAGGGGATAGATTGAAAAAAGGAATGAGGTCCGCTTCGGTGCCCTCCAGTAAATTGGTGTTGTATGAGATGATCCAGTGGAACAAACCCGAAGCGATCAGGTAGATCAATATGAAAATGTATCCGATGATCGAGCTCAGGAAACTTTTTATTTCTTTGAAATAAAGTGCTCTCATTACATGTTTTTAATTTATGCTTCAAAATTAAGATTTCCTTTTGAATCTTCACCAAAGAATGATGCAGCAATCATGATCATAGAGTTCAGTGCAAGAAAAAAGTCCCGATGAGTATCAACGGGACTTAAGAATTAATTGAATAAATATATAGTTAAGCCAACTTCACATTCACTGCATTCAATCCTTTTCTACCCTCTTCAAGGTTGAACTCAACTTCGTCCTTCTCCTTTACTTTGTCAACAAGTCCTGATACGTGAACGAAATACTCCTTACCGGATTCAGAATCGATAATGAAACCAAATCCCTTCGTTTCATTAAAGAATTTTACAACGCCTTTATTCATTATTACTGATATTAGTTTCCGTAAAATTAGAGTAATAAACGAAAAATCACCAAAAAATTGGAAATAATTTCAGTAGAGATTAGTAAGAAAAGTCAGTGTAAATGATTGGGCAACTGCTTGACATCGAATCCGTTGAAATGTTCCATGACGCTCCATGCCTCCGGTTTTTCGGCGAACCATGGTTTTATGAAGGGCCAGATCTCTCCAAAGGTTTCACTTAAACGGTAATTATCGAGTGCTTCTTCATTGACCCAATGACTATAAGTCATAACGATTTCTGGGATGTTTATGTCGCGTAGTAATTTCATTCCTTCACAGCCGGGAAAGTCATTAATTCGATGTTTTACTGTCTCAAAATAAGCAAGGAAATCATCGATCTTATCCGGGTGAAAATGTAGCTTAACTATCCTTATCATCTTTAAAACAAGGATTCAAGTGTGTTTCTGGAACCCCTTGGTGTGAACTCGATCCGTATGACGTCCGATATTCGAATACCGAAGAGTTTTTCTGCTCCCCCACTGCTCATATTAGCCCCACGGTTTATAGCGATTTCAAGTAGACCATTATTATTAAAGATAGCCACCTTTTCACCGCTGGGCACTGCATTATATGTCGGGGATATCTCGTCAATATGATAGTCTTTATTGCGGTAGTAAATGGTAAAAGGCGTATCCGGGCCAAAGCGTTCAAACAGCGATTGATGAACATTCGTGATCAGATTTCCATAATTATCAATGTGTATGACATTCCCTTTTATCAGGTTCGTTTCTATCACAGCTGTTAGTGCGAAAGCCTTTTTGTAAAATTCAAAAGGTGATGCGAAATCGTTGATTTCTTCTCCGTTCAAGACCTTGCAAGCTGCGGGAATCAACATGTTCTTTGTAGGGAATCTGAAAAGATCTGGTCTGGACAGAACATCATCGATCCTGTAAAAAGCGTCAGGCTTATCATCCTGAAGAAGCGATCCGAAGAAACCATTATCATTTGAGATAAAGTACTGACCTTTGAAAAGCATTATGGAAGGAAAAGAACCTTCTGATCCCGAGAAATTTATCATAGGCTCACTGTCCACTCCAATAACATGAACGGTTCCTTCAGGAAAGTCATCAAAACATGATGAAACATAAAAGGATGCTTCTGCGACGTCAAATGGTCTCACTGTATGCGAGATATCGATGATTCGTGCGTTTGGAGTATGCCTAAGGATAGCGCCTTTGAGAGCGGCAACATAGTGATCTCTCACCCCCATGTCCGTTGTCAGCGTAATAATTTGCATCTCGTCTGAAAGCCCAGTCCTATGAGCCGATTTATTTTCTAATTTTGAACCAAAAATAAGGTTAATCGGGGGATTTTTGTTAAACCATCTACAAAATATTTAGATTGCAAGAGAAAAAGATCGAAATCAAAGGAATCAATCCTGCAGAGCTTTTTGGTGTAAATAACACCAATCTGAAACACATAAAAAGTTTCTTTCCAAAACTTAAGATTATAGCACGTGACAACATGCTAACCCTAACAGGTGATGAGGAAGTTTTGGATGAGTTTGGACGTAAATTCGATTTGCTTTTGCAACATTTTAACAAGTACAATTCACTTACTGAAAACAATATCGACAACCTCATGCTTGACGAAGGATCAAAAATGATCTCAACAGATGATGGATCCGAAACGATCGTTCATGGAAATCAGGGGGTAAAAATAAAAGCACGTACTCTCAACCAAAAAAAGCTAGTACAGAGTGTTAATGATCACGACATGGTTTTTGCTGTTGGTCCGGCTGGAACAGGTAAGACCTACACCGCTGTAGCATTGGCTGTCCGGGCTTTGAAAGCAAAGGAAGTAAAGAGGATCGTTTTAACACGACCAGCTGTAGAGGCCGGAGAAAATCTTGGATTTTTACCAGGTGACCTGAAAGAAAAATTGGATCCCTATCTTATGCCGCTGTATGATGCTTTGAGAGATATGATCCCACCGGAAAAGCTTGCTGATATGATTGAATTTGGTATCATCGAAATTGCACCTTTAGCCTTCATGCGAGGACGCACATTGGATAAGGCTTTCGTAATTCTGGATGAAGCACAGAATACAACCACCATGCAAATGAAGATGTTTTTAACACGCATGGGAATGACGGCAAAATTCGTTATTACAGGTGATATGTCGCAGGTGGATTTGCCACATAGACAGCGCTCAGGACTTTCTTATGCTTTGGACGTGTTAAAAGATGTTGAAGGTATTGGCGTTGTTCGGCTTGGTCAAAGTGATGTTATCAGACACAGTTTAGTGAAGAGAATCATTGATGCGTTTGATAAAACGGAAGCTGCAGAAAAAGAGGCGAAATACCAGGAAGAATTAAAAAAGAAATAGATTATTAAGTATCAATTGGATAGTAAAAAATGAAAAAGTGGTATGAGTAATGCGATCGTAAGAACAGATTTTCATTTTCCGGGACAAAAAAATGTTTACAAGGGTAAAGTGAGGGATGTATATACATTAGATAACGATGTACTGGTGATGGTGGCTTCCGATAGGATATCCGCTTTCGATCACATTCTTCCAAAAGGAATACCTCACAAAGGTCAGGTGCTCAACCAGGTAGCCACGATGTTTCTGAATGCAACAAAAGATATTGTTCCTAATTGGTTGATAGGCACACCGGACCCTTCAGTTGCGGTTGGATATGCCTGCGAACCGATCCGGGTAGAGATGGTTATTCGTGGGTATCTTGCAGGACATTCAGCCAGAGAATACAAAGCAGGAAAGAGAAATCTCTGCGGTGTCGCACTTCCGGAAGGAATGAAAGAGAACGACAAGTTTCCTGTGCCGATCATCACTCCTGCAACAAAAGCTGATGAAGGACATGATGAGGATATCTCGAGAGAGGAAATACTTTCAAATGGTATTGTTCCCGAACACATCTATACACGAATGGAAAAATATACGCGAGATCTTTTTCAAAGAGGAACGGAAATGGCTGCAGAACGAGGATTGATTCTGGTAGACACGAAATATGAGTTTGGTTTGAGGAACGGTGAAGTAATCTTGATTGATGAAATCCACACTCCTGACTCTTCCCGATATTTCTACTTGGAAGGATATCAGGATCGCCAGGATAGGAATGAAACGCAAAAACAACTTTCAAAAGAATTTGTGCGACAATGGTTGATCGAACACAATTTCCAGGGATTGGAAGGTCAGACTATGCCTGTTATGCCGGATGATTTTGTTGAGGTTGTTACTGAGCGCTACATTGAACTATATGAACAAATTACTGGAAAGAAGTTCGAAAAAGCAGATACGTCGGATATTGAAGGTCGAATACAGCGTAATGTTGATGCGTTCCTAAGATCTATCTAAACACTATTCGCTTATGGTCAAGAAAGTAACGCTGGTGATCGGAGCAAGTACCAATCCCGATCGTTATTCTTTCCAAGCTATCAGCCGATTGAGGGATTATGGCCATCCGGTTATCGCCTTTGGTCAGCGAAGTGGGAAGGTAGCTGATGTAGATATCCAGACCGAATGGAATTCGAACTGGAATGTTGACACCGTAACGCTCTATTTAAATCCTTCCAGACAGGAAGTTTATTACCGTCAGATCCTTGATCTCAAACCGAATCGTGTAATATTCAATCCGGGAACCGAGAACTCGGCATTTGTTTCGCTCTTGAAGGAGGCCGGTATAGCAACGGAAGAAGTTTGTACTTTGGTGATGCTTTCTATTGGAAATTATTAAAATGAAAAAAGACCGATTGAAACCGGTCACCTCTGTTTAGTTGTCAACGTATGGGTCACCTTAACTCAATTGTTTTTGGTTGTTTTGTTGGCTGGATAATCTTCTTGCCCACTTGGATGTGAAGGATACCGTCTTTGTAGGTACAACAAAAGAATCCTTAGTAAGAATGCTTCCCGAATTTAAGCGTGAAGGGATTATCCGTTCTGAA
>Ga0315907_10006087_pt1 | contig 12895 bp, 10 predicted proteins | sample LakEriMetagenome_3_FD_203525 | JGI IMG/M metagenome (GOLD analysis project Ga0315907, IMG submission 203525) | Freshwater fungal communities from buoy surface, Lake Erie, Ohio, United States - Buoy 12 MA123 | ecosystem: Environmental > Aquatic > Freshwater > Lake > Lake biofilm | place: USA...
TACATCGTCCAAGGGCATTGTGTAATCCGCAATGGTACTGATTCATGGATTACCAAAATGATTGCCGTCGAGTTCGAAAGTATATACGCAGTAGCACATCCTGGACGTGCCCGCTTACACGGGTTTGGCATTTTTGGTGGTACCAACGGCTATTGGCGTGCTGATTTATTGCGCCAAACCCGCATGCACGGTTTCATGTTGACCGAGGACATTGACTCGTCATTGCGCGTCCTTGAGCAAGGATACCGCGTTGCATCAGACCCCAAACTCATCTCGCGTGAACTCGGTCCAGTCACACTTGAAGCGCTATGGAATCAACGGATGCGCTGGGCACAAGGATGGTTGCAAGTCTCAATAAAGCATCTCATCCGGGCGTTGCGTTCGTCACAGCTGACGCTACGGCAAAAAATCGGCTTCCTGCACTTGCTCGCCTGGCGCGAGATATTCCCCTGGATATCACCCCAAATCTTCCCGCTGATTGCCTATTGGATTTGGCGTGGTGATAGTTTGGATTGGACAATTTCCATCTATGTACTCACCACACTATTCACCCTCAGCGTAGCACCGGGTCAAGTGTTATTCGCCTATCTGCGTGCGATACCAGAGCAACGAAAGCATACGAGTTGGTTCGTGTGGTACTTAGTTTTTGGATCGTTCTTTTATGTCGAATGGAAAAATTTGATTTCACGGGTGGCCGTCATCAAAGAGCTCATGCAAGAACGTGCATGGCGCGTCACGCCACGAATTCACACGAACAAACGCGATGAATCCTATGAATAGCGAGGAATTTACGCATATTTCATCACATAATACTGGACACGACTATGCGGAACTCCGTGGTTTTCGCACACTCGAAGAGACATTAAGCGCCATTGTGACGATCAGTTCCAAACATTTTGCCATGAATGCCTCATACGTGAGTCAAATCCTGCATGACAAAGATTTACTCCAGATTGTAGCTTTTCACAGTGATAATCCTGCACTTGTCATCAATACCGGGAGCACCTATCAACTCAAATCGACCTACTGTAATGCAGTAGCCGTAGCAACAAATCCCGTCGTAATTGAGGATACACACACCGATCCTACCTTTCAACACGTAGCTGTACATGACTTCTACAGTACGCTTGGCAGTTTTGTGGGAGTACCGATTGTACTCGGGAGTAATTTTGTATACGGTACATTGTGCATTATTGATACGCAACCTCAAAAAATCACCGCTGATCAGACCGCCCTATTAGTCCTCATGGGGCGGTTGCTGGCAACACAAATCGTGTATGACAAAGTCTCAGCCGCACAGACACAAGCAGCTCACGAGCTTCGTAAAAGCGAAGAACGCTACCGTGAGTTCATTGAGCGATCACCGGATATGATTATCATTTTGGTGGATAGAATTGTGCGCTATATCAATCTTGCTGGCGCGCACATGCTCGATTTCGCCACACCAAACGATGTGATTGGACGCGCGATGACTGAATTCATGGATGTCGACGAACTGCTTCGCATTGAGACGATTATTGCCCCGAATACCATCTATTCCGAGGCCATTTATGCCGCCGGTGTCTCCCTCAAAACGTACACTGGTCGCCAGCTTGTGGTTGAAGTCAACGGATTCCCGAGCGATCTCCTCGGCCCAAATGGGTTCAAACTCGTAGTACGCGATACCACCCAGCGTATAAAAATAGAGACCGAATTAGTACAAACACATCACGAGCAAGAGCTGGCAAATCAGGATTTATCACGGTTAAATACTGCCAAGAGTCATTTCGTCTCAATTGTCAGTCATGAGTTTCGCACGGCGCTTACTGGGATTCAAGGCTTTAGTGAAATGATGCGAACCGAAAATTTCACTATTGCAGAGATGCGTGACTTTGCCAAGGATATCAACGAAGATGCCAAACGGCTGAATCGCATGATTACCGAACTGCTCGATCTTGATCGGATGGAATCAGGAACCATGACGTTACATCGCCAAATCACTGATATCAACGAACTCATCACGAATGTCGTCAGCCATGAAATTCGCATGAATCAGCATTCGCATCAATTCCAAATGCTGCTCGCACAAGACTTACCACATACCAGTGTTGACCGTGACAAAATCATACAAGTCATCAAAAATTTACTCTCAAATGCGATCAAATACTCACCGAATGGAGGTATGATCACGATCAAAAGCGACGCACATGATGGGATCATACTACTTTCATTCTCCGATCAAGGCATCGGGCTCACTCCCGAAGCGATTACACATATTTTTGAGCGGTATCAGCGCGTCGATTCCGAATCCACACGCTATATTACTGGTACAGGTCTCGGGTTGCCGATTTCTCGTCAAATTGTCGAGCTACACCGTGGTCATATTTGGGTCGAAAGCGTTCCTGAGCAATTTTCTACGTTTTATGTGTCATTGCCAATCGTCACCGACACAGTGAACGAATGATGCGGCGGATTATTTTTTGTGAGGATGACCCTGTTATCCAAAAACTCATCCGCACTGCTTTGCGCAATAACGCGTATGATGTTGTCGTCGCCGATAATGGTGCAGATGGACTGATACTCATTCGCACTAAAGCACCCATGCTCATTTTTACGGATATTTCAATGCCAGTTATGGATGGCATCCAACTCTGCGACATACTCAAGAAGGACAATACGCTCAAACATATACCCATCATATTATTGACTGCAGCGTCACAACGCGAGGAACTCCTCGAGGCATTATCCCATGGGGCAGTCACCCATCTCATCAAACCGTTTAGTACACAAGAATTGCGTGATATAATCAACCATCTATTACCCTGATCCATTTTCCTTTAGCCGTACCATTGTAATCATACGATGATGTATGCGTTGTTTACTGGTCTCAAGGAGCCGAGTTTCTTGCCCAAAACAATTTTAATTGCCGAGGACGACGTACGTATTCGCAAACTTCTGCTCACCTGTATTGCTCGGCATGGGTACGGGGTGATCGTTGTTCATGATGGTCAAGTAGCTCTTGACAAGATCCGTCATTCAGTCCCCGCCTTACTCATCACTGATGTTCACATGCCGAACCTTGATGGTTTGTCGCTTATCAGAACATTGCGCGCCGATTACGCACCAAGCGTATTGCCCATCATCGTGCTCTCAGCCGAAGCGGATATGCTACGTACGAAGATTAGTTCTACGCTTGTACAACATTTTGTAAATAAACCGGTGCAATTATCTGAATTGTGTACACTCGTGCACAATTTAATTGGTCCACCGTAGCTGTTGTGTACGCACATCATTGACCGAAACCCCCGCCAACTCATGATAGACGCTCGGTGCAGTGGCACCCTCAGTATTTATCACCAACACGCACGCAGTGTGGTCAAGCCCAACCTGCGCAGACAGATGTGTATTCCGGCATAGATGAATCAACCCAGCTAAGCCTGCAACCCCCGATTCCCCACCGACCAGCGGGATATCGCCATAAGCGCCACTAGCCACAATACGCATAGCGGCCACGGCCTCGTCGTCGCTCACCGTCATAAAGTCGTCGATACACCCTGCGAGAATTTGCCACGCCAATGGAGATGTTTCACCACACGCCAACCCGGCCATCACCGAATCGACTGATCCACGCGCAAGTGCGGGATACCCCACCAGCGCGCTCTGGTACAAACAATCGGCTTGCTCAGGCTCGACCACAATCAATCGTGGGCGTTGCGCACCGTAGTATTGCCACAAGTAACTCGCCACTCCCGCAGCAAAACCACCCACCCCACCCTGCAAAAAGACATGCGTCCACGGTGCAGCCCCACCTCGCTGCGCAATTGCCTCAGCGGCAATAATGCTGTAGCCTTGCATCACATCACGCGGGATGTCGGTATAGCCTGCATACGATGTATCAGAGACCACATACCACCCATTGGTATCGGCCATCTGCGCTGCCACGCGCACCGAATCATCATAGTTGCCAGTGATGCGAATAACTTCGGCACCATAGGCAGCAATCGCTTGCTCGCGCTCCACACTCACCTGCGCATGAATCACAATCACACATCGGCAACCAATTGCCTGCGCTGCCGCCGCCAACGCGCGGCCATGATTGCCGTCTGTCGCACTAATCACGGTAAATCCAGTGAGTTGTGTACCATAGGCACCAGCAAACAACCCAGCTACATCGAGGTGTGGCAAGTGGCGTACTACCAGCCGAATCAACGCAATCGGGGCACCCAACGCCTTGAAGCTAGCGAGCGGCGAGCGCACCGATTCATCTTTGATGTGAATACGCGCAACACCCACATACGCCGCGAGATGTGGCATGTCGTAGAGTGGCGTCCCCTGCATGTTGATGTGGGACCAGTGTGCCAGCCAATCACGACTCTGGTGGGCAGCGGTCATGTTGAGAATTGCGTGTAATTCAGCTGGGTATTCGGTGCGGTGAGCCCGTGGATTGTGTGTATACATGATTCTCCTCAGTATTCATATGAAAAGATAGCGTCTTATATAAAGGTCTGCACCACATCGCACAGCACCTGCGCGCCCGCAATCAACTGGGCATCACTGGTATATTCGGCCGGATTATGACTAATCCCACCGCGGCTCGGCACAAAAATCATCGCCGTCGGTGCAATCCGCGCCATCATCTGTGCATCATGCCCCGCCCCCGAAATCATCGGCATGCACGACAAGCCACGTTGGGTGGCGGCCTGCGTAATCCGCGCCACCAAGTCTGCATCAAAGGTCACTGCCGGGAAGCGCACTAAGCGCTCTGCTGTTATGTCTACTCCATGCGTGGCACACATGGCATCCATCACCTCACGCAGATGTGCTTCGGCTGCATCCACACGTGCATCATCGGGATCACGGATATCGACCGTCATCACCACCTGTTGCGGAATCACGTTGATGGCGTTGGGACTGACCTGCATGCTCCCCACCGTGGCGCGGGTGGTGCCACTTGCGAGCGCATACTGATGCAGTGCCACGGTAATCCCTGCCGCCGCTACCCCCGCATCATGACGCATCGTCATGGGTGTGGTGCCCGCATGATTGGCCTGCCCGGTGATGGTGAGCTGTTGCCACGAGATGCCTTGCAAGTGCGCCACCGCCCCGATCAGTACGTCCGCATGTTCCAGCATCGGCCCCTGCTCCACATGCAATTCAATATATGCACTCGGCACAATACTCCCCGGCTGCATGTCGCCGGCATAGCCGATGCGCGCCAATTCATCGCCCAGGCGAGTACCATCGGTGCCAATCACATCCAAAGCATCGGCCACAGGCATGCCACCCGCGACCACCAGCGAGCCCAGCATGTCAGGCTGGTAGCGCACCCCTTCTTCGTTGGTAAACGCTACCACCACCACATCGCATGCTGGCACGATGCCTGTTTGACACAACGCTCGTTGCACCGCCAGCCCTGCCAGCACCCCATAGCAGCCATCGTACATGCCGGCGTTGATGACGGTGTCAATATGCGAGCCCAGCATCAGTGGCGCGGCGGTGCGGTCACGTCCCGGCAGGATGCCGTAGATGTTGCCGATAGCATCGATGCGCACTTCGAGTCCAATGTCATGCATCCACGCAACCAGCTGGTCACGCCCATGTTTATCGCTCTCCGACGCAGCCAGGCGCGTGCGTGCGCCCATGGCATCAATGCCGATGGCGCCCAGTTGACCAAGTTGTGCCAGCAACGTAGTTCCATCGATTGCCAACCGCTGCATGCCAGCTCCTTTTCATCACACTATGCCCCATTGTACTCGACACAGAAGTGCTACAATACGCGCAGTAACGCTACGGGAGAGACAGATGACGACCAACACTTCACCATACGGCGGACCAAGCCGCACCATCGCCCTCCTCGCTGCCTGGCTAGCCACCGGTGGGAGCCTGTTTTTCAGCGAAGTGATGCACTTCACCCCTTGTTTGCTCTGCTGGTATCAGCGCATTCTGATGTACCCACTCGCCATATTGATTGCCATCGGCATGATCCGGCGCAACAGCGACATCCATCACTACGTGTTGCCCTTTTCGCTCGTCGGCATGGGCACATCGCTCTACCACTATTTGCTCATCAAAACCGACTGGTTCCCACCGCCACCCTGCCTCGATGGGGTGCCGTGTACCGTTGACTACCTCAACATTTTGGGCTTTATCAACATTCCGTTTATGGCGTTGGTGGCGTTTTTCATCATCACCGTGATGATGGTGGCCTCACACTACGAGCCATATGCGCAGGTCGACGACCCCAGCGAAATCAACGGCATCCGCGCCTTCCTCGCCCCGGCCGCCTATCCCGTGTATGCGGTGGTGGCTGGCGTGCTGTGCTTTTTGGTGGTGCTGGCCTACGTGGTGTAATTCCCCACGCCTGTCCCCCACACCCCACGCAAATGCGCCAGGCCATGCGGCGTCGCCGCCTCATCCATGCCATGCATAATCACCGCGCCGCGGTAGTTGATACGGCGCAGTGCACTGGCCAGGTAGGCGAAATCCACCACGCCCTGCCCCGGCGCACATGCCCCCGTGTATGGTGGCACCGGCAATTCCTTGGCGTGCACCAACGCAATATCCCCTGCCAACAGCGTCATCGCTTCGTCGATCATGGCGTGCTGGTGGGGGATTGTCGATGCATTCAACAGATTGGCCACGTCCAGCACCACGCCCAGTGCTGGCGATGCCACGGTATCGAGCAAGACCCGCGCCTGTGCCGCCGTGCGCACCACGTTGCCCTGCTCGGGCTCAAACGCCACTATGACCCCATGCGCCTCTGCCCACGGCAAGAGCCGCGTCAGCGCATCCAGCAACCGTTGCCAGCTCGCTGGTGTGGCATTGTCGGGGTGCGCCTGCCACATGTCATGAGGATGGCACGTGCCCGTGGAGATCGTCAGCACCCGACACCCCAGCAAGGGGGCGGCGGCTATCAATGTATGGATACCATCATGCACCTGTTGGCGCTGCGTCGCATCAGGGTGGATGATATTACCCGTCGCCGACAGGGCTGCCATAGTTACACCGGCGTGGTGATGTGCCGTGCGAATCTGGTCACACATGGCGGTATCGAGTGCGATAGGCAGGGTTGGTAATCCGACACAACTCAGATTGAATTGCACGGTATCGCACCCCAGCGCACGCACGGCCATACACGTTTCCACCAGTGTCGGACGTGGGATTGATTTGGCAAAGATACCAATGCGCATCACAGTCCTCCACATGACAGCCCGCTCCTTTTCACGTATCATAGCGCTATTCGACAATTGTCGTTGCGTCAGCAGAAAGGACGCCCTCCATGATTCGTGTCGTTGTGTTGAGTTTCTGGCATGTGCATGCCAAAGATTACACCGCCGAGGCCATCAACCACCCCGACGTCGAGCTCGCCGGCATCTGGGACAACGATGTGGCTCGTGGTCAAGCCGCCGCCCAGCAGTACAACGTGCCGTTTATCGCCAGCCTCGACAGCATCTGGGCCGACAAAACGATCGACGGTGTGATTGTGACCACCCCTACCGCCATGCACCGCGACATCATGTTGGCTGCCAGTCAGGCGGGCAAGCATATTTTCACCGAAAAAGTCATCGCTGCCACCCTGCGCGAGGCCGAACAGATTGTGGCCGCCACCCAGCACGCCGGTATTGCCTTTATCGTCAACATGTTCCGCCGCTACCATGCCTCGACCCTCGCCATCAAAGAGATCATCGACAGCGGCGCGCTCGGGCACGTCACGCTCCTGCGCGTGCGCGACTCACACAACGGCGCCCTGCGCACCCCTGAGGCCCCCAACGGCTGGCTGGTCGAGCGCTTTTTTGACCCCATCGAGGCCCAAGGTGGTGTGCTCACCGACCTGTGTCACCCCGTCTACCTGACGCGCTTCTTGCTGGGGCGCCCCACCAGCGTCAGCGCCAGTTACGGCTGGCATACCCAGCGCGCCGTCGAAGACAACGCTGCCCTCAGCTATCGCTACGACAACGGTGCCATCGGCATCGCCGAAACCAGTTTCACCACGCGCTATGCGCCCTTTACCATCGAAGCCCACGGCACCGAAGGCTCGCTGATGTACAACCAGAGTAGCGGCAACGATCTAGGCGAAGAACGCAAACTCATCGACGCCGGTATCGCCATCGACCCCGCCCAACGCCTGTTTGGCCTGCACCGCAAAATCCGCGTGCGCAGCACCCGCCTCGACGGCGCCACCCAAGGCTGGATGGTCAAAGAAATCCCCATGGGCATCGACCCGCCCAGCGCCTTTTCGCAGTGGGTTGGCCATGTGCACCAGGGCACCCGCGATAGCGACAACACTGCCCTGGCGCTGGATTTGAGCGCCATCGTCGAAGCCGCCAACCTCTCCGCCGTCCAAGACCGCGGCATCCGCCTCGACCAACTCCAGCGCGGCTAAATACCACACGCCGCATGGGAGCATGCTCCCATGCGGCGTGCACATCATTTAACCCAAGCGTGACAACAGCGCTGCCGCAGTTTTTTTGCCGCTGTTATAGGCCCCATGCACGGTCGCCACATCCGTGGTCGTATAGGCTTCACCCGCAAAGTACAGCTGATTGCTGACTGGCGTGGCCATCACTTTGCGTGCGCCAAATGATCCACCCAGCGGCACATACGAATACGCTCCCAGCGCATACGGATCTTTGCCCCAGCGCGTCACCATGGCGCCGGTGCTGGTGGCTTTCGTACCAAAGGCTTTTTGCACCACCTGCGTCATCTCTGCCACGATTTGCGCATCTGTCTTGGCTTCGAGTGCCAGTGCTTTGCTCCCTGCATTAAATGCCACCAATGCGGGGATACCGAGCGGCTCGTTGAGCGGAATAAACTGATACCACAGGTGTGGGTCACTCCCCGCCAGCGTAAAGGTGGAGTAGTCGCTCCCCCAAAAGGGTGCCGAAAACCGCAGCACACACCGGTCTAGCACGCCCATGGCCAGTTGACTCAGCGCTTGCGTGTATTTGGCGGGTAGCGCCGGGCTAAAGGTCACTTTGCCCGCCTTCAGTACTCCCAACGGAATCGTTACAATCACCGCCCGCGCCGACCATGACTTGGTGCCAGCGCTGACCGTCACGCCACTATTCCCCCAGGTGATTTTGTTGACCGCCACGCCATACTCAATGGCTAACCCGTTGGCGAGTAGGGTCGGGATGTTGTCGTAGCCACCCACCACAAATTTGTCACCACCACTATAGGCATCTTCACCCTCATCAAATGCCTTGAGTGAGAGTTTTTCGGCCTCGATAGCAATATCGTCATCGATGACCTGCGCCATCACCACTTCGAGTTGGCGTTTTTCGGCAGTCGATAATTTTTTATAGGCCGGCATATTGGTAATCGCCGTGCGCAACGAGACGTCTTTGCTATAATCGTCGGCACTATCCACCGCATCGTCAATAATCGCCTCGTAGCGGTCATACATGGCTTCCAATGAATCACCCGTGGTTTTCTTGTTGGTGGTCAAATCGATCATCAACTCGTCACCATCTTCTTCGGGGTCGGTGGTCGTCTCCGCACCTGCTTGTTGCGCCAAGCCCACCAGCGGATTCCCCTTGGTATTGTGGATCCAGTTGGCGCCCAGCTCGATGGGTTCACCCCATTCGCGCCAGCTCCAGATACGCCCACCCACACGCTGGCGCGCTTCGAGCACCTGCACCCGCTTACCCGCCGCCTGCAGGTCTTTGGCAGCAGCAAGTCCGGCAATCCCTGCGCCAATCACAATCACATCGATGGTCGACGTGGTCGCACCTTTGAGTTGTGCAGGCGCGGCAGTTTCACGCTCATCGGCGCCACAGCCACTCATTATGACTCCAGCCGCCATCAGCTGCAGGAATTTTCGTCGTTGCATGCGTATATTCCTTTCTTCTGTCGTGTCTATATCTTACAGGAAAAGACGCACCCTAGCAGTTATTTGTTCAAAATAAAACGAATGGGCAATGATTCCACTCCACGCAACTCTCGGGTGGGGCGCCAGCGCAATGCATCCACCGATCCCACCAGTTGGATGTCGTGCAGGCGTTGCACCAGCACTGTCAGTGCCACCTCGCCCTCGAGGCGGGCCAGCGGCGCCCCCAGGCAGTAGTGAATTCCATGACTAAACGCCAGATGCCGGCGTGTATCGCGGTCAATCGCCAATTCCTCGCCCTGCGCAAATACCGCCCCATCGTGATTGGCCGCTGCCAGTACCAGCTGAATCTGTGTGCCTTTGGCAATCGTCACACCAGCGTACTCCATATCTTCACGAGCGTAACGATTCACCAACTGCACCGGGTTGGCATAGCGCAACAACTCCTCGACCGCCGCTGGGATCAGCGCTGGTTGGGCACGCAGACGTGCGAGTTGGTCCGGAGCCTGGAGCAGTGCCAACAGACCATTACCCAGCAGATTGACGGTGGTTTCGTGCCCGGCAATCAACAGCAAAATCGTGGTGGTAACCAGCTCGAGCTGGCTCAGGCGTGTCCCATCATACTCGGCGCGCACCAGTTGACTCACCACATCATCACCCGGGTGGCGCCGGCGCTGTGCAATCAGGCGGCGCATATAGATGCTGAGTTGCACCACATCCCAGCCCGCAAACATGCGCTCGCCACTCAAGATCCCCGAACGAATTATCGCATTCGACCAATGGTGGAAGCGGGCATGATCACGGCTGGGCACCCCCAACATGTCGGTAATCACCGTGATGGGCAACGGCACGGCAAAATCACGGATAAAGTCCATCTCACCCCGTGCCGCTACCCGATCGATCAGCTGATGCGCAATCTGCGTAATATGCGGGCGCAGCTGGGCAATCTGGCGCGGCTGAAACATATCACTCGCCAAACGGCGTATGCGTGTATGCGTGGGCGGGTCACTTTTGAGCATGTTACTGGCATTGATACGCCCAAACAACGCACGCTGCCACCACGGCACCTGCCGTGCATTAAAGACATCTTTGCCCAAGCGTGCATCCTTGAGTAGTGTCAGCACATCCGCATAGCGTGTCACCAGCAGCACAGGCGCACCGTTGGCGAGTGTCGTCCAGTACAACGGCTGCGTGTCACGCAGCTGCGCATACCACGGGTAGGGGTCGTGGCGAAACAGTGCAAGTTCGTCGTGTGGTGATGCAGTGTGCATGGGGCACCTTTTCTGTGTTGTTGTTTGCACTATACCATGGCAGTCATTCACACTGCTACCATGCGCGTGTGCTCAAAGGACGACACATATGATACAAATCCTCCATAGTGGCACTCTTTATCCATAACAAACACGTTATTGTATTTGTATTTAATTTTCATAATTTAGATTAATAATTGACTAATATTTTAAATACTGCTATATTTATGCTCTAATGCTTTTCCATTACAAATGAATTGCAATCATATTCGAATTGTGGCATGTCACCACTGGTATACATGTTATATGACGAGCATGAAGTAATGCGTAGGAGGCTAGAGTAACTATGTCGCAACGTGTCCCTCTTGTGGTGGTGATATTGGTAATCTGCGCAATTGTCGGCATTTCATTTGCATCGGTCAGTGCATCCGTCCTCGCTACGCGTACCACTTCACCAGCAGCTACGCGCCCTCTGACCACCTATGCCTTTACAAGTATTACCACGGGACTGTTCCATAGTTGTGCACTCACCAGCGTTGGGAGTATCTTTTGCTGGGGATTAAATAGTGCTGGACAATTAGGCTCAGGCAATAATATCTCGAGTGCGCTGCCCGTGCTTGTCAAAAACCCTCCCGGTGTGACGTTCAATAGAGTCCAAGCCAATGGCAACCACACTTGTGCTAAAAGCACCACAAACGCACTCTACTGTTGGGGCAACAACGCATCAGGGCAACTCGGTATCGGATCAACCACCAACAAAAACCTGCCAACTGCCGTGCTTGCCCCCACCGGAGTCACGTTTGCAGATGTTTATGTGGGGTATGCACATACCTGTGGTTTGACTGGTTCTGGTGGCGCATACTGTTGGGGGATCAACGACTACGGTAATCTCGGTACAGGCTCCAAATTGCAACGTACGTCCCCTGCATTGGTGCTCAAGCCGTCTGGGGTATCGTTTGCGCATATCAGTGGTGGTCAGTATCACACCTGTGCCCGCACCACCACTAATCGTGCCTACTGCTGGGGCGAAAACATCTATGGACGCCTCGGTGATGGCACGACCACGAGTAGCGTTGTTCCCGTGGCAGTCACCATGCCTATTGGTATAACGTTTACCGAGGTCAGTGCAGGTGGAGCATTTAGTTGTGCCAATACTTCTGCTGGGAATGCCTACTGCTGGGGGTTCAACGTTGTCGGCCAACTTGGAATTGGCTCTAGTATTGCACAAAACGCACCCACTGCAGTGACCATGCCAGCCAGTATCACCTTTAGTCAGCTGAGTGCCGGTGGGCAACACGGATGTGCCACTACTCCTGCTAACACTGCCTACTGTTGGGGACTCAATTCTTCTGGGCAGCTCGGAAATGGCACACAGGTGAATAGCAATATTCCCATTGCATCCACATTGCCAAGTGGCATTCTTTTTAGCAGTATCAGTGCTGGTGGCGAGCATACCTGTGCCATTACCACTGCCAATGATGCGTACTGCTGGGGGCGTAACAACCAAGGACAACTCGGTGATGGCACGACCACCAATCGTAATGCTCCCGTCTTGGTGGTAATGCCAATTATGCCGACGGCTACTCCTACCAACACTTCAACCATCACCCGTACCAATACCGCAACTCGGAGCAGTACACGCACCCATACCGGTACGATGACACGCAGTAGCACGCGCACTGCCACCAGCACGCGCACACAAACTAGTACGCACACCGCCACCTTTACACGCACCAATACCTTTACACGCACCGCTACCGGCACCGCCACTGGCACACGCACCAATACCTTTACACGCACCGCTACTGGCACACGCACCAATACCTTTACACGCACC
>Ga0315907_10006088_pt1 | contig 12893 bp, 9 predicted proteins | sample LakEriMetagenome_3_FD_203525 | JGI IMG/M metagenome (GOLD analysis project Ga0315907, IMG submission 203525) | Freshwater fungal communities from buoy surface, Lake Erie, Ohio, United States - Buoy 12 MA123 | ecosystem: Environmental > Aquatic > Freshwater > Lake > Lake biofilm | place: USA...
AGCGTCATGGGTGATGGGGCAAAGCCCGCCGCCACCATGAAAGCGCCGGAACCCATGAAGAAAGCCACCATCAAAAAGCGCCGCCCGAAGCGATCCGCAAGCCAGCCCATGGGCAGCGCGCAAAGCCCGTAAATCACGAACATGGTGGTGCCGAGTGCGAGGATAGGCCCGTAATCCGGACCAAAAATCCCCGCATCCTGCTGCACCATGGCAAGCACGGCGGTTGCCAGGATCAGCAGGCTGTAATGGGTGAAACTATGCGCGGCATTGATCAGAACCACCTGCCGTCTGGCCGCATCCATACGCCTATCCCCCAAAAGCCAGGGGCATCATGCAGGATTGCCAGTGCTTTCGCCACGGGGGGCGCGGCGGCGCAATTGGCGCAGCACATCGCGCGGATGGAAGGCGCCAAGCGCCATGCCGGCGAGCGTAAAGGCTGCCACGCCGACCAGGATCATGAGGCCCGCGCGCAGCACATGGCCCAGCCCAGGCAAGACCAAGCCAAGGGCGAATACCGCCGCAGCCATCAAGGCACTTGCCAGTATCAGCCGCGGCAGCACGCGCCGGCAGCGCCGGTCCAGCACCAAATGCCCGCGCCGCACCAATAGCCAAGCGAGCAAGCCGCCATTCACCCAAGCCGCGATGCTGGTCGCCAGCGCCACGCCGACATGCCCCAGCACATCCATCAAGGCCAGATTGAGCGCGAGATTGACCGCGACGGACAAAATCCCGATCCGCACCGGGGCCGAGGTATCGCCGCGCGCAAAAAACGCCGGCGCAAAAACCTTCACCAGCACAAAGGCCGGCAGCCCGGTGGCATAGGCCACCAGAGCCGCCGCCGAAGCCGCACTCGCCGCCGCATCAAAGGCGCCGCGCTGGAACAGCGCCGCCACAATTGGCCCCGCCGCTACCGCCAGCCCCGCCGCGCAAGGTAGCGTCAGCAATACCGCCAATTCAATGCCGCGATTGAGCGCGCGATGCGCAGCAAGTTTTTCCCCCAGGCGCAAATGCCGCGCGAGCAAGGGCAACAACGCCGTGCCGAGTGCCGCGCCAATCACCCCAAGCGGTAACTGCGCCACGCGATCCGCGTAATAGAGGTAGGAGACGGAGCCACTCACCAGGAAGGAGGCGATGATCACATCCACCGCCAGATTGATCTGTGTGACTCCAGCGCCGAGCACCCCCGGCACCATGCGGCGCAGCACTTGCCGAATGGGGGGTGTGAGCGCCGGGCGCCGATAAAGGCGCAGCGTCATCCCTGTCTGCCGCGCCGCGACCCAGACCATGGCAAGCTGCACGACACCGGCGGCAAAGACCCCCCAGGCCAAGGCATGGCCAGGTGTGGGCAAATAGGGCGTGAGGCCAACTAGCGCGGCCATCAACAGCAAATTGAAGAATACCGGCGCGGCAGCGGCAGCAGCGAAGCGATCCAGGCTGTTCAACACGCCGGAGATCAGCGCCGTCAGGCAGATCAGCGGCATGTAGAAAAACGTGATGCGGGTCAATTCAACGGCAAGCGCAAACTTGCCCGGATTGGCCGCAAAGCCCGGCGCCAGCACGCCAATCACCTGCGGCATGAAGATCAGCGCAATCAGCGTCAGCAGCGAAAGCCAGAGCATCATCAGCGCGCCCATGCGTTCCGCCATGTCGCGCGCCGCTGCACGGCCTTCGGCGGCCAGGATGCCGGCAAAGGCGGGCACAAAGGCTGCGTTAAAGGCGCCTTCGCCAAACAGGCGGCGGAACAGATTGGGCAGTTTCAGCGCGACAAAAAACGCATCCGCGACCGGCCCCGCCCCAAGGCGGGAAGCAATCAGCATGTCCCTGGCGAAGCCTAGAATGCGGCTCGCCATGGTCCAGCTTCCAACAGTCAGCACGGAACGCAGCATGGCGGTGGTGTAGGCGCCGCGGTGGCGAAGCGGAAGGGCGCTTGTTCTCGGACCCGAGCGCGCCTAGGTGATAGGGTCTTCCCGGCCAGCGTGCCGAATCTTTCCGTGAGTAACCACGCAATACCATGATGAACGATACGAACGACCCCAACGCCCCCCAAGCAGCGGCGCAAGAACCCGCCCCCGAAGCCCCGGTCCTGAGCGCCGAGGAACGCCTTGTCATGCTGGCGCAGGAGATGGAGGCGCTACGCGACAAATGGCTCCGCTCCGAAGCCGAAATGCAGAATCTGCGCGCCCGCACCCAGCGCGAAGTGGCGGATGCGCGCGCCTATGCCACGCAGAAATTCGCAAGCGATGTGGTGGAAGCGGCGGAAAACCTGCGCCGCGGGATCGAAGCCCTGCCGCCGGCGGCCGAGGATGAACCCGATCTGCTGACCAAGCTCCGCGCCGGGTTTGAGGGGGTGGAGCGGTCCTTCCTGGGTATTCTTGAACGCAATGGCGTGCAGCGCCACGATCCCAAGGGCCAGCCCTTTGACCCGGAAAAGCACCAGGCTATGGCGGAACAGCCCGCGCCGGAGGGTGTGGCGCCGGGTACGGTGATCCATGGCTGGACTTCGGCCTGGATGCTGAATGGCCGACTGCTGAAGCCCGCCATGGTAGTGGTGGCGAAGGCCGAGGGCTAAGCCGGCCGGCTTGAAGCGGCGCCTATGGCGCTTGAGGGTGTCTGAGGCATTCCTTGCCGCCAGCCCTGCGATCTTTGGAAAACCTGCCTTCAGGCTGATCGCGGCCTGACTTTGCCGTGACCGGACGAAGGCCCAAAGGAAATACTGGCAAAACCCAGCGAAATCTCCCTCAGCTTGTTCCCAATAATCCGTCAGGAAGACCCCATCGCCCGATCGGCGGGCTGGTGCGGGAAAGAAAAAGGAACGACCATGCTTGGTGATCTTCGCGGCGTCATCCCGCCAATTTCCACCCCCTTCGACGCGCAGGGCAATGTCATTCATTCTGCCTTGGCCGAAATTGTCGAATTCCAGATTGCCGCCGGCGTGCATGGGCTGATCCCCGGCGGGAGCACCGGCGAAGGCCACACCTTCGAACGCGACGATTTCGCGCGCATGTTCGAAACTGTGGCCAAGACCAATCATGGGCGACTGCCCCTTCTGGCCGGCCTGATTGTCAATTCGACGCAGGAAGCAATCATTCGCGGCCGCATCTCACGCGACCTTGGCGCGGAGGGCCTGCAGGTCACGCCCGTGCATTACCTGTTCAAGCCGGATGAGGAAGCAACCATTGCGCATTTTCGCGCCGTTGCTGAAGGCACGGGTCTCCCCATCCTGATCTATAATGTCATCCCCTGGAATTACCTCTCGCCCGCGCTGCTGCTCCGCATCATGCGCGAAGTGCCGGGTGTGGTGGGCGTGAAACAAAGCTCAGGCGATCTCAAGCTACTGGCCGATCTGGTGTTGCAGGCGCGGCCGCAGGATTTGATTTTCACGGCGATCGATGCGCTGCTTTACCCGAGTTATGCGCTTGGGGCGCGCGGGACCATTTCGGCCCTGCCGGCAGCCTCGCCCCATGCCAATGTCGCCTTATGGGATGCCGTGCAACGGGGTGATCATGTCACGGCGAAGCGGTTGCATGAACGGCTTTTGGTGCTGTGGAATGCGCTTTCGGCAGAGAATTTGCCAGCCAACGTGAAATATGCGCTCGCCTGCCAGGGGGTCGCTTCCGGCCTGTCACGCGCGCCCATGCCAATGCCGGATGCGGCGCGCCAGGCTGCCATCCGCGCCGGGCTGGAGGGGGGGGCTGGGGGTTGCGCTGCGCAAGGCGGCGTGAGCAGCCCGAGCGCGGGGTAGGAGGTTACAACAGCGACGTCTCCGCCAATTCAATCGCGCGGCCAAGATCGACGCTGAGCAAGCGCGATACGCCGCGTTCCTGCATGGTCACGCCATAAAGCCGATGCATCCGCCCCATGGTCAGCGGATGGTGCGTCACGATCAAAAAGCGCGTGCCGCTTTCGGCGGCCATGGCGTCCAGCAAATCGCATAGCCGTTCCACATTTGCATCATCCAAGGGTGCATCCACTTCGTCAAGCACGCAGACTGGCGCGGGATGGCAGCGGAAGACCGCGAAGATCAGCGACAGCGCCGTCAGCGCCTGTTCGCCACCCGATAGCAGCGACAGGGTGGAAAGCTTCTTGCCCGGCGGTTCGGCGTAAATCTCAAGCCCGGCTTCCAGGGGGTCATCGGAACCGACCAAAGCCAGATGCGCGCGACCACCGCCGAAAAGCCGCGTGAACAGGCTGCGGAATTCATTGTCCACACGGTCAAATACCTCACGCAGACGCTCACGGCCTTCGCGGTTCAAATGGCCGATGGAACCGCGCAGCTTGGCTATCGCGTTCATCACCTCATCACGGCCATGCGTGATCTGGCCGATGCGTTCATCGATCTCGGTAATCTCGATCTCAGCGCGCAAATTGACCGGACCCATTTCATCGCGCTCACGCACCAAGCGTTCCACCTTGCGTCGTGCCTTGTCTTCCGCGACGTCGGAGAGTTCTTCGGGCGCCGGCGGCAATTCCGCGCCTTCACCCAGGCGTTCAGCGATGCGCGCGGCCACAGCGGCTGAGGCGGTTTCCGCCGCTTCTGTCGCAGCCTGCGCGCGCACCTGTTCTTCACGCGCCAGCGCAAAGGCCGTGTCGGCGCCGCGGCGGGATTGGCTGCCTTCACTCACGCGCCGTTCAGCGGCCGCAAGTGAGGCGGCGGCGGTTGCATGGGTTTCGCTAGCCTGTTCAAGCAACCGCGCGGCTTCCGCGCGGCGGAGTGCGGCGGCTTCCGGGGCTGCGGCCAGCGCATCACGCTCGGCTTCGGCTTCCGCATCACGGCGGCAGAGATCAGCAACCCGCGTGGCAGCATCTTCGGCACGCGCGGCCCAAAGGCTTGCTTCATTGGCAAGGCTTGCGCGGCGCGCGGCGATGGAACCAGCTTCGGCCGCCAGGGCGCCTTGCGCATCACGCGCCGCCGCTTCCGCCGCACGTTCTTCCGCAAGCTTCGCGCGCACTGCTTCAACGGTTTCGCGAAGCTCTGCCAGATCAGGTGCGGCTTCGCGCGCCTGCACCGCGCTCGCACGCGTTGCTTCTACCTCAGTCACTTCAGCGCCGATGCGTTCCAATTGCGGGGCAAGCGCGGCGAGGCGATTTTCCACCTCTGACGCGCGGTTCAGCAAAACTGCCTGACGCTGGCGCGATTCCGCAAGCGCCATCTCAGCACGCCGACGCGCCTCCCGCGCATTGGCCTCGGCGTTGCGCGCCTCAGTTTCGGCGCTGGTGGCGGCTTGTTCTGCATGACGCAGTAAAGCGACATCGGGGCGGGCGGTGAACTGCGCCTCGGCTTCCAGCCGCGCGGCATCAGCTTCGGCGCGGTCTTCGGCAAGCCGTGCCAGCTGCGGCTCGAGCGCTGCAATGCGGCTTTCGGCGCGCGCATCGCGTGCGGCCAATTCACCCTCTGCCCGGCGCGCGGCGGATGCTGCAACTTCCGCGGCGCTACGAGCATTGCGCGCGGCAGCTTCGGCGCTGGCGGCTTCCGCTTCGGCGGCTTCGGCGGCGATCCGCGCAGCTTCCGCTTCCGCTGCGGTAACTTCCGCCTGATCCAGCCGCGCTTCGGCGGCGCGCAGCGCATTGCGTTGCGCAAGCCGCACGGCGCCCGGCGTTGGGGCGCCGGCGTGATGCGTATGGCCATCCCAGCGCCAGACTGCGCCTTCTTCCGTCACCAAAGCCTGACCGGGCCGCAGCCCCGCTTGCAGCGCCGCACCATCCATCCCGCGCGCGAGCAAACCCACTTGCGACAGCGCGCGCGCCAAGGCTGCCGGCGCTTCCACCAAGCGCGAAAGCGGCACCGCGCCATCGGGCAAGGCTTGCGCCACGGCAAGCGGCGGCAAATTGCGCCAATGCCTTGCAGCGGAAGCATCGGCAGGGCTTTCCAAAGCCTCGCCCAAAGCAGCGCCAAGGGCGGCTTCAAGGCCGGGCGGCACGCGCACCTGATCGAGAATCGGCTGGGCAGAGGCCGTGCCACGCGCTTCCAAAACTTCTGTCAGCGCCGCCACTTCAGCAGCGATGCGTGCGCGCGCAGCGCCGACTTCGGCGGCCTTACGGCGGGCTTGCACCAGGGCTTCGGATGCTGCTGCGCGTGCTGCTTCCGCTTCACGGAGCCGCGCTGCGCTGCCGATCAAGGTCGCTTCCGCAAGCCGCGCGGAAGACAGCGCCGCATCACGCGCAGTTTCCGGAATACGCTCAGCCAGCGCGGCATCGCGTTCGACGGACAGGGCCGTATATTGCGCGACAATGCGCCGATGGCGGTCGTCGGCAGCCTGTAGCGCAGCTTCGCGGCGCGCGGCTTCGGCGCTGGCTTCCTCAGCAGCGCGGCGCGCTTCGGCATGCGTGGCAACGGCTTCTGTGCGACGCGCTTCTGACTGTTCCAAAGCCTCACGCGCGGCGGTGAAGGCTGCTTCCGCTTCGGTCACCTGTTGTGAAGTGGCTTGTTTTTCCGCATCTGACACGGCGCGGGCAAGGGCAGCTTCGTGATCTGCGCTCAACGCCGCATGGGCTTCGCGTGCGCGCCGCAGCCGCGTTTCCGCTGCCGCCAATTCGGCTTCAGCAGCCTGCAATTGCGCCGCACCTGCGGCGGCAGCTTCGGTGGCTTGATTGGCCGCGCGTTCGGCATCGCGCACCGCTTCGCTGGCCTCCACTAACGCTGCGGCGGCGGCATCACGCTGCGCGGGCAGCGCCGCTTCGCGTTCAACCAGCCCTGCATCTTCTTCCGCAATCCGCGCGCGCGCAGCTTCGGCATCCTGCGCCAGCGCCTCGGCATGCGACAAATCCTGGCGGAGTTCAGCCAAGCGCGCTTCGGCCGCTTCAAGTGCTGCGCGGGCGCGGCTTTCTTCCGCTTCCATGCCTTCCGCTTCAACGCGGCGACGCTCAAGCGCGGTGCGTGCTGCGGCTTCCTCCGCACGCGGCGCAGCAAGGCCCTGTTCGGCTTCGTGCAATGCAATCGCCGCCGCTTCGGCTTCTTGTTCGGCAGCGCTGGTGGCAGCCCGCGCCGCTTCCAGCGCGGTTGCGGCGGCGGTCAGTGCTGTACTGGCGCGTGCAGCGAGCAACGCCAGCCATTCGCCTTCCGCCTGCCGCACGAGGCCCGAGATATTGCGATAGCGATTGGCCTGCCGCGCCTGGCGTTGCAGCCCCTGGCGCTGCGCATCCAATTGGCCAAGCAAATCTTCCGCGCGGGATAGATTGGTTTCCGCCTGACGCAGCTTTAGCTCCGCTTCATGGCGCCGCGCACGCAACCCGGCAATGCCGGCGGCTTCTTCCAAAACGCCGCGGCGATCATCGGGCTTGGCTTGAATCAACGCGGCAACGCGGCCCTGGCTGACCAGCGCTGAGGACCGCGCGCCGGAACCGATGTCGGCGAACATGGTCTGCACATCGCGCGCGCGCAATTCCTTGCCATTGACGCGAAAATTGCTGCCTTCTCCGCGCGAAATCCGGCGTGTCACTTCCAATTCGGCGATATCATTATTGGGTGCCGGCGCTAGCCCCGCCGCATCTTCCAAAAACAGCATCACTTCCGCGACATTGCGCCCGGCGCGCGTTGCGGTGCCGGCGAAAATCACATCATCCATTTCACCGCCGCGCATCGCCTTGGGCGAGGTTTCACCCATGGCCCAGCGCAGCGCCTCCACAACATTGGATTTGCCGCAGCCATTGGGCCCGACAATGCCAGTCAGGCCCGGCAGCACTTCCACCGTGGTCGCTTCCGCGAAGGATTTGAAGCCGGCGATGCGAATACGCGAGAGTTTCGCGTTGTGCGCGGCGCGCGCCTGTTCTTCGCTGCGTGCGGATTCCGCTTCGGCTGTGCTGATTTCCGCTTCGGTCTCGGCCGGCGCGGGGGGGATCACTTCTTCCATCACCGCGGCGTCGCTTCCCGCACGGCGGCTTCGAAGCGATCAAAGGAGATCGCGCCGGGCAGTTTTTGCGTACCGATGATGAAGGTGGGCGTGGCGTTGACCTGATGCTCTGCCTCTCCCCTTTGGCGTGCTTCCAGAATGGCGCGCGCCAGCGCGTCATCTGCCCAGGCGGCGTTGAAGGCTTCTGCGCCCATGCCGGCCATGGCGGCGATCTTGCCGATTTCCGCCTTGTGATCCACGCCGCGCGCATAAGCCCAGCGATCCTGTGTCGCGAATAGCGCGGAGATGAAAGGCTCATAGCGATCAGCTGGAAAGCTGCGCGCCACGGCATGGGCGCGGAGCGAGATTTCATCCAGTGGAAAATCACGAAACACCATGCGCACGCGCCCGGTTTCCACCAATTCGCGCTTCACGCGCGGCCAGGTATCCCGGTGAAAGGCGCCGCAATGGCTGCAAGTCAGGGAGAAATACTCAATCGCCGTCACGGGCGCATCGGCACGGCCAAGGCTGCGTTCATCCAAGCCGCCTGCAGTGTTGGGGCGCGGCGGTACGGCAGGCTGCGCTGGGGCGGGTGCCGGCGGCGGCGGCGGCGTTGGCGTTGGCGCAGTCGCGAGCGGGGCGGGCGGCGCCGCAAGCCAGCGCGAGGCGAAGAAACCGCCACCCAAAACCGCAACAGCCAATCCGCCCAGCAGTAAGCGACGATCAGGCATCAATTTCTCTCCTCCGGAACCGGCGCGCCTTTGAGGGGGGAAGCGGCCGGACCGATTTGGCTGGCAGGGGGCGACTCGGCCCCTCAGCCTTGTTTTCGATAGACGCCGCGCGCCAATCTTTCCAGCGCCTCGCGCAAATCCCCTGTGGGTAACCCTTCCAGGGCGCTGGTGACGCTCTTGGGCAGCGCTACGGGGCGGGGCGGCAGGGCGGGTTTGGCCCCGGCCCGGGCCGGCTGATTGGTCTGCACGAAACGCAGCCTCTCAACCGCCACGCGCCCCAGCCCGCCATTAATCCGGGCCATCAGTTCCGGCGCCAAATGGCTGAGTTCCATGGCAATTGGCCCGGAACAGGCGATGGTCAGGCTACCAGAGGTCAAGCGCAGCGGCTGGGTCACCGCCGCCAGGGCTGGGCCGACCAGCGCCGGCCAATCCGCCATGATCTGCGCGGCGGCGGGGCTCTTGCGTTTGAAGGCCGGGCGCGTCAGGGCTGGAATCAGGGCGCCGAGGGGTCTAGGCCCGCCGAAGAACCGCCTTTCATCCTCATTCCGGGACATGCCGTGAAACCGCCTTCCGCCGCCGATCTGCTGCACTGGTATGACAGACACCGCCGCATCCTGCCATGGCGCGCCCCGCCGGGACAGCGGGCAGATCCCTATCACGTCTGGCTTTCGGAAATCATGTTGCAACAAACAACCGTGGCAACGGTAGGGCCGCGCTTTCAGCGTTTTCTGGCACGCTTCCCCGATTTGCCCGCCTTGGCTGAGGCGCCGTGGGAGGATGTGGCGGCGGAATGGGCCGGACTTGGCTATTATGCGCGGGCGCGCAACCTGCATGCGGCGGCGCGACAAATCCTGGCCCTGGGCGGGTTTCCGGAAGCGCGCGAGGGTCTGGCAGCCCTGCCCGGCATTGGCCCCTATACCGCCGCCGCCATCGCGGCCATTGCCTTTCAGGCGCCTGTGGTGCCCCTTGATGGCAATGTGGAACGCGTCACCGCGCGGATTTTTGCGGTGGAGGAAGCGCTACCCGCCGCTAAACCTCGGCTTGATGCGCTGGCGCAGGGTTTTCTGGCCGATAAGGCCGCGCGCTCCCGGCCCGGCGATTTCACCCAGGCCTTATTTGATCTGGGGGCGGGGATTTGCGCGCCGCGCAAGCCCGCCTGTGCGCTGTGTCCTTGGCAGAAGGCGTGTCAGGCGCAGAAGCTTGGCCTGGCGGAAGCCCTGCCGCGCAAGGCACCCAAGCCCGAGCGCCCCGCGCGCCATGGTGTGCATTTCCTGCTGATGGATGCGGAAGGGCGGGTTTGGTTGAGGCGCCGCCCGCCGCGTGGACTTTTGGGCGGTATGCTGGAAATCCCGGGCACGTCATGGCGAGAGGTTGTGTGGACTGAGGCCGAGGCGCTGGCCCAAGCACCCATCGCGCTTGCCTGGCAGCCAGTGGCCGGTGAGGCGCGGCATGTCTTCACCCATTTCGCGCTGACGATGCAGCTATATCATGCGCGGCTGTCAGCGCGGGTCAAACGGCCTGAGGGCGAATGGCTGACGCCCGGGGAAGCGGCGCAGGCCCTGCCGAGTGTCATGCGGAAATTGCTGGTGCTGGCGGGGCTGGCTGCATGAGGTTTCGTAACAGCCGCGCGGCCCGCCTATAGTGGGAGCTATTGTGACCGCAGCACCCTTTACCCCCCCCTTTCCGGAACCGCGCGAAAGCCTGGCTGGGCCTTTCGAAATGATCCGGCTGCTGCGCGGCAATGTTCTGAGCGGCTTGCTGGCCCGCAGCTATCAGGCCGAATGTATTCCATTGCATCTGCTCGGCCGGCGCATGCTCATCGTCAATACGCCGGAGCTGGTGCGCGATATCTTCGTGCTGCGCCACGACATCTACGGGCGCAAATCGCATTTCATGGAACGCGCCTTGGCGCCGGTGATTGGTGAGAGCCTTTTCATCAATCATGGTGAAGCTTGGCGCGAAAGGCGTGAAGCGCTTGCACCGGCCCTGCACCCGGCGGGGCTTCGGCAATTCCATCCGCTCTTCATCCAAGTGGCCGACGAATTGGCCGCGCAATGGGAAGCGGCAGCCGGCGGGCCGCCGCGTGATATCGCGCCTGATCTTGCGATTGCGACCGCACGTATTGTCATGCTGGCAGTTTTTGGACCCGAAGTGGCACCAGCAGCGGCGCACGCATTGGCCGCCGCCTTCGCGAGTTATCAGGAGGCGGCGGAAAACATAGATCTGGCCCATCTGCTTGGCCTGCCAAGCTGGGTGCCAACGCCGCAAAGCCGCCGCGCACGTCAGGCCGCACGCGATATTCGCGCCTTGATTGAAGCCCTGTTGCAGCGCCATGCGCTGACCGCGCCCTTTGCCCGTTTTGCCGCCACGCGACGCGATGATGGTAGCGCTGTGCTGCATCACGCGGCGCTGGTGGATGAGATTGCGATGATGCTACTGGCAGGCAGCGAGACCTCGGCTAATGGCTTGGCTTGGGCGCTCTATCTGGCGGCAAGCCATGCGCCCACACTCGAAAGGTTGCGCGCCGAATGGCAGGGAGTTTTGGCGGATGGGCGCGCGCCGGAAGCGGCTGATCTGCCGGCCTTGGTGTTTACCCGCGCGGTGGTGCAGGAAACGCTCCGGCTTTACCCGCCGGTTGCCATTCTCTCGCGTCAGGCCATGCGCGCTGATCGCATCAGGCGTTGGGATATCCGCAAGGGCGGGACGGTTGCCTGCCTGCCCTGGCTATTGCAGCGCAATGGGCTGATTTGGGATGCGCCGCATGAATTCCGCCCGGCGCGCTTCCTGCCGAATGCGCCAGAGAAACCACCCCGTTTTGCGCATATCCCCTTTGGGCTTGGTCCGCGGGTTTGCGCTGGCGCGGCCTTTGGCATGGCGGAGATGCTGGTGTTTCTACCGGTCTTACTGCGGCGGCTGGATTTCACCATCGCGCCTCAACATCGCGTGATGCCGAAGCTTCGGCTGACCCTGCGGCCCGATGGCGGCCTGCCGATGCTGATGGCGCGGCGCGGCATGCGTGCATGATCTGGTTGTTCTGGAGCCTCGGCAGCGTTTCGTTGCTGATCGCGCTTGGCTTTTTGCTGCTATCCATCTGGCATTTGCGGAGCCTGCGGCGCGCAGGCGCGGATCGGGCGGGGCGGGTTTCACTTATTCTGACGTTACGGGGCAATCAGCCGGGGTTAGCGGCGCTTTTCGCGGCACTCGCGGCGCAGGAATTTTCCGCGCGGCGGCTGATCATTGCACTGGAAAGCGCAAATGATCCTGCCTTGGCGCAGGCCCGCGCGCTGGCTGATCGGCTGCCCTTTCCGCTGGAATGGGTGATTGCCGGTGAGGCTCAGGCGACAGCACAGAAATGCGCCAATCTTGCCGCGGCCATGGCGCTGATTGATCAGCATGATGATGCGGTTGTGGTGTTGGATGGCGATATCAGGCCGCAGGCTTATTGGCTTGGCTGTTTGGTCGGGCCTATTTTGGATGGCCGCTATGACATCGTCACTGGCTACCGCTGGCTGCAACCGGGCCGCGCCGGGTGGATGGTGCAGGCAATTGCCTGGCTGGATCATGCCGTCGCGCTTTTGCCGAGGTTAAAGGGCATTACCGTATTGTGGGGCGGGTCCACTGCCTATAGTGCCGCCGCGCTGCGCCCGCTTGATCTACCGGGGCTTTATGCGCGGCAATTGGTGGATGATCTTTCGGCCGGCCTCAAGGCGCGTGCGCTTGGCTTGCGCGTATTGACGCGCCGCGCCCTGCTGGTGCCGCTGCCAAGCGCTTCACGAGGTTTTGGATTTTACCGGCGGCAATTTCAATATGGCTGGCATTATCAGCCGGCTGCACCCGCCATCGGCCTGGGCGTGACCACGCTGCATGCACTGGGTATTTTACTTTTGCTGGCGGCAAGTTTCATCGGTGATGGCTTGGCGCAGCTTGGTCTTTTGATGATCCTGTTGCTGCGTATCGCTGCGCTGCGCTGCCATATCGCGGTCGCGGAGAAAATTTCTTCCCCAATGACTGGCGCCGAGATTTGGCGTCAGGCCGTGATGGCGCTTCTGCCGCCGGTTACGGTGCTGATCCTTTTTCTGGTCATTCTATCTTCGGTCGCGGCGCGACGGATGCGCTGGCGCGACATCGCCTATGATATTGCTGGCCCGGAGAAGCTAAGCGTGGCGTGGCGGCGACGGTTTGATGATGCGGGCGGCTGAATGCCTCAACCCCCGGTGATTTCCGCGCGCAATTCATCCAATACGCGCAGGCCGCCGGCCTTGTTTTCCACATGCCAAAACAGCCAACCATTGCAGGAAGGTACTTCCTGCACCGCTGCGCCTACCTGATGGATGGA
>Ga0315907_10006102_pt1 | contig 12872 bp, 8 predicted proteins | sample LakEriMetagenome_3_FD_203525 | JGI IMG/M metagenome (GOLD analysis project Ga0315907, IMG submission 203525) | Freshwater fungal communities from buoy surface, Lake Erie, Ohio, United States - Buoy 12 MA123 | ecosystem: Environmental > Aquatic > Freshwater > Lake > Lake biofilm | place: USA...
GCCGCATTAGCAGTATTTTCTGTATTCGTATTTTCTCAAGCATTTCAATGCAGCCCTGTAAGAAGATTTGCTTATGAAGAGATCGCTCAATACAAAGAAGTTGATACTCCGGAAAGAATGTTAGCTATTTTGGCTTCCGACTCTTTAGAAGGTAGAGGTACAGGAACAATTGGTGAGCAAAAGGCTGCAAGCTATATCGTTTCTCAATTCACTAAAATGGGATTGGCACCAAAGGGCGAGAATGGATCATGGTTCCAAACTTTTACATTCACTCCTCACCCTCCTATCCAGAAGCATCAGGTGGGAGACAGCGTGAAATTGGGAATGGGATTGGTGAAAGAAATTTCGGGGAAAAATGTCATTGCATTTTTAGATAATGGAGCCTCGAATACTGTAGTGATTGGTGCCCATTATGATCACCTTGGATGGGGAGATGAAAACTCTCTTCATAGCGGAGAAAGAGCTATTCACAATGGCGCAGATGACAATGCAAGTGGAGTAACCGTCATGCTTCAAGTAGCAGATCGTTTAAAAAAGTCTAATTTGAAAAATAACAACTACCTCTTTATTGCTTTCAGCGGCGAAGAGAAAGGACTCTGGGGAAGTAATTTTTTCACTAAAAACCCAACGATTACCAACATGAACTATATGATCAATATGGACATGGTAGGTCGTTTGAACAAAGAGAAATCATTAGCTATTAGTGGTATTGGAACAGCCCCAGTTTGGAAAGCAATTCTTGAAAGTGAGAATACATCAGGGTTGAGTTTAGTGTTGACTGAGAGCGGCGTTGGCCCAAGCGATCACACTTCGTTTTACAATATTGGTATTCCTGCTATTCACCTATTTACAGGACAGCACGAAGATTATCACAAGCCAGCAGATGATGCGGATAAAATCAATTATGCAGGAGTAAAAGAAATCATTGATTACACCTATCGTGTGGTAGCCAAGCTTGACAATGAGAGCAAGCTTACTTTCCAAAAAACAAAAGATGAGAGCACGGCATCGGCCGCCGACTTCAAAGTCACTCTAGGCGTTATTCCCGATTATTTATACAGTGGTGAAGGAATGAGAATTGACGGTGTAAAGGAAGGCAGACCAGCAGCCAAAGCAGGCATGAAGCAGGGAGATGTAGTTATTTCAATCGGGGAAAATAAAATCTCCGACATGTACAGTTACATGGATGCTTTAAGTAAGTACGAAAAAGGTCAGACCACAGATGTAGTGATTGAGCGCGCGGGAGTAAGAGAAACTGTTAAAGTAACTTGGGAATAATTACGATACCAATGCTGCCAGGGCAATACCGACGAGAATTGACCCGAATTTCATCCAATTAAACTTGTGTCCTTCTTCACTCTCAAAGATGATGGTCGTGGAGACGTGGAGCAGGATTCCTATTAATACCCCTGTCACCTTTGGTGTCAGAGTGGCAACACCTTCAATATTCAAGTCAATCAGATAATGGTGTACAAACGCTCCGGCTGGGGCTACCATTGCAAATACGATGACCCAAAAAAGCGCACGTGATGTTTTTACTCCACTATTGATTAGGAGAGCAGCGAACACCAATGATTCTGTGATTTTATGAAGCGAGATACCAATCAATAGCGAGCCGCGGTGATCATCTCCTACAGGTCCGTGGCTATGTCCGTGATGGCTATGATCATGAACATGTCCAGCCATTTCTCCTCCAAAAGGCATTCCCTCTATGAAAGCATGCACCCACAGAGAAGCCATTACTGTAAACAAGAACCTTGTGCCTGCTTGGGCATGTGAATGAGCGTGTCCGTGTTCGACTCCATGGGAGAAAAAATCCAAAATTACTTGAAGTAAAAAGCCTGCCATGACATACCAACCCGCATATTCGATACCGCTCTCAAACAATTCTGGAAAGAGGTGAAGCAACGTTAATCCTAATAAATATGCAGCACTAAAGCTTAATAGCAATTTGATGCTATTGGTAGATTGTTTCTTGGTCAGAAAGAATATTCCTCCCCCTAGCATTGCTGCTAGGAAAAGAATTAGCATGTAGAAATATGGGGAATCGTTCATTTCAATTTTGCAATAACAATGTATCTATCAGATGTTTTTGTGTCAAATGAATCTAATTGATAATTGCCAAAGGTATGCAGTATTTCAAATCCTGAGCTAGCTAGCATTTCATTGATTGCTTGAGAATATAACAATTGTACTTTTTCTTGGAAAGAAAAAGATTGTCCTTCTGCATCAAAGGCAATTGTCTTTATTATTTGACCATTACTTATTTCTTTAGAAATATCAAACTTATAACCATCAAGCTCTTTTAACTCATGAGGAATCAGTGCTTCTTCGACTTTATAAGCATTAAAATAGTCCATTACAAAAAAACCGTCTTTCAGCAAGTGTCCTTTGATGTTCGAAAGAACCTTGAGATTATCATCTAATGATTCGAAATAGCCGAAACTCGTGAATAGATTTAAAATAGCATCGAACTTTAGAGATAGATCAAAATATCGCATGTCACCTGTTTCAAAGTGCAAAGATTCGGTTTCATACTTTTTTGCATGAGCAATGCTATTATTTGAAAGATCTATTCCTACAACTCTAAACTGTTTTTTGTTGAGGTAAATACTGTGTCTGCCTTTTCCGCAGGCAAGGTCTAAAACGCGAGCTCGGTCAGGCAAGGAAAGCTTTGTTGTGAGATTATCTAGAAATGACGCAGCCTCTTCATCACTTCTACTTTTATAGAGAATAGAATAATAAGGGGAATCAAACCATGTTTTGAACCATTCATTCTTATTATCTGTCTTTTGCATTACCGCGATTTTGAGGTTGCGAAGATATAAACGAGTTGATTGTTAATACTTATATACTTTTTTTAGCAGATTTGCCCACAGATTGTGCAAATTGCATCGCTTAACAAGATTAGCTTATGGAAAATATTAATTTACAGCCTTCTCCTAAAACCCCTTCAGTAAACTTTAATGAAGGTGAAGGAATTCTTGAAATCAAAGGAAGATCTATTCCGGAGAATTCATTAGAATTCTATAAGCCTCTTATTGAATGGGTGGAAAAATATGCAGCTCAAAGCAAGCCTGACACTAATGTGCATATTCAGTTAGAATATTTTAATACAAGTTCTAGTAAATGCCTTCTTGATCTTTTCAAGAGATTAGAAGCAATTTCCAATAAAGTAGTAATCAATTGGTACTATGAGCAGGATGACGAGGATATGCTTGAGGCTGGTGAAGATTATGAGGCAATCATAAATGTCCCATTCAAAATGATCGAAGTAGAAGAATTAAAGTAGAATATAAAAAAAGTGGAAATCAATCGATTTCCACTTTTTTCTTTAGCCCTATTTTTTCTACGAATCGTTCAGCATTGAATCCGATCCATGTAAAGGTCCGTTTTAATCCGTCCACAAACAGCACTACGACCAACGCAATTGTCATCATCCAAATTACTAGGATATTTGCGGAGAGTGTTGTTATCTGCTTTCCAAAGAGTGGTTTAGATGGAGCGTAGAAATGAGCTCCGAATAATCCAACATCCACTGGAGTAAGATAAATCAAGTTCTGCTTTTGAACTAGCTGGTCCTCATACTCCACGATTTTTTTCAAATCATTTTTATTGGTCACGAAATCCTCTAGACTTTCATTGTAATGATCATCTTGTAATGCAAGATATTGATCTCTTAACTCAGGAGTTGATGTAAGAGCTGTGATTTGTTTCTCGCGAGCACCGTTTGCTGTGTTGTATGCACGAATGTAAAATTGCTCTAGCTCTTGAAGTTTCAGCTCTGCTTCTTGAAGAATCGCCAGTGTTATTTTTTCTTCAAATAAGCTCTCAACACCTGGGAATTTGAAAGCAGTATTGTGACTTACTTCCTTTTCAAATTCATTTCGAATGACTGTTAAATTGTAGTTGAAAGACTCAGCTTTCTGTCCGCTTTCAACTTGGCGCTGCGCTTCCACAATTTTTGTATTAAGTTCTTTTACCCAATAATCTTTTTTCCAGCCACAGTACTTTCTAGTTTGATCAGTTTCGAAGAATATATTATTGAATTCATTATTTCTGAATTGATGAACAGCCATAGCCTCATATGCCCATCTTGACGTCATCACATTACCTATCAATGGAACACTATTCTGACTGGAAATAGCAGGAAATAGTCTATCGAACCTTACGATAACCCCGCTAAAGAGCAGCTGCGGGATGATCAGTATTGGAATAATAATGTAAATCACTTTTGCACTATTGAACGTAGCCGAGATGTTCAATCCTAAAACATTCGCAAAGCAGCTAGTACTAAATAGCACCATCCAAAATGGCAACAGCATTCCTTTTACCTCTAGGATTGAGTTGCCCACTAACACGAAGGTTAAACTTTGGATCAAAGAGATAAAAAACATAATTCCAAGCTTTGAAAAAAGATAGCTTCCTTTACTTAGATGTAAGTACTTTTCTCGCTTTAAAATCTTCTGATCCTTGATGATTTCTTCTGCACTGACAGTCAATCCAAGAAATAATGCCACCACTACAGAAATGAAAAGGTATTGTGGGAAGTTTAAGTTTTCTCTTAATGAATATACCTCACCACCACCCTTTACTGTAGGATAATACTTGATAAATAATGAAAGTACAAATGCTAATACAGGAGCCTCAAGGAAATTAATAAGCATGTATTGCTTATTAACTATTTTGCTCAAAACATCCCTCACTAAGAAGACCTTGAACTGTGTGAACTTACTAGGTAATGCAAAAGAACTTTCTAGTCGTTCATTAAAATCTTCCTCTTTGCTCAGGTGATTACCAATAATTACATTATAAAAATTGTTCCACTCTTTAGGAGAAATCTTTCGGTGCTCAGTCTCATTACCATATTCATCGACAACTTTTGCTTCGATGATGTTGAAGATTTGTTCGGGGTTTACATTACCGCAATGAGGACATTCGCTTTCAGAAAGGTTGACCTGATTGACCAGTCTTTTAAAGTAAATAATACTCTCAACTGGATTGCCGTAGTAGATTGGATATCCGCCATTATCAAGGATAAACAGTTTATCAAACATCTTAAAGATGTCACTTGAAGGCTGGTGAATAACAACAAATATTAACTTCCCTCTCAACGTCAATTCCTTCAAGAGGTCCATGATATTTTCCGAGTCACGACTAGAGAGTCCGCTTGTTGGTTCATCAACAAAAAGAACCGAAGGTTCACGAATAAGTTCTAGCGCGATATTTAGGCGTTTTCTTTGACCGCCCGAGATTGTTTTTTCTAATACCGAACCCACTTTGAGGTCTTTACATTCATACAATCCGATAGACTGCAATGTATGTGACACCATTACTTCCAACTGCTCATCTGTCTTATCATTAAAACAGAGTTTTGCATTGTAATAGAGATTTTGAAAAACAGTTAGTTCTTCGATCAATAAGTCGTCTTGTGCAACATAGCCTAGGATTCCAGATACTTCACCAGGTTGATGGTGAATGTCGAGTCCGTTGATTGTTACTCTACCGTAAGTAGGAGTATAATTTCCGTTAAGTACATTAAGAAGTGTGCTTTTACCAGCGCCACTACCTCCCATGATTCCAACAAGATTTCCACTTTGTTCTTCAAGATTGAACTGGTGCAACGCTTGTTTCTTCGAGCTAGGAAAGTAATAAGAAACATTTTCAGCACGATATACGGTGCGGTTTCCTCCTTCTAGTTTCAAGTACTTATGCAGCACATCACTGTAAAATACAGGATTGATCTTGCTTCCGCGAATATTTGCTCCTTGAGCAAATACGTATGTGCGATTTTGAATAATATTTTGGCTATTCAAGAAAAGAGAATCCGTCCCGAAATAGCGTACAAAAAACAAGTTCTCTTCCTCGAGTCTCAGAAATACCAATTGACCTTTAAGCCCTTCAACAGACAGCTTACCTGGCTCATTGTGTATGTGTCCAAATGATTTTGCTACAAGAAATGCTTCGTCTTCGAAAGCCCCTTCCTCACTTGCTTCAATCAATTCCTTAATGAGAGAAAAAGTCTTTTTATCAATGTTAAAAGCATCTGCTACCGTTTCAATAAATTCCCATTCTTGCTCCCCTCTTTCGCTGAATTCAGTGATGAATTCAAGAAGCCTAACCACAACGAAGAATTTCTCTTTCTGCTGAAGCTCTTCATTTATTTGATCACAAATCCTCAAAACCTTTACTGAAGCAAGAGAAGTACGTTTCTCCGAAGATTTTCCTGGGTGAAACTTCTCAGCGTACTTCTCATAATCTTCAAGGTACTTATTGACTAGTTCTTTATTCAATTGCTGTCTTAAAAAAACTGCAACAATCTCTCTACCAGAAGCTTTATTAGCTCCAGCAATGATTGCAAACAGTTGCATTAAGGCGCGTAGAATTCCTGCACTCATAATATATGAGAGTATAATTTTATATATGATCTATCAATTATCGTTTAAATCCAATAATGACTACTGCGCATCCAGAGGATGACCTTGTAGTATCCAGATTAGCTTCAACCGTCACGACCATGGTGTTTTCGATAACAAAATCCCAATACGGGGTGTTGCTAAATTCAACACTTGAGAATAATAGATTTTTCTCTTGATCATAAATTTTAAACACCAAATTCCCATCATCAGTTCCACTGCAAGCAGCGATTCTATATGTGTTTCCACCGAACAATGTAGTTTTGAATTCTGCTACTTCAGTTCCATTGAGCAAGGCTCTATAGGCTTGTCCATCGGTGATATAATTCTTTGTGATATGTTTTTCACAAATTCCAGCAAGGCTATCACACTGCGAATAACCTAGCATGGTAGAAACAACAATCAATAGAGTTAAAATCGACTTTTTCATTTTGCTAGTTATTGAGTAATGATTTGACGAATCGCTTCAATTTTGTCTTTTACTTTTGCGAGATCCTCTACCGAAAGCATAACAGTGCTTTTACTAGTAAAGTAAGTTGTCTTTTCTTTTGCATCAGTAATTGGCTTGCCATACACGTACTTTGGTGTGAAGTTGGTGTAAATAGACTTGAGATCATTAAGCTGTTTCTGAAGATCTGACATTGATGGATCAGTGAATTTATTGAGAAGTTCACTCAGGCTTTCACAAGCATGTTTTTGCTCACCAATTCTATTTCTTACATCTTCATTCACTGCACCTGCATCCATAGCAAGGTGTAATGACTCTACCCAGCCTCCGAGCAAGACCAATCCTGCCAAGTCAGCTCTTTCATTGCTCTTCAAATAGCGGTCTGCAGCTTGGAAAAACTGGGCACTTAGTCGAAGAACACTATCTCTTTCAGATATGTTATTCGAAATTCTGGAAACGAGCTTTCCGTCGATATGATCCAGAATTTCCAAGTCCCCAGCTGATTTACCCACAGCATCGAAGTAGTCATTAGCAATCTGTCCTTGTTGGTAGTTGGCGATGTAAGCAAGGTCTGCCCCATAGACACCAAGATTTAGAGCCTTCTTTTGCTCGCTAAGATATTTTTCTCTCTTAGCAAGATCATGCATCAATTCCTTTCGGAAAGGCACTTTCGACTTTTCAACCAGAATAGCCAGTTGAGTCGGGCTTGGAATGGAGATGATTTGACCATCTAATTTGATGGTACCAGCACTCGAAACGCTATTGCTATCGAGCAAGGGTGCTTTTGTGTTAGAATTGGTAGGTTGTTCGCATCCATACTGCGTAAACAGCACGGCAATTAAAACAATCCAAGTACCAATGAATGCAGGGCGGAGCTTCATAGATATTGATCTTTTGTTAATCACTTAGGGAGTTTCTACGGAGGAAGACCTAAAAAGATACATTCCTGAAACAAAGTAAAGTGTTTTCATCGAATCAGCTATTACATTTGCACTCCTGTTTATCAAAGGAGCTTTACTGATATGTTTGAAAATTTAACCGAGAAATTTGATAGAGCGTTCAAAGTCTTAAAAGGCGAAGGACAGATTACAGAAATAAACGTTGCTGAGACGCTAAAAGAGGTGCGCAGAGCCCTTTTAGATGCTGACGTTAGTTTTAAGACAGCTAAAGATTTCACGGAACGTGTGAAAGAAACTGCACTAGGACAGAACGTTTTAACTGCCGTGAGTCCAGGCCAGTTGTTGATAAAAATCACTCATGATGAGTTAAAGGAATTGATGGGAGGTAATGCCTCTGAAATCAATCTTCAAGGCAATCCAGCCATCATTTTGATGAGTGGTCTTCAAGGTAGCGGAAAAACTACCTTTTCAGGAAAGTTAGCCAATTATCTAAAGACTAAAAAGGGAAAGAATCCACTTCTTGTCGCTTGTGATATATATCGCCCCGCAGCGATTGACCAGCTTCATGTGGTTGGAGATTCGATAAACGTTCCTGTATTTAGTCAAAAGGAAAATAAAGACGCTGTCAGCATCGCGACACAAGCAATTGCGTTCGCAAAGCAAAACGGACATAATGTAGTTATCATCGATACCGCGGGTCGTCTCGCAATTGATGAGGAGATGATGAACGAGATTGAGAATGTGAAGAAGGCGATCAATCCTTCTGAAACACTCTTCGTGGTGGATGCAATGACAGGTCAAGATGCTGTAAATACGGCTCGCACCTTCAATGAACGACTCAATTTCGATGGGGTTGTACTCACGAAATTAGACGGTGATACAAGAGGTGGTGCTTCGCTTTCCATCAAGAGTGAAGTTAATAAACCAATCAAATTCGTTGGTACTGGTGAAAAGATGGATGCGCTTGATGTGTTCTACCCAGAACGTATGGCAAGCCGTATCCTTGGCATGGGTGACGTTGTATCTCTTGTTGAGAAAGCACAAGAGCAATACGATGAAGAACAAGCCAAGCGACTTGAAAAGCGTATCAAGAAAGACCAGTTTGACTTCAATGACTTCTTAGATCAAATACAACAGATCAAGAAGATGGGTAGTGTCAAAGATTTGATGGGAATGCTTCCAGGAATGGGCAAGGCATTGAAAGATGTAGAGATCAGTGATGATGCATTCAAGCACATTGAAGCTATCATTCGATCAATGACACCTAAAGAACGTGCAGCGCCTTCTGTTCTAGATATGAATAGAAAGAAAAGAATCGCTGCCGGTTCAGGAAGATCTCTTGATGAAGTGAATAAGCTCTTGAAGCAGTTCGATCAGACCAAAGAAATGATGAAGATGCTGACCAATAAGAGCCAGATGATGAGCATGATGAAAAACATGCGCGGAATGCGCCCTAGATAAGACAATGGAAGCAATTTATACAACAGATTTCAATTTCCCTGGACAGCAAAATGTTTATCACGGCAAAGTGAGGGATGTTTATTCGATTGGCGAGGAAACTCTTGTCATGGTTGCTACCGATCGAATCTCTGCATTCGATGTTGTCCTACCCCGCCCCATTCCCTACAAAGGTCAGGTACTAAATCAGATTGCAGCTCATATGCTTGATGCTACATCATCAGTGGTGCCTAACTGGAAATTGAGCTCACCAGATCCAAACGTAACTATCGGTAAGCGATGTGAACCGTTTAAAGTGGAAATGGTAATCCGTGGATATCTTACTGGACATGCTTGGAGAACTTATAAGAGCGGGCTTAGAACGCTCTGCGGTGTATCACTACCTGATGGATTAAAAGAGCACGATCGCCTTCCAGAACCTATTATTACTCCTACTACTAAGGCATCCGAAGGACATGATGAGGATATTTCTCGAGAAGAGATTATTCGTCAAGGAATTGTGTCAGAAGAAGATTATATCATCCTAGAAAAATATACTCGCGCCCTCTTTGCCAAGGGTACAGAATTAGCTGCTGAACGCGGCTTGATACTCGTTGATACGAAATATGAATTTGGCAAATCAAACGGTGTGGTCGTTCTGATGGACGAAATACATACTCCAGACTCATCACGTTACTTCTACTCTGAAGGCTATGAAGAGCGACAAGAGAAAAGTGCTGAGCAAAAGCAATTGAGTAAAGAATTCGTTCGTGAATGGCTCATCGCAAATAACTTCATGGGAAAGGAAGGCCAAACAGTCCCTACAATGTCTGATGAATTTGTGCAACAAGTTTCTGATCGCTACATCGAATTGTACGAGCTAGTAACGGGTAACAAGTTCATACCCCAAGACTATGGGAATGCTCATCACCGAATAGAGCAAAATATTTTAAAAGCCATATAAAATAAAAAACCTCGGAATATCCGAGGTTTTTTTATGTCTTGTTTGAGCAGACTTATTTGCCGCTCAATACTTGTATTGCTCCCTCACCAGAATATGATTTACCGTCTTTTCCAGTTGCTTCATAGAAATAGAAGTAAGTACCGTCATTGAAATCACCTTTAGGAGACCATGTGTCGTTCTCATTCTTCAACTCAGCAACGAATTGACCATTTCTATCATAGATCATCATTCTGAACTCTCTCAAGAAAATACCCTGTACCTTGTAAACGTCATTTTCACCATCACCATTATTAGTAACGATATTAGGAATTAAAACGCTTGAAATACCGAAGATATCTACAGAGAATGTGTTTGTTTCGCTACAGCCATCAAGGAATGCCGTTACAGTTACATTGAAAATCTGTTCTTCTTGATATTGTGTGTACACATCCTGACCAGCACTGAAACTCTCGTCAGTATCACCATTACCAAAATCCCATTCGAAGTTGTCAGCGTTAGAGTTAACATCAAATGCAGCAGTAAATGGTAGCATACCACCAAATGAAGATCCTGATGGATTCGGAGTTAATACGTTATTTGCATCAACATAGTAAGGATTGATTGTAACGTTGATGATTGTCACTCCAACAGTTACTTGATCAGAACCTGCACAGCCATTCGCATCCGTTCCACTAACTGTGTATACAGTTGTCGTAGCCGGAGAAGCGGTAGTTGTTGAACCAAAAGCGGTAGATAACCCAACGCTTGGAGACCACTGATAACTTGTAAGTCCAGTAGCTACCAATTCAACTTCTCCATCTTCACAGATGAATGGGTTGTTATTCAAAATATTTACAACTGGCAATGGGTTTACCACTACAGTAACTTGATCTGAGCTTGAACAGTTGTTCGCATCAGTTCCAAGGACTGTATATGTATTAGTTGAACTAGGTTGAGCTTGAGTAGTAGCACTTGTTGGTGAGAAAACACCTCCTGTCCAAACATATGAAGGTGCACCAGTTGCTGAAAGCGTTACTGTAGCACCAGCACAAATTTCAAGGTCAGCACCAGCCGAAACGACTGGAAGGGCAACTACATTGACATTTACAGTTTCAGATGCAGAGCAAACGCCCGTAATTGAGTAAGTCAAAGTTTCTGAACCAAGGCCAGCTGTTGCTGCTGTGAATACCCCGTTCGGAGTAACCCCAACACCAGACCAAACACCTCCTAGAGGAGTTGCTACGATTTGCTCAGGTGCATCGTTAATACAAATTGGACCTGGGTTTGTAAGTGAAATATTTGGAATTGCAGCAATTACAATTGTTGCTTCATCCTGTCCAAAGCAGACATCATCAATAGTATAAGTTACCACGTTATTTCCAACCTGCGCAATAGCAGGATTGAAGAAGCCCGTTGATGATACACCTAATCCTGTCCATACACCACCTAATGTTGCAGCCACTAATTGGAATCCAGAGGCGTCCTCACAAATAGGAGCCACGTCGGTAATTGTAGCATTTGCAAATTCTTCAACCACAATCTCAATTGAAGTTCCAGGAATACATGGATCATTGGTAGCTAGAGTAATTTCGTGAACTCCAACTCCAGCTGCCGCAGGACTAAACGTTCCATTAGCATTATTAGTGATTCCAGGACCTGACCAAGTTCCACCCGTAATATTTGATGACAAATTAATTGATGGCGAACTAATGCATAATGCGCCTGGATCTGTGATTTGAGCGCTAACATCGGGGGATACTTCAATCTCAATGCTTAAATCACCATTACAAACTCCCGGAATAGTATACAGAATAGTGTGAGTGCCTGAACCAGCAGCAACTGGATCGAATTGCCCTGTGGTATTATTTACGATACCGTCTCCACTCCACTGTCCAGAATTAATATCAGGAGTCAATGCAAGATCTAAAATTCCTTGGTTATAACATATGAAACCTGGATCTACTATCGTAGATGTATTCGTTGGAACAACCTCAATCTGATATGACGTTGAGCTGATACAGCCAGAGCTAAAATTATAATTAACAGTTATAGTTCCAGAGCCTGAAATCGAAGGATCAAAAGTCCCATTGGTAGCATTTGTAATACCAGGACCGCTCCATGTCCCTCCTGCAGGCGAACCTACCAAGTTTATTGGGCTACCAAATTCACAAATTTGGCCTGGATCATTGATACTCGCTGGCTGCGCACCAACTACAACAATATCGGCTGTCTGAGTTCCATTACAAAAATTAGCAATGGAGTATGTAATGGTTTCAGTACCTGCTCCAGCAATTGCTGGGTCAAATAAACCTTGAGCTGCATCTACAATACCAAGACCTGACCATGTACCACCAGCAGTGGCAGCGTTCAAGTCTACAACACCATCAAGGATACAAACTGGGCCTGGATTGGTAATAGTAGCATTAGTAGATGGAAGCAATTGAATAGTTACCTGTGCAGTTGATACACAACCTCCACTATTCAAAGTATAAAGTATAATTTTATTTCCTGCAGCCCCAGCATTATTAGGGTTCCAAGTTCCATTGGTAGCATTTGTAATACCTGGACCGCTCCAAGTTCCACCAGCTGGAGTTGCTGTAAGTGTATATGCTGATTCTCCGATACATACCGATGTTGGCGCGAAAGTAATTGTCGCTCCTACACCACTGTATTGACGTAGCTCAGAATCTGAAATATTTCCACCGCATGCCGCACCTGGGCCATTACCT
>Ga0315907_10006103_pt1 | contig 12866 bp, 16 predicted proteins | sample LakEriMetagenome_3_FD_203525 | JGI IMG/M metagenome (GOLD analysis project Ga0315907, IMG submission 203525) | Freshwater fungal communities from buoy surface, Lake Erie, Ohio, United States - Buoy 12 MA123 | ecosystem: Environmental > Aquatic > Freshwater > Lake > Lake biofilm | place: USA...
TCCGCGCGCGGCCTCGCCGCCGACACGGTCAAGACCCGCAACTGATCCTCAGGCCACCGTCCGCAGCAGCGCGACGAGGAGGGCGAGGACGACGAGCGCCGTCAGCAGCCGTCGCAGCGCGGGATACCACGCCGGCGCCCATCCCGCCGCCACCGCCCGAAGGTCCGCCGCATAGAGCAGCCCGAAGGCGGCGACGAACAGGGCGAGGGCCCCCGGCGTCGGCAGCAGCAGCGCGACCCAGGCCACCAGCGGCGGGACGACGGACCCGCCGAAGCGCGCCCAGGGTGCGGCAGGATCGGGATCCGCCATGGCGAGCCCCCAGTGGACGGCCCCCATGAAGGCGAGAATGACGGCCGCATAGCCCAGCAGCGCCGGCATCAGGGCGGGACCGAGATCGGGCCGCAGGACCGGCAGCAGCGCCCCCGCCCAGAACGGGAGCAGCCCGCCCAGGCCGAGCAGGAGCGCCGGCCGGGGAACGGCCGCGAGACCCGCCGCGGGGCGCGTCACGCCGCGTCGTCCGAGGGCAGGCGGTCGGGATCGGCGAGCGCCGCCCGCGCGCGGTCGTAGTGATCGGGCCGGAGATGGACGGCGACCGTCCGGATCGCCAGCGCGATCACCGCGGCGTCGTCCGTGAACCCCAGGAGCGCCACCACGTCCGGCAACGCGTCGATCGGCATCACGAAATAGGCCAGCGCCCCCAGGAGGATCGCCTTGGCCCGGGGCGGGGTCGCCGGATCGATCGCCGCGTACCAGGCCGCGACCGCGTCGGTGGCGAAGGGGACGCGGCCCAGGTTCGCACGCACCTTCGACCAGAATCCGCGGCGGACGGTGCGCGCATTGGCCTCCACCCGTTCGGGGGCGGCGGCGATGATCCGGGCGGGAAGGCCGGTGGTTTCGCTCATGTCCAAGATATGGTCGACGCCCGGGCGGCTGTCCATCGGCCGTCGGTGTGGCATGCTCCGCCGAGCGACGTCAGGGGAGGGCGCGGGATGCGCATCGAGGGTCGGGTGGCCGTGGTGACCGGCGGCGGGTCGGGAATCGGGGCGGGGGTGGCCCGGCGGTTCGCCGCCGCCGGCGCGCGGGTCGCCGTGTTCGACGTGAACGCCGCCAACGCCGAGGCCGTGGCGGCGGAGACGGGCGGGATCGCGGTGCCGGTCGACGTGGCCGACGCGGACGCGGGCGCGACGGCCTTCGCCCGGGTGCGCGAGGCCCTCGGCGCCCCGCGGGTTCTGGTCAACTGCGCCGGGATCGGCACGCCGACCCGGGTCCTGACCCGCGAGGGGCCGGCCGACCTCGACCAGTACCGCCGGGTGATCGAGGTGAACCTCGTCGGCAGCTTCAACATGCTGCGGCTGGCCGCGTGGGAGATGTCGACGCTCGACCCGGACGAGGACGGGGAGCGGGGCGTGGTGATCAACACCGCCTCCGTCGCCGCCTACGAGGGGCAGATCGGGCAGATGGCCTATGCGTCGTCGAAGGGCGGCATCGTCGGGATGACGCTCCCGGCCGCGCGCGAGCTTGCGCGCTTCGGCATCCGGGTGGTCACGATCGCCCCCGGCCTGATCGAGACGCCGCTGCTCAAGGGCCTGCCCGAGGAGGTGCAGAAGAGCCTCGGCGCGTCGGTCCCGTTCCCGTCGCGCCTCGGCCGGCCGGACGAGTACGCACGCCTCGCGCTGCACATCGTCGACAACCCGATGCTGAACGGCGAGACCATCCGCCTCGACGGCGCGCTGCGGATGGCGCCGAAGTAGGGCCGTCAGCCCGCCGGGCGCAGGTGCAGCGTGCAGCAGCCCTCGCGTCCGGCGCGCCAGGTCTCCGACGCGAAGCCCACGCCCGTCGTCTCGAACAGACCGTTGTCGAACCGCCCGGCGATCCGGCAGAGCGTGGCGAGCGTGGGGTCGTCCACGCCCGCGTCCCGCCACGCGTCCTTGAGCGGGCAGCGCCGGACGGAGATCGAAACCGACCCGTCGTCGCGACGCGCGACGTCGGTCGGGTACATCACCCCGCCGTTGGGGCTCGCGGCGAGGAAGGCATCGGCGACGGCGCGGGCGTCCTTGGGGCCGAAGCGCCCGTAGTGGGCCTCCGCGACCTCCCGTCCGCGGGCGTAGATGGCCCGGCCGAGCGTCTCTTCCGCCCGTTCCGGCCCCAGTTCGGCCGACAGCGCGCGCCACAGGTTGAGGTACAGGAGGGCGCGGTTGCGGAACGCGTCCTCCAGTTCGGCCGCGAGGCGCTCGGGCGAGGCGGTCATGCGCCGGCCACCGTGGCGTCGAGATAGGCCAGCGTCCGCTTCAGCGCCAGCTCGGCCGACGGCGCATGGAAGCTGCCCCGCGCCGAACAGTTGAAGCCGTGGCCGGCCGGATAGACGTGGACGGGGATCCCCGGCTGCGCCGCCCGGATCGCGTCGACGTCCGACATCGGGATCGCGTGGTCGGTCTCCCCGAAGTGGAGCATCACCGGCGCTCTCGGCGTCTCCGCCGCGGCCTTGGCGATCCCGCCGCCGTAATAGCCGACCGCCGCGTCCGCCCCCAGCCGCGTCGCCGCCAGCCAGGCGAGCGTCCCGCCCCAGCAGTAGCCCACCACGGCCGCGGTCCCGGTCAGGCGCCGCGCCTCGTCGATCGCCGCCGCGACGTCGGCCAGCGCCGCGTCCTGCGGCTGGCCGAAGGCGATCTCGCGCCCCTTGGCGATGCCGTCGGGATCGTAGCCGAGTTCGATCCCCCTGCCGGTCCGGTCGAAGAGCGCCGGGGCGATCGCGAGCCAGCCGGCCGCCGCGAAACCGTCGGTCACGGCGCGGATGTGTTCGTTCAGGCCGAAGATCTCCTGCACGACGACGAGGCCGCCCTTGGGCGTGCCGACGGGGTCGGCGCGCCATGCCGACAGGCGGTGGCCGTCGCGCGCGACGAGTTCGATCATGGTTCCCATCGGGGGCTCCGCGGTGGCGAGGGTCGGTGGCATCGTGTCGGTCGGGGCGATGTCTGGCAAGGGCGCGCGGGCGCTGCTATCGGTTCCGCGGACGACGCCACACCGGGACGCCACCCATGACCCTCGCCTTCGACGATTTCCTCAAGGTCGACATCCGCGTCGGCACCGTGACGGCGGTCGAACCCTTTCCCCAGGCCCGCAAGCCGGCCTTCAAGCTGACGATCGACTTCGGTCCCGAGATCGGGTCGAGGCGCAGCTCGGCGCAGATCACCGTGCACTACACGCCGGAGACGCTGGTGGGACGCCAGGTGGCGGCGGTGGTCAACTTCCCGCCGCGCCAGATCGGGCCGTTCATGTCGGAGGTGCTCGTCCTGGGGTTCCCGGACGAGAACGGGGCGGTCGTGCTGATCGGGCCCGAGCGGGCCGTTGCGAACGGCGGGCGGTTGCACTGAGGGGGAGGGCCGGGAGCCCTCGCCCGTCGACAGCCATGGCGGTCGACGGGCGACGGTTTCCTCAGCCCGCCGTCACCTTGGCGACGACGTCGTTCAGCGTCTTCACGCTGTCGACCGAGTTCATGAACATCTTCGTCTCGTCCTCGGTCATCTCGATCTCGATGATCTTCTCCACGCCGCCCGCGCCGATGATCACGGGCACGCCGACGTAGAGGTCCTTCAGCCCGTACTGGCCCGTCAGCTGGGCCGCGCAGGGCAGCACGCGCTTCTTGTCCTTCAGGTAGCTCTCGGCCATCTGGATGGCGCTGGCGGCCGGGGCGTAGAAGGCCGAGCCGGTCTTCAGCAGGCCGACGATCTCCGCACCACCGTCGCGGGTGCGCTGGACGATCTTGTCCAGCCGCTCCTGGGTGGTCCAGCCCATCTTCACGAGGTCCGGAAGCGGGATGCCGGCGACCGTGGAATAGCGCACCAGCGGGACCATCGTGTCGCCGTGGCCGCCCAGCACGAAGGCCGTCACGTCCTCGACCGAGACCTTGAACTCCTCCGCGAGGAACCAGCGGAAGCGCGCGCTGTCCAGCACGCCGGCCATGCCGACGACCTTGTTGGCGGGTAGGCCGGTGACCTTCTGCATCAGCCCGACCATGGCGTCGAGCGGATTGGTGATGACGATCACGAAGGCGTCCGGGGCATTCGCCTTGATGCCCTCGCCGACCGCCTTGATGACCTTGGCGTTGATGCCCACGAGGTCGTCGCGGCTCATGCCCGGCTTGCGCGGCACGCCCGCGGTGACGATCACGACGTCGGCGCCGGCGATGTCGGCATAGTTCGACGTGCCGGAACAGCCCGCGTCGAAGCCCTCGACCGGCGACGCCTCGGCGATGTCGAGGGCCTTGCCCTTGGCGACGCCCTCGAAGTCCGGGATGTCGAGCAGGATGATGTCGCCGAGTTCCTTGAGACCGGCCAGCAGCGCCAGCGTGCCGCCGATCTGTCCTGCGCCGACGAGCGCGATCTTCTTGCGAGCCATGGACCCTTGTTCCCTTCGGTCGTGGCGTGATTGGGCGATGGGGTTCCTAATGGTTTTCCCGCGATGCGGCAAGCCGGGCCCGGCTCGCGCCGCCCGGATCAGGCGGCGTTGCGGCTGCGGAACCGGCCGCCGAGGCGGTACTTGTCCATGTAGGTGGGCAGGATGGCCTCGACCGTCGTCGGCGTGATGCCGAACGCCGCGAGCCCCTCGCTGCCGTCCGCGACCACGTTGTCGCGCCTGAGGAGTTCCACCTGGTCCGCCGTGATCGGCGGGGCGGGCAGCGGGAGCGCCTGGAAGATCTTCCCCAGCCTCTCGGCGATGCCCCATGGAATGGGGACGAGCGCCCGGCGGCGGCCGGTCTCGGCCATCATCATCTCCAGCAGCTCGCGGAAGCTGTAGGTGCGCGGACCGCCCAGCTCGTACGTCTTGCCGCGGGTCGCGGGATCGGCGATGGCGGCCATGACCGCCGAGGCCACGTCGCCGACGTAGACCGGCTGGAACCGCGTCGCGCCGCCGCCGATCAGCGGGAGCGCGGGCGCGAGGAGCGACATGCCGGCGAAGCGGTTGAAGAAGCCGTCCTCGGGGCCGAAGACGATGGAGGGGCGCAGGATCGTGGCGTCGGGGAACGCCGCCCGCACCGCCTCCTCCCCCGCCGCCTTGCTGCGCGCATAGGCCGAGGGCGAGTCCGCGTCGGCGCCGATGGCCGAGACCTGAACGAACCGGCCGACGTGCGCGTCGGCCGCCGCCCGGGCGATGCGCCCCGGCGCCTCGCCCTGCACCCGGTCGAAGTCGCCGTGGAGGATGCCGATCAGGTTCACGACGACGTCGGCGCCGCCGACCGCGGCCGCCAGGCTGAGGTCCTCGCCGAGGTTCGTGACGATCGGCACGATCTGGCCGACGTTCCCGGCGGATTTGAGGAACAGGGCCTTCGAAGGGTGCCGCGAGGCGACGCGCACGATGGCACCGGTCCGGGCGAGCCGCCGCACGACGTAGCGTCCGATGAAGCCGGTGCCGCCGAACACCGTCGCCGTCGTGTAGCCGTTCGCCATGACCGTTCAACCCTTCGCCCGATCCGGATTCCCACGCGCTTATAACGGAACCGGCCGGGACGGCATAGGGCCGCCGCGCCGCAGCGGGATGCACGATCCCCGTTGACAGCCGGGGGGCATATGGCTATCTCAGCGCCTCCACCGTGCCCAGGTGGCGGAATTGGTAGACGCGCAGGTTTCAGGTACCTGTGGTAGAGATACCGTGGAAGTTCGAGTCTTCTCCTGGGCACCACGCGCTCGCCGGATCTCCCGACGGCGGCGCTCCCGGGGCCCGGCGTGGGTCCCGACGACCCGACGAGCGCCGTAGTCCTTGCCGATCGAGCTTTACGAAGGCGACCTTCCCGACGGCCTCGACCTCGGGTCCGTCGTCGCCATCGACACCGAGACCATGGGTCTCAATCCTGTCCGCGATCGTCTGTGCGTCGTCCAGCTCTCCGCCGGCGACGGGAACTGCCACGTCGTCCAGTTCCGCAAGGGCGTCTATTCCGCCCCGAACCTGGCGCGCATGCTGGGTGACCCGGCCACGCTGAAGCTCTTCCATTTCGCCCGGTTCGACGTCGCTGTCCTGCGCGCCTATCTGGGCGTGCTTCCGACGCCGATCTACTGCACCAAGATCGCCTCGCGCCTCGTGCGGACCTTCACCGACCGGCACGGGCTGAAGGACCTCTGCAAGGACCTGATCGGCGTCGATATGTCCAAGCAGCAGCAGTCCTCCGACTGGGGGGCCGACGAACTGACGGCCGACCAGCTGCGCTACGCCGCCTCGGACGTGCTCCACCTCCATCAGCTGAAGGCGCGTCTCGACGAGATGCTGGCGCGCGAGGGGCGCACGGCGCTCGCCCGGGCTTGCTTCGACTTCCTGCCGGCGCGCGCGTCGCTGGACCTCGGGGGCTGGGACGACCTCGATATCTTCGCGCACTGAGGGGCTGGCCGGCGCGCGCGCGCATTTGCGCCCGCGGCCCCCTTGCCCCACATTGTGCTCATGACGACGTCGACCGCCACCGTGCCGCGCCCAGCGCCCCTTCCCGACGACCTGGGCGTGGCCCGCCGCGTCCTGGGCCAGGAGGCGGCCGCCCTCTCGGCGCTGGCCCAAGGACTGGGCGGGGAGTTCCCGCGCGCCGTCGACGTGCTGGCGACCGCGACGGGCCGCGTCGTCGTGACCGGCATGGGCAAGAGCGGGCACGTCGCGCGCAAGATCGCCGCGACGCTGGCGTCGACCGGCACGCCCGCGCTCTTCGTGCATCCGGCCGAGGCGAGCCACGGCGACCTCGGCATGATCACCCGCGGCGACGCGGTGATCGCGCTCTCCAACTCGGGCGACACGCCCGAACTTGCGGCGATCCTCACCTATTGCCGCCGGTTCCGCATCCCGCTCGTCGCGATGACCAGCCGGTCGGCGTCGGCGCTGGCCGAACAGGCGGACCTCGTCCTCCTCCTTCCCGACGTGGGGGAGGCGTGCCCCCTCGGCCTCGCCCCCACCACGTCCACGACGATGATGCTGGCGCTGGGCGACGCTCTGGCCGTTTCGCTGCTCGAGCGGCGCGGCTTCTCGGCCGGCGACTTCCGCGTCTTCCATCCCGGCGGCAAGCTGGGTGCCCGCCTGCTGAAGGTCGCCGACCTGATGCACCGGGGCGACGAGCTGCCGGTGGTGCCCCTGGGTGCCCGCATGGCCGACGCCATCCTCGTGATGAGCGCCAAGGGCTTCGGCGTGGTCGGCATCGTCGACGCCGCCGGCGGCCTCGCGGGGATCGTCACCGACGGCGACCTGCGCCGGCACATGGGGGCGGACCTGCTCCAGCGCGGTGTCGACGAGGTGATGACGGCCGACCCGCGGACGATCCGCCCGGGCGCGCTGGCGGTCGAGGCGCTGGCGCTGATGAACGGTCACCGGCCGCACATCAGCGTCCTCTTTGTGCGCGATGACGACGACCGTCGCCCGCAGGGCCTGATCCGCGTCCACGACTGCCTCAGCGCGGGGATCGCCTGAGGCGCCCCGTGCGTCGCGGGGCGGGAACGACGGCATGGACGCACCCATCGACACGCGCCGCGGACACCATCGCGCCGACTGGATCGCCGCCGCGGCCACCGGGCCGGTGCGGCGCGTCGGGCGTCTCTACAGCCGATTCGTCCTCCTCGCCAAGCTCACCGCGGCCGCGGCCGCCGTGGCCGTCGCCGTCGTCATCGCCAGCTGGCCGACCCTGCGCGAGGAGCCGCCGGTCCCGCGGATCGACCAGAGTTCGGTCACCCTCCAGAAGGCGACCAACACGGGCGTCGACCGGAACGGGCGGCCCTATTCCATCGTCGCCGACCGGGCGTGGCGCCCGGGCCGGGAGGGCCAGCTCGTCGACATGCTGGAGCCGGTGGCCGAGATGACGACCGCCAACGGGACGTGGATCACGATGCGCGCCGATCGCGGGCGGTTCAACGAGGCGACGGGCAAGCTGATCCTGCTCGGCAACGTGCGCGTCAACCAGGACCGGGGGTTCGAATTCAACTCCGACGAGGTCCATTATCTCGTGAACGAGGGCGAAGGCTGGGGCGACCGGCCGGTCGTCGCCCAGGGGCCCTTCGGCGTGATCGCGGCGGACGGGTTCCGCCTGTTCGAGGGCGGCAAGACGGTCGTCTTCACCGGCCCGGCCCGGGCCCGGATCGCGTCCGGCGGCAACGTGGGGATGGGAGTGCGATGATGCGTCGGGGCGCCCTTCTTCTTGCCGCCGCGCTGGTGCTGGCGGCTCCCTCCGGCACCGGGGCGCAGCAGCCGCCCGCCGCGGGCGGGCGTCTCCCGGTCGAGGTCGAGGCCGACCAGTCGATCGAACTCCACGAGCAGCAGCGCGCCTACGTCGCCCGCGGCAAGGCCCAGGCGACGCGCGGCACCTCGCGCATCGCCGCCGACGTCCTGGTCGCCTACTACCGCGACCTGCCGACCGGCGGCACCGAGGTCTACCGCATGCTGGCGGAGGGCAACGTCTCCGTCGTCTCCCCGACGCAGCAGGTCTTCGGCGAGCGCGCGGTCTACGACGTCGACCTGCAGGTCGCGGTCATGACCGGCGGGAACCTGAAGCTGATCACCAAGACCGACGTGGTGACGGCCCGCGACAGCCTGGAATACTGGGAGCGGGAGCGGCTGGCCGTCGCCCGGGGCGACGCGCTGTCGGTGCGGGGCGCCAACCGGGTCTCGGGCGATTCGCTGGTGGCGCTCTTGCGCGACGCGGCCGGCGGCGGTACCGAGGTCGAGCGGATCGACGCCGAGGGCAATGTCGTCATCGTCACCCAGACCGACGTGGTCCACGGGCGCGAGGCGGTCTACGACGTGAACCGCAACGTCGCGACCGTGCTGGGCGACGTGCGGGCCACGCGCGGCGGCAACCAGGTGAACGGAGAGGCGGCGGAAGTGGACTTCGCGACGGGCATCAGCCGCATGTTGCGCACGGCGCAGGGCCTGCCCCAGGCGTCCGCGGCGCCGCAGCGCGTGCGCGGCCTGTTCGTTCCCGGCCAGCAGCCGGGGCAGGGCGCGGCCCCCGCCCCCTCGCAGCCGCCGCGGCCCGCCCCGCCGGCGCCGGCCGCCCCGGCGCGGCCGCGGAACTGAGGGTCGCCGGTGGTCGTCCGCCCCAGTGCCCCGACCCCGCTCCGGGTGGCCGGCGCGCCCGAGCCGCCCCGCCCGGCGTCGGTGCCGGCGAACGCGGGCCTCTCTGCGCGCCGCATCGGCAAGCAGTACAAGCGCCGCCCGGTGCTGCGCGACGTCTCGGTCTCGGTCCAGCGGGGCGAGGCCGTCGGGCTGCTCGGCCCCAACGGCGCCGGCAAGACCACCTGCTTCTACGCGATGATCGGGTTGATCCAGCCCGACACCGGGACCATCGTCCTCGATGGGCAGGATATCACCGGTCTGCCGATGTACCGGCGGGCCCGGCTCGGCATCGGATACCTACCGCAGGAGCCGTCGATCTTCCGCGGCATGTCGGTGGAGCAGAACATCCGGGCGGTCCTGGAGGTCGCGGAGGGGGACCGGGACCGGCGCGAGCAGATGCTCGACGACCTCCTGGCGGAGTTCTCGATCACCCACCTGCGCCGTGCGCCGGCGCTGGCGCTCTCGGGCGGCGAGCGGCGACGGGTCGAGATCGCGCGGGCCCTGGCGCTCCGGCCGCACTTCATGCTGCTGGACGAGCCCTTCGCCGGGATCGATCCCATCGCCATCGGCGACATCCGCGAACTGGTGTCCCACCTGCGCGACCGCGGCATCGGCGTGCTGATCACCGACCACAACGTGCGCGAAACATTGGACATCGTCGATCGGGCATACATTTTGCATGAGGGTATGGTACTGATGGAGGGAGCGCCATCGGAGATCGTCGCCCACCAGGAGGTGCGGCGGGTCTACCTCGGCGACCGATTCAGCCTCTAGGACCCTCGTAACCGTCGATGGCCATCTCTCAACGCCTGGATCTGCGCCAGACACAGGCGCTGGTGATGACCCCGCAGCTGCAGCAGGCGATCAAGCTGCTGCAGCTGTCGAACATGGAACTGCAGGACTTCGTCCAGGGGGAGATCGAGCAGAACCCCCTCCTCGAGCGCCCGGACGGCGACGGGCCCGACGGCCGCGACGGCGACGACGCCCGGGCCGGCGACGCCGAGGGACCCATGGCGGAGCCGCCGGTCGACCTGCCGCCCATGCGCGACGCGGTCGACTTCGCGGCCTCCGACCACATGGCGCCGGCGGCCGACGCGCCGCTCGACGCGGACTACGGCAACGTCTGGACCAACACCGACGCCGGCGAGTCCGGCGTCGAGGGCACCGACGGCCTGACCAACTGGCAGACCCGCGGGGGCGGCGCCGGGTTCGACGGCGACGAGATGAGCCTCGAGCAGACGCTCACCCGCGGGCCGAGCCTGCGCGACCACCTGCTCGAACAGACCGCCGTCGACATCAAGGATCCGGGCGACCGGCTGATCGCGCGGGCCCTGACCGAGATGCTGGACGACGCCGGCTATCTGGTCGGCGACATCGAGGGCGTCGCGGACCAGTTCGGCTGCCCGGTCGCGCGCGTCGAAGGGGTGCTGGCCCGGCTCCAGCGGTTCGATCCGCCGGGGATCTTCGCCCGGTCGTTACGGGAGTGCCTCGCGATCCAGCTGCGCGAGAAGGACCGGCTCGACCCCGCCATGCAGGCGCTGCTCGACAACCTCGACATCCTGGCCCGGCGCGACATGGCGGGCCTGATCCGGGTCTGCGGGGTCGACGTCGAGGACATCCAGGGCATGATCGCCGAGATCCGCGCCCTCGATCCCAAGCCCGCGCTGGCCTTCGAGCCGGTGGTGGCGGAGACGGTGACGCCCGACATCCTGATGCGGGCCCAGCCGGGCGGCGGCTGGTCGATCGAGCTGAACGCCGAGACGCTGCCGCGGGTGCTGGTCAACCAGCGCTACCACACGCGCCTCGCCGGCAGCGCCCGGTCCAAGAAGGACAGGGAATACGTGGCCGAGCGGCTCCAGTCGGCCAACTGGCTGGTGAAGTCGCTGCACCAGCGGGCGACCACAATCCTCAAGGTCGCGACCGAGATCGTGCGCCAGCAGGACGCCTTCTTCCGCCACGGGATCGAGTACCTCCGGCCGCTGATCCTGCGCGACATCGCCGACGCGATCGGCATGCACGAGTCGACCGTCAGCCGGGTGACGGCGAACAAATACATGTCCACCCCCCGGGGTCTGTTCGAGCTGAAGTACTTCTTCACCTCCTCGATCGCCGGGGCGGATGGGCAGTCCGCCTTCTCGGCCGAGGCCGTGCGGTTCAAGATCAAGGGGCTGATCGACGCCGAGACCGCGGGCGCGGTCCTGTCGGACGACCGGATCGTCGAGATCCTCCGCGAGGGGGGCGTCGACATTGCACGCCGCACCGTCGCCAAGTATCGTGAAGGAATGAAGATACCGTCTTCTGTGCAGCGTCGGCGCGAGAAGGCGTCCCAGTTCTGAACGAGGGGCGCGGCGGCGGCGAAATCCCCGCCGGGGTCCCTCATCCGTCACGTCACGAGGGCACCATGCACGTCGCGGTGATCGGCAAGAACATGGACGTGGGCGAGGCTTTCAGGAGCCACATCGGCGACAATCTCGAAGCCGCGGTGGGCAAGTACTTCGACCGGGCGCTCGAGGCCACCGTCGTCGTCACCCGCGACGCCCACCTCTATCGGGCGACGCTGTCCGCCCACACCGGCCGCAACCTTCTCTTCCAGTCCCACGGCGAGGCCCCGGAACCCTATCCGGCCTTCGACCGGGCGCTCGACCGTCTGGCCAAGCGTCTGCGTCGGCACAAGCGCAAGCTGAAGGACCATCACCGTGCGATCGCCACCACCGAGGCGCCGATCGCGATGGCCCGTCAGTACGTTCTGGACGCGGATGCCGAGGATCCCCACATTGAAGAGGTGGACGGAGCCGGGCAGCCGGTCGTCGTCGCCGAGATGGACACGGTGATCGAGACGTTGACCGTCAGCGAGGCGGTCATGCGCCTGGATCTCGCGGACCATCCCGCGCTGATGTTCCGGAACCGGGCGGACGGAGCGGTCAACATGGTGTATCGGCGACCGGACGGACACATCGGCTGGGTCGACCCCGGCCCCCGGTCCGCGCGCGGCTGACCGCCCCCCTTCCCAAGGTCGTCATGATCGATCTGCTCACACCAAAGAGCATCATCCCGAACCTGCGCGCGAACTCGAAGAAGCAGGCGCTTCAAGAACTCGCGCGCCGGGCGGCCGAACTGACCGGGCAGCACGAGCGCGCCGTCTTCGACGTCCTCCTGGAGCGGGAGCGGCTCGGGACCACGGGCGTCGGACACGGGATCGCGATCCCGCACGGCAAGCTCCCGGGCATCGACAGGGTCCAGGGCCTCTTCGCGCGGCTCGAACGGCCCATCGACTTCGACGCGATCGACGAGCAGCCGGTCGACCTGATCTTCGTCCTGCTGGCGCCGGAGCAGGCGGGGGCCGACCATCTGAAGGCGCTCGCGCGGGTGTCCCGCATGCTGCGCGATGCCCAGACCTGCGAGAAGCTGCGGGGGGCCGACAACGCGGACGCGCTCTTTGCGCTGCTGACCCACACCGAGAGCATCCGGGCGGCCTGACGGGCCGCCGCTCCAACGGGCCGCCGGTTCAGCTGATCGCGTCGACCTGGTCGGGCGTGAGCCCGCCCGGGACGATCGTCAGCGGCACGCGCAGGCGGCTCGCGCCACCCTTTCCGGCGAGGTAGGTCACGAGCGGACCGGGTCCCTCCGGTCCCGTGCCAGCGCCGAGCACGAGGACCGAGATGGTCGGATCCTCCTCGATCAGGCGAAGCACCTCGTCCCGCCGGTTCCCTTCGCGCAGGTAGAAGACCGGCATGGTGCCGGAGACGCGGTGGACCTCCTTGGCGAGGCGGTGGAGCGCCTGCTCGGCCTCGGTCCGC
>Ga0315907_10006104_pt1 | contig 12864 bp, 15 predicted proteins | sample LakEriMetagenome_3_FD_203525 | JGI IMG/M metagenome (GOLD analysis project Ga0315907, IMG submission 203525) | Freshwater fungal communities from buoy surface, Lake Erie, Ohio, United States - Buoy 12 MA123 | ecosystem: Environmental > Aquatic > Freshwater > Lake > Lake biofilm | place: USA...
CCAACAAAACCACTAAGAATTCCCGCGATTAAACCGATTACTAATAAAATAATAATTGTTTGTGTTGTCATATCGTTTAATTTGTTTTGTAAAGATATACGTTTTAGTTTAAAATTGATAGTTTAATATTGACAGTTAATTTGCAAAAAAAATCCTTAATTGGATAATAATCAGTATTTCCAATATATGACAATCTGTAATCTGCAATTAATTATTCAACCATCAAATTACATCCCCTCAAATCAGATTGATCAAATCTTCCTAATATTTTAAATGAATCACCAAATTTCTTTCCTAAATCTTGTGTTTCAATAAAGCTACATGAATATAAATTTGCAAGATCTATTACATTAATCCCACCCGTTTTTCCATCTTCGATAAAATGAAATGGGTCATTTGTTTCACGAATCAAAATTTTCATCCATTTTGGAGAATCAAAAACCCCTTCTTTATCACTGTATGATTGAGAAAATAATTCCGTCATGCCATATTCAGAAGAGATATATTCAACATTTAATCCTTTTTTCAAAACATCGTGTAATTCTTCCTTAGACATTTCTTTTCTTCGACCTTTCATTCCTCCGGTTTCGATAATTTGAGCTTTAGATAAATCGATTTTCATTTCAGCTAAATCTAATAAAGCATAAGAAACTCCAAACAAAACGACTTTTTTACCTATTTCAATCGCTTTCAAATATCTATCCAAAAGCCCTTTGTAATCTTCAAGAAAAAAACCTGACAATTCACATTTTGTTGCTTTAATTAAATGATCCACCATATATACCAAACTAGAATTTCCTTGTTCAATATAATTTGGCAATAAAGCTAAAATTACTTGCTCTTCTGGTGAACCGATAAAACCCTTATAAATTAACTCAAAAGATTTTTCATACATATATGGTTTTTGAACAGAATGTTTACTTCTTATTACACCTGTTGTTCCACTACTCAAAAAATCGAAATGAATCGGTAAATTTTCTGTTTTTACACTATGTGTTTTAAAAAATGAAATCGGTAAAAAAGGAATTTCATGAATATACTCTGGATCTTTCCTATTTAATGATGCTACGTATTGAGCGTAAACTGAGCAATTTTCTTTTTGAAATTGAAAAACTTCTAATGCGATTTTTTCAAACTCAGCATCAGAATTTATAGCAAATATAAGTTTTTCAATATTTTCCATAGCCATAAAGGTAGCCAAAATGTAATTGATATAAAACAAAAATTGCTGAAAACCATACGATTTTCAGCAATTAAAATTAATACATATATAAATGCTAATCTCTATCTTTTAACCAATTAGCAACTTTTGGAGCTAATTCTTTTTGAGATCTATTCCCAACAAAAACACCAATATGACCTCCTTCAAAACGATACACTTCATAATCTTTTGTCCCAACATAATCACCTAAAGGTGTTGTCGCAGTTGGTGGAACTAAATGATCTTCAGAAGCATAAATATTTAAAACAGGCATATTTAAATTTTTCAGATTTACCTTGTGTTCACCAACAACTAATTCACCTTTTATTAATTTATTTTGTTGGTATAAATCTTCCATAAATTGTAAAAAACATGCTCCTGCTTGATCTGGACTATCTGAAATCCATTTCTCCATTCTCAAGTAATTAGTCAACTTCGTCTTATCCTCTAATGAATTCATCAAACCTGACGACTTATGAAACTTCATCATCGGTTTTAGCATTTCAAAACCTTCATTTAAAAAACTTCCTGGAACGATTCCATCAAAACCAGCTACCACTGCTTTGAAATCCATTTCTTTACTCCACTTAAATAACAATCCATCATTAATTGAAAAATCAACAGGAGTAACATGAGTCACTAAATTTTTAATCTTTTCTGAATGTAATGCTGAATAAATCAAACTAAAAGTTCCACCTTGGCAAATACTTAAAATATTTATTTTATCAACTTTATTCTCAGTTCTTACAAAATCAACACAATTATCAATGTAACCATTTATATAATCATCCATAGATAAATACTTATCCATTTTAGTTGGGTAACCCCAATCAATTAGATAAACATCCAAACCAGCTTCAAGTAAATTTTTAATATAACTTCTATCAGGCTGTAGATCAAGCATCTGATAAGTATTTACTAATGCATACACAATCAAAACTGGAGTTTTATATGTAGCTTTAGAATCTCTATTGTATCTAAATAATTTTACTTTTTCATCTTGAAAGACCAATGTTTTTGGTGTAATTGCAATTTCAACTTCCTTAATTTCATTTAAAGTTTCAATTCCTTTTACAATTTTTGATGTATTAGCCGATAATTCTTGAAGAATATCAATATTATTTAATTTCATTTAGAAAAATTTAATTTTTTTGTAAAAAAAAAGGGAAATTTTATTTCCCTTTTCAAAGTGTATATTAGGAACTAAACTGTTTGCTTTTTAGCTACAGTAGCCTTAGTTGTTGTACTATTATTTTCTGCTTTTGCAAGATTAACTTTTATCTCTAAAGCTTTAATCGTTTTTTTCAAATCATGAATAGTTTGATATAATTCATTCATTTCAGATTTAACTACTAAAGGTAAATGTTCGATTCTTGTTTCAAATTGTTTCTCAATATTTGTCTTAACTTCTAATGATAAAGTTAATACTTCTGCTTTCAATTTAGAAAATTCATCTGTTCCAAATAATTCAGTGTAATGTTTTTCATTTATTGAAACCCATTCATTAAAGAAAACTTGAAAAGTAGTACTTACATCTTGATTTTTAGCTTTATCAGCAATATGATTAGCAACTTCTTCAGCAACTTTCTGACCAGTTGTGTATAATAAATATTGAATTTGAGCTAATTTAACACTGTAGTTTGAAGACTTATCAAGTGTAGAAATCAATAATTCAATATTTTCTTTCTCTTTAGTGTTTGAAACTAATTTCAAAGCAGGAGCAAATAATTCAGTGTAAGAAGTAGTCACATTTGTGAAAACATCATTAAATTTTCCTAAATCATTAGAGAACATATGAGGGAATTTTGAAGTAAACATATTCCAAAAATCTTGGTACTCTTTTGATGTGTTTTTTTGATTAGCAAAAAAATCTTGAATCATCTTAGCGTTTGACTCAATCAATGTGTTCAAATCATTTTTTTTAAAAAATGAAGAAAATGTTTCTTCTGTGATTTTTTTGTATTGAGATGGATCAAACATTGATTTCATAGCCTCAGCTGAAAAGTTATTATCCTTAAAAGCTGTAAAATATGGTTTGTAAAAATCTTGTAATTTCAAAAACAATGTATTTGTATTAAAAGTTGTTTGAAATAAATCAGAATTTAAATTATTAGGAAATGATTTATTTAAAGATTCAAATGTAGTGTTCAAAGATTTTGTCCAAGAATCAAATAATGTATTCCACTGACCATAAACAGCATTAAAACTTTCATTTGTTTCTGTTGTATTTTTTCCCATATTAGAAATTGTATTGAAAAAATTCATATTAAATTCTGAAGCTTTTTTAACTGAATCTAATTGTTGTTCATACAAATTTTTGTAAAAATCTTCTGTTTTAGTTTTTGTAGAATTTAAGTTCTCTTCAACTTCAGATTTTGTTTTATTAGTTAAATTGTTTAAAATGCTCATTTGAGAATCCCACCAATTTTGATATAATTCAGTTGTTTTTTCCATTGGATTTCCTGATTTCATTGCATCTTGAAATTTATTTGTTGTATCAACAAGTGTGTCGATAGTTTTTTTCTGTGTTTCCACGATAGTGTCGAAAATTTCGTTAGCCTTATTCATTTTTTACTTTTTTTTACAAATTTATAACATTATTATTTATTACACAACTTATATAGAATACTTATCTCACTTTATAAATTACATAATTAGTTGATAATCTATCACATATACAACCCACCATTTATATTTAAACTCTGTCCAGTCATATAAGATGACTCTATTAAAAACTTCACTCCTTTCGCAATATCACTAGGTAATCCAAGTCTATTTACAGGGATTTTGGAAACAATCGAATTTAGAACTTCTTCAGGCATTGCATTAACCATATCTGTACCAATAAAACCAGGACAAATTGTATTTACAGTAATACCAGATTTTGCTGTTTCTAGGGCTAAAGATTTTGAAAAACCTATTAAACCTGCTTTTGCTGCAGCATAGTTTGTTTGACCAAAACCACCAGATTGTCCAATTACTGAACTAATGTTAATTATTCTACCGTACTTCTGATCTAACATTGCTGGTAAAGCCAATTTTGTAGTATTAAAAACACTACTTAAATTTGTATCAATAACTGCTTCCCATTCTTCTAGATTCATTTTTTTAAATGACTTATCTCTCGTAATACCAGCATTATTTATTAATACGTCTACTGTTCCAATATTGGCATTTATCTCGTTAAATAATATTTCCGTTTCATCAGCCTTCGAAATATTAGCTTGTAATGCAACAGCTTGACCGCCGTTATCAATTATTTGCTTAACAATTTTTTCTGCTTCAGAAATACTATGATTATAATTTACAATAACAAAATATCCAGCTAAACCTAGCTCTAAAGAAATTGCAGCTCCAATCCCTCGAGAACCACCAGTTACTAATACATTTCTATTCGTCTTTTCAGATGTCATAATTTATTTTTCAGTTATAAATAGTGTACTTTCAGTTAAATTATTTTGTTATTCAATTCGAAATAAATATTTTTTTTTAACAAAAAATAAGTTTCGCAGAGAAATAATATATAATTAACATTTTACAAATGTAAGGCTGAAAATTTATTTCAACAAATTTGCTTTGTCTAATAATTGATATTTCCCTTTATTTACTCAAATTAAACAACAAATTGGTTGATTATTTTTTCTCTTGATTTTTCAGATTGATTTTTTTTGTATTTTAACAAAACAATAAATATTAAATTAACATAGACATTTTAGAAATTTTATGACTTTATTTAGTCACTTTAAAAATTGACATTATGATTGAAATAAAACAAAAATATATTCATCCATTTACATTCACACAAAAAAATGTAGATGACTTCGCTATCGTGACTGGTGATAACAACCCCGTTCATCTTGACGAAGAATACGCATCAAAAACAATCTTTAAAAAAAGAATTGTTCATGGAATGCTTGGCGCATCTTTACTTTCAAAAGTTTTTGGAACCATTTTTCCGGGTGAAGGAACTATATACTTGAATCAAACATTGAATTTTTTGAAACCGATGTATGTAGATGAAAAGTACGAAGCAATTTTTGAAGTAAAAGAAATAATTAAAGAAAAAAATAGGGCAATAGTTTCAACTACTATAATAAATAGTGAAGGTGTTGCTGTTCTGAGTGGTGAAGCAATTATACTTAACCCATCGGAAATAAAATAAATTATGTTCAGCAATACTTTAGATAAAAAGCAAATATATTTTGAAGTAATAGGCAATTATACCTCTTCAAAAACAATCATTTTCTTAAACGGCCTATCTCAAACTACTGTTTCTTGGGGATTAGTAACACCTTTTTTTATAAATGATTATAAAATCATTCTATGTGATTTTATTTTTCAAGGTCAGTCAGATAAAGACAGTCCTGTTAGAGATTTTGATACACATGCTAAAGATGTTCTTTCGATTATTGATTTATTGGGAATTGAAAAAGCAACAATAATAGGTTTATCATATGGGAGTTTAGTTGCGCAGCATTTTTCTACTTTATTCCCAGATAGAATTGATAAAATGGTTTTATTATCAACTTTTGCACATAAGACTCCTTATTATGAAGCAATTGAACTTTCATGGAAAAATGCTTTGAAAATTGGAGGATATTCTTTAATGCTGGATGTAATGCTACCATATGTATTAAGTGATGTATATTTTAGTAATCCTGTAATACCTATTGAATTTTTTAAATCATCAAAAAAAGATGTTGTTGATGCTAATTCCCTAACTAAATTAATGCAAGCAACAGCTGATCGAAAAGACTACAGGGAATCACTAAAAAAAGTTCTTTGCCCAACATTGGTGATACACGGGAGATTAGATGGATTATTTCCAGTCAACCTTGGTCAAGAGGTTGCAAATCAAATAAAAAACAGTAAGTTTACAATTATTGAAAATGCTGGCCATACACTCAATATAGAAAAAGTAAATAAAGTATCAACTACCATTTTAGATTTTTTAGACGAATCAATAGAATAATACTTAATATGAAAACAGTTTTAATTACAGGTAGTACAAGTGGTATCGGACTTGGAATTGCGATTGAATTTGCAAAATCTGGGTATTCAATTGCATTTAATGGATTAGAAGAGAATGCCGCTGAAATTGCTTTTAATGTAGGTGAAGAATTTGGCGTTAAAACAAAATTTTATGGCGCTAACATAGCTGATGCTATTCAAATTGAAGAAATGATAAAATCTATCATAATAGATTTTGGTAGTTTGGATGTATTAGTAAATAACGCTGGTATTCAATATGTTTCTCCTGTAGAATCATTTCCTATTGAAAGATGGAATTCAATAATCCAACTTAATCTTAATGCTGTTTTTTACACTTCTAAATTTGCATGGGATAACATGAAGAAAAATAAATTTGGAAGAATAATCAACATCGCATCAGCTCATGGTTTAGTTGCTTCTGAATTTAAAGCTGCTTATGTTTCTGCTAAACATGGTGTTGTAGGTTTAACAAAAGTTTTAGCTTTAGAAGGAGCTCCTTTCGGTATAACAGCAAATTCTATTTGTCCAGGCTATGTGAAAACTCCTTTAGTTGAGAAGCAAATTTCCGAACAAGCTATCGCACATGGAATTTCAGAAGATGAAGTCATCTCTAAAATTATGTTACAAAAACATGCAGTGAAGGAATTTGTCACTGTTGAATCACTTGGGAAATTAGCAGTTTTCTTAGCTTCCGAAAACGCAAATTTAATTACAGGGACAGCAATGCCTGTTGATGGTGGTTGGACTGCCCAATAGTAATATATGAAAAAAGAAATAAAACATGTAGGTCTTGCTTTACAAGGCGGTGGTGCTCACGGAGCTTTCACTTGGGGAGTATTAGACAGGCTTTTAGAGGAAGATGAAATTGTAGCAGATGGAATATGCGGAACAAGTGCTGGAGCAATAAATGCTGTAGTTACAGCATATGGCCTTCATATTGGAGGGAAAGAAAAAGCAAAAGAATTGTTAGATAGTTTATGGAGAAAGATTTCAGATTCTGGAAGCTTACTTTTTAAACCTTCAATGATGGATAAATATTTTTCTGGAGGAGACATGTATAATACTGTAGGTTATATGTTTTTTAACTCTATGTCTCAAATGTTTTCTCCTTACCAATTTAATCCATCAAATTCCAATCCTCTAAGAGGTATTCTGAACGAATTAGTTGATTTTGAAGAATTAAAAAATTATAACAATAAAAAACTTTTTGTTTGTGCTACTAATGTGAAAACAAATAGAGCTAAAGTGTTTTCTAACAATGAAATAACAGTTGAAGCTGTACTTGCATCTGCTTGTCTACCACATCTTTTTCAAGCAGTTGAAATTGAAGGTGAATATTACTGGGATGGAGGATATATGGGGAACCCACCGCTCTTTCCATTAATTGAAAATACAGATGTCGGTGATTTACTTCTAATTAAAATAAATTCAATAAATATCGAAGAATTACCTACTTCTGCAAGAGATATATCTGACAGAATCAATGAAATCTGTTTTAACAGTAGTTTAATAAACGAAATGCATCTTATCCATTACAGAAACGAATTGGTAAGAAGGGGCGTGAATTTGGAAGAAAACACAAGGTCACGTGAAATTTTTGTTCATTCAATTTCTGCTCATGAAGCGATTGGACATTTAAATTATTCTAGTAAAATGAACACTTCTTGGGATTTTCTTTTGGAATTAAAACAGAAAGGACGATTATATGCTGAAAAGTGGTTAGAACATGAATTTCATGAAGTCGGTGTAAAATCTTCTTTCGATATTGAGAAACATTTTTTTGCTAAATATTGAGACTAAAATAGTATGATTTCAAAATTAAAGGTTGAAGTATGGTCAGATATAATGTGTCCATTTTGCTATATCGGAAAACGAAATTATGAAATGGCATTGGCACAATTTGAAAATGCTGATCAAATAGAAATTATTTGGAAAAGCTTCCAACTTGACCCGTCATTACCTGAGACCTCTTCTGAAAATGTTTATGAATATTTAGCAAACAGAAAAGGTTTAGGACTTGAACAAGTGAAACAATTACATGAAAATGTAACAAATACAGCTAAAACGGTTGGTCTTGAGTATAATTTTGATAAAACTCAAATCAGTAATTCATTCAAAGCACATCAACTAATTCAGTTAGCTAAATCTAAAAATCTAGGAGATGAAGCAGAGGAAGTTTTATTTTATGCTTACTTTACTGAGGGAAAAAACCTTTCTAACACTTCTGTTTTAGTTGAATTGGGACAAAAAATTGGTTTGAATTCAAGCGAAATAATTTCAGCACTTGAAGATAAACGCTTTGAAAAAAATGTAATAAAAGACATTGAAGAAGCTCAACAAATTGGCGTAAAAGGTGTGCCTTTTTTTGTTTTTGATAGAAAATATGCAGTTTCAGGAGCTCAACCTGTTGATTCATTCTACAGCACACTTGTTCAGGCTCATAAAGAATGGGTAGAAAAAAAGAATATCACTTCACTTTCAATAAATAATGAAGGTGAATCATGTGACGTAAATGGAAACTGTTAAATACAATGAAATATTTCAAATTAATAATAATTACTTTTTTACTTCAAACAATTGCTTTCGGACAAGAAAACGAATCAGTTACATCGAGAGTAAAAATAAATGAAATTCAAACTTCTGTAAATTATTCAACGGATCAAGCAAATTCAGGTTCAGTAGCTGACTTTATGGCCCTTGCTCCTCAATCAAATTTATTGAAAACAAATTTCAACAATTACTCAAATGATTTCGATGAAATGATGCCAAAATCAATACCTTATTCATTATTAATTTCGCTAAAATTTTCTGACAAAGCAAAGACAAAATACAATCTAAACTCAACCCTTCGTGTAGGATTAAACTATTTCAAGAAAACAAATTTAATTGCTAATTTCCATAACCTTACTTCTAATACTTTCGACACACTGTCATCAAATCAAAATGGTCAAATTATCTATTTTGATTCAGTAATAGAAAATGAAGTTAATTTAAATCACACCTCTGAAAATCTTCGTTTAGATGCAGCTTATATATATAGAATTAGGCCAACATCCAGATGGTCATACTTCACAGGCTTAGGATTTACATTAGGAATGGTAATGAATTCACAAACTTCTATTTCAATGAATACTTCAAACAAAATTGAAACATATTATTCATCAAATCCTTCAACTGCTTATAATTCTTATTCTACCACTTATCTTAATCGAACAGAATTATTCAAAAACAAAAACAGTTATGGTTTTTCAGCATATATTCCAATAGGAATTGATTTTAGAGTTGGGAAGGATAACGAGTTCCTAAAGCATACACATCTATTCTATGAATTAAGAGCAGATGTAAATATCATTAGTATTCCTGAATTAAGAAATTACATAAACACTAGGACTCAGCACGGTGTTGGAATTAGAATTACTTTCAATTAATAGTTATTTGAGATTTCAACTGATCAATTAGTGATTTAATTTCAAAAGCTAACTCCTGAACGATATTTTCAACTAGATTATGAGGAGTAGATTGATTCACTTCTAACTCAATATATTCTAATTGATTGATAATAGAAAACGCCTTTAAAGTAAATAAAGATGCTTTTAATTTATGTGCAGACTTTTTTAAACCTTCTAAATCTTTTTCTTCAAAGGACAATTCCAACTCGTCAAGATATTCTGGTAAATTATCTATGAATAATTGAATGATTTCATTTCGAGAAACAGAATCGTTTTGAGTAACCTCATCTATGTAATCTAATGAAAAATTCATTCAATATTATTTCATATCTATCTCCAACAAAGCAGCATTTAACTCTTCTTTATTTAGAGGTTTCATTAAGAACTTTTTAATAATCGGAGTTTTATCAAATTTCTCGAAATCTCTTTTATATTTTGAGCCACTCAACATTATAAAAGATGGAATTTCTTTTATATCATTTTCATCTAATATCTCTTCTACAGAATCGATGAATTCAAATCCATCGATTTCAGGCATTGATATATCCACTAAAATAACTCCTGGAAGATTTTTATTGTTTTTTATTTGATTTTCAAAAAACTCTAAAGCCAATTCTGGATTAGATTTAATCTCGACAGAATCAAATTTATTAAGACTTTCTATTAGCTTTTTATTAATTGAATTTACAATTACGTCGTCATCAATAAGTAATATACTTTTGTTATCGATTGTCATCATTTAGTTTTATGTAATATTTTAGCAATCGAAAATTACAAAATATTAATTACAAAAAAAAATAAAAGTTCTTTTGATTTGTAATTAATATTAAATCTAGTATCATCTAGTATATTGAGTATTGAGAATTCATTATTCTCATTACCTTTAATTGAATTTTGCAATAATGAAAAGAAAAACATTTGTCAAATCAATTTTAGGACTTACAGCTATGGCATCATTAGGCTCATTTAAATACTTTACAGATAATTTATCAGAAGACGACTCTTTAATGCCTGTACTTTTTATTGGTCACGGAAGTCCTATGAATGCTATTGAAGACAATGAATTTTCTCAAGGATGGAAAAGAGTAGCATCTACTATTCCGAAACCGAAAGCAATTTTGATGATCTCAGCACATTGGGAAACAAAAGGCACTTTAGTTACAGCCATGGAAAAACCAAAAACAATACATGATTTTGGTGGTTTTCCTCAAGCATTATTTGATGTAGAATATCCTGCACCTGGAAGTTTATGGTTAGCTGAAGAAACGAAGAAGACCATTCAATCAATTTCTATTGGAATGGATCAGTCGTGGGGATTTGACCATGGTAATTGGAGTATTTTAAAGAACATTTATCCTGATGCCTCTATTCCTGTTATTCAATTAAGTTTGGATTATATGCAAGGACCTGAATATCATTATAATCTTGCAAAAGAACTTCAAAGTTTGAGAAAAAAAGGGGTATTAATCATTGGAAGTGGCAACATGGTACATAATTTTCAATATCTCCAACTTAAAGGAGATTTTAATGTTCATTTCGGACATGATTGGGCAATTGAAGCCAATGAAACATTTAAAAAATTGATTAGTGAAAATGATTATAAATCATTAATTAATTATCGCAATTACAATAAGTCACTTCAACTTTCGGCTCCAACACCAGAACATTATTTACCATTACTCTACTCTATCGCTCTTAGAAATGAGAATGAACCAATTTCGTTTTTCAATGACGTATTATTAGCAGGTTCATTTTCTATGACATCAGTAAAGATTGGTTAAAATTATATTTTAACATGAGACAAGACGATTATTTTTTAAATCAGATTGATATTTTAGGCCGTATTTTAGGTAAAGTGATTGCCGATTTACTTCAATTGAATTCACCCGACAATATTCTTCAAATTGACTCAATTAATGAAGCAGTTAAAAATGGAATTGACTTAGAATTAGAAGAAATAAAAACAATACCTGATGAAGATTTTCTAGATTCACTTTTGAAAAATCCAAAAATCAATCTTGACAATTTAGAAAAACTAGCTGAAACATTAAGATTATTAAGTATCAAATCTAATTTTGAATTCAATAAGAAAGCTTTGAACTTATATCTTTACGTAGAAGAAAAAAGTACAACCTATTCCTCAGTTCGAATTTCAAAAATTAAACTACTAAAAGAACAAAATGGACTTTAATCAAGATTACATATTAGAAAACGATAGAGTTTTATTACGTCCAATTGAATCATCTGATTTTGAAAATTTAGTTGAATTTTCTTTAAATGAACCCGAAATATGGCAATTTTCATTGGTCAGAGCGGATGGAGAAGAAAACTTAAAAAAATACCTCGATTTAGCTCAGAAAAGCAGAGAAAATGAACAAGCTTACACATTCATTGTCTTCGATAAATTGAATAATAAATACGCAGGAAGTACACGATTTTATTCCATCCAACCAATTCAAAAATCAATGTTACTTGGTTTTACTTGGTACGGAAAATCATTTCAAGGAACTGGTTTAAATAAAGCATGTAAATATTTATTACTTGAATTTGCATTCGATCAATTGAAGTATGAACGTATCGAATTCCGAGCTGATTTAAACAACAAACGAAGTATCAATGCTATGAAAAGTATTGGATGCACAGAAGAAGGTGTATTAAGAAGTGAAAGTTTTCGTCCTGACGGTTCGAGAAGGGATAGTATTGTTTTGAGTATCTTGAAATCTGAATGGGAGAGCGAGCTTAGAAGTAAACTGAAATCTAGTTTTTAATATTTACTTTTATCAAAAAAAATTACATGAAAAATATATTCATCTTATTCACCATATTCATTTCAATCACTTCTTTTGCAAAAAGTAAATCACCTTATATTGAATCAGAACTTGTATTGAAAACAAAAACTGGAGATATCTTCGGAACATTAACTATACCATCAAAAAACACAAACAATTCAATTGCAATTATTGTTGCAGGTTCAGGGCCAACTGATCGAAATGGCAATAATCCTCTAGGTGTAAATTCAGACACTTATAAAATGATTGCTGAACAACTTTCTCTAAAAGGAATCTCATGTTTACGTTATGATAAAAGAGGAATTGCAAAAAGTAAGGAAGCTGCAAATACAATTGAAGGAGATATGACTTTGGATAAATATGTTGACGATCTTGTTGATTGGGTCAATTTTATTAAAACAGATACTCGATTTTCAAAAATCACCATCATTGG
>Ga0315907_10006105_pt1 | contig 12864 bp, 12 predicted proteins | sample LakEriMetagenome_3_FD_203525 | JGI IMG/M metagenome (GOLD analysis project Ga0315907, IMG submission 203525) | Freshwater fungal communities from buoy surface, Lake Erie, Ohio, United States - Buoy 12 MA123 | ecosystem: Environmental > Aquatic > Freshwater > Lake > Lake biofilm | place: USA...
ACTTCCCTCTTTTTTATTAATGAGCATGGAGTTTTTGCCAAACCACCCTAATCCGGCACGAAACGCGAGATCTCTCTCTAAAACAGGCTGAACATCAAGTGAAATGAAATGTTTTATTCCATTATGAGTACTAGAGATTGAATTGAAAATGACGTCCAATCGGCGCTTCACTTCAAAATGATAATCTATTCCATCAAAGCCTAAAGCATAAGCAGCAACTTGGTGATGATCATTATCTAACATCCATTTTTTTGTTTCTTGATAGCTAAAAAGAAAGACTAAAGCCGATTCAAATTCAGGATAAATGTTCTTTAAGTCCGAGCGTTTATTTTTTCTTTCATCGGCCAGGTAAGACAAAGAACCATGTTGACCTAAGTCTAACCAATTAAGATATTTTTCAAAAGAATTAGGGATTGAATTTTGAGTATAACCCCATTCAACGATCCCTAGTTTTTTTAATTCTGTCTCAGAAATGTGCAGTAGGGATTTCATTTATCAAAGGGGATAATTTCGATCGCTCCTGTTGGGCATGCTTCTACACATTGCATATCGAGATCACATCGAAAGACCTTGCTTGAATCAATTCTTGTTTCACCATTTTGATCTAACTTAGTTGTCCAAATGTCGTAAGGACAAACGTTGATACAGGCCTGGCATGAAGCACAGATTCCCGTATCAAGTAAGATCTTTCCCTTGTCAAAAGACACCTCCTGGATCGTTTCTTGATCGGTGCTTTTGATAGCTTTAGGGACATCTTTGATAATTTCAAGTCGTATCGAGTTCGTCGTACCTTGCTTGAAGAATCTTCCATCCCCAACAGTAATAACAACCTTCTCCCCATAGTGAAGCAGATTTTTGGTTTTTAATTCGGCAATCATAAGATCGCCAAGTTTAGTCAGATCAGAATTTTCATGAATATTAAAGTAATAGGGAAAAATTCCCCAGTACAGACTCATTCTTCTAATAACATCTAATGAATTTGTGACCCCTAGAACAGGTGTTTTAGGCCGAAAGCGAGTCATTTTCAGACAAGAATTTCCACCTTCAGTGATTGAAATAATCCAACTCGCCTGATTTTTTTCGGCCACAATCGAAGCTGCAACCTGAATAGATGCCGTAACACTGTTGATACCCATATTTCGCAGAAATGGCCTATCACGTGGAGTTTTTTCTGCCTCCTCAATGATTTGCCCCATAATTGTGATCGCTTCAAGAGGATACTTACCAGAAGCTGTTTCCCCGGAAAGCATAACAACATCGGTTCCATCCCAAATAGCATTCGCCACATCAGAAGCCTCAGCTCTAGTTGGAGCTGAATTAGTGATCATGCTCTCTAACATTTGAGTTGCGGTAATAATTGGACGTCCAATTTCATTACAAAGCTTAATCATTCTTTTTTGAATACTTGGTACGAGGTGATTTCCAACTTCAACACCCATGTCTCCACGGGCAATCATGATGGCATCTGAAACATCAATAATGCTCTCCATATTATCCAAAGCTTCAGGCTTTTCAATTTTAGATACGATTGGTACCTGAACCTTCATGGTATGTAGAAGTGATTTTACGGCCATAACATCTTCTGCAGTCCTAACAAAACTGAGGGCCACATAATCTATTCCCTGCTTAAGTCCAAAGAGTAAATCTTCTCTATCTTTATCAGTAAAGCTTGGAGCAGAAACTTTAACATAGGGAAGGTTGATACCTTTGTTTGATTTAAGAGTTCCACCGACTTTAATTTTAATTTTTAATACATCACGATCTTTTTCGATCGCCTCGGCTACTATAAGACCATCATCAAATAATATTCTTGCACCCACGTGGGCATCTTTAACTAAATTTTTATAAATTGTAGGAATAAATTGTGTGGAATATTCGGGATAATTATCTTTAACATGACTCGGACCAATGACCCAAATATCTCCATCTTTCAAGATAAGCGGCTCAGGCAGTTTATCCACTCTGATTTTTGGTCCTTGCAAATCGAGAAGGATAGCAACTTCTTTACCTACATTTAAAGAGGCCTGGCGAATATTTTTTATGGACTGCTCATGGGCTTCGTAAGTCCCGTGGGACATATTCACCCTCGCTGCATTCATGCCAGCAAGAATCATTTTTTCAAGCATTTCAATGGTATTTGAACTAGGTCCAATGGTAGCGATTATCTTCGCTCGTCGGCTAAGCATATATTAATCTTTTGATGAGGTTTATTAACTTAGGCGCTTAAACTCTTTGAGTTGATCCATCTGATTAGCGTGATCATCCCTAATCGAGTTTATGCGGGACTCATAAGTCGACACTATTCTAGACTTTTCATCTTGATAAGTCGCCTTAATTCGATCTAACTCCATCTGATGAGTGGTATCTTTCTGCGCCAACTCTTTACTTGTTGTAACGGTTACATCTTTTAATCTTTTTTCATAATCATTCGTTAACAATTTTATTTTGGTATCACTCGCCACTTGCATCTGGTCAATCTTTTTCTGATAATTTGAGTTCATCTGAATTGTTTCTGATTTAAAGTGACTATCTTTTTGAGCAAGCAAGCTTTGATAATTCGACTGATCTGCTCCTCTACGATCCTCATAAAATTTAACCTGAGACTCAAGTTGCTTATCTGTCTGGTCAATTATGTTTTGAATCTTCTGATCCATGGTCATTTTAAGATATTCATTTTCTCGCTGAAAATTAGATAGACGCTGCTCATATTCCTGAACTGTTGAATCCATCATGCGAGAAAATTCATGCTTCATTTCTTGCATTTCTTTGTTCTTAGAAGCATGAAGTTTTTTGGCAAATTCAGTTTTGTCTTGATTGGTGACTTTCGTCACATCTTCAATGCTGGAGCGATGCTTCTCCTCGAGACTTCTCATCGAATTGTTAAAATTCTCTTTAAGCTGAGTGAGTCGTTGATTTGAGTTATTCTTCTCAAGCATAATTTTTTGTTCATAGGCTTGCCGTTCTATGTGATTTTGATTTTCACGGTTCGCAACTTCAACTTCAGCTCTCTCTCTTTCTCGAGCGACAGTCACTATCTTATCTGCATTAGCTTCATTTATCTTTCGATCAAGTCGCGCTGTTGCCTCAGCACTTTCCTTTTTAAGAGCCTCTGTGTAGGCATCTTGATCCTCTATCGTCTTATCCTGGTAAATTTTCTTCGTTTCATTGACCTGATCTTTCATTCTATCGACACGAGTATCGTTCATGGCCTGGTCACGTAAGCCTTGCTGACGATTCATGACCTGCGCGAATTCACCTGATCCGTTATCTCGTCGTCTTTTTTCAATCTCAACAAGTCTTAGTTGCTTATTATAATCACGACGAGCAGATGTTAGAGCATCCTGGTGTTCACGATTAGTTTTTTTGTACTCAGCTTGCTGAAGCTCTACAAGGTTTTCATTCCGATCACCATAGTCTCTTGCAAGATTCTGATATCGGTCTTCATATTTACGCTGGAGCGTTGCAAGTCGGTCACCAGTATATTGTTTCTGTTGTTCAAAATCATCTTCTTGAATTTTCTTTGATTTCAAGAAATCATCTCTTAATCTTTCTCTTTGTTCAGCTCTTTTGAAAGCTGCATCTTTTTGAACATCAGTCATTTGATCTTCATGTGATCTTACAATCTGTTGTCTTTCACGGTTATAACTATCCTTTAGGTCATTCCCCTCTTTTGTCATCTCTTCATTAAATTCTTTTAGTCGTGTGTTCATGTCCTCTCTGACAGAAGCCACGCTATTGTTATACTTTTTCTTTGAATTTAATTGTAAATCTTCATGGCTTTCTTGCTGAGATCTGAATGATTTCCCATAGCTGTTTTTTATATCATTCAGTCTCTGGTCAAAGTCTTTTCTCTTCTTTATGGATTCTTTTGAGAAATCTTCCCTTTCTTTGAGAAGATCTTCATGAAATTTGTCATTATTATTTGCGAGAGAATTTCTATTCGCTTCTTTTAGCTTATCTAGATTTTTTTCATAGCTAGACTCTAGATCTGCCTTATCCTGAATAAAAGTATCCCTTTGCTTCTTTGTAACGTATTCCGCTCTTTCATTGGTGTCAGCGATCTTACGATCAGCAGCTTGCTGGGTCTTTCGGACAGTATCGTTAAAATACTCCCGGTCCTTATGAAGTTGTTTTGTGTAGTCTACGCCCTTCATGGCCTTATCCTTATGAGTCACTTCCTGTGACATCATAATAAATAATAGCATAGGGCCCAAATAAAAAAGCCTTGGGTAAAACTTGCAGTCCTCCCCAAGGCTTTCTTTTCAAATAGGTCCTAAAATTCTTATTTTGCTAATTCTTCATCAATCAGCTCGGCAAAAACTTCCACTTCCTGAGCTCCAGAGATTAGTTGACCATTTACGTAAAAAGTTGGAGTTGACTTCACTCCAACTTTCCGGCCATCCTCCAAATCTGCATTGACTTGCTTTAAGATTTTTTCATCTTTCAAACAGGTCTCAAAGCTATCCATTTTTAAACCAGCTGCCTTAGCAATTTTCTTAAGTCCTTCAGGATCTAACGAATCTTGCTTGGCAAACATTTCATCATGCATTTTCCAGAATTTGTCGGATCCTTGCTCATTTGCACATAATCCAGCAACTGCAGCACCTTGTGCATGGTTATGAAAAGGAAGAGGAAAATTCTTAAAAGCAACCTTCACTTTTTTTCCATACTTAGCTTTTATTTTCTTAAGGAGATCAGCACCCTTGGCGCAAAAAGGGCATTGAAAATCTGAATACTCCACGATCACAACCTTAGCATCTTTGTCACCAGCAAATGGTGCATTTCCGGCTTCAACTGGAAAAGTAGGCCTTCTTGGCTTTTGCATGTAAACTTCAATTGGAGTTTTCTTAGTCTGCTCACCCAGCCATTTTTCTACGGCTTCTTTTTTACGCTCCACAGTGAGATAGTTTTTAATTTTTTCACGAATTTGAGGGTTGATGTGCTCTTGAGGAATGTTCTGATCCTTAATAAAAGCATCAATCTCTTTTTCAGAGATATTTATAGCAGAAGAAATATATTTAGTAACAAACTCATCAACCGTTAATCCCTTCTTACGAGGATCCTTTTCTACAAGTTTATCGATTATCATTGATTTTAGTTTACCCATTTTGACTTCAAAAGCTTTTGATTCAAATTCAAAAACTTCAGATTCAATACCATTGATTAACTCAGCATTTGTGATTTCAATATCACCTGCTTTAGCAGCAATACCTTCTTTAACTGCAGGTTTAAATAGGTAGCTTGGTTTACTAGTGCTATCAGAACAAGAAACTGATAGAACTAAAGTTAAAACAAAAAACAGGCCTGAAAAAGCTTTCATTATCAACACCTCACTGTAAAAAAATTGAAGTTAGTCTAACTTAATAATTGGAGAATAAAAACAACGTAAATCGCTCAACTAAAGCAGAGACATGAAGTCTTGAAACTTTTTATTGGATTTAACTTCTGAAGATTGACCACTTGCAATGACTTTCCCCTTATCCAATAGAACTAATTTGTCAGCATTCAAAATTGTTTCAAGTCTGTGGGTGACAATGATGGTCATTGTCCTAGAGCTAAAAAATTTGATCAAATCTCTAAGAGCAATCTCAAGCTCTGAATCAAGCCCACTTGAGATTTCATCCATAAGTATTATCGGCTTTTTTAAATAAAGGGCCCTGAGCCCAGAAATAAGTTGCTTCTGACCCATTGAAAGTAATTTGGGATTGAGGATAGTACCGGGATTTACGCCCCAACTTTTGAGGTAAGGAATATATTTTTCCGCCAGCAACCAAAAATCATCAATTTTGTCCTCAGAGGATAAACAAATATTAAATCTTAATGACTCCGTAAAAACATGTGAATCTTGAGAAATCAAACTCACATAGGAAGAAAAAAGTCTGAGATCCTGAGACTTCATCGGATCAAATCTTTTTTGATCTAGGTTGAGGGAACCACTGAAAGTATCATATTGCCCAGAAAGTAGTTTTAAAAAAGTTGATTTACCACAGCCTGATTCTCCTAAAACACCTAGGACTTCGCCTTTTTTCAAATCAAAAGTGACATTGGCCATTTCAAAACCTTCATCGTATTTGAAGAGAGAAAGATTAATCAGATGGACGAATTACTTCAACTTCAAAACTTTGATTAAACTCACTAATACGCTCAAGTCCAGTCCCTGCTCTCTGTAAGACAGATATCTTTGAGGCTATATCTTTAATGGGACCAATAGATTTTTGAACAAGATCAATCAACGCAGCTAAGATAGCAACTTCAACTATATTTGAATAAGGAACCATTAGCATTAAAAGTGCAATGAGAATCGGATAGAGAGACTCCGCTGCGGAGTAATATCCAGCATCCCAAATATTCGCATGGAGTTGTTTATCTAAGAATTCCTCAAAAATTTTCTCACCACGCTTTGAAGCATAAGAAGCATTTGGTGAAAAATAGAGATCTTTTAATCCAGAGGTCAAATCGGTAACCACTCTTGCCATTTGGCCAGTGAGCCGCCTGACATCCATAAAAACTTTTGCCATGATTTTACTGCCCTTTACCAGAAGTATACAGGCAAAAGCTTCAGCGATAAAAAGTGTCAACCCAGTTGATGAATTCATCTGCAAGAAGCTTATTAGGCAGGATGAAATAAAAATAATATCGATAAAGATAGCAAAACTTCCTGAGCCAACGACATCTCGAACAGCATCGGTATCATTCATCAGGCGCGCAAGGACTTCCCCCATTGGAAATTCTTTTTTCTTTTTTAAATTCTTTTTAAAAGGTGCCTGCAACCAAAGACTAAAACTTTGCAATCGAATCTCACTAAGGAGGAGCTGAATATATCGATGAGTTGATAGTTGAAAGAAAAAACGATTTGTATATTCGGCGCAGAGTAAAAGAAGCAATTTGAAAGTTGCTGTCCTGAAAGTTTCATCACTTTGAATCGACTGATAGAATTCCTGGATAAATAGTGGAGTATAGAATCCAGCGACTCCAGAAAGGATGAGATTAAGTAAAATAAATATAATGAGAAGTTTTTCTGACTTAAGCCAGAGGAACTTCCACGAGCTGCTCTCTAAAAAATGCCACGACATTAGGATCCTTTAAACCATTTTCTAAGCTAAACTGGCCTTTTATTCCATGATCTTTGCCCAAAAGAATTAATTCATCGACCAGGCGAACTGTCGTTAAACGATGGGCGGAAATAATAAATGTTCTTTTCTGCCAAAGAGAATTGTCCCTCAAAAGATTGAGAATCTTTTTCTCTAAAATGATGTCAACTGATGAAAAAGGGTCATCCCAGATAACAAAGTCAGCCCCCGACATGAGTGACCTAATGAGAGCAAGACGCTTGGACTGACCACCAGATAGTCGCTTCCCATTTTCTCCCACTTCAAGAGCAAGAACATCATCCAGTGTGGAGGCCAATCCTTCCATTTGAAATATGCCTAACAATAATTTCGCTTGTGCCATGTCGACATCATTGGCCTCTCTACCGAGAAAAATATTTTCGTAAATAGTTCCATTGAAAAGATAGGGTTCTTGCGTCACAAGTGAGACTCTAAAATCTCTCGCTTTTAAAATGGTCGCCATTCTTTCTAGTAAGTAGCTTTTCCCACAACCTGTTTCTCCGCAAAGAACACTCCATTTCTCGCGAACAAACGTTAAATTAATTGTTTGTCCCCAGAAAGGCTGCTCAAATGTGATCATTTTTTCATCACAATAAAACTTGTGCTCTTCAAATTTTGTCTCATTTTCCGATTTCTGATTCAGATTTAAAAAAAGCTCACTCACTCTCTTCCATGCAGCGAGTCCCTGTGAAACAACGACCGCCACCCAGGAGAGAAACATCACTGGCTCAAGAAATAAATATAAGAAACCGGAGAAGTAAACTAAATCTGAGGCCGAACCACCTTTCTGCTTGATCAAAAGTCCTCCCCATATGAGTGAAAGACCAAGACCAAGTTTTACATAAGGCCCTGTAAAGGCATAACCGATCGATGTTTTAAAAAAAAGTTTGAGTTCCTCACCTGAGAGATGTTTGAATCTTGATATAAAATTATTCTCACGATGAAAGTTTTTTATCGTCTGTTTCGCCTCATATGATTCAATAATGTACTGCTGCACCTCACCCTTTTTATCCATCATTTTTTTGTAGAATTTTTGATTGATCATCGTCATGATTGAAAAGAAGATCACACTGATGAATAGAGGAATGAAGGCTGGCCAGAGATGGGCATCAGATTGATTAAATTTGGGAATCAACACCCAGGCGGTGATGATGAGGTTTCCAATCTGCAAAAGACCAAATCCCACAAACGCCCTCAAATTATTAATGTCATCAAATAAAATTTGAAAAATTTGACCTTGAGAGACCTGGGAGTATCTCGCTGGAGGAGTTGACTCCAAAAGACCCAAGAGCTCCATCCTCAGTAATTTTTGCTGAACTCTGGCAGGATAAAAGAACAGTAATCTAGAGAGGGTTCTAAAAATAAAAATCCCCAATGCAAGACCAAGGAAAATCCAAATAAAATTTCCAACAGCTTCTCTCTTAGAAATCATTTCCGTCAGAAGTCGTATTCTTTCTGGTAACTCGACTTGAAGTTTTTGTAGGATATAGAGACAAAGAAATGCACCTAAGTAGAGCCATTTAAACTCAAACGCATGGTGTAGAATCCAGGGACCAAATTTTCGCGACAATCTAAGGGTCATAGAGACAAAACTTAGTTCATTTTCTGCTTAAAGTCATGGATCTAAGGGATAAAGATTGATGACAAAAGCTAAATTTAACATTAGTATGGATCCTCAACGCGCCCGTAGCTCAGTTGGTTAGAGTATTACCTTGACATGGTAGGGGTCACAAGTTCGAATCTTGTCGGGCGCACCACTCATAAACATCGTAAAATCATATACATACACTTGCAAGCAACCCCGTTTTAAGCATTTTTCATGCCTATTTAAGTTTATTCCATTATGTGGTATAATGGAATAATGATAGTGAGCTTTGGAAATAAATTAGCGAAGGAAATATGGGAAAAGAATTCAGCCAAATCTCTTCCCAAAGAAATTTGGATTAGGTCCAAAGCACTCCTCACAATCATGCATAACACTAATACGATTGATGATTTGAAGATTAAGGTTCAACCACCAAATATTCGCCTTCATAAACTCAAAGGCGATCGTAAAGAAGAATGGAGTGTTACCATTCAATTACCATGGGCCATAACTTTTAAATTTAAAAATGGTGAATTCTCTGATGTTAAAATCGAGAACTATCACAAAGGATAAAATATGATTAAAAACAATAACCCTCTTCATCCAGGTCAAGTTCTTGATGAAGTCTATATGAAAGAGATGAATCTTAATCAATCTCAATTGGCTGAGCTTATTGGCTGCACTCCACGTAAAATTAATGAAATCGTTAATGGGAAACGTGGCATTTCTCCAGAGTTTGCGATTGAACTTGAAGAAGTATTAGAAACAAGTGCCGAGATGTGGGTGAAGATGCAAGCTGAGTATGACCTCTGGGTGGCAAGACAGAAGGTTGCTTAATTGAATATCTCTTTGTTCTATCTTCTACTATCGATCCTATTAACAATAGTTGTTTCAACTGCTCAAGCGACAATTGATTGTCCAGATGGACATTTTCCAGTTAAAGCACACCCAAGAAATGCATATAGCAAACAGGACGGCACTCAGGTTAAGGCTACCACTATAAAGGAACAATGTCGGCCCTATCGCAAATTACAAGCTCCTGAACCTAAATTTTTAGTAGGCAAACCCGCAAACTGGCCAATGCCTACCGAAAAATTCAAAGCATGGACCAAGGAAGAAGAGACTCAAATAAGACAAATTTTGAGTAAAATCCCAAAAACACTCACCCATGTAGGCGAAATCAAATTTCATCGCTCCAGTGAAAAATCTTCGAATCCAGCTCTAAGCAATAGTGAACATAAAATTATTACTATTTATGACAGTATTTCTGCTCATGATAAAGGTCGTGTAATTGCTCACGAGCTTGCTCATTTCTTATGGGATTCACTGAATATAGATGAAAGGGATGAATATTATCTATCCTCCCAATGGAAAAAGAGCGAAGACAAAAAGACAATTTCCCTTATTAGAAAAGATGTCCCAATTCAAGACAGTTATGTCGGACCACATGAAGACTTCTCGAACAACGTCGAACTTTTTCTTTTTCAGAAAGAATCATTAAGTAAAAATCCCCAACTCATAAAATACTTGGAGAAAATAATCCGATGAAATACCTTCCGTTGCTACTCCTATTTCTCTCTTGCAGTACTCTCCAAAAAGAAGTGCATGCCTCTCCAGTTTTTTGGGAGATTCTCGAAGACTATAATTCTGCATGGAGCAAGAAACAAATAATCGAAAAACTAGGGGAAGCTCATGAAATCATTAAACAAGAGAATAAAGATCTCTTGGTATACAACTCCCCAAAAACGAACTATCAGATATGGGCCGTCGGTATCAATCCAGAGAATAGAGTGTCTGGACTAGCTTATTTCCCAAGTTCTCCAGAAAAAAAGTTATACATCTCTGAAGTAGAAAAAAGATGGAAATCTCGAAATTGTGTCCATAAGAAGGAAACCAAGCTTATCGCAGATAATTTTCAAACAACACGAACCCTTGAGTGTGAAGATGGAAAGAAAGTCGCTGAGTACAACAAGTACAACGAAGTCCTTGGTATAAGTGTTAAGTAAAACCTGACACTGATGACACAGATATATTGGAAAGAACTTTTTTTAGAATCAACCTAAGACAAAACAAGGAATGAATTATCAATAATTTATCGAGGATTGCAGACAAGCGGTTCTAAAATCCTCAAGTCGGGCGCACCACTTACTAAAATTCAATCCTTTACACCTAGACAGACACCACCCTTCACTCTCGAACTTTTTTAATCTAAACTAGATTATGAACAATTTGTCAGTAAAACCTATTCAACTCGATATCCATAAGAATGTCTGCATTTCCTTCAGAGAAGATTCTTTCATCGTAAGTTTTGGTGATGCTAAAAAATTTTATGAAGATGACAACAGCGGAGCAGAAAAATATATAGAATGGCTTAAAAATAAAATATCTCAAGACCCTTCTACAGTCGTTCATATTTGGCAAGACAATTTAATTATTGGTCAAATGGAATTGGGCTTACTAAATAACGATCCAACTTGTGGTTATGTAAATCTTTATTACCTTATTCCTTCAAAGCGTGGTCAAGGGATTGGAAGTTTTTTAGATAACTATGCGACAGAGTCTTTTCGTAATAAACAACTTCAAAAAGCACGTTTGAGTGTGAGTCCGCAAAACAAACCAGCGATCGACTTTTACAAGAAAATGGGATGGAAAGATCTGGGTCCACGTCAGGATGCGCCAGAGGTTCATTTCATGGAAAAAATTCTTATACCATAATCCAAAATAGACGGTTCTAAAATCCTCTAGTCTCAAATTTTTCATATCTGAAATATTATGCAGGTAACTACAAACTAATATTGTATTCCGATCATTACTCATCTTAGCTTGCTCCACTTTAAGGAGCATCCCATGAACGGTATCAAGCTGTCTCAAATTGAAAAAATGATTTACCTCATAAGAGGACAAAAAGTTATGCTGGACTCTGATCTCGCTGAGCTCTATGAAGTCGAGACAAAACAACTTAACCGACAGGTAAGACGAAATATACTGAGATTCCCAGGGGATTTTATGTTTCAGTTGACTGCCGAAGAATATGAAGTTTTGAAGCGCCAAATTGGCACTTCAAAAACTGGCAGTGGCGGAAAGCAGAAGCTACCATTAGTCTTCACTGAAAATGGTGTCGCTATGTTGTCGGGTATACTTAATTCAGAACGAGCAATATTAGTAAATTTAGCAATCATGAGGATATTTACCCGCCTCAGAAGTTTCCTACTGTTGGAGGTCGAATTAAGGAATGAAATTAAACATCTAAAAAGGGGAACAAGCGAAATGTTCAAAATCGTCTTTGAGAGATTAGATGATCTAGAGGACACATCTCCCTCTTTAAATCCTAATCGCAAGAAAATAGGTGTTAAAACGAAGGATTAAGACAAGCGGTTCTATAATCCTCTTGTCGGGCGCACCATTCCAATTTAAATTTTCAATTCCCAAGACACTTCTTTGTGAATGATGCCATTAATTTGAATCAGTATGGCATGTTCCCCTGGGTAAAATTTCATCGTGGATATCTTTCTCAGTGAATGCTTCTTAGTCATCTTAAGAGGTGAACGAGGTTTGAGGTGAATAGTTTTTAATTTAAAGATTTTTAAACCACTCATTCCATTAGCTTTCTTAAATCGAATACCATAGTCAATGATGATTTTATGTTCTTTCTTTTCTAAAAGTTCGACTTCAAATTCAAAAATTAAATGATCGCCAATGGATAATTTTTTCTCCATAAGTCTAAATTGATGAACTTTGAGTGATAGTGTTTGCGAAACACCCATGAGTGAGAGAGCCTTAGGATCCCCTTTTTTAATAAGTGTCCGAAGGGCATGCCGCTTGATCCAAAGAATTTTATTAAGATTCTCCCCTACACTTTCTTGCTCCCATCTCTTTAATATCTTCAAAACTAATTGAGGGTGAGTTTTGGTGATATCATTGAGGTGATTAGCGACGCTCTTTCGGACATAGAGCTCATCATCCCATTTCAGAGCATCTAAAAGCTCAAGGGTCTGAGGCTTTTCTATGAAAGTAGGAATTTTTCCTCCCCAAGGAAGATTAGGCCGGGTCCCTTCAGAAATCCAGCGTCGTACATGGGGAGAAGGATCTTGAAGCCATTTCTTTAAAATTTTCAAGCATCGTTCATGATCCTGTTTCAGAAAAGGCCTTATTGCAAATTCAGAAGTAAAA
>Ga0315907_10006106_pt1 | contig 12863 bp, 17 predicted proteins | sample LakEriMetagenome_3_FD_203525 | JGI IMG/M metagenome (GOLD analysis project Ga0315907, IMG submission 203525) | Freshwater fungal communities from buoy surface, Lake Erie, Ohio, United States - Buoy 12 MA123 | ecosystem: Environmental > Aquatic > Freshwater > Lake > Lake biofilm | place: USA...
GGTAGGGGCGTGGCTACGCCGCGCCCTTGTAGGGTTTAGGCGGACGCGTGCGCCGACGCGTCCCTACCTCAAGATGCCTATGTCGTAACGCGGAACTAGCCCCAGCCAGGCTCTGCTGCCTTCAAACTGACCCTCAGCCTTGTTGCTAAAGGCCTCCAAGCGGGCATTAACTATGTATGTCCGACATCCACGACTGGGACGGCGCCATCAAGGCCCCGGGTTTCCGCGAAGCGCTGCTGGCCTACGGCCTTGCCGAGAGACAGATCGAAGCCGGGGATGGGTTACCCGAGGATGAGGACGAACTGAAGCACATGGCTGCCGAGGCGATCGAGGCCGGCGATATCGAGTTCAGCCTAGAGGATGCCGTCGGAGAGCGCGGCAGCACCGACGTTAAGCTCGTCGGTCTGAACGACACCCTCGTCGTCAACGATACGGTCTATGTCCGCACCAAAGCGGGCTTGGTCCCTAAGAAAGCCTGACCTATGGGCTCATTCAATGATTGGAAGGGAGCTGCCAGTGCTCCCGGATTCCTGGAGTCCTTAAAGGCTTTCTGCCTGAAGGACCGTCAAATCGAGCCAGGCTCTGAACTGCCCGAGGATGAAGAGGCCCTCCGGTCTCTAGCCGTCGAGGCGATCGTCCATTCCGATGAGGCAAGGTTTTCGTTGGATGCCGATGCGAATTCAGGCGGAACTTTCTACGCCTACGGATTCGGCGGACTGTTCTGGTGGACAGATGGCAACGGCGATATTTACGGGCCTTTCCCCGACCTAGAGGACGCTGTGGCCATGCTTATAGGGATGGCTGAACCGAACTGGTGCCGTTCGGCCTCCGGCGAATTGCCCGATGAATTCATCGTCGCTCAATGCGACGGCCTCGTGGAAGTTGGCGAATCCTTCGAGGTCAACGGAAACGCATACGTCCAGACGGCAACCGGGCTGGTGCGCCAATAGTCGCCACCGCGAACAGAGCTTTTAACATGAATAACTTCTACGACTGGAACGACGTCCTGGCCATGAAGGGCCTCCGGGAGGCTGCAGTGGCCTACGCGGTCGAGTCGGCGCCTGAGTATCTGGAGGAAGGTCCGGATGGTACGAAGGCGTTAAGCGACAACGATTATCCCTACGTGCTTGAGCAGGCCATCAAGGATAAGGGCGAAGGTGTCTTCTATTTCAGTCGTGGTGTCGACGATCAGATCCAAGACCACGTGCATTACCGGTTCGCCGGGAAATACTTCGAGTGTGATGGTGCCGGCCAGATCGGCGGCCCTTACGACGATAACAACGCCGACATCATCCTGGACCTCCTTTCGGATGCCTACCAGGCAGGCTTTGTGGCTAGCCCTGAGCCTGGCGCCACGGTTTCGGTCAGCGGCGACTTCCCCGACGAATATTTCACCGCACTGTGCGTCAACCTAGTCCCCCTTGGGCAACAAATCGAAATCAATGGAACGATGTACGTCCGCACCGAAGCTGGCCTGGTGCCGAAGGCCTAAGGCCGGGCGGTTTCGACTTGTTTGAGGCAGCGCCAGATTTAGCATGGTATCACATTTTTATGCCCATCACCTTGCAGCAAAAGAAGGCGATCGCTTACAACCAAGATGGCTGGAGGTCCGCCAAGCACCTGGAGTCTAGTTCGGCCAAGATCGGCCGCGGTGACGGTAGGGTGTTTCTGTCGAAATTAGATCACGCCGTACGCGTCAAATGGCTCGAGGCAGAGTCTCCTGGCTGGGGGAATGGTATAGTCTACTACCGTCTGACCGCCAAGGGCCGGAGGTACCTTAAGAAGCAACACTATGTTAAAGCCCTGGCAGCGTTCTGTCTTCCGGAGGCCATCAAGCTGTCAGGCACCCGTGCCGACCTACAGCGCCAAGGCTGGTTCAGCGTCAAGCATGTCGGCTGGGTCGAAAACAAGCTGATCGAGGCTGGCTATTACGAACAGGCAGTCTTCTTCCGTCAGAAGATGAATGGGACGTTCTTTCGACTCACTCGCGCTGGAAAGGCCTGGGCGAAAAAGACGCTACGAGCCCGCATGGAGGCCGATCTGCGCAACACTTTCAGGTGGATTAGAAACGACAGGACCCTTCGACTCAACGAAAGCCTAGCCAGCGCCGACGAGCTAGTCCGGGCGTGGTCCACCTCAGCCTAGGTGCTAGCCGAACTCGCCGTCGGGCCGTAACACGACCAGAGGCATTACTTAAAACGACCAAAAGAACCATGTCGTTACGCGGACATGAGGGCACGGTGCGTCCTCATGATCTCACTGAGCCTTGTCGGTCAGCGTCGCTTTTTGAACGGCCGGGTGTAGACGTAGGGACCTTCGATGTTTTCACAGACACCCCCGTCGCCATGCTCTGTCTGGAAACGGACGGAGCGGCGGCCCTTACCGGCGATACGGTAAGTATAGCGGTACTGCCAGTCGGTATCCCGGCCGGCGAGCATGGCACGACGGTCCGTGCAGACCTGCGAGAGGCAGAACTCGTCGATGTTGCCTACGTCGACGCCGCACGCCTTCAGGAGCTCCATGGGCTTCAGGTCGTCGAAGCGGCCTGCGCCGGAGTGAACATCATCCACCAGGGCGAACCGGAATTCCTCAGGCGAAGGGAAGTCAGCCTGGGCCTCTTCGATGGTCTGAAAGGCGCCCAGTGTGTCGTCCATGGTCTTCTTATGGGGTATAACCACCCGTCAGCACAATAGGTGAAGTTATTTTACGGCCTAGCAGACGGAGCCTGTCGGGGGTATATAAATAGATTGTTGTAGATATACTTATCAGCCTAATGTCCGGAATGCGTTATTCCGCCTTAATGCTCACCCTCGCCATCTTCATGGTCGGCTGCGCCACGGACTCCTCTAATCTTTCGGAAGTCAGTCTTGGCATGACCAAGCAGGAGGTAAGGCAGCGTCTCGGCAGCCCGACGGTGGCCCGTGGAGCATTGACGAACAAATATGGGCAGACGGTCGAGATCCTGGAGTACAAGCTGGCCATGCCTTCGGACGAGACGGTCGGTTCGGTCGTCGGCAAGTCGGCGATGACGGTCATTACGCTAGGGGTCGGCGCGGTTGCCTTCCGCGGAGAACGGCGCGATTTCTGGCTCTACTTCCACGACGGCAAGCTTGTCCAGTGGGGCCAGGCCGGCGACTGGCGCAAAGAGGCTGACCGTATTTACGAGTATCGCTTTCGTTAATTCTCCATCCGCACATGCATAAGCCCCAGTTCTCTGTCCTCATCGGCGCCGCTTTGCTGGTGGTCGGCGCTTTCCTGCCCTTGGCTGTCTCCGGCCTGGTGCCGACGAAGCTGGCGGAGGGTACGTTGGCCGCCTTCGTCGCGCCGATCCTGGTGCTCGCGGTCTTGGCGGTCGCGGCCAGCTGTATGCGCCGGTCGAAAGCGGAGAGCGTTGCCCTAGCCTTGGTGGCGGCTGCTTTGCCCTTTCTCGCCAAGAATCTGGCTGAAGGTAAGATTGCTTCCATAACGTATGTGCCTGACGCGGCGTTCCACTTCACCGTAGGTGCCTATATGGTGTGGCTCGGCGCGGCGGTCCTCGTCCTTTCCGCTTTGCTCGTAGAAATCGAAGCCCCCTAAGGCCCGCACTCAGGCCAAAGGCCGGGCCATCATGACGATAAGTATTCCCCGATGCTGTTAGCATCGAATTTCGTCATGAGTGTTAGAGGTCAAACCAGGACTAATCCTGAAAATGGATGCTCAGGCGATAAGCCTGCCCACCATCAGCGAAAGCTTATCCCCGATGGATCCGGTCTGGCTGTCGCCGACATGGACTTCATAGTCGCCGAACTCGACGTCTAGCGTCCATGAAGTCTGCCGGATAGGCTCTTCATTCAGGCTTACGCCGCGCTCGTGCATCTTTTCTGCGATCAGATACTCGACGAAATCCTGCCAGAGTTTTGCGGAAGGTTTACGCTCGAAGTGGCCGGTTTCTTCGTCGGGAAGGTAGTCAGGCGAGGTGGTGGCCTCCCATTTTTGGTAGGTCGAGTAACCCTGTTCTCTCTCGAGGTGGCGCACCTCATGTCGGCTGATACGCAGTATGCGGGATGTGAAGTCGAAGACAATCCGGACGGTATGAGGCCTGGCGTCGACCTCATGATACTCATAGCGGAATGAAAAAGGGCAGGGGCCATCGCTGACGGAAACCGAGGTCGCCCAGAAATCCAGCAAGGCCTTTCTTTCCCGCGTCTCCATGGCTTCTTGTTGCTCCAGGGTCAGCCTATTGATGAAAGCACGCTGGGGCAGTCGGGGCGAAATCTCCGGCTCTCGAAATGTCACGTTGGCTTTTCTGACGAAGTGTTCATGTCTCCGTTCATTGGCCGCCTTGACGGATTGGTTGCGCTTCAGGTTGGCGAATCTATGCGGTTCGACCAAGCGCGGGCTGATTTCGGCGCATATCGCCAGCAGGTCCATTTTTCGCGAAGATCCGTAATTCGCATATTCGAGCATCTGTTCGTAGCTGATTACCTTATCCGTCAGGTCGTCGAAAGAGCGGATGCTATCTCTGTCCAGCCGGACCGGAGCAAGCGTGCCCGGTCGTGAGCTCTGGCCCCGGCGCTCCGCCAGCATCACCGAGTGGTAGGTATCCTTCGCAGGCCTGAACGGCAGGCGCGCGATCAGGATGGCCAGGTGTAAGGGCAGGAAGAGAAGTCGGAAAAGGACGACGAAGAGCGAGACGATGAGGCTGAAGGCGACGTTCTTGATGCCCATCCCCGGGTGGCTGAAGAATCTCCCAAAACGATGTTTGAAGCTGTAGCGCTGGTCCCAGCGCTGCGGGGCGACCTTCGCGAGCTCCTTCATCTCGCCGTCGGCCTCCGCCTGCGCCAAAGTCTGATGTTCGGGCGTCAAGGCCGCGACCAGACGATCCAGGTCTTCTTGCGTGGGTGAAAACGGGATTGGCTGGGGGTACTTAATCATCGTCCGGGGCTAAGACATAACTAGTCCGCTGGCTATTGGCGGGAAAGACCAAATCGGGATGCCTAAGCCGAAGACACTCTTATATAAACATATTGAGGCGAGCTTGGAATTAGCCAGAAAGGTCTCCATGGAAAACGCCCCTAAAGTCACCTACTGGGCCTGTTGGTGGAAGGCCACCTGGGTCCTGTTCCTGCTTGGTTGCGCGCTGGGCTTCCTCAGCGGAGGGGGCGGTGGCTTGGGTTATGCGATTGGCGCAGGGCTGATCCTGGCCCCGCTCAAAGGCCTCTTCTGGGGCTGGATCTACTGGCTGATCAGGAAGTAGGCCTGCCATGTACGACGATTTCACCCGCGTAAAGTTAGTCCAGCAGGCCTGGAAAGCCACGACTTCGGCCGATTTCTCAGAGGTGGCCCTGGTCGAGTCAGCCGCAGCCTTGGCGGAGGAAAAGCACCGACCGAAGCTGCGTCAGGCCCTGCCCTCGGTCTGGCGACGTCTCGATGACTATGCCGATGCGGCTTTGTGGCTGCCGGCCAGCGGCCTCGACGGCGATGCCATCGATGCCATCAACGCGGCCATTGGCGCGGGTCTTCCGCGGCCGGCCAGGAAGACCAACCTGAAGGAGTATTCCCTGCGCCCTACCGACTTCCCGGCGCTGCTGTTCCTGGCCTTCATCGCCGCCCGCCTGGCTACTCCTTACATGGACGGTGGCCCGCATCGTAAGGTCCGCGATCAGTTCTGGTATGCCCCTGAACTGGCCATCATCCTCATCCGATGCCTGCCTGCGAAGCTCGACCTGCTGATGGTCGAGCACGCTCTCCGTAAGATTCTCCAAGCTCCGGCGGGGGAACAGGAACTGATCCTTGGCACCATTGGTCTGCCTATCATGACTGACGAGAGCACGCCACCGCTCGCGGAGGATACCATGGGTATGATAGAGGGGGAGGACTCCGATGACGCTAAAGCCTGAGCCGAGCTCATTTAAGCCCATCCGCCATCCATGCCCTTTGGGCGCGATGGGGGCGCTCTACCTGGTACGCCTCGATAACGGCGACATGCACTGTAGTAAGTGCGAAAAGCCGGTCGCCGACCTATCCGGCCAGAGTCTCGAACAGGTGAAGCACTTCGTGGCGACCAACCCCGGCAAGTGCATCAAGGTCGCCCCTAGGCATATCCTGAAGCACGAGTGAAAGGGCTCTCGGCCACTAGCTCTCGGCCCCACCAGGAATTCAAGCCCCGCCTTCCTGACTGAAGCGTCGCTTATCGTTCGGGTCGATGCTTCGCATCATCTGGATGACGCTATGGGCTTCGCGCTCCAACGCGGCCACTTCCTCGGCGGAGATGGCCTGGGTGACGGCGTCCAGGATGATCCGGGCGTTGGCGTCCTTATCCTTCGCGACATAGGCCCAGACGAAGGCGAGCTGGTGGTCGACCTTGCCTCCGTCTCCGCGGGCAAAGGACAGAGCCAGACGGACCTGCGCCAAGTGCATTCCCCGCAGAGCGGCTTCGAACCAGTGCTCATTGGCCTTGGGGCCGTCGATGGGCGTCCCACGTCCTTCGATATAGAAGGTTCCGATGTTGAAATGGGCCCGTGGGTCGCCCTCGTTCGCGGCGGCCTGATACCACTTGAAGGCCTCCGCGTCATCCACGGGCACGCCGAGCCCGTCGCCAAAGGTGACGCCGAGGTTGAACATGGCTTTCACATGGCCCTGCGTGGCGGCCTTGAGGAGCAATTGCCGGGCCTGCGGCTGGTCCTGGGGCACAAGGCGCCCGTTCTGGTAGATGACAGCCAGCTGGAACTGCGCCTCGGCATCTCCCTGGTTGGCTTTCTGGCGCATAAAGTCCACGGCATCGACGACGCTGTGGCCGCCGGGGACGCCCGGATTAGGGCTGGCGAAACCGCCAAAGACTTCGCCGAGTCGGCGGCGAGGGTGAGATTCTCCGGACGTGGATTCGGTGCTCATGTCTAAAAGAATAAGTCAGGACTTTCGTCGGTAAAACGTCGGCTGTGTCATCAGAGTCGGACGTCGTGTTCTCGTAGGAGTTCGAAGAGCGCGTCCAAATCGTCGCCGATTTCCTCGGTGTCGACGTCGTTAGGAAGGCGCGATTTGAGGGAGGCGACGACGTTGGCGTAGATCTCCGCCCAGTCTTGGGCATTCGCGCCAGGCGAACCCCAGGCGTAGATTTCGTAACCGGAACGGCCTGGGCCTAGGTCGTAGAAATAGCGGTAGAGATCCAGCCCGAGGGTGTCCGTGATGAAAGACTCATAGGAGTAAGGGGCGTCGTCGAAGGACGCGAGGTCGCCGCCGAGCTCATCGATGCCATCGCGCAGCTGGGTATACTGGTCCGTGGCCTGCTGCAGCCATTCCTCGGCTTCATCCCAGGTGAAGAAGTCGCGATGATCACCCGAGCCGACGCAGACGAGCCCATCCCTCTCTTCGCCGAGCGAGGCGCGCCAGTCGGGGGTGAGCGTCTCTTCGTTCACGACCATCTTTTCGCCGTTGATGACGATGCCGCCTTTGAGGCCGACCATTTCGGAGGCCATGGCGAAGGTATCCTCGTCGCTGAGCGAGCAGTCGACGACCGGGTCTTCTTCGCCGGTCGGCAAGGCGCCGCCGTCGATCACCTCCTGGAACGAATGCACGGGGCCGAAGCAGTCGCCGCTTCGGCTGACCACGATGTAATAGCCCTCCCATTCGATGACCGACAAGGAGCCGGACATGCCCGGGCAGCCAGGCGGCGTGGTCTCGAAGACCGTGGCGGCATGCCTCTGAACCAGATGTCGGCGTTCATGGGTCGTCAGGTCGTCGACCTTGGGGTCAAGCTTCCGCAGGGCTTCGATCACGTCAGGTTGCTCGACGAAATTGTGCCAGCTCAGGTCGTGCATGGTGTGTGTCAGGATGGGGTGGAGGAAGTAGGGCCGTCAGCATGGGGCCCTGCCCTCCGGAGACGAACGTAAACTGGCGCCCGTGCGGACTGAAAGTAGTAATTTTGTATAAGCACATTGAATCCGGATTATCCTCGGCTACTTTTTCCGGATGGAAAATAAATGGTACGAAGCCAAGGTGCCCGAGCTGATCGTGGGCGCGGAAGCGGGAGATCCCGACGCGATGTATCACCTGGCGATGCGATACCGTAAGGGGCGCGAGGTGCCGCAGGATCTGCCCCGCGCGGTGGAGTGGTTCCTGCGGGCGGCCGATCTCGGTCACGCCCACGCCCAATCCAGCATGGGCGTAAGGTATTACTACGGCGAAGGCGTCCCCAAGAACCATCGGCTGGCGCTGAAATGGTATCTGGCGGGCGCGGCGAAGAAGGAGCCCGAAGCCATCTTCAACGTCGGCGACTTGTTCGATGACTCCGATGAGATCCCGAAGAACCCGGTCGAGACCTGCGCCTGGATGCTGGTTGCGGCGGCTTACGGTTATCAGACGGCGCTCGATCGCGTGGATCCGCTGGTGAAGGGGTTTTCGGAGGCGAACCTAGAACGGGCTGCCCGTCGTGGCGCCCAGATCTATGCCCGCTGCGAGGCAGGCGAGTCGCTCGACGCATCGGCTTCCTTCCGTGAAGCGAAGCCCTTGCCGCAAGCACCCGTGACCAGGGAAGGCGAGATGCCATCGCGGCTTTCCCTGCTCATCGAATTCGCCAATCTTTGCAACCACGAGAACGCCGACCAGTTGTTGCTCCACGAGCTCGTCCACGGCGAGACCAAGGTCTACGTGCGCGGGAAGCACGGAGCCGACGGCGAGCCGGGTCGCGAGGCGGCACCCGGCAATGCGCTGATGAGCTTCGGTTGCCTGGAGCAACTGCCCGACGGCACCCAGGCGATGCTCATCTACACGGATTACCTCAAACTCCGGACCCGACATGGGGATGGTCCGTGCCTGACGGTGCCATCCGCCACGATGGTCGAGATGATGGACAAACTCCAGGCGAACGCTCTCGTCGTGAACGCCGGCACGAAATCCAGCTACTCGATGCGGCGACGCGCTCCCTAGACAAACGTCCGCTTCCGGGCACACCTTCTGACATGAAGAAATTTAAACCAATCGAAACGTACGTGACTGGCGGGGGCGAGGGGCTCACGCCCGGCAAAGTCCGCCGGCTGTTCAGCTGCGAACTGCATCTCGGGCCCGGCCACACCGAGGAGACCCACTTCATGGTCGGACTGGAATCCGAGGAAGAGTACTTCGCGATCTGGAAGGAGACCGAGTGGGCCATGGAAGCTTGCGGCGCGGTCGCCTGGACGCCGCGCGGCAATTTCGCCGAACCAGAAGTCTGGCGTCGGCTGCTCGAAGCCTATTTCCGCGCCATCAAGAAGGAGGAGAGCTTCGATGGATCCGAATTCACGTCGATCGTCACCTCGCCCCGCGGCCCGCTCCCGAAGTCCGAGATCCGCTCCCTGCTCGATAAGGTGTTTGCATAGTATCGAGGTAGGGACGCGATGACATCGCGTCGGCGGGTAGGGGCGCGACGGTGTCGCGACCGATGAGGGGCTCGGGAGGCCGCGTCGCCGACGCGTCCCTGACACTGTTAGGTGGTGGGGGTTGGGAGCGGATACGATATCATCGCATCCCTACCCGAGACAGCTAGGTCGTGACGCGATCCCGACTCTGCCTGGCGCGGCAAAGCCGCGAGGGGGCACGTGAGCAAGGGGGCGTAAGCGAAGGAGCGAGGAACAGGGGACACGAGGGTCGGAGGAAAGGCCGAGAAGCGATGCTCGGGCGGCCCTGGGAACTATGACGCACGCCCGGCTAGACGCGGCGACTTATCCGGAGAGGATTCGGCATGAACGAATCACTCGACACCCTGCCGCCGAACGCCCTCGCGGCTTTCGCCCGACTATTTTCGAAGGAGAAACGCTCTTGGCGGCACGGCCTACCTAGGCCCCGGCTGGCTGATTTAGGTCATGCCACGGCAGGCCTGGAGCTCCGCGCGGGCAAGGTCGCCCTGCACTTGGCGGAGGATTGTCCGTTCGAGGAAATCTCCCCCGGCTACCTGACGATCTTCGTCCATCGTCTCTCTCACCTTTGTCCTGGCGTCGAGATCGCCTACCGCACGGGCTATGGCCATCCCATCGTCGCCACTTTGTGGCTAGAGCCCGCGCCCGACGAATCCGAGGAGGTCTGGGCGGACGCCATCCGCGCGACGCTTCCGCGTCTCGAGGCGGCTTTGTTCAAGCAACCCGAGGCGGCCCATGGTCTCTCCGAAGATGGTCCGTTGGGCTGGAGCCGTCAATTGCCAGAGGTAGAGGTCTTGCCCGATCAGTTGCATATCATCGGCAGCCTTGCCGATGACTTCGTCAAGGCCAACGCGGACCTCGACGAGGAAGCGCTCCGCTGCCACCAGAATCGCTTCGTCCGGCGGACCAGGAGTTTCGAAATCCTCCAGCCCGAGCTCCCGTGGATCGATTGCCTCCGGCACGACGACTTACGCTCAGGATTCTGGGACGGGGTGCAGGTCGAGCAGTTCACGGCCAGTCAGCTGGTCGTGCTCATCAACGTGCTGCACCAAGGAAACGTCTACAACACGACCTTGTTCGATCGCGCCCGTTCGTCCGGTCTGCTCGCCAAGATCTGCGCCCGCGCCCGCGAACTCCTGAAAGCCACGCCGGGATGGCCATACTGATTCGGGTGATTGCTTGTGGCGGGCGTGGGTCGCTGACGGTTGGCTCCGCGAGCCAGCAATTCACGGCCGAAAGAGGGACGCATAAATGGCTGGCAAGATAATAACTTGTTAATAGCCATTTCACATGCGAGTTATCCTGTTCTTGCTGGGCGCCCTCATCCCGGTCGTTACGCCAGCTCAGACTCCGGTTCCGACGGCTGCACAACCACCCAAGCAAACGTCCAAGGCGCCGGAGGCTGCTGTTCAGTCAGTCCAGCTCTTGGAGAGCTTCCTCGGGCGTGGCTGGCCAGGTTCTCGCGCCGACAGCCTGACGAGCCTGGCCTTGTTCCCGGTCTCCGCGCTTTCCAGCCGTCCGCTGCCCTCGGCCATCGATTGGAAGGCATCCTCTAAGAACTATATCTATCAGGGCTTCAAGTCAGCCCAAGGACTGGAATTCCGCCTAGGTGATTATCGGGTCAGCCAGCTGATCGCGGTCACCGATCAGGTGCATGTCCAGCATCTCTGGCTCGGAGTGGATACGCGCGATCCGCAGGCCGAAGCCACATTCAAAGACGTCCTGACCGCCCGCTTCGGTCCTCCTGCGGCTGTCCGCAACGTACGGAAAGACCGCTTCCCAAGGATGGTGACGACCTGGACCAAGACTTACGAAGCCCCCAAGCGGGTCATCGCCTACGCCCTGGAGGCGACTTACAGCGAGGACGCCGAGTACTTCACCGGCGGAACCCCGGTAAGCATCGCGCTGCATACCTATGACGTCGGCGACATCGTCTCGCTCTTCTTCGATCCCTATCTCTTCTCCATGGACAAGGATCAGCTGAGCGAGCGGTTCACCTTGCTGAGGTTGAGTTTCGAACCCCAAGGCACCACCCAGATCAATGGTTTCTTCGGTATGAACGGCGAGCTGACCTCTCATATTGTCGCCGACCGGCTGCACGCCATGCAGATCAAATTCCCGATTGATGCGAAGCCCGATACCGGCGTGCGGATGGTGGTCGCCGGGGGGCGTACGTATTTCCTCGACGGGATGAAGGAGCTGATCTCGACGCGGATCAGGAGCTTCCCCACGAGCACGATCGGCATCAAAGCGCAGGAGACCCCGACCGTAGGACTTAACTCTTATCCGGTCGGCAGGCAGTCCAGTCAGACGAATACCGTCGGCAAGGAATCTTCGCTGCCACTCGGCGTGCAAAGCTTCCAGAACGAGACCAAGCTCGCGTGGTCCATGCGCAGCTGGGAAGGCAACTACCTGCTCAGCGGCCACCGTCTCACCGCTTACCCGCCGGGCGTCGATATCGCCAAGATCCTCGACCCCTCCATCGGCACGCTAGCCGGCCTCACGTCGGTCGAAAGATTGTTCGAAGATATCCCCTATGTGGTCACCGCGCTCAGCTTTGACCGATATCGCGGGAACCTGCAGAAACATCCTGCCGGGGGCGTCTATCTGGAGTTGCCGATGATCGACCAAGGGGAGACTTCCTATTGTTACCCTGCGTCGCTGGCGCGCATTTTGAATTACTATAGTCGGAACGTCGACATGCTGAGCGTGGCCAAGGTCGCCGGTTCGGATGTGACCAACGGGACGAACATCCCAGGGATTATTGCGGCGTTAGGCCGTGCTGCCGCCAGACTCGAGGTTTATCCCGTGCCGCCGAAGGGCAAGAGCCTCGTTGATTTCGCAGGTTTCGTCAGGGATGCGATCGACAAAGGTCAGCCGGTTCTCTGGTTATGTCAGGTCGACGACGGCGGCCACGCACGTATCATCAACGGTTACGATGCCGCAAAACAGGAAATCATCTTTACCGATTCCTGGGGTCGTGGGCACGAGGCCGACAGGATGCCATTGCTGCAGGCTCACGCTATAACTCTCCATTACCTATCATTTGTTCCCAAAGAAGTTCAAACCTCCGTCAGGCTCCGTTGAGTCGGAGGGCTTGTCGGGCCGCCGCAGGGCGGTCGAGGGCAGGCCCGTGACACTGTCCGGAGGCAGGGACGAGACGGTGTCGAGTCCGGGGAAAGCCCTCAGCCAACGGGGTCAGGCCGCACCATGGGAGGAGGTGCACCTAGAAACGCCCGAAAGGCCCGAATCTAGGTGCGCTTAGATGAAGGGTGCGGCCTGACCCCGTCTGGCTGAGCACGTGGTGCGGCCCGGGCCTCTCATGGCCCCAGCTCGTCGAAGATGGCCTGCAACTTCTTACGGGCGGCCGCTTCTTTGGCTGGGTCGGTGTTCGCGTCGGGCTTGGCCGGGTCCTCCCATAGTTCGACGACTCGCCTGAGCTCGCCTTGGTTGTTCAGCATGAACTCGCGGTCGCGGACCTGGCGATGGTTCGCG